>Ga0196964_10000105_pt1 | contig 56620 bp, 61 predicted proteins | sample S1_10metaG_FD_148615 | JGI IMG/M metagenome (GOLD analysis project Ga0196964, IMG submission 148615) | Soil microbial communities from Anza Borrego desert, Southern California, United States - S1_10 | ecosystem: Environmental > Terrestrial > Soil > Desert | place: USA: California | collected...
CGCCCTTACCCCGAAAGTATGAGCGAGAAACTCCCGTTTTGCGCCAAAGCTGATAAACCGTGCCGCTCCCAGCAAGAGGCAGAAACGCGAGCGTATAATTCCATTGACTACCGCCGCGCCTACAAATGTGAGTTTTGCGACTGGTGGCACATAACATCAAGAGAGAGGCACGAAGATAGAATAGTAGTCGAGCCGCAAGAACGTGATGTCTGCTAGTTTTCACGCACGGGAGCTGACGGTGTTGGAGGGGGAGTTTGGGGTTTATACGTTAGGAAAGACACTATGAAAAGGATAATGCGCCGATTTTTTAGAAAGCCGGATTTTACGATGTTTCAGGTCTTTGTGGTGGCGGCAGCCACTGGTCTTTTGAATGCCGTTTCCGGTCTTGCCGCTTCACTTCTCGTTGCCCTGCTCTATCTTGTCCTCCTCATCCTCGGGGAATTTCTGCAAGATGACCCCTCTTATTAGCCACCCCACCAATGTATGAGCGACCAGAAATGTTGCCCTGACTGCCGCCCGAAATCCGCGCCGCATCCGTGCCTGTGCCACCAGATAGCGGCAATTGTGGAGGCGCACAAAGACGACCCCAAGGGCATAATTATGTCCCGCTCGCAGTACCGGCTCATCAAGCGCCTTGCGAAGCGTTCCGACCTATTATCTTAGCTAATCAATGAAGTATGGAAGGTTTCACCATCATTATTGCCGTACTTATCGGCACCATCCTAGGCAACGTGATTTACGACTTTTTCCTAAAGCGCTAACCCCCGCTTGCGGCTATCGGGAACAATTAGCCGCCACAAAAAACTATGAACAAGAACGAAAAACTGCTCGCCGATTTTTCCGCCTTCTGCGCCAAGCATCCCGAATTGCGCTTTTGGCAGGCGCTCCGCGCGTGGTCAGGTTTCAGCGCCATCTTGGTAGCTGATAAACAGGACCTCACCTCCAACATCCTCACCGGATTACAGGACACCTACTACTGGGACGGCAAGACCGAATAGCCCCCACAGTCTCGCGGCAGGGGGAAGAATATGCCGCCAGGTGCCTACAGGAGCGTTCTTCCATGGAAACGAGCCAGCAGGAGACTTTCCGCGAAATCGCCGCTGCCTTAAAGCGCATCCGCAAAAGCCTCGAAAAGCTGGAGGGGGTAGTACAAGAAAAGTTGCGGGAGATTAAGGGGCGGCCACAGTGAGGTGCGCCCCTGTTTTTATCAGGTAGGATTATGACATGGGAACAAGTATCGACAGTGAGGGGCGCATGACCTTTGGCGGCTGGATTTTGGGGCGCGACGGCCTGCCTACCGAGTACGTTGAGGTGAGTGATGCAGGAGTTGTGCGCTACGACTTTACTTGCCTGTGGGTAACTCACTTGCAGTGAAGCTGGGATGAATTATGATAGGGACGTTCGCAACTCATACAGGGAGTTGTGGGAAAAGATAGCCGCCTCCCTGTATGGGGCGGCGATCTGTTTTTGTGGGCCTGCGAGCGCAGCGCACATTGGAAGGTTGAAAACTGGTGCCGACAATTTGCGAGAACTCGAAGGCTCGCACGTTTTCGAAGCGGCATCAGTACCCAGCCTTTCATAAAAGAAAATCGGCTCGCCGCACGGATACCTCATGGCTCCAGTGGGATGAGTGGCGCACTTTGAAAGATTGTTGGAACGAGCAGACAACTAGAAGCCTCCCCCTTAGTGCTATGTGATGGGCGGCGCAGCTTCGGCGCGATAGGTGGCTAAGGGCGACCATGCCACTGAAATTGGAGTTACCCCTTCAATGGGAGCGACACATAGAGCACTGTCTGTTCGACCCAGCAATTTTCCAATTTTCGCCGCTTATATTCAAACTCCAAGGCTCGTAGCTCACCTACGAGGGAGGGAGACCCCCCTGACAACCACGACCCCCTTTCATCCCCTGGTGGATAGGAAAACGTAGCGGAACCAGAGGGGAGCGGGGGAAATTAAGTGTCGCACAATATATGTTCTGCGACCTATCCGTGCGGGCGCGATTTGGTAGAATTATCGGGGAAAGGAGCCCCCGCATGGTCTATGCGTTTGACACCTTGAGCTACGCGCGCCATCTCAAAGAGCATGGCGTGCCCGAGGAACAGGCCGAGGCACACGCTGACGCTGCAAGGCAGTTCATCATGGCCGAGCTGGTGACCAAGACCGACCTGCAAGCCGCCTTCGGGCAGCTCGACGGCAAAATCACTGCCGCCACGTCCCAGCTCGACGCCAAGCTGGACAATCTCGGGCTCCGCCTCACCGTGCGCCTGGGCGTGATGCTTGTAGCCGCGCTGGGCATTCTGGCGACCCTCCAAAAGCTGCTCTAGGCCGCCTCTCGACAGGCGGCCCTTTCTTTTGTTCTTATCGTGTTCCTAGACCCCCGGAACCCCGCAGAAAACCTCGCCTCTTGAAAGTCTCAAAATCTGCTCTAGGTAACTAGGTGCTGGTTCAAGTCCGGCCGGGGGCACCACGAACCTCCTAGCACCTCGTAGCACATTGTGCCAAGAACCTCACGGCGATTTGGCGCGTGGGCGCGTGGTATCCTTCGGCCAGGTTTGTACATCCTGCAACCTGGTAGCAACCTGCTGAACGCCCCTGCGCTGTACCTATGCTGTACCTAGGGTCTGCCGCGCGGCCGTTCCGTAGAACGGAAGGGCAACCATGCCGAAAGTCCACCTTACGGAACTGACGCTCAACAAGCTCAAGGCTCCCGAGAAGGGACAAATCCACTACACCGACACGGCCGCCGGGTTCCCCGGCTTTGGCGTGGTGGTGGGCACCCAGGCGCGGGCATACGTCCTGATGCACGGCACCGCCGACCAGCGGGTGAAGACGACGATAGGGAAGGTCGGCATCATTTCGCTGGCCGAGGCGCGGAAGAAGGCCAAGACCATTTTGGCCGAGCGGATGCTGAACCCCAACGCGCCCAAGGCGCTCCCGTTCGAGGAGGCACTGGCGACCTTCATCAAGCTCCACTGCTCCCTGAAAAATAAGGCGAGCACGGCGGCGGAAACCGAGCGGCTGCTCCGGCGGCATTTCGAGCCGAAATTGCGCGGCCGGAACATCCACGACCTCGAAACCCCCGCCTACATGGAAATCGTGGAGGAGCTGCTCGACACCCCTTCCGAGGCCAACCACGCCTTCACCGCCATTCGCACCATGACCAACTGGTTCTTCCGGCGGAAGGTGCTCAAGACATCGCCCCTGGGCGGCCTGGAGCTTCCTACGCGCACGACAAGCCGTGACCGCGTACTCACCCACGCGGAGCTGCACACACTCGCCCAGGCGCTCGATTTCGACCAACCATATGATGCCATCGTGGGCCTGCTGCTCCTGACCGGACAGCGGGAGGGGCAGATTGCGAATTTGCGCGGCGAGTGGATTAACCGGCAGGAGAAGACCATCACCTTTCCCGGCCACATTATGAAAGGGAACCAGCCGCACACCATTCCCTACGGGGACCGAGCGGCCGAAATTATCGCCACCCTCCCCGATATCGGCCTGTGCTTTCCGAGCGACCGCAATCCCAAGCGACCGTTCAACAATTGGGGCGGCAGCAAGCACGCCCTGGACAAGCGCCTACAGTTCAAAGCGCACTGGACGCTCCACGACCTGCGGCGCTCGCTCTCCACCCACCTGGCGGAGTTGGGCGTTCCCCCGCACGTCATCGACAAGCTGACCGACCACAAGACCGGGGCAGGGGCCGTCAAAGGCGTGTCCGCCATCTACAATAGGTGGACGTATTTGCCGGAGCAGCGCGAAGCGCTGGCACTGTACGAGCAACATCTTTCCCGTTCCGCAAAAGCGGCGTAGAGTTCCACCGCCTGCATCCCATGCTGGTGCGGCGTCGACGTCGCTTCTTTCACGAGGAGCAACGTTCGATGGCAAGCAACCACATGTATGTCGATTTCCGCGGGCTCAAGGAGGAGTACGGCTATCCGCACACACGGCAACAGGCAGATAGGGACGAGAAGCGCGGGAGGTTGCCGCTACGCGAGCGCCCCGGCGGTGGACGTGTCTACTGGCTGCGTGCGGAACTCGACGCCCACTTCGCTGGAAAGCGTGCGGAGCGACAGCGGAGGCTAACCACGGAGTTGGAGGACGAGAAGTCCAAGGACGACAAGACCTCCAAGCCTTCGTGAGTTGAGGCACAGTAGCGTAGGGGGCCGGAGGTTCGAAACTCCGGCCCTTTTTATTTGCACAGCGCCCTGGAAGGGCTAGACACGGTACTAGACCTAGTGTCTACAACACCCGATGACGGGTGGCGCGAGCAAAGCCTTGCCGCGCTTGAACAATTCCGCCCATGTCCCCCCGGCTACCGCCGTGGGCTCCCCGCTTTTTCTGCCTCTCGTCTGTCTATTCGACATCCTTCAAGGACAGAACTTCGCCACCTGCGCACGCGCCGAGCTGAGTTACCACTACAGCACGCCTCGCGCTTGGGGAAACCGGGGAGCCCACGGCGCTACGCTTGGGGGGGACAATGGGCGGTACTGTTATAAAAGTCATAAAGGACACCCACCCGCTTCCCGCTTAGCCGCTTCCCTGCGGCGACTGTACAATTCATTAAGACCGTTCTTCGTTTGAAGGTTGGTTGCTCGCTTCCAGGGCGCGCGTTGTTCACCGCTTGCGGCGCGACGATTTCCGGCCGAGCGGCCAACCTATGCACGAAATCGGCACTGACACCATTTACGACCGTCCCGTCTTTATCCTGCTCGAAGCCCTGCGCCGTCACATTTACGTGTTGGGCAAATCTGGCATGGGGAAAAGTGGCCTGCTCGAATTATTGGCGCTGGCACTGTTTGAGGCAGGGCAGGGCTTTGCGTTCTTTGACCCCCACGGGCAGAGCGCCGAGAAAATAGCGGACTGCACGCCCAAGGAGGCGTTTGACCGCACCATTTACTTTGACGCTTCCGACACCGGCTACTCATACGCGTACAATATCCTCGACGACGTACAGGACACCGCCCTGTGCATCGAGAACGTGCTGGCCGTGTTCGTGCACGTCTTAGGGCTCCCCACCCCGGCCAAGCGCACCTTTTACGACCGCGTACGCGTGGAGCTGATACGCAACAGCCTACGGCTCTTGCTCGACACCCCCGGCCAAACCCTGCTCGACATTGCCCGCGTCCTCTCCGACGACGACTACCGGCAACAGCTCACCGCTAACACTACCGACCAGGACGTGCGCGGTTTCTGGGAGGGGCGTTTTGCACAGTGGAGCCCGCGCGAGCACCGGGAATACACGGAGGGGCTACTGGCCGACTTGAGCCAACTGTTCACCGAGCACGTCCAGCGCGTCGTAGGCCACAAGCGCAGCACCATTCGCCCCGCCCGCATCATGAATGAGGGCAAGGCGCTCATCTGCAACTTTTCCAAGGGCCGCCTTGGAGCGGAACCGAGCTACCTGCTCCAAGCCCTTTTTCTCACCGGATTTGCCCAGGCCGCGCACGCACGCGCGAGCATTCCCGAGGAGCGGCGGCTCGACTTCACGGCGATCGTGGACGAGGTGCAGAACGCCGCTACCACTACGGCCGTGGACGTGTTGGCGGAGGCCCGCAAATATCGATTTTCCCTGGTCGCCGCCAACCAGTACCTCTCCCAGCTCCCCGAGTATCTGCGCGATGCGCTCTTTGGCGCGGCGAGCACCCTTGTCAGTTTCCGGGTCTCGAACCAAGACGCCAAGGAAATTGCCTCGGAGCTAACACTACCCAACCCCGACCGCCTCAAGGATTTACCGCTGTACGAGGCGTTCATCAAAACCATCGACGCCAAGGGCAACCCGACCATGCCCACGCAATTCAAGACCCACAAGCCGCCCGAGAGCGGGGGGCAGTTTGCCCGCGTGCGACGGCGCAGCCGTGCCCGCTATGCCCGGAAAGTGAAACCGCCGCGCACAAAACAGCCCCGGCCGTCTTGGTAGTGTTATGCAAATTTGCTAGGCTTTCCGGCCATGTCCGACAAGCCGCTCACGCCGGAGGAGAAGCGCACTGAGGCGATGATTTTGGCCGCGCTGGACGAGAGCCTACGCCGGAACCCTCCGCCACCACCGCCGCCCGTGACCGACCGGCGGGTTGCCGATATCGTGCGGGAGGGTCGGGGGACGCACCGCATACCCGAACATCTCCTCAACGCCTTTTGCACCTTCGTGTGGGAGTGCCTGCGGGTACATCCGCAGACGCCCGACCTGATGCTGGCGCAGAGCGTGCGTGATGTTATCTCCCAGCTTCCTAAGCTCGAGGCGTCGCCCTTTTCCGTCCCGCTGAGCGTGCTGCTGCGGCCGGACTACATCGCCCATGTCCGTGCATCCAGCATCATCCTCCAGCAATTCCCGAACATAGACGCCTCACCCTACGGCCCCCTGTGGGCGACCCCTGTTCCGGTGTCCCTCCCGTGGCATGAGCACGGGTTCCTGTTCGCAAAATCCGGCCATGGAAAAACCCAGGCCATAGAATTTCTCCTCGACCATCATTTCAAGGAGGTGGCCGCGGGCAGAGCCAGCGTCGTGCTCATGGACAGCCAAGAGGCGCTTATTCCGAAAATCGCGCGGCTCTCCTACTTCGCGCCCGGCCAGCCCTTGCACGGCAAGCTAACACTACTCGATGCCGCCGACGTGGAGTTTCCCATCGCACTTAACCTATTTGATCTCGGTATAGGCGACCTCGCTGCAGCGTCCCCACGCGACCGGGAGCAGGCTTTCAACGCATCCCTGGAAATGCTCACCTACATGATGGAGGCGTTGCTCGGCTTTTCCTTTACCTCAAAGCAGGGTGGTCTGGCGCAGTACTTGGTGCAAGCGGTCATGCACATTCCTGGCGCGAACATTTTGACACTGCGCGAATTGCTTGACCCGGTGAAGTTTGAGACACACCGCCCGCACCTGGCAGCGATTGAGGGCATCGGCGAGTTTTTTGAGACCTACCATCCCGCCAAAGGCCCCTACGCCCACACGCGCGAGGAGATACTAACGCGCCTTGATAAGTTGACCGGCAACCGCAACTGGCGACGCCTATTCCTGCACCAACGCTCCAAGTTCCGCATGTTCGAGGAGCTACAGGAAGGGCGTGTCATTCTCATCAACACCGCCGCATCCTTGCTGCAACCCGAAGGGTGCGAGGTGTTCGGCCGCTTTTTCATCGCGCTTTTGGGGATGGCTGTGGAGCGTCGCGCTCCTCTGCCCGACCGTACGAAAATGCCCACCTACTTCTACATTGACGAGGCGCACGACTATATCGCCAACGACGCACGGTTTGAGCGCATTTTGAAGCAGGCGCGGAAGCAAAAAGTCGGCGCGATGGTCGCCACCCAGGAAATCGAAAAGCTCGCCAATATCCTGCCCACCCTGTTGACTAACACCTCGATTAAGCTCGCGGCCAAGTTAGAGAACGCGGCGCTGGCCCGCAACATGCGCACCGATATTGGCTTCATTCTCAACCAACAAAAAGCTCCTTGGAAGTACGCAAACTTTGCCTGCTACCTCGACAACATTACCCCCCAGGCAATCACCATCACTTTGCCGTTTGGCGTGTGGGACAACGTGCCTCCCATGAGCGACGACGACTACGACGACTTTCTTGTGAAAAATCGCGAGCGCGTCAGTGGCACGCCTAACACTTCAAAACCGCCTTCCCCGAAACCCGCCCGGCCTAAAGCGCCGGACACCAGCAAGGCGAGCACGAAATGGTAACGATAAAGAGGGACTATGAGCATCCCGACGGAACGCTAACTATCACGGTCGAAACTCGTCCCCTGGAGCCGGAATTACCCGTTGACGGGGAAGTGGGCACCACCGCCGAGCGCTTCATAGTATTCCTCATGTGGGTGGTCATTGTTATTACGGGCACTCTCCTCCCGATTTTTACCATTCCAATCGAAGTGTTGCGCCAGATTGTCGGGGTGCTGCTTTTTCTGGGTGGGCTTAAGCTCACCGTTGATAACTTTTTTGTCTCTGCCGGTGTACTGACCGGCGCTATTACGTTCAACAAATTCACCTACCACTACCACACCTACGCCACCGGGCTACATATTCGTTTTCCCTGGGAAGATATCGTCCGTGGCATCGAGTTGCGCCAGCACGTTATCGAATGCACCGAGGTATTCCCAGGCCGGGAAGGCGACGTGGGCTTCAATCTGCATATAGCGTATCGCCCGAATACCCAACTGCTCCCCGTGTACATCAACCACACGAAGGAGCAAATCGCCGCCGAACTGCGTCCCCGCATTCGAGCTGCCCTCGCGCCCCATGTTGCTGGCATCACCGAACGAGAAGCCCACATCAAGCTCATCGAACTCCAAAAAGCACTTCTCCCGTTCCAAGGCGCTCCCTCAGATAGCCTCGGCCTCGGCATCATTATTGACCAGATCGTTATCGATGTTGCCGACGAGATATTACTGGCCGCCATCCGCACCGCACCTGCAACGCCGTAGCACATCCTGCACGTCCCGTGGGGCTGTAGGGTTTGCTATGCTTAGGGTATGCGAGCCAAACTCCGCCATCGCGCGACGGAAATTCCGTTGCCGCAGCCCCATCATTTTGACAAGCAGGGCCGTGCGAAACGCTGGTTTCCCACTCCCTATATCAAGGTCGTAAATCCTGCGACCATGGAGGCGGAGCTACAGTTAGACCCGCCGCCGCGCATTACCCCGCTCGATATTCGCTGGTTTGCCCGGCTACAGCGGCTTCCCCATTTGCCGCTTTCCTACAGCTCCGCGCTTGAGTGCCGCAGCTATGACAGTATGCAAGCCCGCGCTACCAAACTTGTGCGCCACGGCTATCTCAAAGCCCGCCCCTCGCTTGACCGCTGCTCGGTACATAGCTTGCTGCGCCCGGCAGAAGTGGAGTTAGCCAAAAGCTCCGACTACCGACCCATTATCAAGACCGGCGAGAGCGAGCCGCACCAGTTCGGCGTATCCATTCTCACCGCATCGTTCGAGTTGGGCGCACGCGAGCACGGCCTCACCTTCATTGATGACCAAGCAATTCTCAATCACAAAGCCTGCCCGCCCGAAACCCGCCGCGCTCCCAACCCATTCGAGATCCCGATAACATTCAGCTTCCGCTTCGGCAAAAAGCGCGAGCAGCTAAAAACCAACATCGAACACGACGGCCGCCCGTTCGGACTAGCTTTCGAGAAGGGCGGCAAGACCACCTATAAATTCTTCCACCTGGAATTTGACCGCGACACCGAGGAGCTACGCTCACAGCACGCCGACCGCATCAACATCTCCCGCAAGATGCAGGCGGTACTCGCGCTCGCGCAAAAGGGCGGCTACTCCGACCACTATGGCATCCCCAATTCAACGATTTTGTGGGCGACGATAAACCGTCCCCGCATGTACGCCATGATGGACGTGTTGGACGAGCTGACCGAGGGCAAAGGCTCACCTATAGACCAGGCATTTACCACGATCCCCGACCTCATGACGATGGAGCCCTTTCTTCCACCGCGCGGTTGGGTGTTCGACCAAGACAGGTGGGTGCAGGTTAAAAACGGCAACATCGAGCCCTACGACATCCTGGCCGAGTTAGGCGTGATAAAATCCTAGTTGGTAGTTCCTCCAACTAAGGACGTGCGCCATGCCGTTAGTGGACTTCAAGGAAATCCGCGAGCGGCTCCCCATCGAGGACGTCGCCCAGATGCTTCCCCTCAAATGGGACTGGAAAGGCGAGCAAATGCGCTCGACCTGTCCCGTTCATGGCGGTGAACGCGGCCTCATTGTCACCCCGTCCAAAGGCTTGTTCGTGTGCCAGGCCGCACCGCAGATGCCCGGCGTCAAGCGCGGTGGCGACTGCATCGAACTCTGCGCCCACGTCATGCAGATGACCGTGTACGAGGCGGGCAAGTACCTCACCCGTCAGATGGGCGGAGCTGTTGAACAAGTTACAGTGAACAGTTCTACAGTTAGCAAAAGTCGTGCCACAGGCACGGCAGATGCTACAGCTCCCCAGAAGAACGCCCCTGGAACCAACCAGGGCAAGCCTTTCGACCCAGACGCGTTCGCCCGTAGGCTCAAGTACACCGACGAGGTTGCCAAGCTCGGGTTCTCGGAGGAGGACGCGGAGCGGTTCACCATCGGCTTCTGTCAGGGGCGGGTGTACATCCCCGTCCGTCATCCCAATGGCGACATCGCGGGCTTTGTCGGCTGGAACGAGGAGGGGCTGAAAGTCCCGAAGCAGTGGCTCTCCGCAAAGGAAGCCAAGCTGCTCCAGTTCAAGCGTGCCTAGCTCTCTCCGGCCTCGGTATCACCGGGGCCATTTTCTTGCCCGCCAGGGTCGCCAGGAGCCTCGGTAGAGGGCGCTTCGACCTCCGGCGCTGCGGGAGTGGCGGGCGCGGCTTGCGGCGCTGTATCGGGCTCTGGCGGCATCATGCCCTCATTCGCTTTCTTCGGGTCTAGCGTCGCTTTCCAATCAATCCCTTTCTGGCCGCCGCCCAGATACAGGCTCTTGCTGCGCACTTTCTTCCCCTCGCGCCAGCGCATTTCCAAGTAGGCGTATTGTTTGCCCTTGATGGTGCGAACACGAATGAAGGACATGGCTACCCCCTTGTAGTGGTAAAGGTAGCCGCCCCGCTTTCCCCATTTCTAGGTGCAGTTTGTTGCACCATGTTACAGTGCGGCCATGTCCGCGTGTTGCTCGGAATGTGGCGGTAGGTTTTTGGCCTTTCGGTTTTGCCGCAATAAGAAATGCCGAAACTGCCACGATGTGTGCCGCATCTATGTGTACGACACTACATCCACTCACTCGCCACAAACCCCCAGCACCACACCCACCCCCCAATAAATCCCCAGGGCGGGAACACCAAACAAAACAAAAACGCCATCGCCGTATTCATGGCGAACATATCAACCCGCTTGTCTTGGAGCGTAGTAGGTTTCTCGCGGGTAAAGAGGGCATAGGTGAGGGACGGCGCATAAAACACCGCGAGCCAGAACAAGAAGGTAAGTGAGTTATCCAGCTCCATACGTTGCGCTTCCGCATTGTGAGTATAGAGTGAAGTTAGAAGTTGAGGTTGGGAGAGTTGAGCGGTGGCGGCCAGTGAGCCGCATGGGGGAAGGGTCGGCCTCATAACCCGACAATCTTTGTCTTTAAGCCCCATGAGTTATTTGCGGGGCACAACTTCCTCTTGACACTGCAAGTCAAACCTTGCCCGCTCTACTCTCCCAATCTCACATAGAAGCAGCTCCTACAAGGTGGTTGTTTCGGCATTCTGTGTGGGAGATGGCGGAAGCACTCCCAGCGGAGTGTCGTGCCCAGCCACTTTGTAAGGAAGCCAACATGCACTGCGCCCGCGCAGACTGCACCCACCTCATCGACCCCAACAACAAACACTTCCCAACTATCTTCGACGAGGGAGTTGAGAAGACGTTTTGTTGCGCCGCGTGCCAGGCGATTTTCCTGCGGCACAAGTGGAGGAGTGATGCAGCGCAACCCGCTCTGCTACTGCAAAAAGAAACGCCGCTCCCGTGAGAGAGCCAACTACGTCCGGCGCGGCAAGGTGCTGTGCCTCGCGGCGTGCGTGGAGCTGTACGACCAGCAACAGAGGAGGAGGAAATCTTGCACTGGGAAAAGCGCGTCCAACTCAGCTCCGGCTTCACGCTGACCGGCCGGTGCTTCCCCGACACCCGAAAGGAGTATGACCATGCGTCAAATCCTGTTGCTCGCGCTCGCCCTGCTCGTTTCCGCGAGCCCCGCGACCGCGCAGAAGCTCCACGCCGGAGCAACGGTGAACCTGGTGGGCGCTCTGGCGTGTGACACCCGCGACCAGGCGGTGTCCATCCTCGCAGCAATCGCCGAGCACGGCGAGGCGGCGGGCAAGGCTCGCTTCCACGAGCTGAACCGGCAGCGCAACGCCCTCAACGAGCCGGTGTGCGGCATGGTGGGCAGCCCGTTCGAGCCCATGCCGCTGACCCTCATCGGGAAGGTCGCCACGTTCCCCATGCTCGCCTTCGGCGGCGTGGAGCGTGACACCTACATCGTGGAGGCGCGGGACGGCACCGATGCGCCGTTCTTCATCATCACCTTTCGGGACGCGCATCCGCCTGCCCCCGAACCCGCTGCATAGCAGCACTCCCGCCTTATAGGGGCGGGACTTTATTTGCTGGTAGAATTTAGATATGCGAGAAATAAAATTTAGGGCGTGGGATAAGAATAGGCGCAGCATCACATATGGTGTTCCGATGGGGGCGGATTGGGTTAAGATGTATCACCTTCCGCATGTGGGCGAGAGCATATTTCTTAAACCATTCCCTAGTGAAGATGATGATTGGGTGCTCATGCAATTCACTGGCCTGAAAGATAAGAATGGGCGCGACATATATGAGGGGGATATTGTGCAAGTTGGCGATGAACCCTGCTACTACGATGTTAAATGGCGGGTGTCCGGTTACATCGTGGAAAGGAAACTGCATCCTGACCTTGGCGACCCTGACCACGGCTGGCAATTCTCCGACCTTGCCGACCTCGAAAGTTTCAACGGTGATGACACACTGACCGACGTGGTAATCGTCGGGAACGTGCACGAAAATCCCAAACTCTTCAAAACGGCCTGAACATCCCGCCACATCTCGCACGCAGACGCGGCCGATTTTGTGCGGATAATAGGCGTCCTCCAAAACCAGGAGGATACACCAATGGCCTTCGATAAATGCCCCAGGCCGCTGCTGCGGGAGCGTTGCGTTTTCACCCGCATCTGCGCGGCATTGACCGCCTTGCGTGCGCGGTACAATCAGTCGCGGAAGAAGGAGGTTGCCCATGACCATCGAGGAGCGCCTGAAAAAGGTGCTGGAGCTGAACACGGAACGCGCGGCGCTGGACGCCAAGCGAGCCCAAATCGACGCGCAGCTCGCAAAGCTGTTCGGCATAGAAGCGCAGCCGGTGTTGCCGGGGACGCCCCCGCCGCAGGGACAGAAGCGGCGCGGTCGCCCGCCCAAGAACCCGCCGCCACCCGCCCCACCCGCAGCAGGAAACGGCGCACAGCCGCCGCAACCACCTGAACCGGAACGAGAACCAGCCGGAGAACCGGCGGAATAAGAAAACCCGCACACTCTTGCGAGGCGCGGGGGACTTCACGGACAGTGTACCACAGGGGGCTTCGGCCCCCTTTTTTTATTCCTCCTCACCGGGAAGCATGATGGCTTCGCCGTTCCACCCGCCCCACGGCCGCGCATTGAGCTTGAGGACGTAGCCGTCGCGCTCGCGCATTTGGAACGCCACCCCCAGACGTACCAGCGGCACATCGTTGGGCTGTTCGCCCTCGCGCGGCTCGCGCTCACGGGCGAAGACAATAAACGCGGGTTTCGCCATGTAAGGTACTCCAAAGGCGGGATGCCTTAGAAGGTCATGATAGCATGGGGGGTATGACACTAGGAGCCGCGCTTTCTTTCTTGTTTGCCATCTACGTTTGGGCGTCCACCCACGAAATCGTGGCAGACACCACAACTTTGACCCTGGGAGACGGCCAAGTTATCGAGCGCAACTGCGCCGAAGAGAATTGTATGGTTTGGCGCAATGATACCGGGGCAACAACCACGATAGAAGGCTTTGTACTCACGGGGCACTTTCAGCAGAAGAAATAGTACAGGGTATACTTCCAAATGGACAGTTTCGTCCGATGGAGGCGACATTGACACTCATGCTTCATGCGGGCGCTTCGGCCATCGACTATGACGGCCTTCGCACCCTCGCTACGCCGCCCGCCACGGCCACCCACCACCCCCTGCCGCATCACGAGCTTGTCTCGATGATCGAGTACGCCCTCAACTACTGGGGGCACGAGGTGACCAAGCGCGAGTTCGGCGTGACCCCCGATGGCGCTCGGTTTTATGGCGTGCTGACGCTCAAGAGCGACTACGGCGATTACGAAGACCTGGTCGGGCTCGCCAATTCGCACAACAAGACGAGCGCCATTCAGGTCGGCATGGGGGCCAGCACGTTCGTATGCGATAACACGAGCTTCCGTTCCGATGTCGTGGTGAAGCGCAAGCACACCCCCGGCAGCAAGCGCCAGCTCCCCGGCCTGATCGCCGAAATCATCGAGCCGCTGAAGCAGCAGCGCGTCACCCAGCACGCGATGTTCGAGCGCTACAAGGGCACCGAGCTCACCGACGAGCGGGCTGACATGCTCATCATGCAGATGTTCCGGCGCGGCATCATCAACTGCACCCGCATCCCCGAGGTGCTGCAGCAGTGGGAGACGCCGACCTGCGACTACGGCCCCAAGACGGCCTACCGTCTCTTCAACGGCGTCACCTGGAGCCTCAAGCCCAAGGTGATCGAGCAGCCCGTGCTCACGCAACGCCTACATGAGCTGATCGACGGCGAATGTACCGTCCACTAGCCCCCAACATCGCGGGGCTATCTTTTTTCTTCTAAGCGAGCTATACGCCCAACTACCAACTAGGGAGCCATACATGGCACGCGCGGCAGCACGCAAACCACCACCCAGAAAACGGGCAGAACCGGAGGCCAACATGGAAGGGGACTTGCAGCAGGAAATGCGGCAGTTGGAGGCGCGGCTTGCCGAGCTGAAAGGTAAGGCCAAAAGCGCCGCGCTGGAGAAGGCCCAGGCCGCCGTAGACGAGCTGAACCAGCTCGGGTTTAGCTATCGGCTGGTGGAGGGCGGCGCCGCTGCCACCAAGCAGGCGAGCGGCAGGCAGGGGACTAGGAAGGTGCAAGACCGCGAGTGCCCTATCTGCCAGTTCAAAACGGAGCCCCTTCACGATAAACGGGCACATCGGAACCAGAACCCCAAGCGGCCTTTCACGGACGAGGAGCTGCAAGCCAGGAACATGCGGAAGGCGTGATATAATTCGACCACGAAGCCGGGCATGGCCCCGCCCTAAAACGGCGGGGCTTTCTTTTTGCGTGGTAAACTACCCGCATGTCTAAACCAACACTTCTGGCGCAAGACGCCAGGGCGCTTAAGTACATTAAGGAAGGTGTGGATGTAATTTATGGGGCGGTGAAGCGGACGCTTGGCCCGGAGCCGCTGACTACGCTCATGTACCGGACGTTTAATCGCGGGCCGCGCAATGTGGACGATGGTTTCTATACGGCCGAGGTGATTGTCCCCAAAAATCCCTTTATCCGGCTTGCCGCTGAGTTCTTTAAAGAAGCCGTCATGCGCACCAACCGCAGGGTGGGCGATGGCACGTCTACCACGGCGGTTATCGGCGGCGTGCTGTTCAACGACCTCTACAAGCTCCTATCCGCCGTTTCCTCCAAGATCCGCACGGGCACCCAGCCGCAGAAGGTCGGGGCCAAGACCTTGAGTAAGCGCGTGCTGGCCGAGGCCGCGATGGTCAAAGAGCAGATCCGCGCGGCGTCGCAGCCGGTGGAAACCTTAGAGGAGTTGGAGCGCATCGCCCGCATTTCCCTCGGCGATGAGACCCACGCCAAAGAGATTGCCAAGATAGCGTTTGAGGTAGGGGTAGACGGCTTTATCGACGTGGTGGAGGGATACAAGGGCGAGGTGGAGATAGACCGCGTGGAGGGTATGCGCTTTCCCGCCAAGATCCCGGCCAAGAGCTTTGTGAACGTGCCGGGCAAATATGAGATGGTGGCGCAGGACTGCCCGGTATTCATCACCAACATGGCGCTCGATAACGTGAACCAGGCCGTGGCTATCGTCAATGGCATTACTGACAAAATACCCAAAGTCATACTGATTGCACCCTCATTCTCCAATCCGGTCTTAGAAGAGTTCTTCAAGGCCATGTTCTCATTCGACGCGCAGGGCAACCGCTTCAAGACCGGCGTAGATATCTTTCCCGTTGCTGTCCCTTCAATGCGTACCGAGCAGTTGGAAGACCTCGCCGCATACTGCGATGCTACCTTGCTGGATAAACAGGGTGGCAAGAAAGCCGATGACGTGCAGATCAAGTTCGGCTTCATGGAGAAGCTGATCGTCAAGGACGCCGAGACCCGCGAGGACGCGATCGCCACGGGCGGGCGCGGTGCGAAGGGCGATGCCGTAACCGAGCGCATCAAAGTGCTCAAGGGGCAGCTCGCAGAGACCAAGACCGATGACATGGGCAGCGCCTTCCGCAAGCTGCTGGAGCGCCGCATTGCATCTATGGCCTCAGCCGGCGGCGTGATCCGCGTAGGAGCCCCCACAGACGCCGAGAGCCTTCCCCTCAAGCTCAAGATCGAGGACGTGGTGTACGCGTGCCGTGCGGCGCTCCGCAGCGGCTACGTCAAGGGTGGTGGTTTGGCGCTCAAGGAGATCGCCGAGGGCCTGGCCGACGACAGCTTGCTCAAGAACGCGCTCATGGCCCCGTACAAGCAGATACAGGAAAACGCCGGCGGCGAGTTGGAGATCGGCGAGGACGTGATCGACCCCACCGATGCGGTGTACTACGCGGTAGAGCACGCCACCAGCGTGGTGGCCTCCCTCATTACGGTGGGCAACCTGATACCCGAGGAGCCGGAGCTACAGCCGGGCGAGGGTGAGATGGCTATGGCTCGCGCCGTTGAGAAGGTGCTGTTTGTCTGGGCGAAGGAGAAGAACATACTGAGCGAGAACGAGCGCGAGATGCTGTTGGACGCGCAAGGCCGCATGACGAGCGATGAGTGGGGGTATACGCACCAAGATTAGTATGCGGGACTTCGATTGGATTAGGATTAGTGTATGGACGTTTTTCCTTATATTCGGCGTCTCGTGGTCGTTGTTCTCAATCCACCACATCGGTCTACCACGTTATCAAGAGTGTCGCGAACACGGCTTTAGCGCCTTCTACTGCAATCCGGTGCTGAGCTACATCTTGGGCGATCAATAAACTATATGGCTACCGACCTCCAAGAAAGACTGGCGGAGGCGATTGTTAAGAACAAGAGCCTTCCCCGTGATAAGCGGCTCAACAAGAAAGAGTTGCTGGTTTCTATAGGCTATTCGCCTATCACGGCGGCAAAGGAGCCAAACATCATTATGGAAGCCAAGGGCGTCAAAGACACCCTCGAAAGCTGGGGGCTTACTAAGGAGCTTATAACAAGCGCCCTTGTTGATGACATCAAGGCCAAGCCTGGTAAGCGGGTGAAAGAGTTGGGACTTGGTGCCGACATACTTGGCATGACCGAGCAGAAAGGCGGCAACAAAGTGCTTATCATAAACGTATCGGCTCCCGCAGCCGCCAAGTATGGAATTAACGCCCGCACAGACGGCAATAATCAGTGATACCCATCGCTATCGCGTACTGGTATGCGGCCGCAAGTTTGGAAAGACTACGACTGCATCAGAGGAGCTTAGCGCCTGTGCGTTCGCGGCCAACGACCGGCGTGTTATCTACATCGCGCCAACGCTTGATGATGCCCGCCGCCTTATGTGGGATCGCCTCAAGAACCGCTTTGGTGCGGTAGTAGAAAAGTCCAATGACACGCGGCTAGAGCTGGTTATCCCGACGCAAGACGGTGGTAAGAGCATCATCTTTCTTGGCTCATGGGAGAAGATAGAGAATTATCGCGGCGATGAGTTTGATTTGGAGATATACGATGAGGTGCAGGACTATAGAAACTTTTGGAACGGCTGGCAAAATGCCATGCGCCCGACCCTCTCTCCGCGCAAGGGCTCTGCCTTGTTCATGGGGACGCCCAAGGGCTTTACCCACCTCTACGACCTCTACAACCTCCAAGACACCGACCCGGCATGGAAGTCATTTCACTTCACGTCCTATGACAACCCGCACCTTGACCTTGGCGAGATTGAGGAGGCAAAGCGCACACTGCCGGAGGATAGTTTCGCACAGGAGTACATGGCCGACTTTCGCAAAATGGAAGGGTTGGTCTACAAGGAGTTTAGCCGCGAGCGCCATGTGTTCACGGAAGAGGAATACGACGGCGAGCACCCAGTTATCGTCAAGGTATTCGGCGGCGTGGACTTTGGCTTCACCAACCCTGCCGCCGTCTACACCATCAAAAAGGACACGGATAGCCGCTACTGGATAACCGACGAGTTCTATGAGACCCAGCGCACGGACGCGCAGATTGCGGACTACGTTGCGGCGCTTAAGTGGAATGAGGCGTACCCCGACCCCGAGAGTGCATCGGGCATCGAGGAGCTTAAACGGCGCGGCGTCAATGTCCGTGATGTCCTAAAGAACAAAGACAGCATACGCAACGGCATCAACACCGTGCGCGAGCTGTTCAAGGCCAATCGCCTCTTCATTAGTGCATCCTGCCGCAACCTGATTTGGGAGCTTGAGACCTACGCGTACCCCGAGCGCAAGCCCGATCACAACGAGGAAGAGAAGCCGATCAAAGAGAATGACCATGCGTGCGATGCTATCCGGTACGCCCTCTCCATGGAGTTGATTGCGAAGGCGTCGACCATTCGTATTCACCGCCCCGAGCGCGCAGGGTTTTCCCACAGGCGCTAATTGACTTTCGATTTTGGCCGTATACTAGAGGCACATGATTGGTGAGAAACAGGAGACATCGAAAGTTTCTGGCTACCGTCCTACGCAGGAGTGGAAGGAATTTATCACTACGGTCAAGAAGGACTACTCCATCGGCCACGACATACTCACGCGCTCTTGGCACGAACTCAATGACCAGAGTGTGATTGATGACATGAACCGTGGCCGGCGCATGTTCAATGCGTTCGTGGACGAGGGTAACGAGGATGCGGCCGAGGCGTGGAAGTGGCGCGGCACCCGTTCCGTGGCTCGAAATAAGGGTATTGCGATGCACGCCAACCTCACCGCTGCTTACTTGCTCCCGAACTTCCAGGCGCAGAACGAGGATAGCGACATCGACCGCGACGTGTCGGAGTTTATGACCGACCTGGTGGAGTGGATGGCGCAAGATGAGAACTCTAACTACAAAGAGAACTTCCTGTCGCTGGTCTTTGCGATGGAGACCGACCCTATCGTGTACCTCGGAGCCGAGTATGCAGAGGTGATGCAGGAGATAAAGATTAAGGGCGAAGACGGCCGCTACACCAAGCAAGAGATCATGGACGAGGTGTTGTCGGGCTTTAAGGCTCCCATATACACGGCCGACCAAATCATGATATCCAATGCGTTTGAGCGCAACCTACAGAAACACCGCTGCATTGGTAAGCGTCGCTGGATTGAGTACGAAGAGGCGGAGGCGAAGTACGGCGACCACCCCAACTTTGAATACGTGGAGAAAGGCCACTCGGTTGTCTACAACGAGGATGACGGCCTGTTCTATGAGATAAAGGATGACCAGCATCCGAACTTAGTGGAAGAGTACACGCCGGCCTACCGCCGCGATGATACCGAAGTGTGTTTCTTAGGCGGCATTCCTATGGGCGAGAAGGACGTAGATAACAACCCCATCAAGCACCGCGATAACTTCGGCGCGCCCCGCTACAACGTGCAGCACTTCGGCTACTACCCCATCGGCTCCCACTACATCTTCTACAAGTCGATGATGGCCGCCATGCGTTGGGACAACATCCTGTACGACGCCATGGCCGAGATTGGCATGAACCGCGCCATCCTAGAGGTTGAAATGCCTTTGGCAGTCTCGGGTTCCGACAAGGTGGACAGCGAGATTATCTACCCCAACGCCGTGGTGGGCTTCGAGGACAAGGACACGAAGGTTATGCCGCTCTTGCCCAGCTCGAACCTCAATGGCCTGTTCGTGGCCATGCAGCAGATCGAGGACAGCATGAGTGATGCCTCAGTCTCCGAGACCATGGCCGGACAGCTCCCCGCAGCCTCTCAGAAAGCGTTTAGCGTGGCCCAGGCGCAGGCAAACGCTAAGCGCGTCATTGGAGGCGTTGCTAAGGGCCTGGCGCTCTCTGTGAGCAAATACGGGCTGCTCATGGCCGACATCGCCATCAACCACCTCTCGGTACCCCAGGTCGATGAGATTGTAGGCGACAACACCAAGCTCAAGTACCGCAAGTTCGTGCTCAACAACAAGGAGGTAGGCGGGCAGCGCATGACCAAGACGCTTGCCTTCGATGAGAACCTTATTGGTGCCGAGATGGATGAGCGCGAGAAGGAGATAGCCAACATTGGGCTCTACGAGAAGGCGGGCGAGAAAAGCGCCATGATGCTCGCCAACCCGGAGATGTTCGCCAAGATGAAGTACTACGCGCGCGCCGACTACAAGGAGGTGTTCGCCCACAATGACGAGACGATGCAGGCGCTCATGATGTCGCTGTACGCGCAGCTCAATGCCGACCCGATGATTGAGCGCGAGGCGCTGTTGCGCGAGACGCTGTACCCGTTCTTCCACGCCAAGGCGGACAAGTTTATCGCCAAGCAGCCCTTGGGTGGCATGGCAGGCTTGCCGGCACTCGCGCCCGGTATGCAGCCGTCGCAGTTCGGAAACATGGCGGCAAATAAGGCGTTATCCACAGCCGCGCCGGGTGCCGGCCCCATTCAGTAGCTTTATACTATCTTCATATGGCAAACTCTCGCGCTGCAAAGAACCTCGCATACGGAAAGACGCGCATCAAAATGGGCAAGATCGTGTTTAACAGTATGCCCATGCCACAGGCAAAGCCCTCCTACAATCCCCACAGCCCGGAGAACTACGGCAGGGCCATGGAGAGAGCTTTTAAACAAACCAAGGTGTTTGGTACCCCATTTAGTAAGAAAAAATAATCATTATGGCGAAGAAACCCACCAAGAAGAGTGCGGCACGCAAGGGTGTAGCAGCTAAGAAGGGCAAGAAGTAATTACCCATCAACCCACATATATGGCGACAAAAAAGAAATTTGATAGCGAGGGGGTAGAGCCGCAGGTGGCGCAGGAGCCCCACGAGGTGACGGGCAGCGAGAAGTTCGAGTATGTAAACGGCTATGTCTTGGAGAACAAGGATAAGATTGACCGTGTGATATTTGGCGAGGTAAAGCGCGCAGGAGTGCCCGAGGGCGGCCTGGGTGAAGACGCCGACCCGATGCTGGTGCTTGCCCACTACGACAAGCTCGCCGGCTATATCACCAAGGACGGCGTGAAGATCAAGACCGGCTCATTTTGGGACTTTCGCAACAAGCGCCCGCACGAAACTCCGAAAGTCTTATACATGTTTCGCATCGGCGGCGAGACCGTTGAGGTTGACGACCCGGCCAACTTACATAAGGCAGTCAACGTGCTGCAAACTGCGCTCGCAAAGAAAGAGGCGGAAGTGAAGCGCAAAAAGTCTAACTCCAAGTTCAAGCAGGACAAGGCGGAGTAAGTTCTATGACAGCCGAGAAACGTGCGTTCGACACATTCTCACGAGACGATGTGCTGCGCGATTGGACGTGGAAGGGTAACCCACTGTCCGAGGAGCAGGTGCTTGCCCTCAAGACCGAGGCCGAGACGTTCAGCAAATCATTCTTGTGGAAGGTGTTGCAGGCGGAGTTGCAGTGGTTCGCCATCAAGACCCTTATCGAGAAGGGCAAGAGTGTCGAAGACCTCGACCGCACGCGCATGTTTGGGAATATCGTGCAGGAGATTAGCCGCAAGATTGCTGATATGAGCAAGTAGGGCAGCTTAGGGTAGCTGGTAAACCCCAAGGTTTGTCAGCTCGTCCCAAGCCGCTCTGCGGCAGCGTTTACCGAACCGTACATCGGATGTTCACCTATTTAACTATAAGGATGCCCACCGAGGCTTTAAACCGGATGCCACATGGCTCAAGAAAACACACCGGACACCACTAACGGGGAAGAAGAGATTGTGGATGCCGAAACCACCGAGGCAACCGATGAGGGAGCCACGGACGGGGAAGAAGCTACTGGTTCTAGCACAACAGTAGATTACGAAGCGGAACGGCAGGCAGAAGAGGGGCGCGGAAAACCCGACCCCATCAAAGCCAAGGTATCCTTCGTAGAGCGCAAAGCGGAGCGTATTGAGAAGCAGGAGGACGGGATCAAGCCCGACGAACTGTCCGAGATACGCACTGGCTTGCAATCTATACAAAAGGAGCTTCACGAAGATCGCGCCCTTGCTATCGCACGGGGGCTTTCTTCAAACGACGCCGAGGTACAAGCCGTTCTCTCTAAGTGGCGCAACCGTGTATTTCCCGCTGGTATGCCTCTGGCAGATCAGATTGAGGAAATGTACGGGGCGGTTAATCGCAAAAAGATTATCGGTCAGAGGAATGAAGCACTGCGCGCCCTTAAAGCGAAGGCAAGCGTTTCAACTGACACCGCCACTACCCAACGCGATGGCATGGACAGCCCTGCCCCGAAGTTGGGTGCGAACTCGCCGCTCAATGGCTACAAACACGAAGGCAACGGGCTCTACTCTAAGAAGTTGCAGTCCGGCAAAACGATTTTCGTGAATACGAAAGCGGCCTCAAACCAGCCTAAGAAGTGGGTTGAGTAGCTGACTAATCTACGCATTAACCCAGGAACGTGAGTAAACTCACGGGCCTATAATCGCATATTAAAATGGCTAAATTCGACGTGAAAGTGGTTGGGAACGCTCCCAACCTACCGTTCCGCGTTGCTGCTTCTGCAACTCGCGGCTACGTTGGCGAGCCGATGATGGTTGTTCCTTCCTACACCTCTGGTGTATCGGACGTGAACACCGTTGTCGTGTTGACCGACGACAAACCCGTGATTGCCACCGACCAGTTCATTGGCATTGCTGCCAAGGACATGGAGGTAAACAGCGCAGGTACGGTGCTCGCACACCGGACAACCGTCACTGTGCCCCGTGCGAATGAGACCCGCATCCGCGCCAAGGTTACGACCGCTTCTACGGCCGACACCGAGACCGAGGCTATTGGTCTCTTGTTCGACATCTATGTATTCGACCTGATATCGAGCACCTACACCTGGAAGCCCGCAGCAGCGGACACAGGCGGCTTTACCGCACGCTGGTACAACTTCGTGAAGGCAAGCCTTGACTGTGTCGTTGACGCACGCGCAATAACCCGCGTAGACGTTTCCTAGTTCCTAGTTCGCACTTAATCGTTAGCATTAACATTCATGCAAGTTATAGGAGGTCACACATCAAACCTTTCGCCGGATGATACGCAGACAGCGATTGACGAGGTGATGTACGAAGAGTTCACGCGCACCTCGGTTCCGGGGCATCTCTCGGCACAGGACGCCTGGTTCTTCAAATCCGACAGCATCGACAGCATGGCCTTCATCTACGATGAGGACAGCAACGTCGGTGAGTTCGAGGAGACGGGCGAGCAGGAAGAGGTTATCTCCACCTCCACCCGCATTGGTAACCAAAAGACCAAGCGCGTGACCAAATACACGAAGCAGATCCCGATTTCGTGGGAGGCGTTCAAGACCTCGCAGCAGGGAAAGCGCGAGCAGATCGGCAAGCAAGTCGGTGACCGCGCTCGCGTGACGCAAGACCGCTTGAGCATCGTAAACACCTACGGTGACTTTGTAGCGGGCAGCATCAACACCACGCCGGACGGCGATGCAGTCGCTTCCGACAGCCACACGACGCTCAACGGTGACACCGTGGACAACTTGGAGACCGGCGCGCTTAACGCCGATAACCTCTGGGTAGTCGTGCAGGCGCTTGCCAACCAGAAGGCGCAAGACGGCGACGCCGGCTCGCACAACTTCGAGGCAATCGTAACCCCGTTCATCCTCTACAAGACTGCACGGGAAACGCTGGGCTCCGACCTGGTGCCGTTCTCCGGTGAAAACCAGCTCAACATGTTTGCTACCGACTTCGGCAGCGTCATGTTGCGCTCGTCTATCTACCTGGGCTCCACCTACAACGGCGCATCCAACGCCAACACGACCTACACCGTCTTGGGCCGCAATCACCAGGTTCGCCGCAAAGTCCTTTCGGGCTTGGAGACGAGCATGATTGAGCCCAAGTACACGGCGACGGACAGCTATGTCATGCGCGCGAAGTTCGCGGAAGCGCACTTCCCGGGCACCTGGACGGCAATCGTGTCCTCGCAGGGTACTGCGTAATTACCAACGTAACGCACAACCATGAAATCCTTTAAGGAATACTCAGGAGTGGTTGCGCTGGTAATTCTCGCAATCATCAACCTCGCGCCTATGGTTTTCGGGCTGTTCTCCGGCCCGGCTCTTGGCGCGGGAACTCGCTACCCAAACGGCATCAGTGCCGACACCACCTCGCCTACAACGGGCCAGGTGCGCGGTACGACGCTCACGGTTACGGGAACAGCAACGCTCGGCGATAACGGTTCGGCCATTGCCGACCTTATCCATGGCACCTGTTCTTTGGTCGCCTACTCCGGCGGCTTCACGGTTGCAGCTACCTCTACGGTCGCCTTCGACTGTGCGGTAACCGGCGCACTCACCACGGACACCCAGGTATTCGCCAAACTCGCCACCTCATCGGTAGCGACGAGCGGCGGCTGGACGGTGGAAGCATCCTCAGCTTCCTCGACCCCTGGCTACTTGCGTATCCACGTCAGGAACAACACCGGAGCATCGGCAGTGATGCCCGCTTCGGTCGCATCCTCGACTTCGTACCTTATTGTTCGCTAGTTCTGTGCTCACTCTGCTCTGGTTTTACACCCTGTCCAGGGCAGGGATGGGCGCGGGACGATTAACAAACTTAGAAATTAGCATGACACAATCATTCAAATACGCAGCCTATGCCATCGCGGGTGCGCTTATCGCGCTTGCCGGTTTCTTCGCCTACTACACTGCCTACGCTAACCCCTCGCGGCTCCAAACTCCCGTTTCGTGTTCGACGCAGGGCGTTGACGCGACTGCTCTATCTACGACCACGCGCGCGTCCCTCAGCGCCGGAACCGGCACTAGTACGCTCACCTGCAACATGGGTATCGCCGGAGACGGCACGCAGGTTTGGGATAGCGCCAAGCTCGCCATCCAACTCACCGCCTCCTCGACCGCCACCGAATTGCGCTGGCGCTATGAGTATTCCAACGATGGCGTTGACTGGTACGCCGATACGGTAAACAACGCGGCGGCAACCGCTACCACTACGATTGAGGTGCGGACGTTTAAGGAATACTCCTGGCTCTTCGCCTCTTCGACCCCCGGCGGCATAACGACCCCGCAAGGCCGCGCCCTCAAGTATGTAGACGTTCCCGTTGGTGCAAAGTATGTGCGCGTGGTCTTCTACCTCCCTCCGGGCTCCCTCAATGCTCTAGTGTGGGCCAACTTAGTGGGTAAGGTAGAGCGCGCAGGCACCAACTAACATGGAAGCCGGACTAGACACAGTGTTGCAAGGCGGAGGACTGGCACTCTTTGTCTGGTACACCATTCAAAACAATAGGGAGTGGAGGCTCTACCTCACGGAGCGCAACTCCAAATTAGAAAAGGCACTCGATAGGCTTTCGGTCGCTATAGACAATACGCAACAGAGCCGCTAACTATGCCAAGAGCACAACTGGATAACCCACTCGACGCCACGTCCCAGAGCATTCTTGAGACGTGGATGATGGGCCGCGCGAGCGGCACCTATCCCGCCGGCAAGCAGGCTGTATCGCCCCGTCTCTTCCACACCGGAGGTATGCCGGCGCGCGTAAGCACGGACGGCACGGATCAAACGCCGGTTGCCACGGAAGTCTACATCTGCGAGCTGTTCGTGCCCTGCAACGTCAAGGTCACCGGCCTGGCAATCATGAACGGCTCGGCCGTGTCAGGGAACGTCAAGGTGGGGCTGGCGAACTCCTCGGGCACGGTGATCGCGTCATCCGCATCGACCGCGCAGTCGGGCACCGACGCCTACCAGCGCATCGCCTTCACCAACCAGGTCACCCTAGTCGGCCCCGCCACCTACTACTCGCTAGTGTTCGTGGACAACACCACGGCCCGCCTCAATGCCCATACCTTCGGGGACTTCGGCGCGAGCAAGCAGACGGGCCAGACCTACGCCACGGGCTTCACCACCATCACGCCTCCGACGACGTTCACCACCGCCCTGGGCACCATCGCAAGTCTGTATGTCTAACGCACCCTTCCGCATACCAGGGCCAGAGAAGAAGTGGCAGGGCACGTTCCCCGGCAATTACGCCGGCAACGTGTGGCAGACCCACAACATCGACCTCGAGCGGCACCCCGGCCGCGTGGCCCTCGCCGATCGCCTCAAGGCGTTCAAAACGGGCCTCGGTATCCCGTACAAGTTTGTTCGCACCAATGCCACGGCGACAGACCAGTGGTTCGCGTTCATCCACAGCACGGACATCATCCGCAACGGCAACTCAGTCATCACCGCCGGCACCTGGATTACCGACGACACGACCGGCACGTTCAACGACCCGCGCGACATGCTCGTACACGAACTCGCCAACGGCGAGGAGCGCCTGCTGTGCAGCCGGGAGACCAACATAGCAATCCTCAACAAGACCGGCGGCGCGAACGTCTGGGATGATGATTGGTGGACAACGGTAGCGAGCGGCCCCGCGCTCACCTCCCTCACGCATCACCCCTTGGCTCGCCTACAGCGCTTGGTGGCCGTAGGGGACAAGCAAACAGGCGTCCCCGTCATCCACACCCTCGACAAAGACGACGTGGTGCAGACCAGCCGCTTGACGTTCCCGGCCGACTACACCGTCCGCAACATCGACGTGTCCTCCAACCGCTACTGGATAGGATTGCAGCACGACCGCGACGGCAAGGCCCGCATCATCGAGTGGGACGGTTTCTCGCTCACCTACAACAACGAGTACGACCTGGTGGGTACCACGCCCTTGTGTAAGTTCGTGGTCAAGGACATTCCCTACGTTATAACGGACAAGGGCTTCATTTTCCGTTACAACGGTGGTGGTTTTGAGAAGGTGCAGTCGTTTGGCCTTGAAGAGTACTTTATGACCTTTAGCACCAGCATTACGGCAGAAAACACCATCAACAACTACGGCGCGTTTGTAGACGGGGATATCGTGTACCTCCTGGTGGGGATGCCAGTTCGCACCTCCGGCACCGCCTTCTTTGGGGTGCGACGCGGGCGCTCGGGTGTATGGATATTCGATACCCGCAACATGAACCTCTACCACCACATGGCGGTGGGAGAATACGACGATAGCAACGATAAGAACTTTGGCTGCTCTCCCTTGGCCGGCGTGGGCGCGATTGTCAAACCGCCGACCCAAGACCGCCTTATTGTGGGGGCCTCTGTGTACACCGGAGGCGCGAGCTTCGACGCCGCCACCCAGACGGGCCTCTACCAGCGCGTCGGCATCACGCCCGCAGCACCCAATCGCGGCTACATCGTTACCCCCTACATCCCTGCCGCAGAGGTGGAAGCGACCTGGGAAGCCTTGTGGGTCAAGTTCAAGCGGTTTGTGGACAGCGGCAACCGCCTGGTGGTGAAATGGCGCGCGGTAGATCCCACCAAGAACCCCGATACGGTCAACAACCGCGACCACCACCCGCTGCAAGCCGAAGGCACCTGGGCCTCGACCACGACCTTCACCAGCGTTGTCCCTACCGGGGTTGCCGAGGGGGACGAGGTGGAGGTGATGACTGGGGACAACGCGGGTTGCCTTTTCAAGATTTCTACCCTCTCGGCGACGCCCGACAGCTCGACCACCATCACCGTGACCCTTTCGGAAGCCGCGCCGGTCAACTCGACCGATAAGAGCTTTTTCCGCTTCGACAACTTCAAGACCGAAACCGCCATCAGCTCGACCACGGTAGGCAACCAGCGCGTCGCGTTTACCGCGCCCGCGCACGGCGAGTGGGTGCAGTTGAAACTAGAGCTGCGTGGTGTCGGGATGGAGATAGATGAGCTTATTCCTGTGAACAATACAAAGACCGCGCCCGAGCAAGGCTAGGTATAATAGTAAAAAGATATGGCAACCCCAACGTACTCACAGGCAGATTTCTACGAGATCGTAAGCGGCATGACGCACAAAAAGTTTGCCCAGGTCAATGACCGCCAGGTGATTGCCAATCGCGCCGTGCGCTATGTGCTGGGGGACATGGATTTGCGCTCTACTAAGCGTGCCTCTGCTCTCTCGCCTAACATGTTCGCCAATGTGTACGACTACGCCGCCCCATCCGACCTCAAGGGCAACAAGATTATTGACATTCGCAAGCAGGTAAACCGCGACAGCTATGAGCGCTGGCTGTTGGTAGACGAGGCTGATTTTGACCGCACCAAAGCCAAGTCTGCTTATCGCGTAGCGGTGCGCGATGATGATTTTACCCGCCTGCTCCGCATTGACGGCGTGGAGGGTGACCAGAGCGCACTCTTGCACGCCTGCCAGTCCCTTACGGCCAACGGCACGGTAGCGGCCTCCGCCGACGCTTCCAATCTCACGGTAGACACCGACAACTACATCTCCGGCGGTTCCTCCCTCAACTTCGATATGGCCGCTGGCGCGGCAACGGGCGTAGTCGAGTTTACCGACATTACCGATGTTGACCTCACTGACTTTGATGAAAAAGGCTCTATCTTCCTGTGGGTGTATATCCCCGACTACTCCGACGCCCAGGGCGACACGGTAACGAACTTCATCCTGCGGTGGGGCAATGACAGCTCCAACTACTGGCACCGCACCGTCACCACGAATAACGAGGGCCTTACCTTCTACGACGGTTGGAACCTACTGCGCTTCGACTGGAACGGCGCGACTGAGGTAGGTACGGTAAACCCAGCCACAATAGACTACCTTCGCTTTACGGTCACCAAGTCCACCTCCCTTGCTGCCGATACTGATTGGCGCATAGATGAGATAGTGGCCCGGATTGGCGAGGTGTACGACGTGCTCTACTACTCCAAGTACGGCTGGCAAAGCTCGGCCGGAACCTTCATCGAAGAGAGCACGGCAACTACCGACCTGCTCATTGCCGATACCGACGAGGTGGAGGGTATCGCGTTTAAGGCCGCTGAGTTTGCCGCGCAAGAGCTATTTGCCAGGGATGAGGTGCAGTATTTCAAGCAAGAGTACGAAACGTGGAAAAAGCGCTATCAGGCCAAGTACCCTTCCGAGGCGCTCAAGGTGCGCCGCAACTACGGCTCTTATAGGAACCCTAATCACCGCAACTAACTATGCCTACCTATGACCCACAACTAAATATCTCCAACGGAGCCTTGGTGCCTCCCAATCCTGTTCCAAGCGCGCCTATCGCGCCCGTAAAATCACCCGTGGCCGTCCTTTCCTCCCAGGCCGGCAAGCAGGTGGTCGATAACAACTCTCAGGCCATACAACGCATTGAAAGCGCCTACGCCGGCCCCTCTATCGTTGACTACCTCAACAGTGCCGGCAAACCGAGCGACTTCGGCTCGCGCTCCCAGATCGCCGGACAAGCGGGCATCCAGAACTACACGGGCACCGCCGAGCAGAACACCGCGCTCCTCAAGGCGCTCCGCACGCCGGCAAATTCCCCCATCATGGCCGGCATGGTGGAGGACGTGAACCAGGTGGTATCGGCCGGCGGCCTCACCGACCAGGAGCGAGCAGGGCTCACCGGCTTGCAGCAGACCCAGGACGGCCTCTTGACCGCTGCTGCCGCCGCTCGCGCCGCGCTTGAGAGCAAGGACTACACCTCAATGGATTTCCATACCAAGCGCGCCGAGGAACAGCAAAAGGCGTTCGCGGAGAGCCTGTCGGAGTACTACAAATCCGTGGCTCCCCTGCGCCAGAAACTCGCGGAGAGCATGGTGCCAGGTGCCCGCGAGCAGGAGGTGTCCAAGCAGCTCGCCAATGTGCGCGGCCAGATAGACGCCTTCAAGCTCCAGACCGAGGAAGATAAATTCAACGAGTACCAGGGGCAGACCTTGGGCTTTGCCGGCGGGCGCGCATCCGAGATCGACCTACGCGCCTCATTCAAGAACCAAGAAATGTTGCTCAAAGAGAAGAACCTACTCACCGAGTTAGGGCTTGAGCAGGATGCTCGCAAGCTAGACATGGAGGCCGCTGACAAGCAGCTCGGCTTCATCGCGTCGGACTTTGAGCTACAGAACAAGATACAAGACAAGCTCACTGCGCAGGAGGATAAGCTATTCACCCGCGCTGACGCACTCCGCAAGGAGAGCAAAGAGACCCTGGCCGACATCATGGACAGCATGAAGGGCGTTGACCCCGCAGACATGACGCCGGAGATGCAGGCGCAGATTGAGGAGCTTGCCGCCCGCTCGGGCATCCCCGCCGGCTTGGTGACCGAGGCGCTTACCTACCAGCACCAGCGCCAGGTGTTTGATGATGCAATCAAGAACAAGCAGCTCGCCATTTCGCAGCAGAACGCGAACAAGAACAGCAGCAATGAGGTGAACTTTAGCGACACGCAGGTTAACAACGGTGCCGCCCGCGCTGGCGTCTCGGTTCAGGAGTTCCAGGCGCTTCCGCGTGACGTGCAGAACCTCTACATCAGCAACAAGGAAGTTGCCGCGACGATAACCGACATTGTGGCTGACACTTTGGACGGGCAAATTGACCCCGATGAAGCAGTAGAGCTTATTGAGATGGAGAACATAACTGATGAAGCGGCCAACTTCTTCCTGAGCAAACTGCCCGCTCCAAGCCAAGAAGCAGGCGGCGGCGGTTTCTGGGACTTCCTAGGAAGCTGGCTTAACGGGCCTACAGGGGGAACCAATACACCCACTAAATAATGGCTACTCTCGGTGACATACTCAAACGCACACAACCTAACTTCCAAACGCTTACCGGCAAGGATGTTTCTATAGCGCCGCCCGATCCTACTGCCATAGCAGCAGCACTAAAGCCGAAGCCCGCGCCGGTCACCTACGCCGAAAAGGTAGCCGCCAATCCCAAGGTTGCCTCTCCTATCCGTGCTGCGCTTGGTGGCTTGCAGAAAGTCAGCAACTTTCTTTTCCCTAAACCGACTAGCCCCGAGGACGCTAAGCAGCGTGGGCTTATCACCCTCAAAGGCCCGTTCTCCGGCAAGGAGATGTACCTAGATCCCGGTGGCGCGGTGGCTTCCATGCGTAATGTCTCGCAGGAGGCAATCAAGCAGATTGCCAAGTCCAAAGTTGCCAAGGAGATTGTAGGCAAGGTCAAAACCATCCTCCCCGGCATCGCGGATGATGTTGCGGCCAAGGCCGGCAACGACCTGGTGAACGTCAAAACCTCCAAAGGCGTGCAGGCGTACATTGCCGCGCTAAAACAGGATGTAACCTCCCGCAACAAACCGCACCTTGAAGGCATAGCGAGCGATGGCCTACCACTACGGCAACAAGGAGGTGTGCCATCGCCTACTACTGCGTCAAAACCATCGGCGGCCGCCGGTATCTCTACTGGCAGCGGACGTACCGGAAAGGAGGGCGTGTCTGCACAGAGAGCAGATACGTCCGGCCCTTTTGATGGGACAATCGCATACCACGGCACCCACGCCAATGTGGTGGGCGACTTAAAGGCCAGTGTTGACGGTGCAGGTGGGCCAGGGCTCTATGTAGCCGATACAGAGGGGCTCGCGCGTGAATTCGGGGACAACGTACTAAAGCTCGACGTTTCCAAACTACGCATCAAAGACCTTACTTTTGATGAGTGGCTTGAGCTAACTGGCAATAGCAGCTCACTTAAAGCCAAGATTGCAGCACAAAGCAACCTCGCAGCCCAAGGCTTTGACGGCCTACGAATTAATGGCCGCATTCTTGTTTTTCCTCAATCCGTAAGCAAGGTGAAATCCTCCCCCTCCATCCCCAAAGAGCTAGAGCCGCTGGCGGTTTATGATGATTTAGGCTTTCCAAGGGGCGTCCACAAAGACCTTGTACCTATAAAGCTCAATGGAAAGACTGTTGGTGGCATCAGCACCACCAAGAAACCTGACTACCAGAGGCTCGAAATACACCACATACGAATTACCCCTGAAGCACAGGGTAAGGGTCTCGGCACGAAGGCAGTCACACAGCTTTTTGAAGACAATCCTGACGTGAATGAACTTGTCGGCCACGCCACCCGCGAAAGTAAACCGTTCTGGCAGAAACTCGCCACCCGCTTCACTGGCAGCGAGGGCAATATCTTCATCATCGAGCGAACCGACTTCTTCAACAAAGTGAAGGGAGGTACGCCAACAGGCGACCGCCCTTTTAGGGCAGCGGCAGAGCGCCGCCAGACCCACCTTAACCTCGACCGCCTCAAGGTAGGCGACGAGGCTACCGGCAAGCTGGTGCAGGCCATCGAGGACATCCGCCCCGAGCTTGAGAAGGTCAAAGGCAAACCCCTCCAGCACGCCGAGGTGCTAAAGGCCGCGCAGGAGAGCGCCATTCTCTCCAAAGCAACCTCGCGCGAAGCGACCCTCAAGAGCGAAGCCGCCTTGCTCGCCACCCGCCAGAACCTCGCGGCTATGGCCGAGGGTAAGGGCGTCTCAGCGGATTTCATCGACCAGCTCCGCATCGTCTCCGCCGAGGCGACCAGGCGCGGCCGGGAGCTGAACGCGCTGGGCATTGGTGCCGACCCGATCGCCAAGACTACCAAGGGCGAGTTGGTCAAAAAGCTCCTCGACGCCGGCATTGAGGCGGACGAGCTGATAAAGGCCGCCGAGGGCGTGGACTTCACCAACCAGAAGCAGGTAACCGAGTTCTACCGCCGCTTCATCAAGCCGACCAAGACCGAGTGGATAGACGAGTACCGCTACATCAACCTGCTCTCCTCGCCGCGCACGCACATCGTCAACGCCTTCTCGAACCTCATACAAGGCACGGTGCTCAACCCCGCTACCCGTCTCGCCACGGGCGCGATAGACGCGGTTATGGCGGGGCTCACGGGCCGCGAGCGCGCGATCTACGCCAAGGAGGTGGCCCCCTACTACCGGGGCTTCTTTAGCGCCGTCCCGCAGGCATCCTCGCAGTTCCTAGAGGCAATGCGGGGCAACATCATCATCGAGCGGCCAGACCTCGCCCGCATCCCCACCAACTCGAAATTCCTGCGTCCCTTCCAGGCTATCCCGCGCGTGCTCGAAGCCGGCGACGTGTTCTTTCGCACACTGGTTACCGAGGGCGAGAAGCAGGCCATAGCAGCTCGGCTCACCAAGCAGGGCAAGGCGCTCACGGATAAGGTGCTGACCGAGATCGAGGCAGAAGCACGCGAGAAGGCGGAGTACTACGTCTTTCGCAAGGCGCTCGACCCCTCCAATGAGAAGGGACAGGGCGTGGTGTTATCCGCCATCGATAAGGCGACTTCCGCCGTCTACAACTTCCGCAAGGTTCCTGGCGTGAAGTGGTTTATCCCGTTCGTGCAGACCCCAATGAACATATTGAAGCAGGGGCTCGAATACTCCCCGCTTGGTGTCGCTACCCTTCCTGGCGCGACCAACAAGGCGGAACAGCTCGGCAAGACGATGATTGGTTCCGTCGTGTTTCTCGGTGCGGCGTCGCTCGCCATGAACGGCCGCGTGACCTGGGCAGCGCCGACCGGCAAGGCAGAGAAAGATGCGTTTTATAACTCCGGCCGGCAACCCTACTCAATCAAGATCGGCGACAGTTGGGTGTCATTCTCCAAGCTCGGGCCGGTGGCCTACCCCGTTGCAATGGCTGCGGCGATGCAGTGGTACACGCAAGAAAACCCCAAGGCTATCGCGGAGAGCAGTGCTGAGCGTGTCGCAAATGTCCTGCAAGGCATCGCGCAGTTCTTCTCCGATCAATCGTACATGCAGGGGCTCAAAAGCATCATCGATGTATCGACCGGCGAGACCCGACTTACCGGCGTGCAGTCCGCCGTATCGAGCAGTCTCGGCCAGCTTATCCCTCTCGCCTCATTGCAACGGTGGGTATCGCGCATCATCGATCCGGTGTACCGCCAGCCGGAGAGTGAGTTTAACCTTCAAAACTTGATACAGAGCATACAAAAAGACCTCCCTATCGTCTCGCAAAGTGTGCCAGAGATAGAGGGGTCTTTGGGGCGTCCAAACCCGATCCTTAATTCATTCTCGCCCGTGCAGGTGACGCCCATCAAGAAGCGGTACGAAAGCAACTTGCAGCAGATACGCCGCAGGCAGCGCGCCGAGGCGAGGAGAGAGGCCCGGCGCGAACGCTAGTTAGGCACCGTGAACGTGTGCTTGTAGTTGGGTACGCCTGGTGCGCTGATATCGCAGGAGTACGTCTTGCCCGCCTCGAAGACGTAGAACCCCTTATCCAACCGCCCGGTGCAGCCGCTTATATTCGCTCGCACCTTGTTAGCATCCTGTATGTTGCACTGCTTCGTGTACTGCCCCGCGCACGCCACCTCTACCGTACTGGTGAACGAGAGCGCGTTTATCACAATGTCTGCGCCCGGCTCTTGGTAGAACCCTACGGACACATTGGAGAGCTGCGGCTTAACCGGCTCCGCAAGCGGCGTTGTTGCAGCCGACGTTGTGCTGGCCGTTGTGCCGAGCTGCGGCGCGGGTTGCGTTGCAGGCGTGGGTTGCGGCTGCGGTGCGGGAACGGGCGAAACCACACCTACGAATGGCTCGCGGAGTATCCCGTCTATGGTATTAACCGTGGGCGTGTCTACTCCGAACGCTAACAGGAGCGAAATGATTGCTGCTATTTGTATGAGTGTCATACTTTCTTATAAATTGATAATCCCACGGTTTCACCGCAGGGCAACCTTTTGAGGGGTTACCACCGCTGTGGAGCCGTGGGATTACAGCGGATTTCTGCGGTGGCCTATTGCTAGGCACTTCCACAATATCCCCTATTTCACTAGCCCGCAACTTGACTATCCACAGCGCTTTTCATGATAAAATTCTGGTATGCCGCCACTAACTGAGCGACTGCGCGGGCGAGTAGGAAGAGAGAAGGGCATTGAGAGCCCGCTTTTAAACGTCCGCACTGAGGTGCGCGATGAAGTGCGCCGCCAGATGCAAACTCTCAGCGCCGAGATTATGGCTGAGATGCGCCGCCTGCTAGAAGAGAAAATAGGCGAGGAGGGTATTACTACCCTCAAGGGTGATCCTGGCTATACGCCCGTCAAAGACGTGGACTACCGAGACGGCAAGGACGCCGAGCCTGCGTACACTCCCCAGCCCGACATCGACTATCCCTCGCTCCCATTTGTCAAATCACTTATCAAGGAAACCACCGCCAAAGAGCTGCGGGGCAAAAAGGGCAAGGACGGCTCGCCCGACACGCCCGACCGGGTGGTTGAGAAGGTCAACAAATCGAAGAAGAAGATCAAGCCCGAACAGATAGAGGGGCTTATCGACAATTATCAAGCCATCTCCCGAAAGAAGGGCGGCGGGGGCGGAGGCATGGGGGAGCCGCAACATGAGCAAAAATCGGTCAATTCATCCACCACCACGTTTACTACTACCCACCCTATTGCAGCCAAAGGTCGCGCTGCCTGGTTCTACTACCAAGGCCAAAATCTTCTGTGGGGTACGCACTACACTGTCTCTGCTTCCGACCGCAAAACCATTACCCTCACATTCACCCCATCTGACGACACCTTTATAGATTGCACCTATATACGCGGTTAAATATGAACCTCATCACGCGAATTATCCTAGTTGTTCTTATTGTCGCTCTTTCGCTAATCATTACTACGCGCGCCTTTGCTCAGGTACTTGGTGCCGATCTTCGCGTGTTCACAGTCCCCCAGGGCGGCACGGGCTGGCCCAGTATCCAGTCAGGAACCGTCATCTACGGCAACGGCACCAACCGCGTCTCAACCACGACCGCAGGCACTGCCGGCCAAGTATTGATGCTCTCCAACGGCATCCCGACCTGGGCGTCCACCACCACTACTGCCGGCGATGGTGTCGGCAACTGGTTCACCCCGAGCACCTTTGGCCCCACCGCCGTATCCGCGACCACGACCGCCATACGATCAACTAACGGACTTATGGCGTCTTCAACTTCCTACCTCACCAGTCTGTTTGTAGGCGACGCGACCACCACTGCACTCAACGCTTCCGGCCAGGTGGACTTTGACAGTCTGACCGACGCCCTCATCGTGACGGGTAATACAGGCGTCTTGGCCGAGTACGCGGGGACGGGGGCTTGCGCTGCGGGACAGGCGATTACCGCGCTCAATGCGTTGGGCGCTTCAACCTGTTCCCCCTTCTCCACCTTCGCGTACCCCTACACCCCCACCACTAGTTTTGGCACTGCTGCCAACTCGACCTCCACGCTCCAGCTCCTCACCGCCGGGCTTACCGCGTCCTCTACCGTCCGCTTCGGTGTCGCCGGGCAGACCCTCTCCCTGATCATGGATAGCCTCGGAAGGATTGGCTTGGGCACCGCGTCGCCCGCCGCCACACAGGGCATTACGATTGCAACCAGTACCGTCTTCTCGGGCACGCAGTTCGCGGGCTCCTACGCTTCCTCAACCGCCGCCACCGCCTATACCATCGACTGGGATACCGGCAACACGCAACGGATCATGCTCACGGGCAATTCCTTTATCGACATCAACGCTACGTCAAGCAAGCCACGCGATGGCGGCAAGTACATTCTCAAAGTCTGCAACACCGGCCCCTTTACCGGCACGTTCATAAACATCGGGCAGCTTAACTGGACGTCCGGCACCACCAGCATATCCACCACTGCCTCAACCACGATGATTGGGATGATATATGATGGGAGGGTAGGCCGGTACGACATCATCGCCTCTACGACCGTAGCCACGGCACAATCATGCAAAGTCTAAAGTTTCTTGTCGTTCTCTTGCTTGGCTTCAGTGCTCCACAAGCATTTGCAGCGGGCACCATAGGATACCTCAGCGGCACCAGCTCCGGCGCGGCCACCACCACCTTCTCCATAACCAACCAAAGTTTTGAAGATGCGGTACCCAGCAGGCTCATTGTGGTAACGGTGGGAGGGTTTAACGACGGCAACATGCCCACCGTAACCGTGGGCGGCGTTTCAGCCACGCGGGTTTGCACCAACGACAACTCCGGTGTCGGATTTGGGCAGTTCATTTACGTCGCCGCAGTGCCCAACGGCACCGCCGGAGATATCATCATTTCCAAGACGGGAGACAACTTTGGTCGCATCGGCGTTGGGTGGTGGCGGCTCACGGGTTATGACGCGACCGTAGCCGACTGCCAAACGCACACCAACAACACCTCTCCCAGCAGCAACCCCGCTACCGTTACCCTCACCGTGCCCGCAGGCGGGGCAGTAATCGCCGCTGTAGTGCCGCAGGGCAGCACCGGAGCACGCACCACGACGTGGACCAACGCCACGGAGCGGTTTGATGTGCAGCCCGGCGGCAATACCGCCATGACGGGCGCGGACGGCACGGCCACGAACCCCACCGCTACATTCTCCGGCACCACTGATCAGGTAACTATGGCAGCCGTTTCGTTTACGCCGACGCCAGACGCCGCCGCTTCTGTAAACAACTTCTGGGATTGGTTTCTCCTATTTTGGTAATGGAACGCAGCTACCACCACCCCGGCTATAACCACAAAGAGCGGTGGCTTGCCTACCACTACCAGATGAACCTCATTTTGGAGACCGGCGCTACCTCCGTGCTTGAAGTAGGGCCGGGCAATAAATGGATGGGCCGCTGTTTGCAGGACATAGGGCTTGAGGTGAAAACGCTCGATAGCAATGCGGGTGTCCTACCCGACTATGTGGCGAGCGTGGAAAAGATACCCCTGCCGGACAAGAGTTTCGATGTGGTGTGCGCCTTCGAGGTATTGGAGCACCTACCGTTTGAGACGCTTGCGACCACGCTCACCGAAATGGCGCGGGTTGCCCGCACCCACGTCATCATTTCTCTCCCCGACCAGCGCCGCCAACTTCTCAATCTCTCACTCAAACTCCCTTTCATGTACCCCATCAACGTCTTTTGGAAAATCTCGCGCCTCAACAATGACGACACCCGTGCCAGCGACCCTGCCGCTCACGCCGACTACCACTACTTCGAGGTAGGGATGCGCGACTACCCACTGGAGCGGATACGGCAGGAGCTAGAGCGCACGGGTTTGACCATCGTCAAAAACTTCTGCCCACGGGATAATCCGGCCAGCCATTATTTCGTGATGCACCTCTAAGTATGCACAGCGGACTTAAACCTCTCTCATATGATCGCCGAGACTACGATCTATTAAAAACCTTTGGCGCGACTGCACCCGCGCAATTCCCCGACGCATACAGCGTAGAAAACGGTTTGTGGACGCCCAATCAGAGTGACGGCGGCGACCCGATCTTTGGCTTGCCCCCCATGCCCTACGGTTGCACCAACTATACGCAAGCCGACTGCTGCGCCGATGATGACCAGCACCTCCACAATCCCATGCTCATGGAGAACGTCACCCACGCCAACGCGCGGGGCGGTGTTGAAATGCGCGAGGCGTTGAACGCCGCCAAAAAGGTGTATGGCCGCACCGCCTACTTCCGCATCACCGCCACGCACCCATTGGACATGTTCGACGCTATCCGCCTGGGGCTGCTCTCGACCAAGGAGGAAGGCCGCAGCGCATCCGTGGGCACCCCGTGGTTCTTTGAGTGGACGGCCCCTAAAAACGGCATCCTCCCTATCCCCGCATCGTTCAGCGTCCAAAACGTCGCGTGGCACAACTGGAAAATCGCCGGATGGAAAACCATCAACGGCGTCCCCTATCTCATAGGGAAACCCTGGTGCGGCAAGAACTACGGCGACAAGGGCTTCATCTATATGTCGCGCGAGCTGTGCAACGCGGTCTTTGGCATCCCCGGCTCCTGCGCCTTCACCATGACGAAGTTGACCGGCATCGAGCCGCAGCGCGTAGACCTAGAAGTGGTGCAGTGGATCGTGAGCCTCATACGCCGCGTGTTCAAGTTCGACCAGGAGCCCGCGCCGGTTCCGCCTCCGCCCCCAGCTCCCCTCCCGCCCAAACCCGAGAGCCTTGCCGACAGCCTTGCCGATCGCCTTGCAGACGCCGCTACAGCCGCCCTCGACACCGAACCTACTCCGCTCGACCAGGTGCAGGACGCCGTGGCCTGTGTCGCGTCGCTCGTGGCTGTCACGCGCCCCGTCTTGCAGCTCGACCCCACACTCGCCTACACCCCGCATCTCCTCGACGCGCTCAAGGCGGACAAGCGGTTTGTCTCGACCAAGATCCCCAAGCGCGGCTGCATCATCGTCTCGCCCACCGTGGGGCAGGTGCGCGGACACTGCGGCATCTTCCTCGACGCCAACACCATCGCCTCAAACGACAGCCGCAGCGGATTGTGGAAGGATAACTACACTTTCAAAAAGTGGGCGGACTACTTCAAGCACAAGAAGGGCTTACGGATATTTGTTTTTGAGCCTGTGGACATTGCCTAGACACCCTGCTTTCAGCGGTACAATAGAGGTATGTCCGAGACCAGCAACATGTTCCGGCTTAATCTCGCTGACCTTGCAAAAGGGTTAGTGTCTGCCGTGGGTGCCGCAGCGGTTATGTCCGCGTGGACAGTTCTTGCCGCAGTGCTTGGGGTAGACAACTTCAACGCCTTCGAGGTGGATTGGGCACAGGTTGGCCGCGACATGCTCAACGCTGCAATCATCGGGGCACAGGGCGGTTTCTCCGGATACCTTGCCAAAAACTTTTTCACCAGTAAAGACGGCAAGTTGTTCGGAAAAATTTCTCTGCGGTAGGTTCGCTTACTACCATAAACACTCTACTCACATTCCTGGCGCTTTTCTCCTCCACGGCCTACGCCATGTCCGCGCCGCCTGTGGTCTATTCCACCTCGACCGCGCCCGCGATCATCGAGGCGTATGCAGCTCGGTACGCGATAGACGCGGAGATTTTTCTAGCGGTTGCGAAATGTGAGAGCGGCTTGCGCGAGAGCGCGTGGAACAAACAAGACCCACGCGGCGGCAGCAAAGGTGTTTTTCAATTCCAGCCGCACACCTTTGCCACCTACTCCAAGCTCGCGGGCATCGAGGAGGCGGATGTATGGAACCCGCTGCACAACATCGAAGTTGCAGCGTTTATGTTTGCGGAGGGCTTGGAGGAGCACTGGACGTGCTGGCGCAAACTCACTTCCTAGCGCGGCGGCAATCGCACGTTTGTGCCGTGCCATCAACGTAGTAGAAGCCTCTGCCCTGGCAGTCTTTGCATTTTGGATTTGGATGGTTCGGATAATCGTCCCTCATGCCGCAGCTCGTAAACGTGCCTTGCGCTTTTTCCATCCCATACGCGCTGCTTTGCGCCGCTTCTCGGTCGTGAGTTTTTCATTAGTAATCTTCGCGCCCATACGCCCTGCTTCTCGCGTATCCATATATAAGTAGAGTAGCACGGCCCCGCACTTATCCCCAAGCGCAGCCCTGTGGACATGGACAAGCGCAGCCCCGCGCATATAATAAATGGTAAGACCCGTTAGGGTTTAGGAAACAGGGGCGACGGCGCAAGAGTGCCCGTTGCGGATCAAACACCCGAGCTACGTTAGCCCCGATGTTTCCGCACATTAAAAGTTAGCTTTTGCATCTCGTGTGCTGGCTACTTGCAAAAGCGGCCAGCGCCCGCGAAAACTTGTATGAATAGAGAAGTTACCGTTCGAGAAAACCAGGGGCTCACGTTCACCACAGACGAGGTGAACACCATTAAAAGCACGGTCGCTAAAGACGCGACCGACACCGAGCTAAAGCTGTTCCTGATGCAGTGCAAGCGGACGGGGCTCGACCCGTTCTCCCGCCAAATCTACTTCTTCAAGATGGGCGGCAAGGCATCCATCCAGGCATCCATCGATGGGTTCCGATTAATTGCCGAGCGCTCCGATAAGTACGAGGGGCAAACCATTCCGCTCTATCTCGACAAAGAGGGCACCTGGCACGAGGTGTGGCTGTCCGATAAAGAGTTTCCGATAGCGGCTAAGGTGGGAGTGTATAAGAAAGGGTTTCGTGATCCTCTGTACGCGATTGCGAAGTGGAGTTCCTACGCGCCGATTTACAACGGCCAGGTCGGAACCATGTGGAAGAAAATGCCCGAGGTTATGCTGGCGAAAGTTGCCGAGGCATTGGCACTCCGCAAAGCCTTCCCCAATGACCTCTCCGGCATCTACGCTTCCGAGGAAATGAGCCAGGCGCAGAAGGATGAAGCAGCAGGATACGACACGTCCGAGATAGCCGAGGATGTGGTGCCGGTGGTTACGGTAGACGACCAGGAGCAGCCCGCTAACTTACAAGAGGAGGAGCCGCAGGAGCCCGAGATCCCCACAGATGAAGTCGCGCAAAAACGCCTCATCATGGCACTCATCGCCAAGCGCTGGCCCAAGACCGACTTAAAAGACGCCAAGGAAATGAAGCGCCTGGTGGCCGACTACACCGAGCTAGAGTTAGTTCCAGCTAACTTCGTGAGCATTATAAAAAAGCTAAGATAGATGTATGAACACCAAAACCAAAACAGCAGACGCCGTTATTACCAGCAGCACCGTCATTGAACAGCTCGGCAACCGCCTTAATCAGATTGCCATGCTCACCGAGGCACTGGACGCCAAAATCGCGCCGCATGAGGAGAAGAAGAAGCGGCTAGAGGAGGAGGCCAAGAGCCTACGCGCGGGCATGGCAGAAGCCTTGGTAGGTTCTGGCCGCAGTAGCGTCTACATCGGCGGCTACCAGTTCTCCCTTAAACACGACACCGACTTTGAGGTGCAGAACGAGGCGCTGGCCCTTGCATGGGCGCAGGAGCACGATTGTGTGCGCATTGATAAGGTGAAAGCCAAACCGATCTTGCGCCGCGAGGTTATGACGCCTGACGGATTTGCGCGAGTTGCCAAGCACTCTGTAGCCCGCACAGCGGATAAAAAAGAGGTATGAGATACCCACCCTGCCGCATCTGCGGCCTCGAATACACGCCAGGCCACTGCGTAAAGATGCACCCACCCCGCACCTATGTCCCTTCCCAGCCTCCCCATGAGCAATTAACAGAAGAAGCGTAAAACACATGGAGGACAAAGAGAAAGAAAAGATTGAGCCGTACTACCAGCGCCAAGCGAAGCAGATTGTTGACACCCTGTTTGAGGGTAAGACCTTCAACGAAAAGCTGACGCGAGACGATTTGCAGGCGGCCGAGGATTATTTTGCCTTCTACCTTCAAAGTGTGGCGCACAGCGCACGCCGAATTGCCGAATTAACTCATCGCTACAAAAACCGATGAACACCTGCACCTGCGGCTCCCGTATGGTCAAAGTCTCCGGCTGGGGCTACACCCTCGGTAAGGAAGGGCATGTAGAAATCTGCGGCGGCTGTTTCGCTAAGGAGTGCGTGTGTCTACCAGCTAATTAGGAAGGTATGGAGGATAAGGAAAGAAAAGCAGCCAAAATATTAATCTACATCGCGTTTTTCATCGGTTTGATTGTCGGCATTGTCCTACAGATAACTTGGTCTACCTCCCACGAGAGCGCCGCCACCCCCGCTCCTGTAGCCACCACCACCGTTTCTCTCATTGCGGAGAAGGAGGAGTGTAAAAAAGCGGGCGGCAAGTTCCGTCTTGAATTAGAATATTTGGCCAAAACCGGCTTCGAGGCTACTGGCATCTCCTGCACCAAAACCGACACCACCGTTATCTTCGACCACACCTTTAATCATTAGACCCCCTACATCATGACGACACAGGAATGGGAAAAGCGTTTTGACGACTTGTACGCGAACAAATGGCAGCCCGGCCACAAGCACGATGAAACTTGCGAGTGGGTCTGCAATTTGCGCGAACAGATTAAAGAGTTTTTCCGGTTCGAGCTATCCCACGCCAAGGAGGAGGAGAGGCGGCGGGTGGTGGATTGTGTGCCCGCAATACTCTCACAAGAAAATTCCCTATGGGAAGATACCGAAATTGCGTGGCGGCAGGGATGGAACGCCTGCCGCGCCGAAACTCTTGAAGGCATAGCCGCCCTTACCCCGAAAGTATGAAAGAATTTGCCCTTTTCGTTCTCTGCATACTCGCAGCTTTGACAGCCGTCACGTTGGTTTTTGCCGCCATTGGCCTCTGGGGTAAATATGTCATGTACCCGTTCTTTCTGTGGCTTGGCCTTATATGAGCCGCATCCCGAAATGGCTTCTGGCCGAGATCCTAGCCGACAAGTGGTACACCCGCTGCTGCATCTCTGGGGACGAAACGAGCCGTGCCGACCCGATAGAGTTCCACCACAACCTGATTTTCGGCGGCAGGCAGGTGCAAGCCCGCTTCGCCATATTGCCCCTTAAACGTTCGCTACACGCACGCGCTACCGATAAACAGCTCAAGCGCCGCCTCGACTGGATTATGCTCTCTCGCGCCTCACCGGAGGAACTAGCCGCCATATCCAAAGCCACCAACTACGCACGGGAGCTGACGGTGTTGGAGGGGGAGTTTGGGAAGTTTAAAAGTTAGCTGGAAAAATATGATACCCAAAGCAATCTTGGAAAAAGCGGTGGCGGGCGGGTGGAACGAGGACATAATAAAAGTAGGCAGGCACTATCCCGATTGTTGTATCGTATTTAAGAGCAACCTAAAAGAAACTGGGGTTGAAACCCTTAGCATCAACTTCAGGGACGTTGTGGTAGACCCGCTTTTTTGGCAGAGCTTATTCCCCATCGGGGAGTGTCATTGCGGCAAGGACGGCCACGCGCTCAACAGTGTAAATTGCCCCGCCGACCAATGGCGTTATCGCGCACATGATTTTTACAACCTGATATTAACGGGAAAGCCCACCGATGATTTTTGGCGCGAGCTTCTTAGCCACCCCACCAATGTATGAGCGAAAACAAATGCTGCAAAAACTGCTACGTTGACGGACACGAGTTTGAGCCTGGGGAAATCACGCCCACCGCGCCGCATTGCGCTAATGAGAGCTGCCCCTGCCACACTACAGAAAGCTGGGAAACATGGGTGGTGGATTTCCTCCACCGCTACAAAGCCGAGGGCTTCACCTGGAACCACGCCAACGCCGAAATGCTCGATTTTATCCGCACCCACTTCATCCCCACCGCCACCGTAAAGCGGGAGTTAGAGAACCTAACGAGCAGCGGCGGCGCGGCCATTAGCGGCTTGGCCGAGCACGATGGAAAACTCTACGCCGAACTCAAATTGCTGGACGGCAGCAAGTCCGCTTACCTGATAACGGAAAACGCCCTCCGCGACCTTTCGGAGCGGTTAGGAATTACTAGCTAAGTGAGAAAACATGACAACGAGCACCCTACATATTATATGCAGCGGAATATGGGTTTTCTGTGCGCTTTTCCAGTTAATGATAGGCCACAATCTCCTTTGGCTTATGTTCTCTACGCTCATGGCGGTTTTGTGGTGCTATCTGGCATTCCAAACCCGCGAAAATCGCATCTGACCTATTATCTTAGCTAATCAATGAAGTATGACCATCCTGGAAATCTGTTTTGGGGTTTTTGCAATCACTCTCAGTTTCTTCCTCGCGGTTGCCATCACGTTTCTCATCATCATCGTCATTATGGAATTCTTTGACCTCTAACCCCCGCTTGCGGCTATCGGGAACAATTAGCCGCCACAAAAAACTATGAACAAGAACGAAAAACTGCTCGCCGATTTTTCCGCCTTCTGCGCCAAGCATCCCGAATTGCGCTTTTGGCAGGCGCTCCGCGCGTGGTCAGGTTTCAGCGCCATCTTGGTAGCTGATAAACAGGACCTCACCTCCAACATCCTCACCGGATTACAGGACACCTACTACTGGGACGGCAAGACCGAATAGCCCCCACAGTCTCGCGGCAGGGGGAAGAATATGCCGCCAGGTGCCTACAGGAGCGTTCTTCCATGGAAACGAGCCAGCAGGAGACTTTCCGCGAAATCGCCGCTGCCTTAAAGCGCATCCGCAAAAGCCTCGAAAAGCTGGAGGGGGTAGTACAAGAAAAGTTGCGGGAGATTAAGGGGCGGCCACAGTGAGGTGCGCCCCTGTTTTTATCAGGTAGGATTATGACATGGGAACAAGTATCGACAGTGAGGGGCGCATGACCTTTGGCGGCTGGATTTTGGGGCGCGACGGCCTGCCTACCGAGTACGTTGAGGTGAGTGATGCAGGAGTTGTGCGCTACGACTTTACTTGCCTGTGGGTAACTCACTTGCAGTGAAGCTGGGATGAATTATGATAGGGACGTTCGCAACTCATACAGGGAGTTGTGGGAAAAGATAGCCGCCTCCCTGTATGGGGCGGCGATCTGTTTTTGTGGGCCTGCGAGCGCAGCGCACATTGGAAGGTTGAAAACTGGTGCCGACAATTTGCGAGAACTCGAAGGCTCGCACGTTTTCGAAGCGGCATCAGTACCCAGCCTTTCATAAAAGAAAATCGGCTCGCCGCACGGATACCTCATGGCTCCAGTGGGATGAGTGGCGCACTTTGAAAGATTGTTGGAACGAGCAGACAACTAGAAGCCTCCCCCTTAGTGCTATGTGATGGGCGGCGCAGCTTCGGCGCGATAGGTGGCTAAGGGCGACCATGCCACTGAAATTGGAGTTACCCCTTCAATGGGAGCGACACATAGAGCACTGTCTGTTCGACCCAGCAATTTTCCAATTTTCGCCGCTTATATTCAAACTCCAAGGCTCGTAGCTCACCTACGAGGGAGGGAGACCCCCCTGACAACCACGACCCCCTTTCATCCCCTGGTGGATAGGAAAACGTAGCGGAACCAGAGGGGAGCGGGGGAAATTAAGTGTCGCACAATATATGTTCTGCGACCTATCCGTGCGGGCGCGATTTGGTAGAATTATCGGGGAAAGGAGCCCCCGCATGGTCTATGCGTTTGACACCTTGAGCTACGCGCGCCATCTCAAAGAGCATGGCGTGCCCGAGGAACAGGCCGAGGCACACGCTGACGCTGCAAGGCAGTTCATCATGGCCGAGCTGGTGACCAAGACCGACCTGCAAGCCGCCTTCGGGCAGCTCGACGGCAAAATCACTGCCGCCACGTCCCAGCTCGACGCCAAGCTGGACAATCTCGGGCTCCGCCTCACCGTGCGCCTGGGCGTGATGCTTGTAGCCGCGCTGGGCATTCTGGCGACCCTCCAAAAGCTGCTCTAGGCCGCCTCTCGACAGGCGGCCCTTTCTTTTGTTCTTATCGTGTTCCTAGACCCCCGGAACCCCGCAGAAAACCTCGCCTCTTGAAAGTCTCAAAATCTGCTCTAGGTAACTAGGTGCTGGTTCAAGTCCGGCCGGGGGCACCACGAACCTCCTAGCACCTCGTAGCACATTGTGCCAAGAACCTCACGGCGATTTGGCGCGTGGGCGCGTGGTATCCTTCGGCCAGGTTTGTACATCCTGCAACCTGGTAGCAACCTGCTGAACGCCCCTGCGCTGTACCTATGCTGTACCTAGGGTCTGCCGCGCGGCCGTTCCGTAGAACGGAAGGGCAACCATGCCGAAAGTCCACCTTACGGAACTGACGCTCAACAAGCTCAAGGCTCCCGAGAAGGGACAAATCCACTACACCGACACGGCCGCCGGGTTCCCCGGCTTTGGCGTGGTGGTGGGCACCCAGGCGCGGGCATACGTCCTGATGCACGGCACCGCCGACCAGCGGGTGAAGACGACGATAGGGAAGGTCGGCATCATTTCGCTGGCCGAGGCGCGGAAGAAGGCCAAGACCATTTTGGCCGAGCGGATGCTGAACCCCAACGCGCCCAAGGCGCTCCCGTTCGAGGAGGCACTGGCGACCTTCATCAAGCTCCACTGCTCCCTGAAAAATAAGGCGAGCACGGCGGCGGAAACCGAGCGGCTGCTCCGGCGGCATTTCGAGCCGAAATTGCGCGGCCGGAACATCCACGACCTCGAAACCCCCGCCTACATGGAAATCGTGGAGGAGCTGCTCGACACCCCTTCCGAGGCCAACCACGCCTTCACCGCCATTCGCACCATGACCAACTGGTTCTTCCGGCGGAAGGTGCTCAAGACATCGCCCCTGGGCGGCCTGGAGCTTCCTACGCGCACGACAAGCCGTGACCGCGTACTCACCCACGCGGAGCTGCACACACTCGCCCAGGCGCTCGATTTCGACCAACCATATGATGCCATCGTGGGCCTGCTGCTCCTGACCGGACAGCGGGAGGGGCAGATTGCGAATTTGCGCGGCGAGTGGATTAACCGGCAGGAGAAGACCATCACCTTTCCCGGCCACATTATGAAAGGGAACCAGCCGCACACCATTCCCTACGGGGACCGAGCGGCCGAAATTATCGCCACCCTCCCCGATATCGGCCTGTGCTTTCCGAGCGACCGCAATCCCAAGCGACCGTTCAACAATTGGGGCGGCAGCAAGCACGCCCTGGACAAGCGCCTACAGTTCAAAGCGCACTGGACGCTCCACGACCTGCGGCGCTCGCTCTCCACCCACCTGGCGGAGTTGGGCGTTCCCCCGCACGTCATCGACAAGCTGACCGACCACAAGACCGGGGCAGGGGCCGTCAAAGGCGTGTCCGCCATCTACAATAGGTGGACGTATTTGCCGGAGCAGCGCGAAGCGCTGGCACTGTACGAGCAACATCTTTCCCGTTCCGCAAAAGCGGCGTAGAGTTCCACCGCCTGCATCCCATGCTGGTGCGGCGTCGACGTCGCTTCTTTCACGAGGAGCAACGTTCGATGGCAAGCAACCACATGTATGTCGATTTCCGCGGGCTCAAGGAGGAGTACGGCTATCCGCACACACGGCAACAGGCAGATAGGGACGAGAAGCGCGGGAGGTTGCCGCTACGCGAGCGCCCCGGCGGTGGACGTGTCTACTGGCTGCGTGCGGAACTCGACGCCCACTTCGCTGGAAAGCGTGCGGAGCGACAGCGGAGGCTAACCACGGAGTTGGAGGACGAGAAGTCCAAGGACGACAAGACCTCCAAGCCTTCGTGAGTTGAGGCACAGTAGCGTAGGGGGCCGGAGGTTCGAAACTCCGGCCCTTTTTATTTGCACAGCGCCCTGGAAGGGCTAGACACGGTACTAGACCTAGTGTCTACAACACCCGATGACGGGTGGCGCGAGCAAAGCCTTGCCGCGCTTGAACAATTCCGCCCATGTCCCCCCGGCTACCGCCGTGGGCTCCCCGCTTTTTCTGCCTCTCGTCTGTCTATTCGACATCCTTCAAGGACAGAACTTCGCCACCTGCGCACGCGCCGAGCTGAGTTACCACTACAGCACGCCTCGCGCTTGGGGAAACCGGGGAGCCCACGGCGCTACGCTTGGGGGGGACAATGGGCGGTACTGTTATAAAAGTCATAAAGGACACCCACCCGCTTCCCGCTTAGCCGCTTCCCTGCGGCGACTGTACAATTCATTAAGACCGTTCTTCGTTTGAAGGTTGGTTGCTCGCTTCCAGGGCGCGCGTTGTTCACCGCTTGCGGCGCGACGATTTCCGGCCGAGCGGCCAACCTATGCACGAAATCGGCACTGACACCATTTACGACCGTCCCGTCTTTATCCTGCTCGAAGCCCTGCGCCGTCACATTTACGTGTTGGGCAAATCTGGCATGGGGAAAAGTGGCCTGCTCGAATTATTGGCGCTGGCACTGTTTGAGGCAGGGCAGGGCTTTGCGTTCTTTGACCCCCACGGGCAGAGCGCCGAGAAAATAGCGGACTGCACGCCCAAGGAGGCGTTTGACCGCACCATTTACTTTGACGCTTCCGACACCGGCTACTCATACGCGTACAATATCCTCGACGACGTACAGGACACCGCCCTGTGCATCGAGAACGTGCTGGCCGTGTTCGTGCACGTCTTAGGGCTCCCCACCCCGGCCAAGCGCACCTTTTACGACCGCGTACGCGTGGAGCTGATACGCAACAGCCTACGGCTCTTGCTCGACACCCCCGGCCAAACCCTGCTCGACATTGCCCGCGTCCTCTCCGACGACGACTACCGGCAACAGCTCACCGCTAACACTACCGACCAGGACGTGCGCGGTTTCTGGGAGGGGCGTTTTGCACAGTGGAGCCCGCGCGAGCACCGGGAATACACGGAGGGGCTACTGGCCGACTTGAGCCAACTGTTCACCGAGCACGTCCAGCGCGTCGTAGGCCACAAGCGCAGCACCATTCGCCCCGCCCGCATCATGAATGAGGGCAAGGCGCTCATCTGCAACTTTTCCAAGGGCCGCCTTGGAGCGGAACCGAGCTACCTGCTCCAAGCCCTTTTTCTCACCGGATTTGCCCAGGCCGCGCACGCACGCGCGAGCATTCCCGAGGAGCGGCGGCTCGACTTCACGGCGATCGTGGACGAGGTGCAGAACGCCGCTACCACTACGGCCGTGGACGTGTTGGCGGAGGCCCGCAAATATCGATTTTCCCTGGTCGCCGCCAACCAGTACCTCTCCCAGCTCCCCGAGTATCTGCGCGATGCGCTCTTTGGCGCGGCGAGCACCCTTGTCAGTTTCCGGGTCTCGAACCAAGACGCCAAGGAAATTGCCTCGGAGCTAACACTACCCAACCCCGACCGCCTCAAGGATTTACCGCTGTACGAGGCGTTCATCAAAACCATCGACGCCAAGGGCAACCCGACCATGCCCACGCAATTCAAGACCCACAAGCCGCCCGAGAGCGGGGGGCAGTTTGCCCGCGTGCGACGGCGCAGCCGTGCCCGCTATGCCCGGAAAGTGAAACCGCCGCGCACAAAACAGCCCCGGCCGTCTTGGTAGTGTTATGCAAATTTGCTAGGCTTTCCGGCCATGTCCGACAAGCCGCTCACGCCGGAGGAGAAGCGCACTGAGGCGATGATTTTGGCCGCGCTGGACGAGAGCCTACGCCGGAACCCTCCGCCACCACCGCCGCCCGTGACCGACCGGCGGGTTGCCGATATCGTGCGGGAGGGTCGGGGGACGCACCGCATACCCGAACATCTCCTCAACGCCTTTTGCACCTTCGTGTGGGAGTGCCTGCGGGTACATCCGCAGACGCCCGACCTGATGCTGGCGCAGAGCGTGCGTGATGTTATCTCCCAGCTTCCTAAGCTCGAGGCGTCGCCCTTTTCCGTCCCGCTGAGCGTGCTGCTGCGGCCGGACTACATCGCCCATGTCCGTGCATCCAGCATCATCCTCCAGCAATTCCCGAACATAGACGCCTCACCCTACGGCCCCCTGTGGGCGACCCCTGTTCCGGTGTCCCTCCCGTGGCATGAGCACGGGTTCCTGTTCGCAAAATCCGGCCATGGAAAAACCCAGGCCATAGAATTTCTCCTCGACCATCATTTCAAGGAGGTGGCCGCGGGCAGAGCCAGCGTCGTGCTCATGGACAGCCAAGAGGCGCTTATTCCGAAAATCGCGCGGCTCTCCTACTTCGCGCCCGGCCAGCCCTTGCACGGCAAGCTAACACTACTCGATGCCGCCGACGTGGAGTTTCCCATCGCACTTAACCTATTTGATCTCGGTATAGGCGACCTCGCTGCAGCGTCCCCACGCGACCGGGAGCAGGCTTTCAACGCATCCCTGGAAATGCTCACCTACATGATGGAGGCGTTGCTCGGCTTTTCCTTTACCTCAAAGCAGGGTGGTCTGGCGCAGTACTTGGTGCAAGCGGTCATGCACATTCCTGGCGCGAACATTTTGACACTGCGCGAATTGCTTGACCCGGTGAAGTTTGAGACACACCGCCCGCACCTGGCAGCGATTGAGGGCATCGGCGAGTTTTTTGAGACCTACCATCCCGCCAAAGGCCCCTACGCCCACACGCGCGAGGAGATACTAACGCGCCTTGATAAGTTGACCGGCAACCGCAACTGGCGACGCCTATTCCTGCACCAACGCTCCAAGTTCCGCATGTTCGAGGAGCTACAGGAAGGGCGTGTCATTCTCATCAACACCGCCGCATCCTTGCTGCAACCCGAAGGGTGCGAGGTGTTCGGCCGCTTTTTCATCGCGCTTTTGGGGATGGCTGTGGAGCGTCGCGCTCCTCTGCCCGACCGTACGAAAATGCCCACCTACTTCTACATTGACGAGGCGCACGACTATATCGCCAACGACGCACGGTTTGAGCGCATTTTGAAGCAGGCGCGGAAGCAAAAAGTCGGCGCGATGGTCGCCACCCAGGAAATCGAAAAGCTCGCCAATATCCTGCCCACCCTGTTGACTAACACCTCGATTAAGCTCGCGGCCAAGTTAGAGAACGCGGCGCTGGCCCGCAACATGCGCACCGATATTGGCTTCATTCTCAACCAACAAAAAGCTCCTTGGAAGTACGCAAACTTTGCCTGCTACCTCGACAACATTACCCCCCAGGCAATCACCATCACTTTGCCGTTTGGCGTGTGGGACAACGTGCCTCCCATGAGCGACGACGACTACGACGACTTTCTTGTGAAAAATCGCGAGCGCGTCAGTGGCACGCCTAACACTTCAAAACCGCCTTCCCCGAAACCCGCCCGGCCTAAAGCGCCGGACACCAGCAAGGCGAGCACGAAATGGTAACGATAAAGAGGGACTATGAGCATCCCGACGGAACGCTAACTATCACGGTCGAAACTCGTCCCCTGGAGCCGGAATTACCCGTTGACGGGGAAGTGGGCACCACCGCCGAGCGCTTCATAGTATTCCTCATGTGGGTGGTCATTGTTATTACGGGCACTCTCCTCCCGATTTTTACCATTCCAATCGAAGTGTTGCGCCAGATTGTCGGGGTGCTGCTTTTTCTGGGTGGGCTTAAGCTCACCGTTGATAACTTTTTTGTCTCTGCCGGTGTACTGACCGGCGCTATTACGTTCAACAAATTCACCTACCACTACCACACCTACGCCACCGGGCTACATATTCGTTTTCCCTGGGAAGATATCGTCCGTGGCATCGAGTTGCGCCAGCACGTTATCGAATGCACCGAGGTATTCCCAGGCCGGGAAGGCGACGTGGGCTTCAATCTGCATATAGCGTATCGCCCGAATACCCAACTGCTCCCCGTGTACATCAACCACACGAAGGAGCAAATCGCCGCCGAACTGCGTCCCCGCATTCGAGCTGCCCTCGCGCCCCATGTTGCTGGCATCACCGAACGAGAAGCCCACATCAAGCTCATCGAACTCCAAAAAGCACTTCTCCCGTTCCAAGGCGCTCCCTCAGATAGCCTCGGCCTCGGCATCATTATTGACCAGATCGTTATCGATGTTGCCGACGAGATATTACTGGCCGCCATCCGCACCGCACCTGCAACGCCGTAGCACATCCTGCACGTCCCGTGGGGCTGTAGGGTTTGCTATGCTTAGGGTATGCGAGCCAAACTCCGCCATCGCGCGACGGAAATTCCGTTGCCGCAGCCCCATCATTTTGACAAGCAGGGCCGTGCGAAACGCTGGTTTCCCACTCCCTATATCAAGGTCGTAAATCCTGCGACCATGGAGGCGGAGCTACAGTTAGACCCGCCGCCGCGCATTACCCCGCTCGATATTCGCTGGTTTGCCCGGCTACAGCGGCTTCCCCATTTGCCGCTTTCCTACAGCTCCGCGCTTGAGTGCCGCAGCTATGACAGTATGCAAGCCCGCGCTACCAAACTTGTGCGCCACGGCTATCTCAAAGCCCGCCCCTCGCTTGACCGCTGCTCGGTACATAGCTTGCTGCGCCCGGCAGAAGTGGAGTTAGCCAAAAGCTCCGACTACCGACCCATTATCAAGACCGGCGAGAGCGAGCCGCACCAGTTCGGCGTATCCATTCTCACCGCATCGTTCGAGTTGGGCGCACGCGAGCACGGCCTCACCTTCATTGATGACCAAGCAATTCTCAATCACAAAGCCTGCCCGCCCGAAACCCGCCGCGCTCCCAACCCATTCGAGATCCCGATAACATTCAGCTTCCGCTTCGGCAAAAAGCGCGAGCAGCTAAAAACCAACATCGAACACGACGGCCGCCCGTTCGGACTAGCTTTCGAGAAGGGCGGCAAGACCACCTATAAATTCTTCCACCTGGAATTTGACCGCGACACCGAGGAGCTACGCTCACAGCACGCCGACCGCATCAACATCTCCCGCAAGATGCAGGCGGTACTCGCGCTCGCGCAAAAGGGCGGCTACTCCGACCACTATGGCATCCCCAATTCAACGATTTTGTGGGCGACGATAAACCGTCCCCGCATGTACGCCATGATGGACGTGTTGGACGAGCTGACCGAGGGCAAAGGCTCACCTATAGACCAGGCATTTACCACGATCCCCGACCTCATGACGATGGAGCCCTTTCTTCCACCGCGCGGTTGGGTGTTCGACCAAGACAGGTGGGTGCAGGTTAAAAACGGCAACATCGAGCCCTACGACATCCTGGCCGAGTTAGGCGTGATAAAATCCTAGTTGGTAGTTCCTCCAACTAAGGACGTGCGCCATGCCGTTAGTGGACTTCAAGGAAATCCGCGAGCGGCTCCCCATCGAGGACGTCGCCCAGATGCTTCCCCTCAAATGGGACTGGAAAGGCGAGCAAATGCGCTCGACCTGTCCCGTTCATGGCGGTGAACGCGGCCTCATTGTCACCCCGTCCAAAGGCTTGTTCGTGTGCCAGGCCGCACCGCAGATGCCCGGCGTCAAGCGCGGTGGCGACTGCATCGAACTCTGCGCCCACGTCATGCAGATGACCGTGTACGAGGCGGGCAAGTACCTCACCCGTCAGATGGGCGGAGCTGTTGAACAAGTTACAGTGAACAGTTCTACAGTTAGCAAAAGTCGTGCCACAGGCACGGCAGATGCTACAGCTCCCCAGAAGAACGCCCCTGGAACCAACCAGGGCAAGCCTTTCGACCCAGACGCGTTCGCCCGTAGGCTCAAGTACACCGACGAGGTTGCCAAGCTCGGGTTCTCGGAGGAGGACGCGGAGCGGTTCACCATCGGCTTCTGTCAGGGGCGGGTGTACATCCCCGTCCGTCATCCCAATGGCGACATCGCGGGCTTTGTCGGCTGGAACGAGGAGGGGCTGAAAGTCCCGAAGCAGTGGCTCTCCGCAAAGGAAGCCAAGCTGCTCCAGTTCAAGCGTGCCTAGCTCTCTCCGGCCTCGGTATCACCGGGGCCATTTTCTTGCCCGCCAGGGTCGCCAGGAGCCTCGGTAGAGGGCGCTTCGACCTCCGGCGCTGCGGGAGTGGCGGGCGCGGCTTGCGGCGCTGTATCGGGCTCTGGCGGCATCATGCCCTCATTCGCTTTCTTCGGGTCTAGCGTCGCTTTCCAATCAATCCCTTTCTGGCCGCCGCCCAGATACAGGCTCTTGCTGCGCACTTTCTTCCCCTCGCGCCAGCGCATTTCCAAGTAGGCGTATTGTTTGCCCTTGATGGTGCGAACACGAATGAAGGACATGGCTACCCCCTTGTAGTGGTAAAGGTAGCCGCCCCGCTTTCCCCATTTCTAGGTGCAGTTTGTTGCACCATGTTACAGTGCGGCCATGTCCGCGTGTTGCTCGGAATGTGGCGGTAGGTTTTTGGCCTTTCGGTTTTGCCGCAATAAGAAATGCCGAAACTGCCACGATGTGTGCCGCATCTATGTGTACGACACTACATCCACTCACTCGCCACAAACCCCCAGCACCACACCCACCCCCCAATAAATCCCCAGGGCGGGAACACCAAACAAAACAAAAACGCCATCGCCGTATTCATGGCGAACATATCAACCCGCTTGTCTTGGAGCGTAGTAGGTTTCTCGCGGGTAAAGAGGGCATAGGTGAGGGACGGCGCATAAAACACCGCGAGCCAGAACAAGAAGGTAAGTGAGTTATCCAGCTCCATACGTTGCGCTTCCGCATTGTGAGTATAGAGTGAAGTTAGAAGTTGAGGTTGGGAGAGTTGAGCGGTGGCGGCCAGTGAGCCGCATGGGGGAAGGGTCGGCCTCATAACCCGACAATCTTTGTCTTTAAGCCCCATGAGTTATTTGCGGGGCACAACTTCCTCTTGACACTGCAAGTCAAACCTTGCCCGCTCTACTCTCCCAATCTCACATAGAAGCAGCTCCTACAAGGTGGTTGTTTCGGCATTCTGTGTGGGAGATGGCGGAAGCACTCCCAGCGGAGTGTCGTGCCCAGCCACTTTGTAAGGAAGCCAACATGCACTGCGCCCGCGCAGACTGCACCCACCTCATCGACCCCAACAACAAACACTTCCCAACTATCTTCGACGAGGGAGTTGAGAAGACGTTTTGTTGCGCCGCGTGCCAGGCGATTTTCCTGCGGCACAAGTGGAGGAGTGATGCAGCGCAACCCGCTCTGCTACTGCAAAAAGAAACGCCGCTCCCGTGAGAGAGCCAACTACGTCCGGCGCGGCAAGGTGCTGTGCCTCGCGGCGTGCGTGGAGCTGTACGACCAGCAACAGAGGAGGAGGAAATCTTGCACTGGGAAAAGCGCGTCCAACTCAGCTCCGGCTTCACGCTGACCGGCCGGTGCTTCCCCGACACCCGAAAGGAGTATGACCATGCGTCAAATCCTGTTGCTCGCGCTCGCCCTGCTCGTTTCCGCGAGCCCCGCGACCGCGCAGAAGCTCCACGCCGGAGCAACGGTGAACCTGGTGGGCGCTCTGGCGTGTGACACCCGCGACCAGGCGGTGTCCATCCTCGCAGCAATCGCCGAGCACGGCGAGGCGGCGGGCAAGGCTCGCTTCCACGAGCTGAACCGGCAGCGCAACGCCCTCAACGAGCCGGTGTGCGGCATGGTGGGCAGCCCGTTCGAGCCCATGCCGCTGACCCTCATCGGGAAGGTCGCCACGTTCCCCATGCTCGCCTTCGGCGGCGTGGAGCGTGACACCTACATCGTGGAGGCGCGGGACGGCACCGATGCGCCGTTCTTCATCATCACCTTTCGGGACGCGCATCCGCCTGCCCCCGAACCCGCTGCATAGCAGCACTCCCGCCTTATAGGGGCGGGACTTTATTTGCTGGTAGAATTTAGATATGCGAGAAATAAAATTTAGGGCGTGGGATAAGAATAGGCGCAGCATCACATATGGTGTTCCGATGGGGGCGGATTGGGTTAAGATGTATCACCTTCCGCATGTGGGCGAGAGCATATTTCTTAAACCATTCCCTAGTGAAGATGATGATTGGGTGCTCATGCAATTCACTGGCCTGAAAGATAAGAATGGGCGCGACATATATGAGGGGGATATTGTGCAAGTTGGCGATGAACCCTGCTACTACGATGTTAAATGGCGGGTGTCCGGTTACATCGTGGAAAGGAAACTGCATCCTGACCTTGGCGACCCTGACCACGGCTGGCAATTCTCCGACCTTGCCGACCTCGAAAGTTTCAACGGTGATGACACACTGACCGACGTGGTAATCGTCGGGAACGTGCACGAAAATCCCAAACTCTTCAAAACGGCCTGAACATCCCGCCACATCTCGCACGCAGACGCGGCCGATTTTGTGCGGATAATAGGCGTCCTCCAAAACCAGGAGGATACACCAATGGCCTTCGATAAATGCCCCAGGCCGCTGCTGCGGGAGCGTTGCGTTTTCACCCGCATCTGCGCGGCATTGACCGCCTTGCGTGCGCGGTACAATCAGTCGCGGAAGAAGGAGGTTGCCCATGACCATCGAGGAGCGCCTGAAAAAGGTGCTGGAGCTGAACACGGAACGCGCGGCGCTGGACGCCAAGCGAGCCCAAATCGACGCGCAGCTCGCAAAGCTGTTCGGCATAGAAGCGCAGCCGGTGTTGCCGGGGACGCCCCCGCCGCAGGGACAGAAGCGGCGCGGTCGCCCGCCCAAGAACCCGCCGCCACCCGCCCCACCCGCAGCAGGAAACGGCGCACAGCCGCCGCAACCACCTGAACCGGAACGAGAACCAGCCGGAGAACCGGCGGAATAAGAAAACCCGCACACTCTTGCGAGGCGCGGGGGACTTCACGGACAGTGTACCACAGGGGGCTTCGGCCCCCTTTTTTTATTCCTCCTCACCGGGAAGCATGATGGCTTCGCCGTTCCACCCGCCCCACGGCCGCGCATTGAGCTTGAGGACGTAGCCGTCGCGCTCGCGCATTTGGAACGCCACCCCCAGACGTACCAGCGGCACATCGTTGGGCT
>Ga0196964_10000106_pt1 | contig 56466 bp, 95 predicted proteins | sample S1_10metaG_FD_148615 | JGI IMG/M metagenome (GOLD analysis project Ga0196964, IMG submission 148615) | Soil microbial communities from Anza Borrego desert, Southern California, United States - S1_10 | ecosystem: Environmental > Terrestrial > Soil > Desert | place: USA: California | collected...
CGCCAGTGCTCACGCATCGGTGGCCTCCGGTCTGCCGCTATTCGTCGGCATCGAACTGCTCCTCCATGCCGAACGTGGTGAGAATGTCGCCCGCCGCCTTGGTGCCCTCGGGCGTCATCTTGAAGCGCGCCTCGCCGTTCTCATCGATGCCCTCGAACGTCATGTAGCCCCCCTCGACGTTCTCGAAGCAGGCACCCGTGATCTCGTCGAGCTGGGCGCACTGGCGGCACAGCGGCCCGTGGTCGTAGGCGTCGCACCACCACCACTGATCGTGCTTCCAGACGTGCAGGTCGCGCTCCCCGCTCATCGGTCGCCCCCCGTCCTGTCGTTGTTTGCCGCGTACACGCAGGCTGGCGAATGTGGTTCCCCCGACTCAGGTGGCCGGTTGCAGATGCAGTCCGTCCTGCCGCTGTACTCGCCGAACAGGTCCCGCCGGTTGAGGGCGAATCGCACGACTCGCTTGCGGACGGCTGGCACGAACGGGCTGGTCGCCGGGAACGGCTTCCAGTAGCGGGCGGACCGTTCGTCCGGCATGACCAGCAGGTTCATGTGGCCGGATTCCTCGTCCATGTAGACGACGGCCCACACGACCTGCTCGTCGGCCACCTCCAGCACGACGGTCACGGCGGCGCTCGTCACCGGCTCGTCGCCCGTCGCATAGTCCCCCGTGTTCGCGGGGCCGTTCGCCATCTCAGGGGTGGTCATGGGTCGACTGAACCACGCGCCGTTCCGCCCGCAGGTGAGGTGCTTAGAAGTTCACGGGGTCAACGGTCTCGACCGTGAGCTGCACGATCCACGCCACCGTCAGCAGGCACAAGCCGGCGGGAAGGACGAGGGGGCGCGGGTAGTCGCGGCCGAGCGCGGCGAGCAGGAAGCAGAGGGCGGCGAGGATGGCGAGGATGAAAGCGAACGGGTGCATGGGGGTCTCCTAGAACCTGAGGGCGACCGCTACGAGAACCAGCGCGACGGCCGCGCCGAGGGCGAACTCGACGGCGGCGAACCCGCGCTCGGACAGTGCCGGGTCGGCCAGCTGCCCAGCGGGCGGGTCGTTGGGGACGGCGTACACGGCGATGACCGTGCCGAGCGCACCCACAAGGCCGAACCACTCGACGGTGGAGATCGCGTCGTCAGCGGCGGCGGTGATCCCCCATGTCGAAACAGCACCGAGCAGGGCGGCGATGGCCTTGAAGTAGCGCGACATGCGCCCATGGCACCACGCCGACCAGTGAGCGCAGGTGAGGTGCTAACGCCACCGCCCCGTGAGGACACGCTGCGCGACACGGTCCGCGAGCAGCGCGACGCCCGCACCCAACAGACCGGCGAGAAACATCACCGACGAAACGATCACCACCGCAGGCGCAGGCGGGGCGTGCTTCGCCCAATGCTCCGACAGGAACGGGTCGCTCACGGGTCACCTACCAGTCGGGGGATCTCGATCTCGCACGGGTCGACACCGATGGTCAACGCCTCGTCGATGATCGACGCCGCCGCCACCAGCGTGTCCACGGCGGGACTGCGCTCCTCAAGCGGGATAGCGAGAGTGCGGATGATGCCTGCCTCGAACCGCAACGAGATCGCCGCGAGGCACTCGTTCTGTGCGGTGCCGGCATCGATCCGTTCGATGATCGGTGTGCGGGCGTTCAGGAGTTCCGCTTCGCTCGACTCCTTTGACCGCAGGTCCCACAGGACCGACGCTAGGCCCACCACGGCGACAACGAGCGCTGCGTTCGTGAGGATCGACGTCACCAGCCACGCGGTCAGCCGGTTCTCGCGGCGGTTGACGGCGGACAGGTCGACGTTGCTCACGAATTCAGCGCTTTCACGACCTCGGCGGCGACGAGCGGGGCGATCGCCGCGCCGATCGCTGCGCCCTGCTGTTCGGACAGCACGTCCACTTTGCCTTGGAGGTGCGACACCTTCTCTTGGAGGTCGGCGATCTTGGCGTTGCAGCGCCGGTCGTTGTCTTCCATCTCGGAGCGGAGACCGTCGATCAGTTTCTGTTGCGTCTCGATGAGTTCGTCCTTGCCGCGGTTGCGTCCGACGTAGACCGCGGCGACGACCGTGACGACGAAGCCGACAAGTCCGACGACCGCCCCGACGTCAGCCCAATCCACCAGCGTCCCCCTGTGCGCCCGTCGGGTGGTTCGTCCTACGGTTCATGCTGCTGGTTCCTCCAGTTAGGAACTGGCCGGGCCGGGGGCGGGCCTTGATCCCGTGCCCCGGCCACCCCACTACTTGTCGAGGACTCCGGCGCCGTTGTGGTCCATGAACGCAACCACCGTCGCCTCGTAGCCCTTCGCTGCGATCGCCCACACCACCTTGTCCAGCTCGGCTTGGCTGGCCGGGTTTCGGGGCGGGTTGAGCAGACGGAAACACTGCCGTGCCGCCGCCTTCCGGTCATCGAGCTGGTCCTTGCCGATCACGTCCTCGTCCTCCTGGCCTTTGACTGCGGCGAGGAACTCGCCTTTCGGGAAGTGCGGCCCCGGGTCCCAGTGACCGGTACTGACCTCAGGGAAGGCGAGGCTCACGTCGTGGTGGGTGCACAGTCCCTTCGCTCCGTTGCGCACTTCGGCAACCGAAAGGAACCGCAGCGGAATCCCCCACTTGGACGCCCTGGCTTTCACGAGCGGGGCGGCACGGGCGAACATGGACCGGCTGAACGAGTCGGTCCACTGGGCGAGAGATTGGTCCGGGTATCCGACCAGCTCCAGGTGCCAGCCGTCCGCGTTGGCGCCGGCCGCAGCGAACGCGGTGTCGCCGTCATGGACGCAGCCGACCGCACTGTTGGAGTCCACGACACAGTGAGCGGAAGCGCGCCGTTCGCCTTTGGCGAAGTAGCGGGCGACGGCTTCCGCTCCTGTCCCTGACTCGGGTGACACAGTGCAGTGCACGACGATGAGACGAACGGGCCGTTTGCGGCTGACATGGAAGTGCTGTGCGGGCAGGAAGGTGTCGTAGCCCTCGCCTGTCACGCGCCCATCCCCTGACTCGCGACCATCCGCCCAGCGTGACCCCTCGCTCGGGTTCGGCAGGTGAGGTGCTACCTACGTGAACCCGACCGCTCCAACGATCCAGCCGGAGGAAACAGGAGCAGGAGCATCACACGCGACTGCTACAAGAGCGTCGGTGCTGGCGTTGTAGATGACCAGGGTGTGGTCGTCGGTGTAGGCGACCATGAACCGCACCCGAAGTAGCAGGTCGTTACTGCCCGCCATGCACGGGTCGGTGGTGCCGCTCATGTCGGGCTCGAACACCTTCGCCTCTCCGCCCACAACGGAGAAGTCCCAGGCCCGCACGGTGCCATCGGCCAGCGGGGCCGGCGTGTCGGGGGACAGCACCGGGTCGGTGGTGCTGAACGCTGCTCCGTCGAACCGCGCCAGGCCGGTGTTGCCGGTGCCTGGCTGGTCGTGCATCTGCGCCCAGATGCCGCCGTCGGTGGCGACTACGACGGTTCCCCACGACAGGTGCGGTGTGCTGCCGTCGTCGGGGCCGTCGCTGAACTCGTACTCCGTGAACGCCCCGCTGCTCGGATCAATTGACCGGAGCCCGGTGCGCTGGTTCGTGAACCCGGCGTTGTACTCGTAGAACCCTGCCCAGAGCAGTCCATCGTGTAGGCGTAGGCCCCACATGTCGATATCGCCGTGGAGGCCTTCGAGCCACGTCTGAACCACGGTGACCGACCCGCCAGCGGCGGGCACCTTGCGCAGCTGCACGTCGTCGCCGACCCACGCGATGAAGAACAGGTCGGACCCGACAGCGCACGGGAATCCGAGTTCGTCGGTGGAGGTGACAATGCTCTCGTAGGCGTTGAGTGCCGGGTACGGCCACCGCAGGATGCTGTAGTTGCCACCGCCGTCGAGGACCATCCCGTACAACCCGTCGCCTGCCGGGGTGAGCCCTGCGCCCTCGGCCTTGCGGACGATGGTGCCGCCCGGGCGGGGCAGCGTGTCCGTGTCGGCGAGTATTTGGGTCGGGCAGTCGCAGGCCATCAGCGCCACCCCACAACCCACGAAGCGGTCACGGCCGCCTGTGGCGAGTAGATCAGGAACCTGTAGTCACCTGACACGCCTTCGTCGATATGGGCGTTCAACGGGGACGGCCCCTCGTACGCGAACACGTTGAAGTTGGCGTTGGCGTAGCCGCTCGGCCCGTCGACCGCCTCCACTCCGTTGTCGACCGCATCGGTCGGGTCCGGGAACGTGAGCGAAGCACCCAACGTCGGGCCGATCGACACCACACACGCCGCGCCCGGCTCATCCGCCTCGAAACTCGCGGTGAACGGGACGTCGCTCCCGCCGTTCAAGTCGTCGAGCTCAACTGTCGCCCAGTCGGTGTAGTCGCCTGGCGGCCAGTTCCCCGTGAGGGACAGCAAGTTGTCGACCGACGCCGACAACTGGAACGTGTAGGACACCGCCGCTGACGACGGGCGGGTGCGATGCAAGACGTACAACTGCCCCGCCGGCCCGTCCGGGTAGATGCTCGAGACGGTCGCCGTGTGCACGACCGTGAACCCCTGAAGGTCAGTGACCGTGACCCCGGTGTCTTGCACCCACAGGAACACGATCAGCGAGTCGCCAGCGGCACCCGTGCCGGAGTGCTCGGCAGGGATCTCCGTGTCGGCGAACGTTTGCGCGAAGTCCTCGATCTCCGGGTCGAAGGTGATCGGCATCTACGGGTTCCGTAGCAGTTCGACCGTCACCTGCTGGTGCCCGCCCGCCGCGGTCGTCTCCAGGTAGCAGCGTTCACCGAGGGCGAACACGTGCCCGCCCGAACCGACGTCCACGGTCTGCACCTTGTTGCCCGCCTGGATCGTGAGCGTCGAGATGAACACGTCGTCCTCGTCGTACAAAGCGAACGACGTGGCCGACCCGCCCGCCGTTTTCGCTTCGATCGTCGCTTGGGTGACGTGGGTTCGTTGCGTGACCCGCCGGTACCCGGACTCCTCCCCCACCGTCGCGGGGTTCGCGTGGTAGAAGGTCGCTACCACCCGGTCCTTCGCTTTCGACCGCTCCCCGAAATCGCGGCGCGGTGACACGGGGGTCGCGATCTCGCTGCGCCCGCCGAGCGAACCTGGGAACGCCCGGGAGATCGCCCGGGACATCAACACCTCCGGCGGGTCGACCTGCTCCCCCAGCTCCGGCGCGTAATACGGGTTGCCTTCCTCGTCCCACGTGACCGTTATCCCCGACACTCTCACGGTGGTCGTGCCCGCCTCGATGTTCGGGACGAGAACCGAATCACCGATCCCGTAGTCCTGGAACGGGACCGGCCCGTTGCGAGGATCGACAGTGATGGAGAACGCCAGCTGCTCCTGCGCGTACCGGTCGAACTCTGCGTCGACGATCCGCTCCACCTCGTCGTAGGAACGGACGTCGGGGATAGACAGGAACTGCCAGTTGACCCTCCCGAGATCCCCCTCGGAGACCGAGTCGAACTCCGTCGCGTAACCGTCTGCCCATCTGATGAGCAGACCGTTGACCCTCATGCCGCCGAACCACGGTGACGCCACTGTCGCTGATAGGAGAGCCGCGCCTCGCGATTCTCCCAGTGGTAGGCCCGCGCATACTCCCGAGCGCATGTCTTGCAGTAGCGACGCTCGCGACCATCATTGATCTTGACGCCATCAAGAACATGGCCATGTGGGCAGTGCGTTCTGCGGGCGTCACGGCGTCGGGAGTTCTCTTGCGCAGTGACTGGCTCCAAGTGCGCAGGGTTGACGCAACGCCGGTTGAAGCACAGGTGGTCGAGTTGCAGGCCGGTGGGGATCGGGCCGATCTCTAGCTCGTACATAGCCCGATACGCCGAAAGTGTCTTGCCTTTGTGCCCGATCGTTCCGTAGCCGGCCGGGATGATGGCTCCCTGCCATTCCCAACACTCCGTCTCCGGGTCGATCACATAGCGCTCACGGAGACGTTCTGCAAGGGGGCGAGGCACAAACGGCACCCTCTGATGGTGCGCCACGAACATGGCCCGACAGGTGAGGTGCTAGCCCTCGCCGTCATGCACCAGCGATGTCACCGAACCGCCCGCACCCGGGTACAGGTTCACACCCGTCGGGCCACCGCGGGTGCCCTTCACCCACGCCTCCAAGCGCAGAGAATCGGGGTCCATCGCCCAGTCGATGTACACCTCCGACAACGCCCGCGCCAGGTCGGTGATGCTCGTCCCGATCCGCACCGCGAAGTCCGTCACGGTCGGCCACGGCGCCCCGTCCGAATCGTTGAACGCGTCGAACCCGATCGTCACGTCCGTCAACGCCTTGTGCCCCGCCACGACGTCCGTGGCGCCCATCTCGAACAGTGCCTGCTCCAAGATCCCGCCCGGCGTGTATCCCGGCTCCGGGGACGGATACCCCTTGCACCGCCACGTCGCGTCCGATTCCAACAGGAGGGTGCCCGGCTCGTTCGACCCGTCCAACTCGTAGAGGGCGAACTTGACGCCGGCCTTCGCGACGTTCACGTTCGTCGCCTTGATCGCGAACTGGTTGTCGCCCGGGGTGAGCTCCAACTCCACGGACTTCGACTGCCCCTTGTACCAGTCGGTCTCCGTCGTCAGCAGGGCGTTGTTGTGCCACAACTCGTACAGGTCGTCCGCGGCGATGAACGCGCGAGCCCGTTTGCTGTTCGCCGTGCTGTAGTTCTTGCGGAAGAAGCAGTCACCGGCGGGTGCGGTGAACGAGCCGTTGACGGTGCGGTCCCACATCCAGTCGCCGTCGGGGACATACCACCAGTCCTGCGGGACACCGAAGTTCGACGCCGCCGACACGACCGCCAGCGGCCACGCCGAGTCGTCGTAGTAGCGGGACGAAAAGTTGTAGGTGCGGCTGTCGGTCGCCGGTTCCCCCACCGACAGCAACCACTCCGGCAACACGAGACCCTCGTCAAGGACGGCGCCGTGACCGCGGCCCTCGATGACTGTCGTCTGCCCCCACTCCTCCGTCTCGTCCACCGTCGCTTTGCGGCGGCGCTCGTAGAGGAAGAACGTGCGGAACGCAGGGTTCGTGTCGTCAGTGACCCGGATGAAGTCGCCCTTGCGGAGCAGCGACAACTGCGCATCGTCGTTCTGGATGGCGAACGAGCAGAACCCGACCTCGGAGTCCTGAAGGCGCACCGACGGCGAATGGATGCGCAACAGTTCCGTGCCGCCCGCCGCCGTCAGGTTCGAGCGAGGGTGACGGTAGAGGCGCGGGGCCATCAGGTGACGAACGCTGTTGAGTCAGGGATCGACAAGGCGATCGAGCCGAGCCAGATGACGCCGTGATCGCCAGTTTCCGTGTTCTCCCCTTCGAGTGTCTGGCGGTGCTCGAGCCGCAGCCAGTGGATGTTCCCGGTACGGTCGACGCCTGACGGCATCGTCAGCCGCGTGTTGCGTGTCCCTGCGGTCGTCGCCGGGTCTGCGAAGATCTGGTCGTGTAGCTCCTCGAGATTGGCCTGCAACCCCACCCACGGGTCGGCGTAGTAGGTGCCGCTCTTGTCGACCTCGCCACACACCGCGAAGTCCAACAGAACGTCGATCTCCGTGGTCCGGCGCCGATACGGGATCACGCCCGCCGCGGTGGGTAGAAGACGGTTGCGGCCACGGCGCGCCAACGACGTCCAAAGCGGGGCCAGATCAGGCGCGTTCCAAGCGTGCGTATGCAACGACAGGAAGCCGAGACTTGTGCTTGACACGGTCAGCCGGCCCGTTGGGTAGGAGGATTGCAGGAGGCCGGGCATCAGCGCTGGAGTCCCTTGTAGCGGCGGGCCAACAGTTCGATGTCACGGCCGGGGTCAGGCGAGTTCTGGAACGAGATGGGACCGGCGAAGGTGGGTCCGACACGCAGGGCGATCCGCTCCAGCATCTCGATGATCCGGGAGTCGTCGAGCACGGCGGTAGCGGGACCGCCGACGCTGCCGCTTCGAGCCTCGAAACTGTTCATCGAACCGAGCGCCGACGCGGACCGCTCGGCGAGTTTCGTTGCGGTCGCGCCCACGAGTTCCATCTCATCCTCGAAGCCGAGTACGAACCCCTCGACGGACTGGTGGCCGATCTCCCGCATCTTCCGCGACGGGGAAGCGATACCAAGGAAGTCGAGAACCGCTACCAGGGTTGTGCTGGCGGCTTCGGTGCCTGCACGCTTCAAGAGTTCCTTCGCGTTCGCCCCTGCGAGCCCCTCGGCGAAACCTGCGGCGGCCTGCTCGCCGGCGGTCCGGGCCTGGGCGGTTCCCTCCTCGGCGAGTGCACGTCCGGCCTCGATGGCGGCGTCGATGACCGACTGCTCAAGGTTCAACGCGTCGCCGTACGCCTGCGCAGCCTCCGCGCCTTCGGCTGCAGCGACCGCTGCAACCTCGCGCCCCTCCTCGCTCAGCGCCGACTCAGCGAGGCCCATCACGACACGGATGCGGTCCTCGAAATCGAGGCTCGACCCGAACGACTGAGCGACCGCGCCGCCGATGAAAAGCGACTGGCGGATGAAGTCAGGGCCGAGGGTCTCGCGGAAGAAGTCGGTGGTCTGGATGATCTCGGCGTTGAACGCGTTCGACGCGTCCCGTAACCCCGTCAGTACCGCCGTGTTGCCTGCCGTGAGCGCTGCCTCCAGTTCGTCGGCGAGAGCGTCGCCAACCTCCGGTCCCTGTTGCGCGACGAGCGCAGCAAGGTCAGAGAACCCGCCTTCGCTGAGCCGCTGGAGATCCGAGCGGAAGTCCGCCAGGTCGGTCGCCTGCCGGCGCAGAGCGTCGGTCAACTGACGTGCCGACACCTCCGCCTCGACAGCGGCCTCCCGCACGGCGCTGCCCGCCGTCGCCGCAGAGTCGGCGACTGCCTCGTTCGCCTCCGCCAACCGCTCCCGTGCCTCGATAACCCGCTCGTCGGCCTCGCTGCCCGTCGCCTGCACCTCAGTGAGACGGTCCTGTGCGTCCGCTACCCCAAGCGTGGCTTCCCGCACGTCGAGCTCAGCGTCAGCGATCGCCCGTTGACGGTCCTCGATCGAGTTCCCGCCGGTCGTGTTGTTCGCACTGTCGCGGGCCTCGGCGAGCCGGGCCTGAGCCTCGATCTCCCGCTGCAACGCCCGCTCCACGCCGAGCTGCGCCCGCTCAAGATCACGGGCAGACGGCGGGGTCAACGCCTCCTGAAGCGCCTCGCCCGCTTCCCTCGCCCGGTCCTGCAACCGGTCCATCGAACGGGACGCCCGGTCGATCCCGCCCTCCGCAGCGGACCCCGAAGCCTTTGCCTCGCTGGCGATATCGGAGAACACGTCCGCGACGTCAGGCAGGTTGCCGATCGCGTCGCTCGCGAACCCGGCGACAGCGTCAGCAGCCAACCCCGCCAAGTCTCCGAGAGACGCAGCGGCGTCAGCCGCCCCCTGAGCGCTGATCGCCCACCGCTCCGCCGCGTCCGCTGAACCGAACAGCGACCCGATCGTTGACTCCGCTGCGGCGGTCACCGCGTTCGTCGCCCGCGCGACCGCGTTGGACGCCGCCGTGGTTTCGTCGTAGCGGTCCGACAGGCCGTCCAACTGGCGGACCAGAGCGATGATCTCCGACGAGTTGAGGCCCGCCGACTCGGCGATGCGCAGCAGTTCGTCACCGAACGCCGTGCCCGACAAGCCGGCCGCTTCGATCACGTCCTCGAGGGTCTTGAACGGGTCGAGCAGCAGGTCGACGTTGTCGTCCAACGCTTCGATCGCGCCGCCCTGGTTGCGGACCGCGGCGGTCAGGACATCGAAGTTCGCGCCGGCGTCACGCAACTGGTCGCCGAGCCGCCCGGTGATGAGCTCCTGCGCCGAGACGGCGTCGATGTTGTCCTCGAGTTCACCGGATTCGGCGGCGAGGGCAGCGGCGTACGCCTCGGAGATGCGGGTCGCTTCCCGTTTCGTCTCGTTGTAGTTGTGAAGTGCGATGCCGGCGCCGAGCGCCAAAGGGCCGAGCGCGGTAAGCGCTCCCCCGACTCCACCGACCGCCGTAGTAAGTCCGCGTGCTCCGGCGATAAGCGGACCAGCGCGTCCGAACGCTGAGACAGCCGCTGAACCAAGGGTCCCGATCCCGCGGGCCAGCGCTGTGACGGGGCCGACGATGGCGGCGAGGCCAACCCCCGCAACGATCGTGGTTTGAAGTGCGTCTGGGAGCCGGCCGAACGCCTCGGCGAGCGTGCCGACAGCGTTCGCTGCGGCGGTCACCGCGGGAAGCAGTTGGTCGCCGGTCGCTGCGGCAGCGTTCTCAACCTCGGCGGCGGCACGCTTCTCGGCGTTCGCCGCCTGATCGGCGGTGTTCGCAAAGTCGCCCTGGAAATCCGTCGTCTGCTGGAACAGGAGCGACAGACGAGCCTGCGACTTGGCGTGCTCGTCGACAGCGCCGGTCGACTCGGCGAGCCCCAACCGGACCGCCTCGAGCGCGACCCGCTGTTCGTTGACGAACACGTTGAACTGCTCGATCTGCTCGTTCTCGCCGCGCAACAGGCCCCGGATGGCCTGGGATGCTTCCTCCGTGGGGCGGTTGAACGCTGAACCCAAGTCAGCGGAGAGAGTGGCGAGAGAGAACGACAGTTCCAGTGCCTCGGAGCGGGCGAACCCAAGGTTCTGGAGCATCGACCCGAACGCGTTGGTCGCCTCCAGCGCGGCGCGCTGTGACAGGCCGAGCGACTGGTCCGCGGTACGAGAGAACGCGATGACGTCGTCGGCCGCTTCGTCGAACACGAGGCTGGTCACGTTCGCCGCCTCGTTCAGCGCGGACGCTGCGTCGAGGGTGCGGTTGATCCCGGCGACTGCGGCACCGGAGGCGAACAGGCCGCCGATGCTCGTCTGACTCCGCGATGACACCTGGGCGATCTGGTCGTCGAGCCGGTCAACCTCGGCTCGGATCGCTGACGTGTCACCCGTGATGACAACCTCGGCGTCCCCGGCGTCAACGGCGGACGTGACCTCGCCCGTGAGTTCGGACGCGTCCCCCGTGACGATGACAGTCGTGTCTGCGGCGTCGACCGCAGCGGCGATCGCCTGAGAGATGGCGAGCTCGTCGATACCGATGTCCAGGCGCACGTCCCGCAACTGGTCGATCGAACGGGCAACCGAAACGGCGAACTGCTGACCGGCCTGCGTCAACCGTGACTCGACCTGCCCGATCGCTTGCAGGGCCGGCTGGATGTTGAGCTGGAGTTCCTCGGAGAACGCCACCTAGTTGTTCTCCTGCCGCTTGCGGCGTGCCTCGGCCAACGCCTCCGCGATCTTCGGGTCACTGGCACTCACGCCAGCCGGAGCGAGCGAGCGGCCCTCACGGCGGGCGATCTCCGACTCCGCAGCCACCGACGACGAATGGTCGATCGCCGCCTTGCGCACCTCCCCGGCGTTGCGAGTCGTGACCCGCTGGACGCTCAACACGTCGTCGTCCGGCCCGAACAGGAGACCGACGTGGGTGATCTCGTACTCGTCGATCTCGTTCGGGCGGTGACCTGCGGCCATCAGCGACCGGTACAGGTCGTGGAGAACTTCCATCGGCGGTTTCGGCGCTCCCGTCGCCCCTACTCGGAAGCGCCAGGGGGAGGAGGGACCGACTGCCAGTGCTTCACCAGATCGGCGATCTCCGACGGGGCCTGCGTCACCAGCCACGGCGGCAGGTCAGGTTCGGCCGGCAGCGGTGTCGTGCACAGCAGGGCGATGACATCTCGCAGCGACCCCCAGTGGGTCTGCTCGGTCAGGTCGTTGATGTCATCGCTCAAGCGACGAACCTCGGCCTTCGCCTCCTCCATCGTGAGGGTCCCGGCCTTGGTCTCGGCGACGATCTCGGTCTGGCGGCGCTGCGCCTCGTTGATCGCCTTCGCGATGTTGTCGTGCGCGGCGAGAGTGTCCTCCCGGATCGTGCGGAACTCCCCCATCTTCGGGGCGCGCAGCCGGAACGGCTTGCCGTCCAACCACAGCACAGCGGTCCGATCGGCACGAAGCTCCCAGTGGTCCGGGACCGTCGTAGGGGTGGCGTCATCGGTCACAACCCGACGGTAGAGGTGGATGCCTGCACGGCAGGTGAGGTGCGGCGTACCCTTCCGAGCCGTGCGACGACTGGCGGTGGTGCTCGCCCTACTCGGTGCGGCATGCGGGGACGACGACACAGGCGACCCGCTCAACGACGCTGTCCCGCAGGTTGTCGAACGGATCGAATCGCTCACCGACTGCGCCGAACTGCAAGCAGAGTTCGACACTGCGTCTGCCAGCAACGAGCGAGCGGAGCCGGGCACGACCGAACATCGCCGATCCCTCGCGTACATGCAGGTCGCTGACGATCGGCTGCGCGAGCTCGGCTGCTACGACAACTAGAGGTAGACCGGGACGGTCAACCGCCACCCGGCGTACGTCTGCGGGTCGAGCAGTTCTGCCAGGTCGACGTTGCCGGTCTTCGCTGACTCCGGGTTGGTGAGCGTGTCGAACACGGTGTTGGTGGCGAGCCGGTAGACGATCCCGGTGAACAGTTCCCACCCAGCGGTCATGTGCGCTTCGCCGTCGTCGGTGAGTGTCGCTGGGCTCGCGTCGGCGTCGTGGCAGCGGTCGGACCACAGTTCAGCGTTGAACGTGACGACCCGCACCCGTGGTTGCGGTCTCGTCGGTGGCAGTTCGCTCGGCTGGTCGAGGCTCAATGCCCGCATCGGGCCGGCGTACACGGCCAGCAGGGGGCAGGTGACACGGGGCGGGCCGTCGCTGATGAACTGCCGAGCAGGCGGGGCGGTGAGGCTCTCGTCGCAGGCGATGAGGAACAGGCGCAGCGCGTCACGCAGGCGGGTCGAGACGGGCGCAGCCATCTACGGGGAGTCCTCCGCACATCTGCCGCTGTTCGTCGCTCGGTCGAGCGCCTGGTTGGCGATGCGCTTCGGCGTCTCGTAGCCCAACCCGTGCTCGCCTTCGTAGATGGCGATGGCGGTTAGCCCAGCGGCGTAGACCTCGCAACGCCTGGTCAGCCGCTCCATCTCAGCCTCGACCTCCGCCACCGCAGACCGAAGTTCAGGAGACACTCGGCTCGCCTGAACGAGCAGCGACAGCGCTCGTGCGGCTCGTTCCTCTGGCGTGAAGTAGTCGCTCATCGCTCGCCCTCGGCGATCTCTCGCAGGGCGTGGATGACCTCGCCGATGGCGTCCTTCTCGTGGCCGTCCAGCTTGTCGCCGTACTTCATGGAGTGGTCGACGAGCCTGTCGGCGGTCACGTCGGCGGGGTGACGCCGGCTTGCCGTCCACCGTGAATAGTCCCCCCTGCTTCCGGCGTCTGGGGTCGAGGTTTCAGGGGTGGTCATCGACCCATCGTGAGTCATCGCGGACGCCCGGCAGGTGAGGTGCTAGCGGCTTCCGCGCCACGCCTGGCGGATCGACTGCGGCCACCGTTTCACGTTGTTCGTGAACCAGCCGGACCCCTTGTAGCCGGGATGCTGCACCTGCTTCGCGAACACGGTGCGACCGCCAACCTTGAACACCAACACCTTGCCCCGCTTGGCGCGGATCACGTGCGGTCTCGTGCCGCGGTCCGTCCAGCGGGCCTTGTCCGACTGCTTCGGGCTACCCGGGTCGGGGACCACGATCCGGGCCGTCAGGCGGTCCGTGCCGGTCGTCGGGGTCGCGGTGACAGAACGGGCCATCTGCCCGGTGTCCCGGTTCGCGTCCCGTTGCGCGGAGCGGAGGGTGTCACGCACGGCTCGTTCGTGGGCGCGTTTGGCGCGGCGACGCAGGTTCGCTTTCGCGGTCGAACCGTTAGCCATCGGACTCCACGCTGTTCGCATACGGCCAGCACGACGGGCAGTACGGCCGGACGAGGTCGTCCACCCACGCTTCGGCGATCCCTTGGTCGTTCTCGTCACCTCCGATGGACCCGAGCACGACGGCCGCACCGCAGCCGACACACGGCAGTTCGATGAGTCGAGCGCCCATCTGCTCGTAGCGATGCATCACGCCTCCCTGTAGGTGTGTGCCGAGCGGAGCGGGGTCAGCATCCAGATCGTCAGTACTGCCATGACCAGCGCCCACTTGGACCAGAGAACGGCGAACGCGCAGGAGCCAGCGAGACACCATCCGCCACCGATCAACCACCACGGCTCGATGTACCGATCGCCACCCACCGCTATGCGACTGCGAAGGAACCGGAGATAGCTCCTCATGTTCGAAGGCACCGCAGGCGGGGATTCAGGGGTGGTCATGGCTTCATGCGACCACGCCGCCGACCGCTCGCAGGTGAGGTGCTAGCTCGCCTGGTTCGTGTCGGTGCGGCGCACACCCGACGGCACCGGGAACAGCACCCGCGCCCTCGCCTGCTGTTTGGCGGGGTTGTACGTGGCGATGAACATGTCGCACAACGGCAGGCCGATCGACTCGCCGTCGTTGAGGGCAGCGACGATGTACTCGGTGGTGATCCCCTGCGCCTCCGTTTGCTGCACCCGCGGCGACAGGGAACACGAATCCTGGCCGGCGCGGGACAACTCGCAGGCGAGCTCAGCCGCCGCAAGTACGCCGATCTGCGGGACCGGCGTACCCACCAGCGCGGAGACCGACCACGTGCCGTCCTCCGTGTCCGCCATGTCGAGGCGCTGATCGGAGGGCCACAGACGCCGGTTGTCGCCGTCCGGGAGACGGACCAGCCACGTGGCTTCGTCCACCCGGAAGTCGACACCTTCGGTGAGGACATCGCCGTCGACCTTCACCTGTGTCACGTCGACGAGCGCACCCACACCGAGGAACACGCTCGAAGCGTCGACCGCGTAGGTGCTGCCACCGCAGGACGTACAACCGGGCCACCCGCCCCTGAAGGACCACCCCTGATCCCAGGCAGGTGTCCGAGTGGCCCGGTCATACGAGCAGTTGCACCGGTAAGGGCGCACCGTGATGCTACGGGTCCCAAACTGCCTACCGGAGCGTGCGAACAGGATCTCCGAAGCGGCATCGATGAAAGGGAGCAGACCCCCGGGGTCGCCGTCGTAGCCCGAACACGCAGGCTGATCGATGACGTCCCCCGGGGTGCACCAGCGCATCGCCACCCGTCAGCCGACCCCTACGAACCCGTCGCAGCACTCTGGTATTGGCACTGCGCGGCCGGGTGGCTGGAATCGATGTACCAACTGTCCGGTTCCTTGAACGTCGTGGGCCAGTCGCCGGCAGGGCCGAGACCAATGTTCGGGTTGAAGAACGCCTTGCCCGACAGGGGCACCGTGAGGATGCCGTTATTGCGGGTCGTCTGGCCTCGCCGGAACTGGCACTTCGGCCAGATCCAGTGCACGTACTCGCCGGTAGTGGAGCCGTCCTCGACGACGGACTGCCACGCCTCGAGGCACACCCACTGGTCGTTGGCCTCGGTGTTGAACCGGGAGCCGATGTCGTTGCCGCCGGACGTGACGAGGATCTCGTTGGCGAGCAGTTCGAGAAGCTGCGCGTCGAGGGTGCACAGGCTCATCGTCAGGTCGTGGCGCTTGTAGGTGCCGTCCCGCGAGAACGAGACGCACACGTCGCCGGACCCGTTCTGCTGCTCGAGGTCGGTGTCGGCGCCGTAGATCGGGTTCGACACGATCTCGATGACCGAGTCCGTCGTGTACAGGTTCGACGCGCCTGCGTCGATGTGGAAGGTCGAGGTGAGGCGCGAGATCCGAAGGACGTTCGTCTGCACCGCCCCGACACAGGTCGTGTTTGTGGCCACGGGGGTTCCTTTCTCTGGTCAGGGGGTCAGGTGCCGCACGGGTCGGCACAGGGATCAACCTGCACCGCCAGAACGCAGCACGGGTCGAAGTAGGCGGCGCCGAGGCGTTGGGCGCGGAGCTCGTAGGTGTTGGTGCGGCGGTGGAATGAGCCGGGACCACGCAGGAACTGGACGGCGTCCAACCGGACATCGACCATCCCGGTCGCGAACGCCCACTCGTAGTTGGGGTTGAGCGACGACGAACCACTAGGGGCGGTGCCGGGGTAGCCGGCGTCGGCGACGACGACGTTCCCAATCGGAGTGACCCACAGGTTCCCGACACGCGTCACGACCGAGTTGGCCACCCACGAGGCGAGCAGGCGGGGCGTCACGTGCACCATCCCGCGGACGCCGAACAGGCATTCGCCGAGCTCCCGGTCCAGCACGCCCACCGATTCGGGGACGCCCTGCACGCCGGTGATCACCGAGCTCGAGCCGGCTTTGGCGAAGTAGTTGTTCGGCAGGTCCGGGTTCGCTGCGACGGCGACGGCGCCGGCCCACAGTTCTTTCGCCAACTGGAACGACTCGGTTGCCGCCAACCGGTCCAGTGCTTTGCGTTCGTTGCCGGACAGGGGGCGTGACGGTTCGCCGTTGTCGAGGATGGTGACCTCGGCCTGGTAGTCGACGTCGTCGGAGAACGCCGAAACTCGGTAGCCGGCCCACAAGGGGATCGCCTTGAACGTCTGCTCCTCGCAGTCGTCCGACACGTCCGGGCTGATGCTCGAACCGAACGCGTCCTCCTGGGCGGTGAGGTCGCAGGTGTCGGGTCCCGGGCCGATCTGGTTGTCGCAGGCGGCGGGGGTCCACTTGATCCCGTACGGGTCGAACCGGAAACCCTGCTCGTTCGCGACCTCGCGGGCCGCGATGAGCAGCGAGTAGCCGGGCGGCCGGAGCGGAGGCGCGGCGACGTTAGCCATCTACGAAACGCCCCCTGCTCCGGCCGCCACCACCATCAGGAACCGAGCTCGTCGCAGCAGGAGAACCCGCCGGAAATGTCGACCAGCATCTTGATCCAGAAACTGGCGTTGTCGAGCCCGACGTTCGCGGCCTTCTCGAAGGTCTCCGAGAAGATCCCCAGCTTGTTCTGGCGGTTCAGGTCGAAGTCCCGGACGACACCGAGGTCGAGTTCGCCGCCGTCAAGGAACAGCCACTGGCCCTCGGGGAAGATCCCGAACTGCACGTACGACGGGTAGCCGTTGAGCGCCCCCGCTGACTGCGCGCCGATCGTCTGGCTGGGGTCGCCACCCGTGTCGGGGGTGTCCATGTACCAGATCGGCGTGAGGTTCCGGCCGTTCAGGTAGCCGTCAATCTCGGCGATCGCCTTGCTGATCGCGTCGTCGCCGGGCGCCTGGAGGGTGAGGTCGCTGATCATCGCGGAGCGCACCCAATTGGGGGCCAGGACCCGCAGGTTCGTCTCCGGACTTATCCGGTGGTAGGAGCGGATCCCGTCCGCGGCCTGCGCGGCACGCACGAGGAAGTCGCGGGCGAAACCCACGAGGTTCGCCGCGGTCACCGCCGTGGAGCCGGACTTGATGTCCTGGAGGAGCAGGCCTTCCGCCTTGCGGGAGTGCGCGGCGGTCAGGTTGAGCAGGTCGGCCCGGACAGCTTCGGGGTGGGTGCGGTCGTACCAGTTGCCGATCGTCGCGATCGCCGTGACCGCCCGCAGTTCGACTGTCTCGACGGTGCCGCACGTGATGTCCAGCACCGTCTTCCACGTGTTCGTGCTCGAGGTGACGGCCTCGTCGTCGGCGACGGTCCACTCGTCGACACCGGACGTGTAGTCGTTGATGTCGTTCGGGGAGACGAACGTGATGCCGCCCCGGTTGGCTTGGAAGCCGACGAGACCGGCCCGGACGGGGCGGGCGTCGTCGGACATCTGCGCCATTCCGTAGTACGGCTCCGCGGGGACGCAGATGCCGCCAGCGGCGACCAGCGCCTCCTGTGCCATCGAACCGCGACCAGCGCCGGCACGGGCGATCGCAAGGCCGTTGGCTTCGGCGTCGCGGCCGAGGACACGGTCGGCCGGGTAGTCGGCGAGGACTCGAGCGACGGAGGCACGGCCGACGCCTGTGGTGCCACGCAGGTTGTGGATCTGGGCCCGGGCGAGACGGGCGACGTCGTCCATCCCGTCGAGCTGCGCACCCTCCACACCCGCGGCGACCGCGACGATCCGGTTCGCCTCGCGTGCGGGACGGGGGCGGGCCTGCACGGCGGCGGGCACGTGGGCGGCGGCCTGGGCGACGCTCGCGGGGCGGGCGGGCGGCTGCGGGGGCGTGGGTGCCGCGGCGGCAGCGACAGGGACCCGGGCCTCCTCCGGCTCGACCTCGGGGGCCGGCTCCTCGACAGCGGGCTCGGGCTCGGCGGGAACCTCAGGCTCCTCCACCTCGGGCTCCGGCTCGGGGTCGGACATCTCGGCGTCGAGAGCAGCGAGGATCTCGGCGTCCCGGGCGGCGGCCTCGGCGCGCTCGGTCTGCACCGCGACGATCGCATTCCTAGCGTCGCGGGCCGCTTGGAGAGCGGCGATGTGCTCGCGGGCGTTGTCGCTGTTGCGGGTCTCGTCGTAGAAGGACTTGAGGTCGGCGAGGAGGGCGACGAGGTCCTCGTCGTTCAGTTCGGCCAGTCGTGCCAGCCTGTCGGCCAGTTCCTGGGGCATAGCGGGGCTCCTGTTGCTCGTGGTTCGAGCGACGGAAAGCCCCGGCTACGCGGTGACCTCGTCAGCGCCCCCGGCTACGCGGAGGTCGGCTCACTGGTTGTCGTCAGTACCTAACCACACGCAGCGACGCGTGCAGGTGAGGTGCTCTAAGTCATGGCCGGCATGACCACGGGCGCCAGCCCTGTTGGTCGTACAGCCACTTCGCGAACGCCGTGTTGAGCACCGGGTCGTAGCGGTCCGCCCACGGTTTCCCGGTCACCTGCTCGAACGTGGAGCGGTGCACGTTGTTGATCTGGAACAGGCCGTGGTTGCTGCCGTCCGGTGAGACGGCCAGATGGTTGTGACCGGACTCGCACTCGACGACCGCGTGGGCTTCGTCGGCATGGTCACCGAAGATCAGGTGGATGGCGACGTTCGTGGCCTGCTGCGGGGTGCACGCTGCGAACGTGACGACGAGGGCGAGAGCGGCAAAGGCGCAGCGTACGGGCTGTCTGGAGTGGCGCATCCCACCGCGCTATTACGAACACGTGACGCCGTAGGTGAGGTGGCTAACGCTTGCCGGTCTGCGTGCCGATACGACACGGGTGCGGGATGGCGGGTGGCGGCTCGGGCATCGGCCCGGCCTCGACGGTCTCCGCGGCGTTGCCGTGGCGCTCGTCATTGCCGCCCACGCGTGCACCGGCGTGTTCCCGTCGCACCGACCGCTCGCCGAGGGCGTACTGCGCGGCGGTGGGATCGTCGGCGTCCAACTGTTCTTCGTGCTCTCCGGGTTCCTGATCACCCGGCTGCTGCTCGAGGAGCTCGACGCCAGCGGTTCGATCCGCCTCGGCGCGTTCTACGGGCGTCGTGTCCGGCGTCTGCTTCCCGCGCTCGTGGCGCTCTGTGTCATCTACGTCGCCGTCGCGTGGATCGCTGGCCGGCCGAACTCACCGGCCGCCGGCAGCGCCATCACAGCGTTGCTGTACGTCGAGAACTTCGCCCGATGGGTCCCCATCGACCAGGACGGCTGGCTCGGCCACACGTGGAGCCTGGCGGTCGAGGAGCAGTTCTACCTGGCGTGGCCGGCGCTGCTCGCCGTCGGCGTTCGATTCGGCGGCTGACGTGCAGTCGCCGGGATAGCTGGAGTGATCGCCCTGGTCCGGTCGTCGCCAGGGTCTGGGCCGATCCGGAGGTCGCCTACACGGCGCTGAGGTGGGACGCGCTCGCCGTCGGCTGCCTGCTCGCTCTCGCCCCGACCATCGCGTTGCGACGTGCAGCGCCGCTCGGGTGGGCAGTGATCCTTGCCGGGTCGTTCGCCCTCTCCGATCCCGTGCCGTCATGGGCGTATGTCGCTGTCGCGGCCGCTGCCGTTTCGGTCATTGGGGCTGTGTGCGAGGCGCCCGGGTGGTTGGCGTTGGCGCCCCTGCGGTACCTCGGCCGAGTCTCCTACGGCCTGTACCTGTGGCACGTCGTCTTCCTGCGGCTCGACGTGCATCCGGTTCTCGCTGTCGCCGGTTCGCTGGCAGCGGCCGAGCTCTCAGCACGCTTCGTCGAGACGCCATTCCGGCGTCGTCACCCCGCCCCCGTCCAAGGTCGGTTCGTGACCGGCGATCGTCAGGTGATCGTGTCGACGTAGGCGAGCAGGTCGGAGACGACCGCAGCGTTCGTGGTGTGCCCCAGCGACGTGTACTCGTGCCCGTCGCACATCAGGATGTTCTCAACGAGGTTCTTGGCGACCGTGTACCCAACCCGGGTGTCGTCCGTCGCCCACGACGCGTACACGTCCGGGATCGTGTCCAGCACCGCTGTGTTCAGCGACTCGAGCGACGACAGCGAGTACGAGGTGAACTCAGTCAACAGGTTCGGGTCGAGCGCCGGGAGGTGCACTACAACCCCGTCCGGGGTGACCGCCCCCCGCCCAGCGCACTGCATCGCAGCCAAGCCACCCCACGAGATGCCGAGCAGGACCAACGGGCCGCCAACCTCGGGAAGCGACGGGAGCAGAGCGTCGTACTCGTCGACGATCTCCGCCCGGTACGTGGCGCCGGTGGCGTCGGCGTTGAACTTTGAAGTGAGCGACGCGACGATCGCGTCGTAGTCGAACAGCGACACCGCCCACTCCTGGTCCTGGAGGCCGGCGATCAGATCGTCGAACGGGTCCGTCGTCGAAAACGCACCTGCCGTCGTGCCGAGCCCGTGGTAGACGATCACCCGCCCCCGGTAGGTGGTTGGATTGAACACTCTCGGGGCGCTCGCAGCGGCAGCCGCTGCACCGACACCGAGCAGGAAGGCACGTCGGGTCACGCGGGACCCGAAAGGCGCCATACCTTGATGTTACGGAAGTGTGCTTCGCCCGTGTAGTTGACGAGCATCACCTTGTCGATCGTGTAGGACTGCGACGCTGGCGGTGTCATCATCACCGTCTTCGCGAGCGTCCCGTCCACGGAAAGACTCCCAAGGAATCCTTGGGTGTACAGCCTCAGCGTGTACCACTGGTCTTCGTTGACCGTCCTCGCCTCGGTACCGGCCGCCTGGTCGCCTCGTTGGAACACGAGAGCGTCGGTGTCCTCCTGAAGCCCGAACCACAGCGCGTGCGTTGAACTAACAGCCGCGTCGCCTACCGTCAGCATCGCCCGACGACCGGTGGTCGCTGATGACGGGAATCTGACATCAGACTGGATGATGAGCCCAGCGCCAAGATCGACATCGGCAGTGAGGCGCAACCCTCGGTAGGCGGCCGTCGTGTCGGTCTGCTTGAGGTAGCCCCCTGCATCCGCGGACCATGTGCCCGCGACTGACGTCCAGTTCGCGATTGACGCCCCTGACTCGTCAACGACGAGCTGCCACGTTGCGCGCAGATCGGTTGGGTCTTGGTCAAGATCGCCGACAAGTAGCCACGTGTTCGCCGAGCGCTTGATCGCGGTGACCGTTGAACCTTGGGCACGAGTGATGAGAGTGCCGGAGGGTTCCACCGTTGCGCCCGTACCGGCGACGAACGTCACTTGGCCTGCACCAAGCTGCACGAACGTCACCGACCGGCCAACCGCGAATGTCACGTCCGAGTCCTGCGGCAAAGTGACCGTGATGGAGCTCGCGTTGTTGAGCGTGACCAGTCGGTCTGCGTCGCTGGAGTCGACGGTGTATGTGGTTCCTGTCTGCGCTTCGACGGTCAGGTCGCGCGGGGCGAACGCTCCGGTGAGCGCTGCGTTGCCGGCAATGGCCGACATGCCAGACGAATCGATCGTCCATGTGGCGCCGGACCCGGAGACGGTGATGTCACCCTTGTCACCGTCGGTTACGCCAGCTCCGCTACTGGTGCCGCTGGACGGGGGTCGGATGCTCACAGGCCCGTCTCGAACACTCGAACCACCGCGCTACCGGACGCGACCCGCCCGTACACAGCTTCGTCGTCGTCAAGGTCGCACGCGAACCACTGCCCGCCCGTCACCGGGGACCCCTGCGACACGTCGACGTCCGCGCCACCGATGAACACGGTCACACTGGTCGCGGCGTCCACGTACATGGAGAACGACTTGCCGGCGCGACGGTCGCTTTCGCTGGTCGAGTCGAGCCGGGTCGCGTTGGTCGTGACGGTGACACGTCTCGAATCGGCTGCCATGCGCCGATCGTTGCAGTAGGCGACCGGCGCGCAGGTGAGGTGCTACAGGCTCGACGGTAGCTCGGCGAGCGCCATGTCCCCGTCGAGGGCTTCGAGCGCGGCGTCGAGCTCGCGGTCGGCGACACGGGCGAGGGCGGCCTGTTGCGCGGCGGTGAGAGGACTCCGGGCGGGATCGGAGCCTCCCTCACCGCCACAACCGCAGCCACCGGGAGCAGTAGCCGCGACAAGCGCCGACGCCTGGCCATACGGCAGCAAGCCGTTGAGGATCGTCACCGTGCCCACCGTGGCGCCCGACGTCTCCGCTGAAGCCAACACCGGCTCACGCTGGCGCAGGAAACCGGGAACGGGAACGACGAGGGCGGCGCGCAGTGTGCGGTTCGCCTGGCCGGGATCGGAACGCCAGTCACCGGACGCCTGGCCGGCGGCGAGCACCGTTCGCTGCCACGCATCCAACCGCGGGGACACCGAACCCGAGAACCACACGGAGCCAGCCGAGTGCTCCCCATCGGGAACGATGCCGGCGGTGACGATCGCCGCGATGTTGCGGGTGTCGTCGTAGTGCGCCGCGACGGTCGCCGTAGAAGTGCCGGGGGCAGTGGGAGCGTGGCCGGTGTCCATCGTCAGGAACCCGACCGGGACCCGCTGGTCGCCGACGGACAGGAAGTTGCGGAGGAAGTCGCTCAGGTCCGGGGACTGGTCCGAGGCGAGCACGCATGTTCCCGGATAGGACTGGTGGCAACGTTCCGCAGGGGCGATCCAGCCCCACACGCGGCCGTCGTCGTCCACGTTGATGTAGTTCGCCTCACTGGACAGAGCGGGACGCTGGAAGTGCTCGGGCTTGAGCTCCCAGTCGGCCATGTCCACCGCTGCGCCCGCGGTGAGCGTGAACCCCGCAGAGGCGAGCAGGGCGGGCACGGGCGCGACCGCGGCGGACGCGACCAAGCCCATCGGCATGTCGCGGCGCGCCGGCAACCCGTTGGCCTCGAGCGGCGTCGGGTCCACCACTGCCTCGTCGTACGCCCCCGTCGGTGTCAGCGTCGCCCCAGTGATGATCGTGCGGGACGCCCGGAACGTCTGGCGGATGCAGAACCCCTCGTCGTCCTCCTGCAAGCAGATCGGCGTGATCTCGGCGTCCACCGGGACCGCCTGGTCGACGCTGATCCACTGGCCGCCCTGCTCGATCATCGCCGCCGCACGCGCGCCCTGCGGGTGGATCGGGTTCCCGTTCGCATCCAGCGGGTCCACGTGCAGGAGCGCCCACGTTACGCCCCGCTCGTCCTTACCGAGATCGACGATCTGGCCGACCTGATCCGAGGTCGGCGTGTCCGAATGCTGCGTGTCCGTCTGGAACGCCAGCGGGAGCGGCAGGTCGCGGGCATCGATCCGGTCGAAGGTCCGCCCGTCGATCACCGGGACCCCATCGGCGGCGAGGTACGGCACACGGTAGAAGGGCACTACGACTCACCTCCGGGCGGGTAGCCGGCGCCGAGCAGCACAGGGTTCCGGACGATCACAGTCCCGTGCTTCGGGCAGTCCTGGGTGACCGCACCGTCCGCATGGGAGCGCTCGATGAGCGGCTCACGGCAGCGGGCGCAGATCACGCCGTTGTCGGGCATGGGACAAGCGTTGCGCAAGGGCGTGGCGCGGCAGGTGAGGTGCGGAAGCTAACTGCCGTTGTTCGGAGGCGCGGAAGTCCAGCAACCATCGATGCCAACGATGGTCACGACGCCTCCTCGATGCCCAACGACTCGCTCACTACGCGAGAAGCAGCGACCTCGCAATACCGCTCGTCCTTGTCGATGCCGATAGCTCGCCGACCGAGGCGGCGGGCTGCCGCCAAGGTGGTGCCGCTGCCCATGAAGGGGTCAACGACGAGGTCATCAGCTGCCGAGAGACGCGAGATGAACGCCTCAGGCCATGCCTCTGGGAACGGGCACGGGTGCCCGCGGTCGACCCGTTCAGGTGGGATGCGCACCACCGACATGAGGTGCTGCGAGGGTTGGACCCACTCGTAAGCCGAGCGGTCCCGAACGAGCCAGTACCACCGCTCATCGCTAGGCGGGAACATCTTGGACCCAAACGACATCGACACCCCGCGGTCCCACACAATCTCCTGCCTGACGAGCCAGGGCGGGAGCGTTGTTACGAGCGGCCACGGATGCAGTGGCTCCGACAGGCGATAGTGCAGCTTGAGGTTGATGACGAGAGACGCATCGCCGGTTGCCGCCCCGGCGCAGGCCGCGGCCACCTGGCGGATAAACTCGTCGTACTCAGCAGGGTCGAGATGGTCGACATAGCCGACGCGGTCGAACTTTTGAGCGAGACCGTGCGAGTACGACCCCTCGCCGCCTTGGCCGATGCGTGCGCCCTTGTTGCGCCCGCGCAGCGTGTTGTACGGGGGCGACGTTACGAACAGCCGAACGCCGGCGAGCCCCCGGAGCACCTCGCGGCAATCGCCGTGGTAGATGGTCACGGCATCGTCCTCGTAATACGGGCGCGGCAGACAATCCCCCGTGTTCGACGGGGGTTCAGGGGTGGTCATGGGTCGATGGTGCTCTACCGCGACGCCGTGACAGGTGAGGTGCTAGCGGGGTGGTTTCTCCCCGCGGTGCGACGGCGGGCCACGATCCCACCAGCGCTCCGGGGCCGGTTCCTCCGGCTCCGGTTCGGGTGTCGGGGGCGGCGGGGTCTCCGGCTCAGGGGCCGGTTCGTCCTTGGGTTTCGGGCCGCGGGGAGGCGGGGGTTTCGGGTCCTTCGGTGGCTTGCCTCGCTCCGGGTCAGCAGGCATCGCCTCACCCTTTCGACTGCTAGGCCGCCTGTTCTTCCGCCGAGCCTTCAGCGGCTCGCAGGAGAGGTTCGATCGGCTCGTACATGGAGATGATCTCGCGCGCCCAATCGAGCAGGTCAACCGCTCGCTGCCCGGATGGTTGCGTCACAGCCCACAGTTCCAGGTTCTCCGGACGATTGTCGTCCTTCACCCCGTTCTTGTGGTGCACGTTCTCCCACGGATTGAGGTAGCGACCGAGCACCTCCTCCATGACAAGCGTGTGCTCAGCCACGTACTTGTTCTTGGAGCGGTTCGGATGGTCCGGCGAGTAGATCATGACGTAGCCAGCAGTCGTGTAGCGGCTACCGCCCTTCCACGACACACTGCCGTCCGCGTTCGGATTCTTCTCGCTGCGCATCTCCTCCATGCGGCACGGACGGCAGATGGATGCCCGGGGTGAACACTTCTCGCCGCACGTTCGGCACTGCTTGAACTTGACCTTCTTCCAACGACACGAGGCACACTCGTTATGCGTGCTTCGGTGGGCCTTGCCGCAGGTGGTGCACGGCCTGAACCGGGGACGTCCACGCGCCCGTTCGGCTTTGCAGTCAGCGCAACACGGGGGGCCGGACTTGACGGGCACTTCGGTCCCGCACCAGCGACAAGCTCTCATTTCTCAACTGCACCACATTCTCTCGTGGATGCAGGTGAGGTGTTCTATGCGGCCGCTTGTGCTTCCGGAAGTACGGCCACCGGAACCCAAGAACAGCGGCAGCCGCGGTGGTCGCCTGGCGACACCGTTACAGAGCCGAGCCACGGCACGCCCTCTGCGGCAAGCACGGGGTCATCCCACGTGGCGAACGTGCGGCCTGCCATCGCGAGATGCGGAGGGAACGGCGTGGTGCGTTCGCTCGCGTCTCCGTACTCCCAGCGGTAGCCGGTCCACCACGCACGCACACGGGCGAACAGGTTGCGGCTGCGCTCCCCGGTCGCGACCCCACCCACCGGGCGACCGTCGATCGATAGGCCACCAGCGGCGGTGCGTTCCACGTTGCGCGCCCCGCCCGCGACAGCAAGGGTTTCGCGGATCAAGCTCGCGGGGACGACGGCTGTGGCGTCCACCTCGCCGAGCCCCTGATCCGGTGGACCGTCGAACAGGACGGTGAGAGCCAGCGCGGTGAGGGACGCCGTCAGGAGGGTGGTGGCCTGTTCGCGGTCGTCGGCCTGCTGCGCGGCCAGCTGGGCGAGCTCGGCATCCGACGGTCGTTCCTCGACGGCGACAGAGAGGGCCTCGTTGACGGTGGCCTGCTGGGCGCGTTCCACCAGCGTGTCGACCCGGGAGGCGAGCGCAGCGAACGAACCTGCCACCAGCGCAGCCAGCGCGTCGTCCTCGTCCTGGCCTTCCTCCGCGGCGAGCGTCACGACCAGCGGGCGTCCCAGGGTGCGCGCGACGTCGGCGGGGTCCACCGACTGGGCGAGACGGGCGGCCTGCGGGTTCTTGCGCGCCAAGGTGCGCAGGCGGTTCCCGGCACGCTCCAACGCACGCTCGAGCGCCATCTCCGCTGCGGTAGCGACCTGGGTGAACAGGCGACGGTCGATCGCAGCGAGACGATCCCCCGCGTCCGACACGGGCGGGCCAGCCGCAGTGACCGGGCGCTCCGCTTCCCGCTCGGTCGGGGGTTCCTCGGTCGTGTCCGGCTCCTGCGCTCGAGGCAACTCGGCGACAGGCGGCGACGCTGGCGATGCGTCGACCAGCACGATCCCCTGGTCCACCAGTTGCAGGAACTTCATGAGCGCCAACGTCAGGTCGGCGGTGAAGATGCCCCGGTCGAGCGTCGTGAACCGCATGAGTTCTTCCTCGGTGGGGGCGTCCTCCTCGTCAAACTCGTTGACCGTCCGCCACGTCTCCCGGCTCAGAGCGCCGATCTCGACGCCTGTGGTGACAACCTCGCCTAGATCCCGTTCACGGATCGCGTCGGTCTCGTCATGCCAGATAACCAGCCGCTCGACCAGCGATGGGTCCATGCCGGCGCCGAGCAGCATCGGCCGGTAGAAGCCGATCGTCAGGCCGTGCGTGATCGCCAGGACACCCGGTTCGATGTAGTGACGGAATGCTCCCCTCTCGATTGTCGCGGCCGACCAATGGTTCGTCTCGCCGAGACCGGTCACGACCTCCGGGGGGATCGGCAGGCCCGACGCGATCCGGTCCACGAGATGCTTGGCGAGATCCAGCGTCAACGGGTCCAGCGGCTTACCAAAGTCGACGTGATCGATCCATGCCTTCGTAGCGATGAGTTGCGACGGGACCTCCACGGTGAGCGGCACGGCGTCCGACGGACCCCCGTCGTTCGCCAAAGAGGCCGCGAGAACCTGGATGAACTCGTCCTGCCACGTCGACCCACCATCCGCCTCGTCGATACCCGGACGGTTACCGTCGCTGTTCACCGCCCGGTTCAGCGACAACTCCTGGGCGATCGCGGTGATGCCCTTCGGGAGCCGCGACTTCAAGCTCGAACGGATCTGGTTGCCGATCAAGAGCAGCCGCTCACACACGCCTTCCTCGACGAGCGGTCGCATCGGCGAGTACGCCAACTGCTCGAACTCGGGGTCGGGGTGCCAGATACGGAACGCGACAGCGTTCGTCGCGACAGGTCGGCCCTTCTTGTCCCGCGGATCCTCGACGATCGTGAGTTTCCCGCTGCGTTGCTGGAGCTCACTGTTCGAGTAGGCGGCCCACCGCTGCTTGCCGTTGTCGGTGTCCTCCCCGATCACATGCGCCTCGCCCGGGACGTCCAAGTTGAGGAACAGTTTGCGGAGCATGGGGGCGATGCCTTGCCCCATCTCGAGGTCCGACAGGATCTCCACCGCCTGGGCCGCGATGGCGTCGGTGGTGAACCCTTCCTCGACGGCGGCGGTGATCGGGATGGGTGGCGTGTCAGTGCCGGGCGGGTCCCACGCCGCGAACAGGCGCACCTTGGACGCGACGTTGGCCCGGTAGTCGAGGACATCGGACACGGTGCCGATCGACTTGTAGTAGGCCCACGCCTCCGGCTGCCACGCCTGGTAGCGAGCAACGATCCGCTTCACCTGCGCAGCGGAGGTGATGTCGACGGGGGCGGCGGCGGCGACGAGGGCGGAGGACCGTCGCGGCGGGTCGGGCTTCTGCGGCTGGGTGCGACGGGCCATGCTAAGGACCGAGGATTGCGCAGAGACCGGCCGCCACAGGTGAGGTGCTACGCCGCGCGTAGTTGGCGACGGCGACGCATCAGGCTCACCGCCTTCGTTGACCGACCGACCCGTTCAGCGATCTGCGGGGAGGTCAGGCCGGCAGCGACCAGTTCGTCAAGCAGAGCCAACTCCTCGGCGGACCACCATGGCTTGGCGTTCCACCCGTTCTGGCGTCGCCGGATCTCACTCGATCGCTTGTGTCGAGCCTGACGCCGCTCAATCGGGAGCGAAGCGTTGTGCTCGCGCACGCGGGCCCTCTTGCACGTCATGCAGACCCGTCGGCCTGCTGGAGTGACGTACGTGTTCGCCTCGGTGAACTCGTGACCGCGGATGCACGCGGCCCGCCGAGGGTGATGGAGCTTCGAGTGTGCACCCCGCTCAACGAGCTCCAAGTGCTCAAGGCGAGCGCATCGCCTGTTGTGGCAGATGTGATGGATCTGGTAGCCGGGAGGGATCGGACCTACGGCGAGCGTCCAGACCAGGCGATGCACGTACCACGTCTTCTTCTTCGGAGCTTCCTCAAGGCGGTGAGTGACTCGTCCGTAGCCTTCCTTGCTCGTGCACCCGGTCCACTCATCACACTCGCCAACTCGAACTAGGCGCCCATGGACGCGTTCCGGGATCACTTCGCTGGGCTCGCGTACTCGGCTAGGAACCCGGTCCCCGCGGATGCACTCAACGCCAACGCCGGCACCAGCCACCAGGAACGGGTCCCGAAGCAGTAGGCGGTCCACGCCACCGGCAGGGCGATGTACGCCGACACGCACCACGGGCACAGCAGGCCGACGATCGCCTTCGGGGCGTTGGTGTCCCTGCGGGCGAACTCGTCCCAGGACACGGGGGCACCATCCGGGCGGTGCGGCTGGTCCGGTACACCGTCACGGGTCGCTTGGTAGACGCGGTGGATGAGCCACGAGCGGGGTGGTTCGGTGATCTCGTCCGCGGATACGAGAAGGGCGAGCCGGTAAACCGCGAGGACGGCCAGGACGGCAACGAGGGGGGTCATACGTCCCACCCCGCCGCTCGCAGTAGGGGTGACACGACATCGTCGCAGAGGTCCATGCTCTGTTCGAGAAGGGCATCCGTGAGCGGGTACTCGCCCTCCCAGTGTCCCCAGCGCACCCTGCCGCCAAGAGGTGCGAGCGCCTCGATAACGAGACGATCCGGCTCCTCGGGGTCGGTGAAGAGGACCGGCACGTCGTCTATGTAGATGCAGCCATGAGTCACCGCCACCACCGCCACAGCCGGAAGCGCGGCATCGGATTCGGGTCGCAGTACACGAAGACGGTGAACTGGTTGTGTCCGTCCCAGCAGTGCTTGGACATCTCCTCTATCGGGAGCGTGACTCCATGGAGAGCACAGCGGAAGAACCTCGGAAGCACGTCCCCGCCGTTCACGCCCGGACCTCGTAGCCCATCGCTGCCGCAACCTCCCGCTTGTGGGCCGCGTGGACGTCACGGCGCTTACGGTTCGAGCCCAACGGTACGGACAGCCACCCGCACGAACACTTGGCGCAACCAAGGCCCGACTGGAGCACGTAGCGCCCGCCGTTCGGGCTGAACGGGTCACCCTCCGATTCGAGGGTGTGGCCCGGAACCCGTAGAGCGCCGTTACGGGTGTAGTAGGGGGTGGAGTCGGTCACTGGTCCTCCTGCTCGGAGCGCACGTCCGTCGTTGCGAGGATGTCGGCGGCTGTCAGCGTGAGCGCCAGCCACGACAGGGACAGGACAGCGGGCGGCTCGTCCTTCGCGAAGGTGAGCATCGACACGGGCCAGCCGACCAGTGTGGCGAACAGGAGCCAGGCAGCGATACGGCGACGAGCACGAGGGTTCACGGCTGAGGCTCCTCGCCGATCGCCCGACAGATCAACTCCGCAGCCTCATCCAGTGTCATGTAGGCGTCGACTTCCTCGCCGCCATACAGGAGCAGCGTTGACCAGCCTTCATGCCGGCTATAGACAACCTGCACGTGGTCAGCCCTGACGTACACGGGATCGTGTCGGCCAACGTTGATGAACCCGGCGGTGCTCATGTCCCGGTCCTTCGGGGCACGTCCGTCCCGTACTCCCATTCGGCCCGCAACGCACGCTGGTGGGAACCGCAGTTGCAGAGCGTGCGGGCCACGTACGTGCCTGCCCCGCCGTAGATGGTGGTGGTGCGCCGGCCGCTGGTGTGCGACTGGACGGCGTCGGTGGCGAGGATGTTGCCGTCCCGGTCGGTGACCTCGAGCGTGTCGTCGGCGATGACGATGCGGACCGGTTCGAGGATGCCGGTCGGGGTGGAGAGGGAGACCGGGGCGAGGTCGAGGCTCACTCGCCGGACTCCGCACATCTGCCGTTGTCCGTCGCGCTTCGCAGGCGACGGACTTCCTCTATGAGGGCGAGGATGACGTCGTTCGGGTGGTAGCCCCCGGCATAGACGCCGATGCTCACCACGTCGTTGACCTCGGTATCGAAGTACTCGTACGGGGCGAGTTCCTCAGACCCGAACGTGAGGAACTCCATGAGGTGCGAGGAGCCGTCATCGTCGGCCTGGCAGGCCATTTCGAGTATTGACAGCGTCACGTCGTCCACAGGGAAGGTCACGACCAACCCCTTAGGGCAACCGACGCCAGCAGCAGCACCAACGAGATCAGCGACCCGATCCACAGGGCCAGGCGGACGGATGATCCCACCGCCCGCGGCACATAGTCCCCCGTGTTCACGCCATCCCCGCTTCGTCGAGGGCGTCACCCAACGCGTCCGCGGCCCGCTGCACTGCGGCACGCCGAGGTGGGCACGTCTCGCAGTTGCAGTCCGCGACCGACAGGAACAGGTCGAGCGCTTCGGTTAGGTACGCCGCCTCCAGTTCGGTGAGGGCGACACGGACGGGGCGGGGAGGGTCATCGGGGATGGTGCGGGCCAGGTCGATGAGGGCGATGGCGTCGGCGTGCGCGGTCACCGCTGCACCTCGTGAACCGCTGAGTAGTCGAGCCGACCGAGCGACGTCGGGTCATCGACCGTCTCCGCATTGCCGGGCAGCGGGTCACCGTCGTGATCGACGTAGACCAGTTCGACACGGCCGATCGGTTCCAACACCAAGCGGCACGTGCTGATGCCGTCGCCGGCGGCTTCGAACGTGGCGGCGACGATGTCTTCGAAGCGGTGTCCGTCGAGCTCGACCCACGGAACCTTGACGCCGATAGTGACGTCCTCGACGGTCTCGGCGACGGTGCCGTCACCTACGCCGAGCATGGCGATGCGGACCCTCATCGCCGCGCTCCAGCGACCTGGCCCACCTGTTCAGCGAGGTAGCGGATCTGGCCCTCAAGGTTCAGGAGGATCTCGGCCTCCTGCTCGCTGTCACGGTGCCGGCACGGCTCCGGCCATGCGACCCCGTAGCGAGCGGCGAGGTAGCGGAGGATGCGTTCGAACACTGACGACGTCGCCATGCGGTAGTTGTCCTGACCGCCCTTAAGGGCGTCGAGGGCACGCACGCACCCGTCGAGCGCCTCAGCCTCACGGTCCTGCCGCTTCGCTTCCCGCCACTTGTCGCGGTCGGCGGTCATCTGGTCGAGCGCTGCCTTCATTCGCTCGCCGCGGGCAACGCCTTCGTCGTACCGCTTGCGCAGCTCGTCGTAGGTCAACTCACGCTTCACGGCGGTGTCTTCGTCAGGGGTGGTCATCTCCCCATTGCACACGGTCCCCCGCCGGATGCAGGTGAGGTGCTAGCGGCCCAAGTTCCGTAGCAGCGGCGATGACTGGCGGCGACCCATGTGCGCCGAACCGGACGTCGACGGCAGGCGGGAACCCGTCAACGTGTGGGTCCCGGTCCGGACCGGGCCGAGACGCACGAGGTCCAGCCACGACCAGAACGCCGCGTCCGCCAGGTCGAACGGCTTCGTGCGCGGGAACCTGCGCAACGCCCGCTCAAGCGCGTCGACCCCGTCACCCAGGACGTGCACGATCCGGCCGGGACGCTCGTAGTCGGCGAGCATCTGACTGTTGCGCGCCGCCTTGGACGGTGCTCCGTGGCCGCGGCCCTGTCGCTGCTTGGACGCCTTGTCCGACGCGAACAGCGGCATCAGGTTCAACGGCACGTTGTCCTCGATGGACACCTGCTCGCACGCCGCCCGGTACACCGACGTCCACGTGTCACCGCCCTGGTCAGTCTCGACGCCCACCTTGCGGCACCCGTACTTGAGGGCCATGCGGATCGCCCGGCGCAGGCTGTCCTCCGGGCTTGTCCTCCCCTCCCACGAGGCGAGTCGGTAGATGACCCCCTCGGCGCTGACCCCGTCGCACTGGCAGGCGTGCGAATCGGACTGGTCGGTGTCGGTCACCGCCGGGTCCACCCACACCACAGTGTCAATCAGGTCCGGCACCTCGTGCGGCTCACAGTGGGTGAACGCCACATGGTCGTACATGCCGCCCGGCTTCGCGGTCACCTCGTGCTGCGCTTCCGTCAGGAACGCCGTGATCCCCCAAAGGTCGATCTGCGACTGGCACACCTCCAGGGACTGGCCCTCCCACGTCGGCTCGCCAGCGACAATCACCCACCGGGACGACCCGTCCGGCTGGTGCTGCTGCTCGGTCACCAACCCCCGTACCGCCGGGATCGGGCCCGACACTCGACGGTTCGCCAGGAACTCGGCGCGCCCGTCAACGAGCTGAGCGAACACCGAGTCGGGGTGCACGAGGTTCTGGATCGCCAGCACCGCCAGCGACGGGGCACCGGCCGGGAGCAGCTTCTTCGTGATCCGCTCGATCTTCGCTTCGGTGGTGACCGCCGTGTCGTCCTCGCCGTCGAGGTCGTCGAACACGATCAGGTCGGGCCGGTCGTCCTCGAACTTCACGCCACGCGCCGAACGATCTAGGCCCAACGCATCCACGACGAGACCCGACGCGGTGACGAGACGGTTGCGGCGCCACCCCCGGCTGTTGCCGTACTTCCCGAGCCGGCGTTCACCCAACGCCGGGTAGTGGTCGCTGACCGACTTCGACTCGAGCAGGGCGCCGATGTTCGCTACGTGGTCGTCGGCCTGGTCCTGCGTGTCGCACACGTACAGCACGTACCGGCGGCGACGACGGGCACCCAGGGCGACGACGCCGAGCTCGGCGGACTCCGACTTCGCCCCGCCGCGACTCCACACTTCGACGTCGGCGTCCGGGTCCGGTTTGACGTCCAGTTCGATCGACCACAGCCACCGCCAGTAGTCCTGGTGGTGCTGGGCGAACGGAGCCCGCACGTGGTCGGGGAACATGTGGCGCAGCCACGCGAACGGGTCCGCCTCCAACTCCGCGATCCCCGACGTCTCCCGCTCCAACTCGGCCTGGAGGTAGGCGGCGTACTCCTCCAACTCCTCCGCTGTGAGCTCGGCGATCTCCTCGTCGTCGAGAAGGTCAGGCCACCTGCTGACGACGCTCACGACGCTCCGCCACCTCATCCCGCAACGCCTGCACCCGGTCCGCTGACGCCGCCCGATGCTCCATGAACCCCGACGCCTCGCCCATCTCCAGGCGGTACTTGTCCAGCAGGGTCCCGAACGCGATCGCCAAGTTCTTGGCGTCCGCGGCTGCCACGTCCTCCGTGATGCGGGACACGGTGATCAAGGCACGCTCCAACGCCTGGGTGCGGATCTCCTCCCGCAGTTCCTCCTTCGCCTGACGGATGGCGATGATGTTGGCGTCCCTTTTGCGTGCACGTTCGGTTGTTGCGCCGACTCGTGACGCCCAGCAGGCGATGGTCCCCGCGGGGATGCCGGTCCTCTCCCCGGCTTCGCTGGCGCCGTGTTCGACGTACAGGGCAAGGGCTTCGGCTTTCTGCTCCTCGGTGTACGTCGTTCGGCTCACGTTTCTACGTTGCCTGTCGTGTCGTCGGGTGCAGGTGAGGTGGTGGACCTGAGCTCTGTGCGCTCCCGATCCCAATGCTGCTGGAGACCGTTGTCATAGGTGTTCCGCATCCACTCGGCGTCGTCATAGAACTGCCATCCCTCGCTGACCATCCAGTCGATCGGGATAAGGCGCTGGCAAGTCGACTCACCCATCGTCCAACTGAACAATTCGACGAGGTAGACGCCCTCGCGCGGCTCGGCCACTACGCAGCCCTGCCACCCCCGTTGGGCGTTGCTGTGGAAGAACGAACCGACCAGTGACGACGTGTTGAGTGGCTCATCCGCTACTCCGTCCAAACGGTTGCGCTTGCTCTTTGTTGTCATCCTGCCTCCCGCAGTTCGTCGAGATCCCATGCTCGCCAGCCGTCCTGTCGCCAGCCGTCCCACGGCCACTGGGTGCCGCGGTGCAGTTCGTCAGGCCACTCGGCGTCCGTGCGGTTGCCTCGCCAGTAGGTGAGCTTGAACACGCCGTTGCGGTCAGAGTCCGGTGTCATCCCACGCCCGAACTCGGGCCACCCCAGCCACGTCGATGAGCCGAACGGGCGCGCAGTGCGCTTACCGAACCCGTTGTCCGAGTGCGGCGCGTGTGCTTCGATCAGTAGGGCGAACCCGTAGCGGGACACCAACTGGTCGAAGTGCCACTGCACGTCCAGGGCCGTGGTGTCGTCCTTTTCACCGGGCCGTTGCCGGTAGGTCTTGCGTAGCGGTCCGAGACAGACGAGGTCCGGGCGCAGCTGGCGCACGATCGCCTCAAACTCGGCCTTGTGGCGCCGGCCGCGGATGTCGATCCCGCTCGGTTCCCGCCACGTGAAGTGTCGGCCCCGGTCGAACCCGTATGGCGCCGCCTGTCGGGTCAGGTTCACCAAGGGGCGGTAGCCGGACTGGATGCGGTGACGCCGGTTCTCGAGGTCGACGTACAGGACCACGATCGGTGGGACCGGTTTGCGAGTGAACGGGTGGAGTCCCTGACTCGCGCACCACGACACCTGCGCCAGCAGAGTTGACTTCCCGTCGCCCTCGAAGCCGACGATGATCGCCCGGTCCTCACGGCGCAGCATCCCCGGCAGGACCCATGGGGCGAATACGATCTCCGCATCCGCTAGGTCCGCTGACACCTCCAGCGACGCCGGCACGTCAGTTGTCGCCGTGTCCAGTTCGTCGAGCCGTTGACGCAGCGTGTCGACCGCCCCCACTGGGTCCGGGCCTTCGCTCGCCTCCCGTGCGGCATCGGCCACAGACAGCCAGTCACGCCGTAGACGGAGCTCGGCGAGCTTGGACGCTCTCCTCTTCCACGACACGCCAGCCACCGAGAGCCACCCGACCGCGTCAGCCGCTTGGATCGGAACGCCCTGCGCTTGGGCCTCAGCGAGCACCGCGCGCACGTCCGACGGATCATCGCCTCGGTCGCGCAGAACGACGATCGCAGCGAACGCAGCCGCATGAGCGGGGCTGTAGCAGTCATCCGGGCCTGTGACGGTGAGCACGTCATCAATGGCGTGCGGGTGCAAGAGCATCGCTCCGAGCAACTCGCGCTCGAGGTCGAGATCGTGCGGGGCGATCATGCTTCGATCACCTCTCCGTGAGGGCCGATCCGATGGCCGTTGGGACGTGCGGGTGCGGTCTGCTTCGGCGCCCATTCCTCGGCGCGGCGAACCCAGTTCTTCCATGCCTTCGACCAGTCGATGAAGGTCGAGCCCTTGGCTTCGTGGTGGTCACGGAACTTGGACGTCTCGCGGTCGATGTCAACCGTTGGGTGCTCCCGAGATGCCCACGTTCGCATGTCCTCGGTGACGACGAAGTCGTCTGGGCAGCGGGTCTTGCGTTTGCTGCGGACGCCCCCATTGGCGACCGCTCCCCCTCCATTCCCTTCCTCTCCACTCCCTTCCCTTCCTATAACGGGAAGTGGCGTGAGTCGGAGGGATCTGGCGGGATCTGGCGGGATGATGGGTGACTCGACGGGTGTGAACGTCTCCGGATCTCCGTAGCGGCCCGGAGACCGAGAGTCCACCTTCTGGTGAAGCTCCCACGTCCGGACACACAGGACTCGCACTTCCCCCGCCGTCATGCGGAGGAGCAGCCGGTTCTTCACGAGCTCGTCGATGAGCCCTTCACCATCCACGTGATCGTCAGGAAGGATCTGACGACGCAGTTGCTCGGGATCGTCCTTGACGACCCCGTAGTCATCGGCGTGGTTCCAGATACCGATGAACAACAGACGCGCCAGCGGCGAACAAGCCACTACGGCACTGTCCGTCCAGTAGTCCGGTTTGATTGACCGGATACGAGCCACCTATCCCGCCTCGCTCCACTGCTCCGCGAGCGCCCACACGACCGCCTGAAGGTCATTGAGGTCAACCACGGCGAGCTGCGTGCCGTCGTGGGAGAAGGTGGCGACGAACGGCCTCACGTCTCCTCGCGGGCGCTGTGCCTCGCTCTGCTCCCTCGAGAGCCGGTAGCGGGTGATGACCGGTCGGGATTGTGCGCCGGCCTTGTGCTCCCAACGCACGGCGAGGCCTTGGACGAGCTCCTCGTGGCCGGGGTGGATCGTCGACGCGGGGACACCGAGGGCCTTGAGTGCGGCGGTCTGGCCGCGTGCGCCCTTGCGGCGGTTGCGTTTGCCGCGGCAGCGGGGGCACTTGCACTGGCGGGTGCAGCGCTGCCCGTTGGCCCACGGCTTGACGCGCAGGGTGCCCTCGTCCCCGCACCCGCACCCGCAGATGCCGACGTTGCCATCCTTGAAGAACGAGTCGACCTGCTGCGCGCTCATGCCGTTGCCCGCAGGTGTTCGCAGATGCCGTCGCGCTGGGCGAGGCAGCCGTGGCGGCACGGCTTCGGGAGGTTGGCACCGTGCAGGGAGCGGTCCAACGCCTCGTTGGCGCGGGCGTCGAAGTCCTCGGCGATAGCCCAGTAGTCGGCGAGGCGCGGGCTCACGGACCCACCGTGGCACATGTCGGCGCGAATGCAGGCGAGGTGCTCACGACGCCAACCCCTCGAACAACGTGGGTTCCGACACATCCTCCGGCCACAGCGGTTCCAAGGCCTCTCCCCCGAACTCGATCTCCCATCGGGCCTTCACGAGCGCCTCGTGCTCGTCCCTGAATCGGGACGGCGACACTTCCGCTCGCTGCTGGTCGCGTCCCCGCTGCCACGACGTCGCCTTGCCTGGAAGCCTCTGGCGGGACGTGGAGCGCACGAACCCAGCGGCCTTGAGGGACGCACCGTCCTCAGCGTCGAGGGTGTAGGTGATGACCCTCAGGAACCCCATCGCCTTCGCTGCGCGTGCGCAGGCCCGGTAAAGCATTGAGCAGGCGTTGCGTGCCCCGTCGGTGCAACACCGGACGACCTCGAGCGTGTACCCGTCATTCAACATGCGGGCCTTCGGGTTGCCGGCGAGAGCGACCCCGCGAATCAATCCCGTCTCGTCGGCGACGCCGACAGCGAACCGGACGCGCACAGCGGGATCGTTGTGGCGGTGGAAGCGGTCGACGAATGCGTCCGCCTGCTGGATGGTCACCGGCACCAGGCGGAGGCTCACGACGCGCGCCGCTCCGTCCTGCGCAGCTTGCGGCGACGCTCCTGGCTCAGGCCGCCGTACACGCCCAACTGCTCGTGCAGGTTCTCAGCGAGACACGTCGACCGCACGGGGCACGCCTCGCACACTGCCGCCGGGGCCGCGTACCGAAGCGCCTCAGCGGACCCGTCGGAGCGCTCCGAGGGGAAGAACAGCAGTGCCCGCCACTCCGCCATGTGGGCGTCGCTTTCGACCTCGTAACCGTCGTCGTAGCCCTGCGCCTTCGGGTTCCAGTAGACGAGATGCCACAGGGGGTGCGGCTTCGGCCGTGCGATCGACGGCAACTGCTGCTGTTCGGGAGGCGTCACCCGCCTACGGAGGGCGACGTACTCCTCCTGCAACTTCACGCGGCGGGCAGGGGCGATGTACTCGCGGAGCAGCTGCTCGGCCTCATCGAGCGTGATGCCGGAACACCGCGCCGAGTCCCGCCAGTCGCGGCCCCGGTCGAACTGCAAGATGGTCACTTCCCGTCCCCCGTTCGCTTGAGGTTCCGTACCGCGGCCAGCAACGCCCGCCCGGACGTCGAGTCGCGATCCCACTCCTGTTCGCGGCTGAGCACGATCGCCGCGTCGATCACCGCCTGCTGACGGGGCCGCGTGTTCGCCTCATAGTCACGCCGGTTGTGCTCCGCGATCACCCGGCGAGTCACACCCATCGCCCGGTTCATCAACTGCTGGTACTCGAAGATCGCGAACCGTTCCGCCTTGATCTCCGCCAACCCGGCGTGCAGGAACCGTCCCGATCGTTCCCGGGACCATTCGGCTTCGATGTCGGCGAGCTCGGCCCGCACCGCCGGAAGCACCGTCTGGATCTCGTCGAGGATGCGGTCCCGCAGGGCCTTCGCCTGCTCGGCGTCGGCGGGGTTCTCGAGGAACAGGGCGACGTCGCGTTCGAGGTGCTCGTCCCGCCACGGCGTGAGGTTGGCGAGGACACCGGAGAGGGCCGTGTCGGTCATTCGCCCGCATCCGCACTGCTGCCGCTATGTGACGGCCGCTCGCACTCCTCGCAGACGTCGATCAGCCCGCCGCCCTTTCGCAGCCGGCGCCAGCCGAACTGCTCACGGAGGTCTCGGCGAAGCTCGCTCAACGTCTGATCGGAGTCGGAGACGATGCGCTTAGCGCACACGTCGCACCAGACCTCGGGGACCAGGTAGCCGGCCACTAGGAGCCCGCCTCCCTGCCGCTGTTCTGCTCGTGGATGACGAGGGCAACAGCAGCCGTGCTGATGGCAACGCCACGCTGAGGCTCGGTGAAGCCACCCCGCTCCCGCTCGGTGACCAGCACCGCAGCATCGACGAGGGCGTGGAACTCGGCGTCGTGGATATAGCGCCGTGCCGCCTCGTCGTAGAGCGCTGCCTCCGAACAGTCGTGCTGGTCGGGCGTGATGTGCTCGGTCACGAGCCGTCCTCCCGTCTGTCGCTGTCCTCGGTCACCGTGAACTTGCTGACGTGTCGCCAGCCCTCGATGTTGCAGGGGCGGCACTCCACGAACAGCACGTCTGACCTGCCCCTCGGGAACACTCCTCGGAGCGTGCGGCCGCAACCCTGCGGGCACGGGCATTCGTAGACCGCATCCGAACAATCCCCCGTGTTCGACATCACGCCGCCCGTCCAGTCCGGCTGAAATCTGCCTCTGCTTCGTGCGCGTTCAGGAGCGTCTGCAACGCGCTGATCTGCGTGCGCCGGGACCGCACTGCCTCCAGTGCCGCCTGCCGCAACCCGTCGGCAAGGTCGCGGGCCTGGCGCAGATCGGCGGTCTCCGCGTTCACCCACGCCTCCCGCTCCGGGACCGTCCCCTTCGGCGCCTCCACGAACGCCCTGGACTTCGCTCGCCGGTAGTCGGCCTCCGCCTGTGCGACCTCGTGAGCCAACTGCGTGAGCTGCGCGATCCCCTTATCGAGGTTGCGGGACAGGCGGGCGAACTCGTCGGCCATCTCACTCAGGTTCACGAGGCACCTCCGTTACGTCGCCGAGACGATCCCGACCCGGCTGGAACTGGCTCCGGGTCGGGATCGTCGGTGCTCACAACCGAACCCGTGGTGGATGCAGGTTCGTTTGCCCCGTCGGCCACCGGGCCGGCGGCCAGTTGGCGCAACGCGTCGCGCGCCGCACCGATCTCCGTGGTCAGCAGTTGCGCCGGGTCCGCCGTGCGGTTGTCCGTCGCGGCCGCGACCACGTCAGCGACATCGACGCCGTTCTCCGTGCACGCCTGGCGGATGCGGTCAACGTTCTCCGCGGAGATGTAGGCCGGTCCCTGCTGGCGGAAGGACGCCTCATGCGCCTGGCCGTCGGTGTCGTCCTTCGCGTCCGAGATGCACAACGTCTGGAGCAGGGCGTACTTGAACGCCTGAGTCAGACATTTGTTGCCGCCCTTGTCGCTGTTGTCACGACCGATGGCGAGGATCGGGCCGACAGTGATCTTGTCCTCGACACCGCCCGGGCCGTAGACGTCGTACTCGACCTGTTCAATCGTGTCAGTCCACGGCTTCCCGTTGACCTCGATCTCGCGGATCTCGTGGCCAACGACACGAGGCACGAACACGACGCCGTGCTTCGCGAACAAGCCCTGCGCCTGCTTCGTGATCTGCTCGATCCCGCGGTAGGCGTAGCCGCCCTGCTTCGGATCGGCCCGGCCGTCCTTCCCAATCGCCGGCAGTTCATCCATGACGCGCAGCAGGGCAACGACGACGTTCGGTGCGTACTCGCTCATCAGAACGTCTCCTCGTCGTCGATGTGGGAGGCGATGAACTGCGCGAGGACCTTGCCGGCGCGCATGACACGGGCGCCGGAAGCGGTCACCGCGTACTGCTCCTCCACCTGCTCGGGCGCGGCCCCGACCGTCTCGGCCATGTCGAGCGCAGCGGCCTTCCAGTCGACCCGCGCGGTCGGCTTGTTCGCACGCCACGTGAGCACCGGCTGGCCCCCATAGCGGGCGCCCTCCGCGTCCATCAGCAGGTTGGCGACAGCGTCCTTCGCTTCACGCTCCGCCTTCTCGGCGGCGAGGCGTTCCTGGCGGGCCTGCTCCCAACGCACGACCGCAGTGAGGCCGTCGTCATCAAGGTCCGCCCACCGGCCCATCTCCGGTGCCGGATGAAGACGAACGACGTGCTCGTAGCGGAGGACGACGCCCTCGGGAGCGAGGCCGAGGTCCACGTACGCCATGAACCGTTCGGCCCGCTCGAGGACGTCAGCGACGTGCTCGGCGTGCGGGACGACCACCTCGTGCTTGAGGCGCAGGTCAGCGTCGAACCACACGACATGGCAGCGGTGCTTGCCTGACGCTGCCGCCTGGGCGACGACTTGCCAGTACACGTGAGGCGGCACGCTGTCCCACCGGTCGGACGTCGTCTTGGCCTCGACCCACTCGTCGTCCGCGCCGACCAGTTCGCCATCGAGGGTGGCGAGCAGGCGCCCGTTCGCGTACAGGACGTCAGGAGTGATGACCGTGGCGCCGTGGCGGTCACCGAACCAGTCGAGGAGCACCGGTTCCAAGCGGACGCCGCGCTCCATTGCTTCGGTCTGGCCGTTGTCGGTCGGCTCCGGGGCGAGCTTGTCGGCAACGACGTCGGCGAGCTCGCGGAACGGGTGGCAGTCGTAGAGGACCGGGACGTCGCTGGCGTTGAAGTAGCCGTGTCGGTCGCGGAGCCACTGCTGGCGGTCGGGCGCCTTCGGAATCGTGAGGAGGCTCACCGGGTCCACCGGAGGCGAAGCAGGGCGCAGAGACCGGCGCCAGCGGTGAGCAGGGACAGCGCCCAGGCGACCGCCTCGGACGCGGACAGGCTGATACGGATCGCGGCGATCATCGGCCCGTCTCCGCACTGCTGCCGCTATAGGGAGTGGCCGGGGCCTCCGCTCCGTCACACACCGCTGAAGACGGCAGGACGCTGGCGAGGGCGTCCCCTCGACGTTGCTGAGCATCTCCCTGTTGCGGGAGTTCGGCCCCGGCCACGAACTTGAACCCGGTCGCCACCTCACGGTCGAGGACCCGGTCAACGGCCTTGTGGATGGCCTCGGCGAGCGTCGAGCCCATCATCGAACGACCCTCATCGCGGCGGTACTTCCGCCAGACGAAAGCGCTCGCACCGGACGACGTCGCCTCAATCTCGACGGCGTGGAACCCGAGGTCCCAAGCCCTTCGCAGCTCGTCGTCGGGCATCAGATAGTCCCGCGTGTTCGCGCTCACAGCGACACGTCCTCGCGGGCGTCGTGCATGTTGTCGAGGAACGCGTCGACCTGCGCGGCCAGCGCCTCATCCGCGACCCGCACGTGATCGTCCGGCCTTCCAGTGACGATCCGGCCGTCACCCAGGTCGAGCGTGACCTTCACGACCTGATCGCGCAGGTCGACGTCGTAGGCGATCTCGTCGACCGACAGCCACTCGCCGGCACCCGAGTACCAGACGAGATCGCCCTTGCGGACCTCGAGCAGCTCATGCCAGTTGGATTCGGGTGCGATAGCGGCGAGCGGTTCGCTGCGGGCCGCCTCGATGGCGAAGGCGTGCAGGTCGTTCGCGATCGCGGTGACCTGCGCCTGAAGCGCCTCGATCGCGTCGGTGACAGCGTCGAGACGGCCGGAGAACGTGGCGAGGCCCTGGCTCGGTTGGCGGATGGCGGGTGTTTGGCTCATAGTTGTGGTGCTCCTTTTGTGGGGTGCACCGCCGGGTCGTCTGTTGGTAGCGGAGGCCCGGCGGTGGTGGTTATCGGTGGAAGGTGCGGTCCAAGGCCCGCCCGAAAGCGACAGCCATGGCGGTACTGGCGGCGACCGCGAGCCAGCCGGCGAGGACCGGGCTCACGCCGCGTCCAACGGGTCGGGGCCGTCGTCGATGGCGTGGCAGCGGTCCGAACACCACGGGCTGCGGGACGGTCCGCCGCAGATGCAGCAACGGCGCAGCGACGGGTGACGCTTCTTCGCGGTCGCCTTGCACGAGTCGCAGGCGGCGGAATGGTTCCACGTCGGCTTGCGGCACTGGACGCACGACACCGGCCGCTCACGGGCCGCGCCGAGAGGTGAGAGCTCGATGACGGTCACGACGCCTCCGCCTCCTGCGTGTTGTCGTCGATCCAGCGCTCCAGGCGCCGGACGTCGAACCGGTTGGCGTGGCCGACCTTCGTGACCGGGATGACGCGGCGGCGGAGCAGCTCCTTGAGGTGCGAGTCGGTGATGCCGAGGTACTCGCAGGTCTCCGCCGGAGTGAGGAGGCGAGCCATCAGGCTGCGTCCTCCACCGAGCGGCGGATGATCATCGACACCGGGATGTCGAGGACGTTGGCGATCTTCTTGATGAGCGCAGGGTTCCGCTTGAGCGTCCGGCGTCCGGCCTCGATGTCGGCGAGGTATTGGGGGCTGATCCCTAGGCGCTCAGCGAGGCTGACCTGCGAGCTGCCGTCACGCTCTCGGATGACTCGGAGGTGCGCTCCGTCGATGGCGGGCATGTGCGTACCCTACTGCGTACGCTTGCGTACTGTCAACGGTTCGCACGTACAGCGTGCGGATTAGTGGCCTGACCAGCCGGTATGAGGAATCACATGCGTGTAACTGCGTATAATCCCGCCGTACGCAGCGTTCGACTACGCAAGATTCCTCTGCGACCGTGAGGCCGTGTTCATGCCATCGGATGACGACGAGGGAAGACGCTGGACCGAGATCGGCAAGCGTCTCGGTGCGGCTCGTAACCGGCTCAACCTCAGCAAGCGGGCGGCAGCGGCGCGAGCCGGGTTCTCCGAGGGAACGTGGCGCCAGCTTGAGGCGGGTGAACGTCAGGTAGCTCCCGGCATGACGCTGCCGGTGAGCCCATCAGACAGGACCCTTACGGCGGCAGCGCGAGCCGTGGAACTCGACCCGGCGGAGGTGTTCGCTCTCGCAGGCCGGACGTACAACCACGCCGCGCACACCGAAGACGTTGAGTCGGTGAAGATCGACATTGATGCCCGCTTCGACGAGCTCCATCGCCGTCTGGATGCTCTCGGCGAGTCGATGAACCGGATCGCTCAGACGCTCGAGTTGCTCATGGAAGACGCTGAGGCTTCGCGACGAGCGCGGACGCCAGCGCGACGAGGCGGTTGAGTCGCGCTTCGGCGTCGGCGATGCGCTCCTCCAGGATGATCAGTGCGAGTTCTCGGTCCGGTTGGCTTGTCGGTCGCCCTCCTGCCTCTCGCGTCGACACCTGGACGCTGAGGTCGTCTCGTTCCATTCCCTAACCGCCGTTCTGCCCGCGCGTACGTTCGATGGTGGCAACAGTACCCACCCCCTGTGACACTGAGCATCCGGGCACTCTGGGCCGCGAATCATTGACGCTCAGTGTCGAGCACGCAACACCCGAATAGGTGACGGATGGTGCACGGGCTAGCTCCGTCATGATGCAGTCATGCCATGCACGCGATCGAGCGTAATTCGGACGAAACTCCCCTGCCGTGGTGGAGCGGCGACCTATGCAGGCCAAGCTCAGCCCTGAGGCCGCAGAGGCGTGGTACGCCTTCTGCGAGGAACAGGGTCGCACGTTCACCTCGATCATCGAGGCTTTCGGGCTCGAACTGGCGGAGGGGTCCACGCCGATCCCGAAGCGGGTTGTTGAGCGTGCCAAGTCGATCGACGCTGCACGCCACTCACGACGACGGCGGTGACTTCAGTGCTTCCAGCCCGGACGCAACCGCCTCGTCCGTCGTCGGGTAGAGGTGACCGTACCGGTCGAGCGTGACCGCGATGGAGGCGTGCCCCATGCGGACCTGGATGGCTTTCGGGTGAGCGCCTGCGGCGATGGCCAGCGCGACCGCGGTGTGGCGCAGGTCGTGGATGCGGACCTTCGGGTCCAGTTCGGCTCGCTTGAGGGCCGGTTTGAACACGTTGCCGGTGAAGCTCGGGCCGATCATCGGGTTACCGGCCCCGTTGGAGAACACGAGTCCCTTCGGCCCGGGCTGCCCGAACTTCTCGAGGTGGGCGGCGAGGATGGCGGTGACGAACTTCGGGGACGTGACCGTACGTACGCCGGCCGCGGTCTTCGGTTCCCGCCAGTCGAACGTGCCGTCAGCGCGGCGGACCAACTGGCCGGCGACGGTGACCTTCGAGCCGTCCACGTGTTCACGTCTGAGCCCGACGGTCTCCGCCCAGCGGAGCCCGTTGTAGGCGGCGACGTACACCCATGCCCGGTAGCGCTCACCGATGGCGGCAGCGAGAGCGTCGACCTCCTCGACGGTCAGGAACCGCATCTCGGCTCGGGGAACGTGCGGTGGGGTCACCTTCTCGCACGGGTTCCGGGGGAGGCGCCCGTTGTCAACCGCGACCTGGAGCATCCGGCGCAGCGTCCGGTAGTGGCGGTGCACGGTGGAGGCGGCGAGGCCGGAGGCGAGCTCGTCGGCGAGGAAACGGTCGACGGCTTCTTTGTTGAGGCTGCGCAGTCGGACGCTGCCGAGCTTCGGGAGGATGTAGCGACCTAGGTCCCGCTCGTAGGTTTCCCGGCCGCCGGCTTTGAGGTTCATCGCGCCGGTCAGCCACTCGTCGGCCATCGCTTTGACGGTGAGCCCGCTGGCCTTCGGGTCGACGTAGGTTCCGTGGTCGATGTCGCCCCGTGTCTTGCGTTCGAAGCGTTCGGCGTCGATCTTGCGGCGGAACGTCTTGGCGCGCTGCTTGCCGTCGGGGTCACGCCACCGGGCCTGCCAGGTTCCGTGCTTGGTTTCCTCGACGCTCAACCGCCCCTCCTGCCGTGCACAAGATCATGCACATCCCGTGCACCGGAACGCACATTTTCACGCCCCTCGGCACCTGATCGGAGCGGGTCGGGTGAGGGGCGAAAACCGGCTCTGACCAGCGGAGATGCTGGTCAGAGCGTTGGAGGCGGCGAGGGGAATCGAACCCCTGTACAGGGCTTTGCAGGCCAAGTATCTGCGCAGGTCAGAGGCTCGTAGACCGCCGATCGTGCACATTGCGTGCACATGAAGATCCTTGACTTCGCAACGGATCGGGCGCACAGTGGTCTCGTCCCGGTGTGGTAGCCGGACCCCTGAGCGACACTGGAGAAGCGATGACCCTCACGACGACGGTCCGGATCTACGACCCAACCCCGCTCGAACCGCTGTGGTCGTTCGTGCGCGAGTTGGTCGGCTCAACTGATGACACGGAGTGGCGGGAGCGGGTTGTGTCCTACGACCCTGCCATGCGCTCGCGGTTCAACCTGTCTGGCCAGGGCTGTCACGCGCTGCTGTCACTACGGTTCTCACCCGACGGCTTCCTGCCTGTGGACGAGGAGGACTACCGGTCGGAACCGTGCATGTACGAGGTCGACTTCGATGTGCCGTACGGCGAGGCGCAGAACTTCAACGCGTGGGCCGTGCGAACGCTGACGCACTGGCTCGATGACCGCCGGATCAAGTGGCAGTGGTGGGACGACTTCGCGTGCACCTGGCATGACTCGCTGGAGAAGCTCGCCCAGAGAGTCGGCGATCCTGACCTCGGCGAACCGGTCGCTTCCCGCTCAGGGGAGTGAAGGCCCTGCCCCGCTACCACACCCGCTCCCCGCGGGGTGGGGCAGGGCCGCCGCCTTCGCCTCGTCGATGAGGGCCTGCATCATCGCTACCCCCTCCCCTGAGCGGGGTTCCCGTTCCCAGCGTCGGTAGGCGGACCGGTAGCGGGACGCCAGGTCCCAAGCTGCCGGGTCCCGCGGCGTGTTGCGGGTCAGCCGGTCCTGCGGCGGGTGCCACAGGTGCAACAGCGGGTTGTCGAGGCGGACGGGTGGGCCGGCGAGCACCTTCAGCGCCATGCCCCACGAAACGTCCTCGAGATTCCAGCTCATGTACCGGCCGTCCATCGGTACCTGCTCGTAGGTGTCGCGCGCCAGGACGACAACCCCGCCGCCCTCGACGCCGACGTACGGGCAGCCCTTCTCCTCCGGTTCGCCCGGGTCGGGGGTGCCATGGGTGTACAGGTGGGCGGTGGAACGCTCGTTGAGGCGGTGGACGAGGACATGGGGTATCGCCCACGGCGCGCCTTGCTCGACGGCTTCCACAGCCCGCAAGAGCGGCCTGGCGCCTTGGATCACTACGTCGGCGTCGTGAACCACGAGGACGTCGCCTGTGGCCCGCTGAAGGCCATCGCGGATCGCCTCGGCCTTGCACCAGGCACCTTCGTCATGAACGCCTTGGATGATCTCCCAGCCGTAGGAGGCGAGGTGGTCGGAGACGTAGAGCCAGGCGCGAGCTCGGTGCTCGTCGCTCTCCCTCCACGGGACGATGACGCTGACCGTCAGGGCTGCGACTCCTGAGCACATCTGCCGTTGTCCAACAGGGCGACGCTCTGCTCGATGCGGAGTCGACGCGTGGCGTCAGGGCTGGTGGCGTACGCCTCCCACGGGTGTGGGTCGGGGTCGAGTTCGCTGGTCACGAACGCCATGACCTCCCCGATCGCCAGCCGCAACTCGCGGTTCTCCTGCTCCAAGAGCCAGCGTCGACGACCGAAGAACCGGGGCGCTCGGCGCGGCAAGTAGTCGCTCATCGCCCGACCTCCGGTCTGCCGTTGTATGCCTCATCGAAGGGCACGTCGGAGCCTCCCTCGACCTTGAAGCCGTACTTCTCGAACACCTCGACGACCTCGTCGAACAGGTCGCCGGTGTCCATCGCCTGCGTGCTGCCCGTGTAGTCGACCATCAGCGTACGGACAGGCGGATAGTCCCCACTCGTTGCATGTTCAGGGGTGGTCATCCCGCCATGCTCCCGTCCCGTCAGTGCGCGGCAGGTGAGGTGCTACGCAGCGCCTCGAACCGCGCCAGGTACTCCCCGCGCAGCGCCGACCAAGAGTTCGCGGCGGCCCACGCGCGGCTGCGTGCCTGCCACTGGTGACGCTCGGCGGGGTCAGCGAGGGCGTCCATCGCAGCGGACAACACCACCGGGTCCACGTGATGCACCGGGACCATCCCGGCCGGCATCCGCACCGCGACAGCGCCATGAGTCGGGACCGTCGCCACCGGCCACGTCTGCGGGTTCGGATCACACGCCGTCATCAACACCGCCATGCCAGCCGCCATCGCCTCTTGCACGCCAAGGCATAGACCGCCGTAGCGGCGAGGCATCACCAGCGCGTCGTGGCCCTCGTAGACCGTCCAGTAGTTGTCCTGGGCCCCGACCGTGCGGAGCTGCACCCACGGCGGCAGGTTCGGGATGTGCGGCAGCGGGTCCTGGCTCGCGACCGTCACCGTGCACTGCTCCCGCAACAGAGGAAGCGCCTGAAGGACCGCCTCGGTGCCATTGCGGTCCGCGAGCGCCGTCTTACCGTTCAACACCAACCAACGGCACGGGCCGTCATGCGGGCCGACCGGCGTGAACCGGTCGGCCGCGACAGGGAGAGGGACCACCTCGGTCGGAACCGGCAGGTGCGAGTGGCGCCAACAGGTGTGCGTCCACCACTGCGCCGGCAACATCGACGCCTCGTCCTCAGCGAAGATCCCCCACCCGCGCTGGCGGTCACGCTCACCGGGCGGCGGGACGAACTCCGGGTTCAACGCGACGAGCACCGAGACGCCGAGCTCGTGCGCCCAGCGGAACAGGGACGCGTCGTACGCGGTCTCTGCGCTGTAAACCACGTCGACCCCTCGCAGCCAGCGGCGGACCTCCCGCTCCGGCAACCGCCAACCGGCGCCCACGTGGACGACCGGCGCACCCGGAAACGCCTCGCTGCGGGTTGGGTAGCGGCGCGACGACCTGTTCGGGACGTCGACCACGAGGACGTCCGCGTCGAGATGGCGGGCAACCTCCATCGTCTGCACGTGAAGGCCACGCTGGTTGGCCCGGGCGAGAACACCGACCCTTACCACTTCTGTGTCTCGTCCCACTTCGGTTCTCCCGCCCTGCCGTCAAGGTGATACGAACGCTTCGCGTTGCCGGGGGGCTCGTAGATCCCCATGCGCCAGATCCCCCAGGCGTGCCGCCCGTGCTCCCTCCACGCCTGCTCGATCACCCCGTACGCGCGGTCCTCGAGGAAGCAGCGGGCCTCGTCGCTGAAGTGGTGCGCGAGCAACATCCGCAGCCACGCCGTCGAGCACACGAACGGGCGGGCGCTGAACTGCATGGTGCGCCGGATCGGGATGCCTGCCATGTCCGTCGATGCTTCGTCAACCATGAGCGCGCCGTGCTCGGGATGGATGTGGGCCTCGTGGAGCAGACGCACAAGGGACACGTCGCCCCGGTCGATCGCCTCGGCGATTTTGTCGAACGGGATCTCGCAGTCAGGCGTGAGCGGGGTGTCGTGCTCGCACCACAGGACAAGCTCCGAGCGCACGAGCGGGAGCGCCATGCGAACCAAGCCAGACTGGTGCACGTGCTCGGCAGAGAGGAGCGGCACGACGCCGGTCCATTCGTGGGAGCACTGCCAGAGGACGCGGCGCAGATACTCGGTGTACGCGGGTCGGCGCTCCTCCTGCTCCTCACGCACGCCGTCCGCGACGAGCAGGATCTCCGCGTCGGGCAGGTGGCCGCGGATGGTGGCGATCGTCTCGCCGATGATGTCGGTGGACGGGTTCGACAGGATGGGCGAGGTCGGCAAGATGCAGGTGATGGCCGTCACGCGGCCCGCCTCGTCTGCTCAAACCGGCGTTCGGCTTGCAACGCCCGGGCCTTCCACACCTTCAGTTCACGGCGGGTCGCCTGATAGTCGGCCCACAGGCGGTCGAAGGAGCAGGAGTGCGGGTCCTGGTCGCAGTGGACGTGGTTCACAGGTACCGCCACTCGATGCGCCGAACCGGAACGGTGCTCGGGTCGGCATCAGCCGGATAGCCGTGGCCCGTGAGCCAGAACTGGCAGAACCACATGCCGGGAGTGAGGTCGGTGTCGCACTCAATCGCCGCTTCGCGGGCACATTCCCATAGCCCCTCGGCCTTGACCTCGCCCCACGATCGCGCCAAGTCGAGCGGCTCCACGCGAACGTCAACGATCTCGACCTCGGCCACGACGGTCTGCTTGGCGCCCTTCGGTAGACCCATGCCCTTTTCGATAAGGGTCAAGCGGTCGCCAACCTTGAGGTTCTGCCAGGTGTCGGGGTGGCGACGAGTAACGGTCTTGGTTCGACTGCGAACGGCATCGAGCGTCATCGACACAGACATGCGGCGCGCCATCAGCCCATCACCGCCGCCAGGTCATCGGCGAGCGCCAGCGCCATCTCCCGCTTCTTGGCGATCCACCACGCCTGCACGGCGTTGGCCCACTCGTCCCACCCGTCGAGCAGCTCGGCGAGGATGCCGGGAAAGGTCTGCCAGGAGTCCAGCACCACCGGGAACGGCGGGTCCTCGCCGAACAGGAATCGCCAGTAGGGGCGGGAGTCGTAGCTGTACGCCATGCCGTCCGCGACGGGGATGCAGCCAGCCTCCAGCGCCTCCCACACGCGGAAGGTGTCCGGCGTGGCTGGCCCGCTTGGGCAGGCGACGACGCGTGTCGAGGCGAGCAGGCGGGCGTACTCGGCGTGCGGTAGTCCCTGCGTGAAGCCGGGTGTCTCGACCAGCACCCCGCCGTCCATGCCGCGCAGGACTTCGACGCACTCCTTGCGGCGCTTGTGGGACACCTGCCCAGCGAAACACCAGTCGTTCGTCCTCGGAACGTGCGGGCCGAGCTCGCGCAACAGGGGGCGGGTGTGTGGCGTGTAGCCGACCCCGAAGAACCGGCCGGCGCCCTCATGGAGTTGCGGGCGAGGGGTCTGCACCCACAGGCGCATCCGCTCGTGCTTCAGGTCCTGCCACGGGTACACGCTGGCCTCGTCGCCGGTGACCATCACGACGCACCAGTCCATGCCTTCGATGGCTGCCTGCGTGATGTCCAGCGCTCCGTCGTAGCGGCCGGGAACGACGACGACCGCGCCATCGAAACCGATGGGCACCGTGCACTGCTCGAACGTGTAGCCGGGGCAGCGGGCCAGCGTGTCAAGCAGGAGCGCCTGGTCCCACTGCTGGTCTGGCGGGAGGATGACGAGCGGGACGACGGTCACTCGCCCTCCGCACATCTGCCGCGGTCCGTATCGAGTGGTGACCCCGACTTGCGGTTCCACCAGTTCGGGTGGCCGGGCGTGTGAGCGCCGTTGTGGCAGGTGCAGCCGCACACGCCATCGGTGAAAGCGGGCGCTTTGCAGGTGAAGTGCCGGCCGATGCGGCAGTCGGGCGTCACTGAACAGTCCGTCACATCTCCCGCCCTGCACGAACCTCGATGACCTCATGGGCGTGGCGGCAGGCACCTTGGCGCACGATGCGCTCTACCGCCCGTTCGGCATCAGCCTGCGTGCGGTAGGGCTTGGTGGTGTAGTCGTCGCAGCGGACGACCCACCGAGCCGTCACAGTTCGAACACCTTGTAGGTGTCGCCGCAACGGACGCCGACGGCAGGCGGGCTGGCCTTGGCGGCCACCTCAGCGCACCGCCGAGCGTAGGGGTGGTCGGTCGGGCGACCGAGGGCGACCCACTCGGCGCGGGCGGCGAGAAACTCAGAGGTGGTGGTGTCCATAGTGGACTCCTTCCTGGGGCTCTCGCCCCGGTTGTGGGTGGTGGTGGCCGGCGCCATGTAGTGATTATCTACACACCCATAGACAGGTGTCAAGACTTTCCCTACAGTCACCCACGTGAAGGAATGCGAACCCGTAGGCATCACGGAGATCGCCGAACGCTTAGGCGTGCAGCGACCGACGGTCGACATCTGGCGACAAAGGAAGCTGCTCCCTGAACCTCGCTGGACCGTCGGCGGGCGACCCGCGTGGAACTGGCCGGACGTGCAGAGGTGGGCCAAGGAGACCGGCCGACTGCCTGAGTGATTCACGGCGCCACCTCCTCCACGGGAGCGGGCCGCGCCTCGTCCACCGGGGTCGCCCACATGACGACAGCGAGGATGCACAGGACGATGGCTGCGGCCAGGACGACGAGGCCATCGCGATCAGGGGTGGTGTCCATCACGTGCATGGCACCACGCGCGGGAGCTACAGCAGGTGAGGTGCTAAGCGGCATCACGCCTGCGTCGCCGTTCGCGCTCCCGCTCAGACGCACACTTCCGACAGACCCGTGTGCCGTCGGCGCGGACGTGGGTGTTTGCTTCATCGAAGGGGTGACCTTTACGGCAATGGGTCAAGCCCTTCATGTGCTCACCCATGCGACCGCGCTTCATGTTTTCGGCATGCGTCACTGGCTCTAGGTGGTACGGCAGCGGGCAACGACGATGAGGGCAATCGTCCCCGTCGGTGCATGACGGGTCATTGGTGTGGCAGATGTGGTCAAGCTCCATGCCAGGCGGCACCGGTCCGATGTAGCGCTCGTACGCCCAGATGTGCGCCTTGAGATTCCGTCCTTTGAAGCTGAACTCGCCGTAGCCGTGGTCGTTGATCGTTCCACGCCACTCGCCGCATCCATTCGGCAGGAGCAGCACCTTCGACCAGAAACGACGCTCGTCGTTGTTAAAGATCCGCGGCAGACTCCCCGCCAGCGGGTCGCCGTGACGCTTCCACCTCATGTAGTGGCGTCCACACATGCCCTTCGCGGACACTGGATCGCCACACGGGTAGCCGTCTACGACGACGGAACATCTACTCTTCGCCATGTCGGACCCTCCTTGCAGGGTTCGGCCAGGCCCCGGGCAGTTAGCGCTGCGCCGGGGCCACCTGATTAGCGATCATCGTACACCCGTTCGCACGAGAAGCAGGTCGGCTTGGTGGCGGTCGAACGCCGCTGCTTCGTAAGGATGCCGAGTCGTTTCGCCGATCGGGTCAGCGGCGAATGCCAGCGGATCGCTTCCTTTGTCCGGGATGACGAACACATCGAACCCCAACGCGGCGACCCGGGCCACCCAACCCGTCGAGCCGAAACACGGTGACGCCTCGGCGATCACGAAGTCGACCGAGCCGCTTATCAACAGCGGTTCACACACACGCATGACCTCAGGCTCAAGCCCTTCTACGTCGGCCTTGATGAGCCGCACGTGCGGACCGGCCGGAAGTTGAGGCGTGTCGGAATCGATCCACCCGCGAGCGACCGACCAGCGCACCTCGTCGGGTTCATAACGACGCAGGTTCCGATGCAACACCTGAGCGATCACAGGATCGGCTTCGACCGCCAGCACAGGCGCACCGCGCGACAACGCCAGCAGTGAGTACCACCCCACGTTGGCCCCAAAATCCACACAGATACCCGAGCCGGACGACAGGATCGCAAGCGCTAGAACCGAGCCGTACGCCTCCCAGCAAGCGTGCGCCAGGAGGCCGCGGGAGACCTCACTGTCTGCCGGGCAGTAGGCGGGCACCGAGTACAAGTCGGCGCGGAAGACGTCGAGGCGGAAGTCCAGCGGTGGGAGCTGCGGCCAGTCGTGCAGGCCGTGGGAGCCGTCCACGTGGATCGTGGTCGTCTCGTGGCGCTCGTGGTCCGCTGCGCACGGCGGGTGCGAGCCGCCGGACAGGATGGCGGCAGCGTCGGTCAGCCAGGTCACTACCACCACCGATCGAACCGCGGGCCCATGCCGTAGCGTTCGGCGAGCTCAGGGATCGTCACCTCTGGCCAGTAGTCCAGCGGCTTGTCACCGAACGGGTGCGTCCAGAGTTCCTCGCCCTTGGTCCCCCCGAACTTGAGACGGCGGTACGAGTCCAAGGCTTCGAACGGGACGCTGAAGTACTGAAGATGCCCGGCGACTCGGGTCGACACCGCGTTCACCCACGCCCGATACCAGCCGCCCTCCCACCCGACCTGGCGCATCCGGTACGACATATCTTCGGCCTCGACGTAGCACCAGTAGTTCTCATCAAACAGGCCGACTGTTTCGAAGATACATCGGTGCAGGGCAATACAATGCCAGCTTAAACCTTCCGCCTCGCACACCCGCTCCTGATTCCAGACACGCTCCATCTGCCAAAGCCATGTGGCGTTCTTCACCGGGCCGAACATGACCGACGCACTCAGGATGACGAGGTAGTCGAGGCCTTCGGCGAGCACTTCCCGTGCGCCGATGTTCCACGCGCGACTCGTGCCCAATTGAAAGCCCTCAGGGTGGCGGTAGTAGCGGAACCCCATCTCTTGGTACTTGGCGGCGAACCCGTCGCGGCTGTTGTCGACCACGAGGATGTCCTCTGGCGGGATGCCGAACGAGGAGTCAGGGCGAAGGATGGACTCGATGCAGACGTCGGCCGTCTCGGCCACCAGTACGGGAAGGACGACGAGCAGACCGTTGTTGTCGGTCACCGGCCCTCCGGGTGGCGGAACACGTGATGCTCCTCGTGGTCGAAGGCGAGGAACGTGCCCTCGTAGCTGTAGTTCTCCATGAAGGCGTAGACGTCGCCGACGTCCACTCCCCCGTACATTTCGTCCATCCACACCCGGTCGCTGTGGATCGACACCCACACGATCGGCTTGTGCTTCACCAGCAGGCCGATGCTGCCCTTCAGGACCCGCAGCTCGCTGCCTTCCACGTCGATGGTGATCGCCGTTGGCGGGCGACCACAGCGGGCAGCAAGGGAGTCAAGGGTGATCTGCGATGTGACGTCGTGTTCCTGTGCGAGATGCCGGAACCCGGTGGCGCCGATCGCCTCCCCGTAGGCGCAGGCAGGCCACCCGTCGGTGCCGAACGGGAACGCCACGTCAGCACGCTTGGGGACGTAGTCCGTGTCGCTGGCGAAACCGACCCACCAGGCGAGCGCTGGGCGCAGGTCGTTGGCGTCCCACACGCATTTGATGTTCGGCCAGGCGAGCGGGTTCGGCTCGATGAGCACGAGGTCGCAGCCGAGCGAACTGAACAGGCCGGGCATGTCGCCCTGCTCAGCTCCGCAGTCGTAGAGAACGTCGCCGGGGCCGAGGATGCTCGCCATCGACGTGATCCGTTCGGGCTCCCAGCCGCCGTTGGCGATGTCCCACTCGGGCCGCTCAGCCCTGTGTGCGGGGAGGCGTAGGACCCAGCGGCCGTTGATGCAGGTCTCGCGGACGTCGGTCACAGCAGGTCGGGCTCCTGGTCGTCTTCCCAGCGACCGAACGTCTCTGCCGGGTACACGATGAACGCCACGTCGGCTGGCTCCATGCCGAGGCGCTTCGCGATCGTCTTGACCGGCGTCGTGCAGTCCTGAGGCAGCGAGTTCCATTCAGCCCACACAGCCGCTTCGACTTTGGTCAGCGTGGACCTGCTCACGCTGCGATGTCCGTGCGCAGCATTCCCCGCTCGGCGAGGAGGGTGGCGAGCTCGCGCATCCGCACGGTGTACGTGTGCCGCTCGAGGACGTGGGCGCGCCCGCACTCAGCGATCAGGCGGCGCTGTTCGGGGTTGGCGAGGTAGTGCTCGATCTTGTCGCCCATCGCTACGAAGTCGCCGAGTGGGAACGTGACGAGGTGGTGGCCGTCCTCGTACAGGTCGGGCATGACGCCATCGACGTGCGGGTGAACCAAAAACGCGCCCCGACCCAGGGACTCCGGCACGCGGTCCGAGATGTACGCGCGCAACGGTGTCCCGTCGCGGCGAGGCACGAGGCACGAATCCCCGACCGCTACGGCGACGCTGGCATAGAGCCGGCGCAGCGCCTCACCTCGCACGGCCGGCTGGTTGGGCCGCGGCCAGAAGCGGACCCGGTCGCCGAACCGGTTGCGCAAGTACTCAACGAGCGCTAGGCGACTGTGTTCGCCGTGGTAGGAGCGCCAGGAACCGACGAACGCGATCTCGCTGCGGTACTCGTCGGCTGGCTCGGCGGGCACGCATTCGAACTCGCTGACAGCGGGTGCAAACCATGAATGGCGGACGCCGGCTTCCTCCCAGCGGTCGTCGTTGCCGCCGTCAGCGGTGCACACGAGATCGCATTCGAAGAACGGGGACTCGTGGACGCGATGCTCGCGGTCGAGGTCCCACCACTTGTCGAGGTGGTAGCCGACAGTAGAGATGCCACGACGACGCATGACTGCGAGGAACCGGCGCTGATCGCCGTACGTCTGCGGCGGGCCGTAGTCGGCAGTGTGCGTCCACAACACGAAGTCGGTGTCGCTGGGCACTTCACCGGGGTTCCAGGCGAAGGCGTTCTCTTGGAGTCGGGTGACCTTGTGGTCGCACGCCTCAAGGGCCTGCCCGATGTGGGTCTCGGTGCTGTGGCTGACCGAGAAGTTGCCGACGTACGCGACGTGGAGGCTCACTCCGCCTCCGCACATCTGCCGTTGTTCAACGCTCGCCCGAGGTGGAATCGGACGGTCTGAGCGAGCGTTCGACCGTTCTCCTCGGCGTCGGCTTGGAGCGCTGCGTGCAGGTCAGCCGGGATTCGGACGACGACCTGGCGGTCGAGGGTCTTAGTCACTGGCCTGGCTCCGCTCCGCTGGTCATATGACCGTCTTGAGCAGCACAGTCCGGGCCGCACACAAAGCCGAGCTCCGCACCAGCGGACGACGACTCCCACCGCCCGACATGCTCCATCTGGCCGTCCTCGTCGCCCTGGTCGTAGTAGCAGCAGTGACGCGACGGGATGAACTGGCACTCTCGGCACGGCTGTGCCGCCGTGCCCTCCCCGTACTGACAGTCGCTCATCGCTCTGTCTCCGGGCTGCCGCAGTCCGTATCGGGCGGGCGGTGCTCGGCCTCGACCCGCTTCGCCTTCGTGATGGCGTTGCCGAGGACGTGCACGAGCTCGTACGCCTCGGCCATCGTCAGGTAGGCGCTGCCGGTGCCGTCCTCGGTCGTCACCCGGATGCGGATGGGTGCGAAGTCGACGTCGCCGGCCAGGGCGTCGAAGCAGTGGGTCCCGACGTAGACGCCGACGCCCTCGTTCTCGAAGTGCTCGCTCCACACGACCTGGCCGTCGTCGTAGTGCGTGGGATCAGGCATCGTCGGCATCGCCGGCCCTCCTGGAGCAGTCTTCCGTCGAGATGAAGGCGACCATGAGCCGTCGCCGCGACTGCAGCCACGCCGGCCAGTGAGTCGGCTTCCACCAGCAGAAACGACGGTCCCACCAGTCCGGTCGGGTCCGCGACGGCACCCACAGGTCGCCTCGCTCGTCCTCGCCGAGCAGGTCGTGGGACGCCGTGTCGTAGGTCGCCCGGCGGCGCCAGTGCTCACGCATCGGTGGCCTCCGGTCTGCCGCTATTCGTCGGCATCGAACTGCTCCTCCATGCCGAACGTGGTGAGAATGTCGCCCGCCGCCTTGGTGCCCTCGGGCGTCATCTTGAAGCG
>Ga0196964_10000107_pt1 | contig 55797 bp, 68 predicted proteins | sample S1_10metaG_FD_148615 | JGI IMG/M metagenome (GOLD analysis project Ga0196964, IMG submission 148615) | Soil microbial communities from Anza Borrego desert, Southern California, United States - S1_10 | ecosystem: Environmental > Terrestrial > Soil > Desert | place: USA: California | collected...
CATCGTGGCCGCGCTGAAGAAATACATGGAACTGAAGATCGGCGGTGTGAATGACAAGAAAGGGCTGGCCGCCGTCCATGCCGCACGAATCGAGGCCCGCGACGCGCGTATCGCCGTCGAGAAAACGCGAAAGAAACTCAACGAGGAGGCGCTGGCTTGGCAGAAGAAGGTCAACGCCGAGGCCAAGCGCGTCACCGCTGAGATCGAGCCAGTCGAAACCTACCTGCAAGAGCAGGAGGACGCTATTGAAGCCGAGAAGCAGCGGATCAGGGACGAGGCCGAGGCCAAACGCAAGGCCGTCGTAAAGCAGCGATACGACGCGCTGCAAGCGGTTGGCTACACCGGCGACCTTACGGCAGTCCCGGAAATGTCCGACGAGCATTTCTCAATGGTGCTGTCGGAGGCGGCAGACGCCAAGGCCGAGCGGGATCGAATAGCAGCGGAGGAGGCCCAAAGACAAGCGGCCGAGCAGGAGCGACTCAGGAAACTGGAGGCCGAGCAGGCCGAGGCCCGCCGCAAGGCGGAGGAGCAGGCCGCCGAACAACGCCGCAAAGAGCAGGAGGCGATGGCGGCCGAGCGAGCGCGGTTGGCGGAAATCCAGAAACAACAAGAGGCCGAGGCGGCAAAGCTGCGAGCTGAGCAAGAGCGGATTGCTGCCGAAAAGGCCGAGCACGAGCGGCAGGTTGCGATAGAGAAGGCCCGACAGGAAGCGGCCGAGCGCGCCAAAAGGGAAACCGAGGAGCGTATCGCGCGGGAAGCCGCCGAGAGAAAGGCAGCCGAGGAGCGTAAGGCGGCGCAGGCCAAGGCGGAGTCCGAAGCGGCAGAAGCGGCGCGGATCAAGGCGGAACAAGAACGACCGCACCGCGAGAAGATTCTGGCGATTGCTGACGCCATCGACGCGATGAAATCGCCGGAAGGGCCGAAGCACGACGCTGTTGCGCTGGCATTGTCGGAGTGTGCGGTCAGGATTCGCGGTATCGCTAACGGGAAGACCGGCAAGCCCTAGCCAGAGAAGAAGCCATGACACGGATGCGAAAGCGATTTCTCAAATGCTCCGGCCTGGAAGACTGGCAAACCGAGTCGTGCGCCATCTGCCATCGTGGGTTTGAATGCAATCGGGATGTCCAGCGAACTAATGGCGTTCTGTACCACCGCTCATGCGCTGCAAGGACTGGCATTAGGGGGAGGTATCGAGGAGTAACCTACGTGGCGAAGCGTGGAAAGTGGCTGGCTTACATTTCTGGGCACAAGTTCCGCGGCCCATTCTCAACAGAAATTGAAGCCGCCCAGGTTTACAACGAAATGGCCATCGCCTACTTCGGCGACAAGGCCATCCTGAACGAACTCCCTGGAGACCCCGAGCCGCCGACACCGGATGAAATCGCCCAGGCGTGCGCCGAGATTCGGAACGGCTGGAGGGAATCGGAGTACGCAGAACGCGCCCCGCACTTGGCGCGACCCCTGGCACGCGACTGGCTGGAAGCGTGGAGGACTGCGTAATGACGCGAATGAGAAAGCGATTTCTTGACTGCCCCGGCCTGGACATGGAGCAAGCCGCATCGTTCGGCCGCGACCTGTCCGAATTCCAGCGCGATGTCATGTTCTGGATTGGCGACCTCGCCCGCTATGCGGAAGCGCGCTGGCCCGACACCTGGCAGCAGGTTTTCCCGGAGTGGGTTTCGCCTGGAATGATCGCGCGGGCGGCGGGCGTCTGCCGAGCCTATCCAAACGAAGCTGATCGGGAGATCGACGCGACCTACAGCCAGTACACCCAGAACGCCGGGCACATGGACCGGCTGACGCGCCTGGCACGGATTGTCGAGAAGGGGCTGACCACCGACGAATCGCGAGCAGCCGACAAGCAGGAGCGAGACGAGCAGCGCCAGCGATGGCTGCTCTGTGTGGACGTGCATTATTTTTTGCATCGCTTCTGGTTTTCCGGCGCCGGCGTCGAAGCGGCGGTTGGGGTAGCGACCTGGATTCAGCGGACGGTCGAACGACTGAAAGAAAAGGGGCTCACCGACTGCGCCTGCTGCTTCGACTCGAAGACCAACCACCGCAAGGAATTCACGAAGGACTGGGAGGACCGCTATAAGGACCGCCCGCCGAAGGATGCGGAACTCGCGCAGCAGTTGAACCTCGTGCATGAGCTGCTTCAGGGTCGCGGCTTCGCCTGCGTCTCGCTCGAGGGCATGGAAGCGGACGACGTGATGGCGTCATTCGCGAAACAGTTTCCGGGGCGAGTGACGCTGCTTACCCAGGACAAGGACTGCCGCCAATGCCTGAGCTGTAAGTGCAACATGCTGCTCGACGTCGAATGGACTGAGGATGAAACGACCGGCGACCATCTCCCGACTTACAAATGGCTCAGCGCCAAGGATCACACGGAAGCGACGGGGATTCCTCCGGGCCAGTGGGCCGAATACCAGACGATCATGGGCGACGCCACGGATGGGATTAAAGGCGCGGCCGGCATCGGCGAGAAGGGCTCCGCCGATCTGGTGAAGCTGTTCGGTACGGTCGAAGCGGCCATCGCCGCGGCCAAGGCCGATGACGAACGCATCAAGCCGGCCAAGCGCAAGGCGCTGATCGACTTCGAGTGCAAGCTCGAAGTGACGCGGAAGCTCGTGACGCTGCGAGAGGATTTGCCTCTACCCAACACAACGAGGATCACTTAACCGAAACAAGCGACTTGAGTAGCAGCAGGCCCTACTCAGAAATGAGTCAGTCGTGGATGACCTGGATAAGCTCGCGCGGGCTAAACGAGCTGCAGATGCAGCACCGGGCGCGGCCTGCTGCTGCTCAAGTCGCTTCTCGCACCACAACGAGGAAAGGACTGCAATGCCTACCATCCGCAAGAAAAACAATCTCAAGCAATTCATCATCACCGCGGCCGAGAAGCGGCGATTCGACGACGTGATTGAGTGCTTGAAGTACGTCGAATTCGCGCGCGACAAGGACGATCTCCTGACCAAAAGCTCTGGGAAGCTGGCCGAAGACCTCGCGGCGCTGGCGGACGCGATGGCCAAGCCGCTGGCGAAGCGAACCGATTTGGCTGGCCCAGGAAAGTAGTCGTGCTTGATTTCGACGAGGACGACATGCTCATCACCCCCTATCGCGTCGTTCCCGATCGCGGCCGCGCAGGGCAATTCGAATCGAACGTGTGCGAGTCATTCACCGCAGAGCAGCTTGACGCGCTCGCTCCGCTTGAACCGGACGACGCGAGGGAAATGGGGGCCTACACCACCCCCCGCTCCGAAACGATCTCGCGTGTGCAGAAGCGGATTCAGGCTGCCAGGAGGCTGAAGTATGGCGGTTAAGCAAAGGAAGAAGTCAGCCGGCGGCCTGCCAGCCAAGGGCCGGCTCCGGGATATGGCCGATACCCTCTGGTCGCTGGCCGTCCGCGGCGACTGGGCGAACAAGTGCGCCGTCTGCGGGGCGCGAGACTGCGAAGCCCATCACCTGGTTCCCAGGCAGCACGAGGCCACGCGGTACGACCTGCGAAACGGCATTGCCCTCTGCGCCAGTTGCCATCAGTTCGACCGCGACCTGTCACCGCATCAGAATTCCGCCGGCTGGATCAAGTGGCTGGAGTGGCATCACCCGACCCTGGCAGAGTGGTACTTCGAGCATTGCCGGCCGAAGTTCGAGGGCACGAAGAACGCCGCGTATTACTGCGGCGTGATTCAATCGCTTCGCCAGTACGTTGATCCCGTGGACTTCGACCGAATCGTGGGCGTGAAATTCGGCCGGCATTTGGAGGAAGTCAATGACGTTGTTTGATACCGATCCAGAAATGAAAATCTCCGCGATATCGCCGTGGTTTGGCAGCAAGCGGAATCTTGCGCCTATCATCGTGCGAGAGTTGGGTCCGCATCGAAAGTACGACGAGCCTTTTTGCGGATCGTGTGCCGTCCTCCTCGCCAAAACGCCAGCCACATGCGAGACCGTCAATGACCTCCACGGAGATTTAATCAACCTCGCCCGAGTGCTGCAAGGCGAATCAACTTCCGTCGAGCTTTACGGGCGACTCTCGCGGATGCTAATGCACGAAGAGTTGTTTCATGAGGCCGCGTTGCGATGGCGGGCGCAAGGGAATGTCCCGGCTGATGCTGAGCCAAATTTAGATCGCGCAGCCGACTACATGATCTGTTCGTGGTTTGGCAGGAATGGCGTTGCCGGCACGTCGTCTTACAACCAAGGCTTTTGTGTTCGCTATACGAAGAACGGCGGGCACGCGGCGAAGCGATGGGTGTCGGCAGTCGATTCGATCCCGGCTTGGCATTGGCGACTGAGGCACGTCACGATCCTAAACCGTGATGGATTTGAGCTACTTGAACGCCTGGAGGATGGCAAAGCCTGCGCGATCTATTGTGATCCGCCGTACATCGTGAAGGGTGCGAAGTACGTGCATGACTTCAGGGAAGGCGACCACAAGCGGCTTGCTGAGTCGCTTTCAAGATTCAAGACGACGCGGATCGTGGTCAGCTACTACGACCATCCGGCACTCGCCGACCTCTATCCCGGATGGGCCGTCGTTCACTTGAAAGCCACGAAGGCGCTGGTGAATCAAGGCATGAGAGACGGTTCGGGCGGTGTCTCGGCCCCCGAGGTTCTGCTCATCAATGGAGAGAGTTACACAACCCCGAAAGGAGTCTGAGCATGTTGGTTTTATCGAGGAAGAAGAACGAAAGCATCGTCATCGGCAAGGACATCACGATCGTCGTGGTCGAAGTCCGCGGAGACAAGGTGCGGCTGGGCACTGAGGCCCCTGACGATGTTTCCGTGCATCGCCAGGAAGTGTTTGACGCGATTCAGCGAGAGGGAAAACGTGCCTAAGTCCCTCTCCATCGACCTGCTCCGCATCGACGCCGGCACTCAGAACCGCGTCTCCATCAACGAGGACGTGGTGGAGGACTACGCCGAACTCATCGCCCAGAGCAACGGGAAGTGGCCGTTCGCGCCGCTGGACGTGTTCCACGATGGGAGCGATTACTACGTCGGCGACGGCTTCCACCGGACTCTGGGGGCCAAGCGGGCGAATCGATCCTCAATTCCCTGCGAGATCCACAAGGGGACCGCCAGGGACGCCCGCATCTTCGGGATGACCGCGAACGACCGGCACGGACTGCGGATGAGCCGAGCCGACAAACGCGCATGCGTTGAGTGGCTCTTGGACAATGAGCCGCAGATGACCCAGGAGGAGATTGGGCGTAAGGCCGGAGTAAGTAAGCGTTTAGTGCAATTTATCGCGGCCGAGCGACGGTCCAAAAAAGCGCAAATTGCGCCTTTTGGCGGTTCCCGGCAAGGCTCAACCAGCGCCAAGGGGAAGCCGGGAAGCGTCGCGAACCAAAACGCGCCGCCAAGCCAGACCCCCGCCTCGTCCGCCCCGACCGGCGAGGCCGCTGATTCTTCAGGAGAGGACGAGCGAACGGATTCACCGGGCACGAAGCCCCAGGAACACGACCCCCGGCCGCCGAGGAACGGCAAGGCCGGGCCGGGGGTCTCTCAAGATTACGGGAAGTGCCCGAACTGTGCTTCGACGAAATGGACCTCCGACGAATTCGGGGTGAGCTGCGCCAAGTGCCACCATCCGCATGGTGAGCCAGTAGGCAACACCGATGAAGAACGGATCAGCACGCAGCGGCAGAAGACGGTCAAGACGGCGGAAGCCCTAATGCGCGCGTTCGATGACCTCAATGCGCTGCTGGCGAAGCCTGAGCACGTGGAAGCGATTGCTTCGTGCAAGTTCTTACTCAAGACAGCGAGGGCGTGGAAATGAAACCGATGATGATCGTGCCGCCCGGCACATTCTCTCCAGAGGATTTGGCGCTACTGCGCGAGAACGGCCTGTGCGTCGTGGAGACTGCCGAGCCTTCCAGGGTGCGGTTCGTGGACCCGCTGCCGGCGGTGTCGAGTCGAACGCAAATCGAAAACGCTGCGATTGGCTTGTCTCGATTGCTTCTGAACAACGAGGGGCCGTGGAAGTGGACCGAAGAGACGTGCGGAAAATTCGCGACGATGTACGCGCGATTGCTGATTAAAGGCACTCCGCTGGACATGCAGGCATTGCAGACCGAGCGGCTCAATCAGCAGGCATTTGACGACGCCAAGGCGGACGAACTTCGCAAGCTCGCTCGCGAAGAAGCGAGGGCTGAACGCGCCGCGAAAAAGGCTGAGAAGAAATGATCGCGCTCCCGTCCTTATATCCGCACCAGGAAGACCTGCGCGACAGGACGCGCGCCGCCCTGGCCAAGCACGGGCGGGTGATCCTCTGCGCCCAAACGGGCATGGGGAAGACCCGCACGGCGAAGTGGATTCTGGGGGCGTCGGCGAATCGGGAGCCGCTGCCGAACCAGACCGGGCGGAGCCTGTTCTGCGTTCACCGTAGGGGGCTTGTTGACAACGCCAGCGACTCATTCTCGGAAGACCCGGCCCTACCCCATGCCGTCATCATGTCGGGACGGGAAACCGCTTACGGACGGCGGGTGCAAGTGGCGAGCATCGACACGCTTCTCAGTTGGTTCATTGAGAACGGAACCTATCCCTCCGACGTCACGTTCGACCTGATCGTGTGGGATGAAGCTCATTCCCATCACCCGAAGTTCGCGAAGTTCCTGAAGTACCACGATGACCGCCGGGAATCGCTCGGCCAGCGCCCGGCTTACGTGATCGGCCTGACGGCGACTCCCCAGGCCCAGGGGCTGGCGGACGTTTACAAGGAAATCGTGCTGGGCCCGTCAACCCAGTGGCTCATTGACAATCATTTTTTGTCGCCGTTTCGGTACTTCCGAGCGACCCAGGGGAGGCTCGGGCTGCTCGTGAAGCGCGGGGGCGAATTCACCAAGGATTCCGAAGCCGCCGCGATGGACGGGCTGGCGGGTGATCTTGTGCGGGACTGGAAGCGGTTCGCCGACGGGCGCCCGACGGTCGGATTCTTCCCACGGCGAAGCCACGCCCAGGACGCCCGAGCTCAGCTCGAGGCCGCCGGTCTGCGCGTGGGCTACGTGGACGGGGAAACGGAAGACGCAGCCCGGAAGACGATCTTCAGCCAACTGAATCACCACCAGATCGATTACCTCTGTAACGTCCAGGTGGTCGAGAGGGGAACGGATATTCCGAGGATCGGCTGTGTGCAGCTCTGCGTGGCGATCGGTTCGGTGGTCAGGTATCGGCAGATGGTCGGTCGTGGAAGCCGCGTCCACCCGGACAAAACTGACTGCCTCGTTCTCGATCACGGCGGGAACATTCTCAGGCACGGGTTCTTTGAAGACGATCCTCTCTGGTCCCTGGACATCACCACGAAGGAGCCGGGCGAGCAGGGAGCCAGGCCCACGATCGAATGCCCCAAGTGTCAGGCGATTTACCGTGGGGGCCGGTGCCGGAACTGCGGCTATGAACCGAGCCGTGCGGAGCGGCGCGGGCAGGGGCTGGAATTCAACGGGGTCGAGTTAGTTGAGGTCTCGCGAGAGGAGAAGCCGGCCAATGTTCGTTCGGCTGAGCAACTGATGATTTCGGCGATGTACGCGGCCGGGCGGGCTGGCCGGACGTGGAAGCAGGCTTGCGCCATCTTCCGCCGCATGAGCGAGAAGCAGGGGACGAGCGACAAGGTTCCAGCGAGCGTGGTCGTCGGCGGCCACCGCTATCGGTGCCCGCGGTACGGCTCGGACGACGCGAATCGTCGCGTAGCTCAGCTTTATCCGTTCACGGTGCAGCGAGGTCACGGCGGGGAGTATGAGGTTTCAGAAACCGCGAGCGTCGGAGCGCCGTACTGATGGAACTTCGCAAGCCGACAAACTGCTGGTGCAAAGGCGGCTGGAAAGCCAAGAGCCTGCGCTGGGGCTGCCTGAAACGGGAGAAGGACAGATCGCTTCTGTACTGCAAGGACTGCCGGCATGAATGGTGGTCGTTCCGAAGCTACGCGGCCTCGATTCCCATGTGGGTCAAGGAAGTGCGTTCCGGGATGACCGACCAGGACATCATGAACCGTATCGTCTCCGGCTCCCTGCGCGTGATTGAGAGGAAGGAACTGGTGATCGTCGAGTCGATTACTCCCAATCACGGAATTACGAGACTGAAGCAGATCGAGCGGCAAGTTCATCCGTATACGACCTACCGTTTCGTGAACATCTCCTGCGGCGGGCTCCAGAAGAAGATCGCCGTTCACCGCTTGAATTGGATGTTCAACCACAAGCGGCTCGTTCCCGAAGGCTTTCACGTTGACCACGAAAACGGGCGCGGGGACGTGATCGACAACCTGAGATTACTTCCGGCGGCGGAAAACTGCCGGACCAATGTTGCATGACCGACCTTTCCGAACAACTTCGCGAGCGATTCGACGCCAAGCCGGACGCCTGGACGCTGGCATGGTGGCGGGAACAGTTCCAGGAGGTCCTGAAGGGCTACCGCGGAGCAACCCACGGCATCAACCGAGCATTGGCGGAGTACGAAGACGCTTGCACGAAACTCACGGAACTGCGCGAGTTGGTTCAGTCGCTGGCACAGGACCGCGAAGCCGACCGGGCGAAGATCGGTGAGCTTCAGGCGAGGGTGGAACGGATGGCGGAGTACCTGAACAAGTCGAAAGGGCAGAAGTTATGACCGTTGCCGAGTTGGCTAACCTCGTCGCCGAAATGAGGCACGCCCAGACCAATTATTTCCGCACACGGAGCAATTCCGCCCTAGAAGAATCCAAACGCCTGGAACGTAAGGTAGACGAAGCCTGCCAGGCGATTCTGGACGGACAGAAGAAGCTGTTTGGGCCATGAAAGCGATTCACATAGCCCCCTGTTGGGCAAAACGGTTCAACAGCACAGCTACCGACCGCTGAGGCGACAAAGGCTGTGCGACAAAGACCTACACCCGCCTAAGCGAGGGTAGTCACAAGGAAGCTGACGACATCGCCGAGGGACGCGCCGGATGGCGCCGGGAGGCAAGGGGCCGTGAGGTACCAAAGGGGCCGCAGAGGAGCGGCCGATTGCAGCGGCTTAAAATAAATGCGGCTTGGAAGTATTGCGCGCTGAGACACCAGCGCCAGGGAGCGAGCCAGGCTGACCCCGGTGGAGGACAACCCCAAGGAGAACTTATGAAGATTTACATTGCATCGTCATGGAAGAATCAGCACGCCGTGGAACTCATCACCGAGGGCTTGCGTTCACGCGGGCATGAGGTGCTGTCGTTTGTCGAGAACAATCACGGCGAGCTAATGGGCCACAAGGCATCAGAGGACGGCAAGCCGATGGCGCTTGACGAATGGTGCATGTCCGAGCGAGGCCGTAAATCGTTCGATTACGACACCAAGGGCGCGACAGAATCTGACCTCGTGATTTACGTCGGCCCGTCCGGCTGTGATGCCTGGGCGGAAGTCGGAGCGGCGTGGTCTCGCGGCGTGCCAATCATCGGCCTGCTGTCCAAGGGCGAACAAGTCGGGCTGATGCGCCGCATGGTCCTCTGGGTGCATAACGTGCGCGAGTTGTGGACGAAGTTCGATTCATTGGCGAAGGCGGCCTAACCACCTGACGCGGAGAGGGAGGGGCGCGAGGGAAATAAATGGTAACTATCCCTTTCACTCATCATCCGTAGTGCGGCGTACCGCATTCCGTCCAGGTTTTTAGGCAATACGCTTGACGCATCACGCCGACTTGTTAAAGTTATACGCATGACTCAGCAATTCGCGGGGTCGAAAACAAGGGGAACGACAATGACAGCGACACTCGGGCCTTGTGAGGTAATCGGACAAATGGCAGTCGCAGACCTGGACCTGGAAGACTGCAAGCTCTTTGAGATCACGACGAAGCATGCGCCGTTTGCTGACTTCAGCACTGTTGGCTATGCCTTCGATGAAGCGGACGCCAAGCGTTTTGCTGCCTCTGGTGAAATGCTGGCGGCTCTCAAGCGGGCCGGCAAGGTGCTTTGGGAATACGTCTGCACACCCAACACGGTTGATATGTCGGTGTTCGCCGAAGTCGAGGCGGAAATTCGGGACTTGCTCGCCAACCTGGAAGGCATTGACCGGCACGATGAGATGCCGGCAATGCAGAATGAGTTGAGGTAGCCCATGCAGACCGAAGATGTAGCGATTAACGCTGGCTTCTACGTGCCGCGAATTGCTGAGCAAGGTGGTATGTTCGTCATCGAGCAGACTGACTCGATGTACCGAACGTACTACTGGTCCGCGAAGCGTGGCGAGTGGTTCAGTATGCGAGAAAGCCTCCGATATGTGTCGCATTTTCGCAGCCGTGAGGCCGCAGAGCTTGAACTGAAACGGATTCGACTCAAGCTGACGCCTGAGTACCCGAAATCCAAACTCCGAAAGCTCCAAGCCATGACCGACACCCCGAAAACCCTGCTCGATGCCGTCCGCTACTACAGCGATCCGAAGGTTTGTTTCGAGACGATGCTGCGGGTCAAGTTCCCGGACGGCAAGATTAAGTGCCCCAAGTGCCAGAGCGAGGCGGTGGGCGTGATCCGCTCCCGGTCGATGCTGCAATGCAAGGCGAAGGAATGCCGCAAACAGTTCAGCGTCAAAGTCGGGACGATTTTCGAGGATAGCCCACTTGGACTCGACAAGTGGTTCGTGGCCGTATGGTGCATCGCGAACATGAAGAACGGCATCAGCAGCCTCGAACTGTCGCGGGCCTTGGGCGTGCGCCAGCCAACCGCTTGGTTCATGCTCCACCGCATCCGCTGCGCGATGAAAACGCGGACCTTCCGCAAACTGAACGGCGAAGTCGAGAGCGACGAATCGTTCTTTGGCGGCAAGGCTGCCAACATGCACAAGCACCGTCGCGAAAAGCTCATCAGGGGCCGTGGCAGCGTCGGCAAGGCGATTGTCCAGGGATTGCTGGAGAGAAGCCAAGGCGACGGGCCAAGCCAGTTCCGGGGCTTTGTGGTGCCTAATACGACTGAGGAAACGCTTTGCGTCAACGTGATGCGGAACGTCGAAATGGGCAGCCACGTTTACACGGACGCCGCCACGGCCTACGGCGCTCTGGCGCTCCGCTACTGGCACGCCAGCGTCGATCACCTGACCAAGTACGTTTCGGCCCGCGTCCACACGAACGGGCTGGAGAACTTCTGGAGCTTGCTCAAGCGGGCGATTCGAGGCACCTACGTTGCCGTCGCCGCCTTCCACCTTGAGCGGTATCTGGACGAACAAGCGTTCCGGTTCAATAACCGGGATGTAGGCGATGGGTTGCGTTTTCAGCGCGTCTTGCGGGCAGTTGTCGGCAAGCGCCTCACCTATCGGATGCTCACCGCGCAAGGTGACGCCGGCTTTATGGGGATTCGATGATGGGCATTCGTACGGCAGACAATGTGGCAACGCCAGAGCAGCTATGTGAGGCCGCTCGGCATTTGGCAAAGTCCGAAAAGGGCAGGGACGCTCTGCGGCGAGTCGTGGATTGGCTGGAAGCGTCCGGCCTGTCGCTCGACTACGTGAACCAGGACGCGATTCTGACGCTGCTTGACGCGGCCTGGAATGGCTACGCTGGCACTGTGCGCGAGGCAATGCACGAGGCTCTGGGCGATGGGTAATATCCGCATCCGCCCGTTGTTCGCATGGTACGACATTTGGGTCGGCGTTTTCATCGACACCGGTAAGCGGCGAGTTTACGTGCTGCCGCTGCCGTGCATCGGCGTCGTCATCAACTACTAACCAAAAGGGACTTTGTGATGGTACGGAAGCCTGAGGGAGCGGACGCAGCGGAGTCGCTGTTATCGAAACTGGTCCAAGTGCCGAAGACCGAACTGGACCGTGAGGTTGCGAAGGCCAAGGCCAAACGCAAGACGCCCAAAAAATCAGCAAGTAAGCGTAAACGAAAGTCATAGGTCACGTTGATGAGTCAACTGGATAGTTACCCAAACAAAAGGAGCTAGCGGATGAGGACGAGTAAACGCAAGAAGTCCAAGCTGGTCGAGCATGACCCGGCGACCGGTTTTTGCGTCACGATTGGCGGCCACTTGCCGTATGTAGGAGAGTTCGAGCCAGCGCTGGGAAATCCGAGCGCCGAGCAAAAACTGCAAGACAGGTGGCCAAGCGATGGGGTCACGACACGCAAGGTTGTTCGCGCGGTCGTGCTTACGAAACGCGATTACCGCCGATTGCTGAAGCTGGCCCAAGCCGCCCTCTCACCCCAGGAGCAAAGCCCGTGCATAAGACCATCGAAGTGAAACTGACCTGCGAGGTTCCAATGGCACCGAACTTCCTCAGGACCCCAGCCGGAACGGTGCCTCTGTGCGCCGTCACCGAGGACGCTTTAAGGACACTTGGGGCGATGTGGACTGAGGCGCTGATCGAGCGCGCCAGGAAGCAACGACAGGAGAAGCGCGAAAGGGATAGAAGCCATGAGCGATAGTTCGTTGGGGCGAATGTATCTCGGCACGAATCAGGCGCTTAACGCCATGCAGAGGGAGAGCGGGAGTTGAACATTGCACTTGACTACGACGGGACGTACACGGCTGACAGCACGCTCTGGGACCGCTTTGTTGCTGACGCGAAGGAGCGCGGCCACAAGGTCTGGATTGTCACTTGCCGTCGCGACACTGACGAAAACCGCGAGGACATCGGCAGGCCCGCTGGGTGCTTAGTCCTGTTCACAAACTTGTCCGCAAAGCGGTGGGCGCTTGAGCAACGAGGACTGCGAGTGGATGTCTGGATCGATGACGATCCAGACTGTGTGATGAGGGGCAAGTAGCCAGTTGGGCTGAGGGAACGAGGGATTTGGCAGGGAGGATTTCATAATGGCAAACGGAAGCGACCGGGGACACAAGGCAGTCAGGCAGGCGGTGGCGAAAACAAAAGCCAGCGACTTGGTTGGCCGCAAGAAGCATGTGGGCGTTCGCTGCCCTCATTGCTACAGAATCAAGCGCCTTGAAATGCGCGAAGTGGATGGAGTCGTAAGGCTGTACGGGGCTTTTGACTTGACGAACCCCGCCGCCGGCTAATACATTGCGGTTGTTCAGTGCCCAGGCACTTACCTCCCTGGGGCGGCTTCGGGCCGCGTTTTACAGCCAACTAATGCTGTGAATCGCGCGCCATCTTTTGGGCCGCCGGCTCCCAGCAAAACATAGGGGAGCTATCGCGTGGCAAATTCTCAAGGCGTAGGTCATCACACCACCCTGCATTCGATGCAGGAAATCGCCGTTCAATATTCCGCGTTCTTGCGGAAGGTTCTCGAATTCGGCCCAAAAACGCCCGAGTTCACCAATCACCTGCAAGCCGGCGCGCTCGAATTCCGTGAGGCGTACGACATGGTGATTGAGCATTTCGGCGTGTCGGCGGCCCCGGTTGAAGTCAACTGGGAAGAGGTCGCCGCGATCAATGATGTTCAGACCATCGAACAACAGGTCGTCGAGAAGGTTGGCGTCTCTGCGGGCGTCGGCGGGCTGCGCGAGATTTTCGCGTTCCTCGTTCAGTCGGGGCTGCTCGAACTGATCACGAAAACTTGGTTCAAGACGACCTGATTCACGGTCCCCGCAACCATCTCACGAAAGGGACCGCGCATGATTCGTTCGCTCGTCATCGCCTTGCTATTGGCGGTTCCTGCGTTCGCGGCGCCGCCGGCCGTTGAGATCCCCGGTGAGGTCAAGCCATCGGGGCAGTATGTGACGCTTACGCCCAAGACTGAGGCGGCAGCTATCACGTACATCGGGCTATCCGGCATCGAGCCATTGCCGCCAGCCGTTCTCAAAGACCCGCGAATGTTTTTGCTCGACACGCGGGGGCTCGCTGTCGGCCGGTATCAATTCGTGGCTGTTGCCAGCCTCAAGGACGAGCACACCCGCGTTGACTTCTCGGTTGTCATTGGCACACCGCCACCGGGGCCGCCAGTAAACCCTCAGCCACCCGCACCTCCGCAGCCGCTGGCGGGGATGCGGGTACTAACGATTTGGGAGACGGACAAGCCGTTGCCGCGCGATTACCAGAACGCGATAGCGTCTCAGGAGGTGGCGGCTTACCTCGACGTGAAGTGCTTGAAGGGGCCGGACGGCAAGACACCGGAGCGCCGGATATTCGACGAGGACTCATCGTTAGCCCAGCTCCCCAAGCCCTGGCAAGACCTGCGAGCCGCCCTACCTTCGGTCCTGCCCCTGTCCCCCGACGGATTCCAAGTGCCCCACGTAGCAATTGGGGCGGCGGATGGTTCCGTCGTAACTAGCGGGCCATATCCGCGTGCCGAAACAGAAGCCTTGGAGTTTTTCAAAAAGCATGGTGGATGATCGAACCATCATCGAAGCCTTGCACAAGTACGGCTATCTGCATCAGGTGGCACGGACGGAGTTGCACCTGTTCACGATTGAAGATGCAGTTGTTAAAGAGGCGTTGCGGAAGTATCAGGATTTCTGCCACTACCCGCTCAACGCGATTGTGTGGCGACATCATCGGCGCGATCTAAATGCGGATGGTGAAGTAGGCCCTGCGACTCGCGAACTGTTTGCTAGGCCGCGATGTGAGATTCCCGACTTCGGCCCAGGCTCGGGCGTGAGCCTTCAAGGCAGCGGAAGCTGGCCAGCGTCGTGCCAAAAGAGTGGCATCAAAATGTTCGTGAGCATGGCTGGCTGCCCAGTGCGGGACGAGTGGCCGCAGATTCAGGCGGATGTTCTCGAAGCCTATCGGCTAATCGGACTCAAGGTGAACATCGTTGACTTGCAAGCCAAGGCCAACGTGCATGTTTACTTCCGCTCGTTCTTCGGCGGCACGATCGGTTTGGCTGAGTTCAACGGCCAAAGTTGCTCGGACAAGGTGTTCTGCTCGATGAGCAGCAGCTACCGGGGGGAGAACCGCGGGCTGTTCAAGCATGAGTTTGGCCACAACTGCAATCTTTCACACACACGCGGCGGGACGATGAACCCGTACATTCTCGACGAGACGCACCCGCGGGCGTTCTGGGAGTCGAGCGACCCGAGTTATCGAACTCTGGTCCGATACTTCGACGGCGCGCCCGTTGGAGAGCCAGGGCCAGGACCGCAGCCGCATCCACCACCGCCGCCACCCGATGAACCAGACGAGCCCTACGTGGGGCCAATCATCCGCTTCCTTCGCAAACTATTTGGATGGTAGCCCATGCCATTTGTATCTGAACTAGCGCTGCGCCTGCCTGTCATGGACGACAGCAATTATCGGCAGTTCGCGATGCCGATGTCATCGACGGACGACGGGCATATTCAATCTCTGTCGGGTTACATTCCCCGCGACTTTGACGCTGAGCCGATCGGTTCAGGTGTCGGCGCTGTGCTCGCAGACGAGGACGTTCTCCGGATGTACCCAGACGAGAAGGTATGGCGCGAGCGGTTCGAGGAATTGGAGCGTAAGGGGCTGGACATCCCAACCGTTCTAAAGAAGTCGTTTCTCGCTGGCATCTGGCGCGGACTAAATCAAGACCCGACGAACTACTGCTGGACGTATGGAACCGTTCACGCCTACATGGTTGAGCGGCTGTTGATGGGCGAGCCGTTCGTCCGCATGTCGCCCTATAGCGTGGCCTGCATCGTCAAGAACTTCTCGAACATCGGTGGCTGGGGGTCGCAGGCGCTGCAACAGATGGTCAAGGAAGGCGTAGCGTCGGAGGAGTTCTGGCCGCAAGAGAAGCCGGGCATGAGCAGCAGCGAGCGGCGCACGGCGAACATGAACGCCATCCGCAACGGCCGGCAATACTTGGCCGGAAGCCGCGCGAATGCGGCCATGCACAAGATCATTGAATACAACGATTTGCCGTCGCGCAGCATCGCGCACAAAATGGCTTACCTCTGCGTGCCGCATCCAATCGCCAGCGGTTACAACCGCATCGGCCATGAACGATGCACGGTTGCCGGCGTCGTTCTCTCTAACGGCGGTCTCGGTTTCGCGGACCTCGACTCTTACACCGACGATGGTTCCCCGGACATCAAGGTTGTCGCCAACAGCTTCGGCGCTGGCGAGGACATGGTAATTCCGCGTGTTGGGATGCCATCGAACGTTTGAGGGCCGGACTGTCACTACTCGTAAATCCGCTTCAGCGCCCGCAGCCTCGGGAAGTAGCCCTCCGTAATCCCGCCGCGCCGGCCCTTCTCGTCCGGCCGGCGGTAGTAGTCCTTCAGGAGTTCGCGTGCTTCCTCGAAGGAAACGCCCATCTCCTTCAGGTGTTCGCGGTTCTTGTCCCGCGTGACCATCTCCTGCTCGTCCTTGCCGCCGTATGTCGCGTTGTAAACGACCAGGCCGCGTTTCTCCTGCCGTCTCTGCTCGAACTGCTCGAGTTGTCCAGCGGTCAGGAACTCGCTGTAGGCTGGCTCGGGCGAGTCCCATGCCATTGCCTTCAGGTCTTTCGCGATTTGCGCCTGGCGTTCTTCCTCGTCGCCGGTCATGTACTCCGTCCTGGGGCCGTAGGTGCTCATGCCGACCCCCAGGATCGACAGGAGCGACATGGCAGTGCCCTTGGGGAGCCCCTGGGCTCGCATCGTCGTCACGACGTCTTTCATTGACAGCGGGCTGACCATCGAACCGGCCAGCGACCACGTAGTCTCCTTCTGGCCGACAATGTTCGTCCAGTCGTCGGCGACAGTGGCGATGGCGCCGGGAACGGGGGCGAACTTCGTCCGGCCAAACCTTGCCAGAGCGGACATGCGGGTCTCTGGCTTGTATCCCTCGCCGAAATTCCTGATCTTGCCCGTGACGCTGCTCTTGCTTTGCCCAACCGTTAGACGCGAAGACAGTACGATGACCTGGGAGAGACCGGCCATGAAGTCGAGCCGGGTCTCGCCGATTCTGACCTTCAGGAAGTCCGAGGAGCGGGCGTCGGTCTCGATCTGAGGGCGGTCGTCATCGTCATCGTCGTAGAGGAGCTGCCCCAACAGCGCGAACAGCCCGAGCGCGGTCCCGATTCCCGCGGCGGTCCTGCCGTACTCCTGATAAATGGCCCGCTTCACCCGCCAGCTCCCCTTCGTGAACGGCAGATAGAATGGCATAGCGAGGTACTGGAACCGGGAAGCCACGTACCGCGGGGCGAAGAACACCATGTTCAGCGTGGCCGCGGCACGGTTGAACATTTTCAGGTCAGCCCGGCCGGTGGCGACATTCACGAAGCTGGCAATCACCTTCGCCTCATCCATCGTGACTTTGCCGCCCCTGCCGAGATTCTGCACCATCGAATCGAACAGGTCGGCCCGCAACTTGTTGAGGATCATCGTGTAGAGCCGAGAGCTGACGGCGACCCCCGGAACCAGCTTCCCCCAACGGCCCTGGAACGCTTCCTCCTGCCTGGTAATCGCCTGGTCGGTGCTGGGCAGGTTCAGGCCAGCCTTCAGCCGGAATTCCCCCTCGGCCCCTTGGGTCAGCTTGTGCATAAAGCTGAACTCGGCCTGCCGGCTGTCGATCGTGCTCAGGAACTTACTGACGTTCTCGAGCGTGACGCCGCCCTGAAGGGCTTTGGCGTTGGCGGAATTGTAGGTGCTGGCGATGGAAACGACCGTCTCGACCAGTGCCCGCTTCGCCAGAACCGGATGCCCCATCGCCGCCAGGCCGCCTTGCCGCATGACCGCCGACAAGTCGAACGACGTCATCAGGGCACGCGACAGGTGGGCCGCTTCCATGATCTTGTCGGCAGTCCAGGCGATTCCCTTCAGGTGGGCCAGGTGGTAATCCGCGTACTTCTGAAGAACCTGATGCCGAATGTCCTCCATCTCCCGCTTGAGCTTGAGTTCTGAAGCCGACAGTTCCCGCGGACCCTTCTTCGGCTTGGGCGAAAAGTCCCCCTCGGCGAGAGTCTGCTGATAGTCGGCAATCCTCCGGCGCAGGGATGCTTCGTACACGCGCCGCGCGATCTCGGCGTCTGAAAGCGGAACCCTTCCCGTCGGCCTTCCGCCTTCCCCTTCCATTCGGTCTAATTCGAGCGCCTTGGCCGCTTCCCGCGCCGCCCGCAACTGTTGAAGCCTCGCGCGCCGGGCGTTCAGTTCTGGCGACGATAGCGTAGCTCGCCGCTCCTGGTCGAAGTCCCTGGTTTCCAGTTGCTTCTCCATCTGCTCGATCGCCCTGTCCGCCGCCCGGATGGCGCTGGCGATTCGCTGAGCCTCTGTCATCGTCTTCTTCTTCGGCGGGAACATCTCCCGGTGAATATTCAGCAGGGCGTCACGTTCCGCTTCCAGGGCCGTAATTCGCTCGCTGGTGGGCCGCTCGCGATTCTCCCGGACGATACGTTCCCCGTGCTCGATCTCCCAGCGGAGGTCTTGAATCCGGTTCGTGAGCGACCGCTCGATCTGAGCGAGTGCCGTCTGGAGGAGCCCCGCCTTGCCCGCGGGGGTCGCGGGAATCGCCTTCTTCAGCTCGTTGTACTTCTGAGTCAGTTGCCGGATGGTATGACTGGGCCTGTCCCGGACCAGTCCGGTCGCTTCCACCAGCAGCTTCTCGTCGGCCAGGGCTTTGCCGATCTCCTCGTCGGTTTTTCCCTGGGCCCGCAGTTCGTCCACTCGCTGCATCGCCTTCTCGATCTGGTCGATCTGCGAGAGCTTCAGGATCTCCGCGTTCATCCCGCGAATCAGCTTTTCGATTTCGTCCTGCGACTGGGTTTGAAACTGCCCATACCGGGAGAGGGCGTCCATTGCCTGTCGGCGGGTAAGGTCGGGGAGTTCTTCCTTCAGGGCCTGATGAACCGTATCAATCACCTGCTCCCTGTCGGTCATCCCCAATTCCACGAGCGTCCTCTGAATCCTGCGGGCTTCCTTGGTGAGAGAAGCTCGGTCGGTCAGGTCCACTTCGGGAGCTTCGGACGTCTGGTCCCATGCCTGCCGGAATAGCTTCTCGTCGGCGTCGGGGATGTTCTGACGCACGGCCGCCATGAATTCCGCGAAGCGGACATATCCCAGTTCGACGTAAGCCTTGGCGACTTCCACCGCCGGGCCGAGAAGATGCGGGCCGGCGCCGGCCTGGGTCAGAGCCGCCTTGCGGAAGTTTTCCCAAGCGTCCGCGAGTTTTTTCTCGGCCGCCTTCCGCTTGTCCGATTTGCGGAGAATCTTCGTCTGCCTGACCTGTTTGACGGTTTCTTCGTGGTGCCGCTTGGAAGCGAGCTCGGCTTCGAGTGCCTCGGTCTTGCGCCGCTGCTCGTCGAATTGCTTTTGCAGGTCTTCGAGTTGCTTGGATAGCTTCGTCAGTTCGGCCGTCTGATCAGGACTGAGTTCTTCCCCGTTATTCGCTTCCTGCCCCCTGCGCAGAATCGCTTCGAGCGAGAAGTCCTTCCTGAGCATCTGCTGAAGCGCAACGCCTGTCCGCCCCCAGGTCTCCTTCGACGGGTGAATGGTCTCCTCGAAATCGGTCATCGCCTTGCGGGCGTTTATCAGGGCGGTGCGCGCCGTGGCGATCGCTACCGGGTCTTTCGAGTTCACGGCCTCGAAATACTCGTCCACCACCGGCTGCAGTTCGTTGGCCAACTGCCGGTAGCGGAACTGCAGCAGCATCGCGTCGTGCTGGCTGATCGGCCTGGGGCTCGTCGCTAGCTCGTTCACCAGTCGAATCGCCGCCTTGGGGTCTGCCGCCAGCGTCACGCGCGCGGCTTCCGCCCACTCTTCGACGGTCTGCGGAGTCGAGCCTTCCATCTCGGGCAGCCCGACCATCTCCCGCAGTTCGTTGACGATGGCCTTCTTAATGCTGGTCAGGTCATCGCTCGACGGCGGCGGCGCCTCAGCCGTCGCTTCTGGGGTCCGTGGCTCCATGCCCGCCACTTCGCCGGATCTCTGCAGCCGGTCCCATTCCGCTTCGAGGGCGGGCCTGATTCGATCGACAGCGGCCTGCCCGATGCTCTTGGCCAGGCGTTCGATGAGCGAGGCGAACTTCAGCGTGCCGGCCTTGGCGAACTTCGCGACGACTCGCCCGGCCCCAGCGATAACTTCCGGGTCGAGCATCGGGTTGCTGGCGAGGCCCTTGCCTTTGAGCGTCTTGCCGAAGGCGTCCAGTTCGTCGAAGGCTTCCTTGGTGGCTGCGTCGGCGGCTTGCTGGAGCTTGGTTGGCTTCGGCTGTGCATCGCCGCCATCCAAACCGTCCACGTCGAACATCGTCTCTTGGCCGGGCAGGTCTTTGCCCAATCCGCTGATGAACGCCTTCTGCTTCTCTTTCGGCGTTTTGAACTGCTTGTTCGCCTGCCCGATCTCTTCGCGTCGCTCCTGGCTGGCAACGGCTTCTTCGGTTCCGGGGATGGCTGTTTGTTTGACCTCGGGAGCATTCGCGCCAAAGTCGAAAGACTCATCGCCGAGTTCTGCCGCGATCTCGGCGGCCAGCTCCTCGTCGATCTCGGCTTCCATCGCCGCATCGTCTTTGGTGAACGACTCGCTGGCGAGCAGTGCGAACAGCTTGTGCTCGTCGGTGGGCAGGCCAAGTTCTGGGTGGTCCTTGGCGTATTCCACCATCTCGTCGAAGCGCTTCAGCGAGTCGGCATCGCCACGCTCCGCGGCGTTAAGCAGCTTCAGCTTGAACTTGCCGCGCTGGCCCTTCCCGACAAACTGAGACACAAGCTCATCGACAGCATCGTTGCGCCGCTGGAGTTCCTCTTTCGCCAGCTTTAACCGCTCGGCTCGTTCTTGCTCGAACGCTCCAGCCGTTTCTTCTTCCAGATAGCCAATGCTCGTTCGACGGCGGCCCTGCGCTCGTTCGGAGGCATCGAGTTCAGCTTGTTTCGCAATTTCTCGAGCAGCGTCGAGGAGACCTGGGGTTGGGTCTTGGCGGAAGAAGTATCCTTTGCCTGCTCGCTTCCCTTGGTAGTCGATTTGGAGTCCATCTGCGATCTCCTTCGGAATGCCGGTCACGGACCAGCCTTTCGGAGTGCTCTTTATTGTAATCCCCGCCTGAGTCAGTTCGGGAGGTACTGCTTCACGAACTGGCTCAGGCTGGGCACTGGTTTGCTCCTGGGGCTGAATTGCCCACGTCGCATCCGGCGTCAGAACGCGACCCCTCTTCGTGACCACTTTCCCGTCGTCGCGGACCTTGGCAATCTTGAATCCACTCGGAACTTTGGGCGTGGCAACGGTGACAGGGCCTTCTTCGAGGGCGGAACGGATTTCGATAACGATGTCACGCTGCGGAGCGGTCTCGGCTGCTGGCTGCTGAATCGGCTCGGCGGCTGTCGCTGGGACTTCCTCGTCTGTCTCTACTGGCGGTTGGACCGACTGTTCCGCTTCCGGCGCTGCCGCTTCAGCTTGGGCCAGCCAGTTGAGCAGTTCTTGTGAGGTCAGTATTTCCGGTGCTGCAGCGACTTCGCCCGCTGGCTCCGCTGGTACTTCGACTTGCCCTTCCCCACGAATACCTTCGCCGCCTTCGGGTTGCCGTACTTCCGTTTCAGGGCCTGATACTGCGCTGGCATTTTGAATCTCCTGCTCGAGTTGTTGGATTTCCGCGTCGGCGCTGGCCAGCCGTTCCCTGCGGGTCTCTCCGGGGATCCCTGCGGCTTGGCCGTCCTCTGCGGAGACATAGCCCTTGGCGCGAATCTCCTTGAGTTGAGCCAGCCGTGCGGGCCGGGCAGCGCTTTCCCGGGCGACTTGCACACCGCCAACCGCTGCTCCAGGTGCGACCATCAGGGCCAATGGCAGGGCGGTGTCCCGAATTTCCGACAAGCCGCTGGCGAGGGTCTGCCCGAATCCCTGGTCGGGAATCCGGTCGTCCATTTGGCGGCCGACTTCCAGGGCCGTTTCGCTCACGATCCTCTGAAGCCCCTCTTCTGCCAGTTCCTTCGTGTAATTGGCGGTGTACTGCTTCAGTAGCTTGCCAGCCACCTGCCGCACGGAACCACGGAACGCCGCCCCATATCCAGAAAACGGGTCGGGGAGAATGGATTCAATTGCCGCTTCGATTGGTGCGCTGATAGCGGTAATCGTGCGAGCGGTGTTCGGGTCTGCTCCTTCAGCAATTTGCGAGGAGTAGGTCTGATCGGCAATTTGCGGCAGAGAAGCGCCTGCCACACCAGTCGCCGTAGCGATTCCAGTGGCCTTCGCGCCCAATCCCAATGCGCGGCCGACAGCGCCAACAGCCTTCCCGCCAGTGACGGCATGTACCGCCGGAAAGCTCATGCGACCTGTCTGCTGGACCGCACGACCAAGGAAGTTGGTTTCAGGCAGGATCGTCGGGTCGCTGCTTTCCCGGAGGCCGATCAATTCCTGTTTGAATCTCTCTTGCTCAGCATCTAATTTTGGAAGCGCACCAACCATCTTCGCCAACGGCACACCTACGTCAGTGAACCCTTGGACCGCGGAGGTCGCCAGACGCGTCCCATAGCCAACCTTTGTCATGGTCCGGTCGGCCGCGTACTGCTTCGCGAGCATGGCCCTGAACAATTCCCAGTCGGAACGCGGAATCGCGTGCGCCGCTGAGTGCTCCCCGATCGTTGTAGCCGGCGTGCCCGAGAACCGTTCTGCGATGGCAGTGTACGCCTTGACCTTCTTCGGATTGGCTATCGCGATGATCTCATCGTGACCAAGTTCGTCCGCCGCGATGGCGTCTCCCGGAGGAGTCCACGCCACGGCATCTGTCGGTGGTTCCCAGGGCATGTCTATGGCTTCCGCTTGATGTAAACCTTGCCGTCCGGTCCACGCATGGATTGTCCTACTTCGAGCCCGGCCCACTGCTGGTCGAAATCAGCGGTGCCTCCTTGTGTTGCGCCGCCCGTGGTCCACGAACGCTCTCCGCGCGCCAGCCGAGCCTGCATGTCATCGTAAGCTGCCTGCATGCGCGGCGCAGTTGGCCCGCCGATTCGCGGCACGGCCGGCTGTTGCGCCCCGCCTCCCGAAAGCCGCTGACGGAATTGCTCGACCTGCATTTGCTCCGCGATGGCCCGCTGCTGGGCCTCCTCGTCGGACAATAGCTCGCCCGTGTCTTCGTTCGCCTGACCTCGCAACTTCTCATACCGCTTCACCACGCCTTCCCGGAACTCCTGCGCCGCCTTGGCCTGCCCGTCACCCGGCATCTTGAACCCAGAGGGCAGCGACATTTCACCTTGATCGTTGAATTGCCAAGGCAGGTTCTTGAACTGCTCGTAGTTGTTGCCCAACTTCCCCTTCACTCGCTCGTCGTAGGGAATCTCGTTGGTCGGCTGGGCCAATCGCAGAAGCTGCCGCTTTTCCGCGTCGTAGCTCTGCCGAAACTCCTCCTGCTCGGCTGGCGCCAGTTTCATCGCATCGACTCGGCCGGCTTCGAGTTGCCGAAGCCTCTTTTGAGCCGCTTCGGGAAGCACCAATTCGCCTCTCTGAAGGCCTGTCTGAATGTGCTGGTCGGCGATAAAGTCCTGCTGACGCTGCTGCTCAAGTAGTCGCTGCTTGCGGTCTAAGTCGGACTCGTCGGCGCGAGCGTCGAGTACGGCTTCCTGCTGCCCTGCTTGAAACTTGCGACCCAGATCCGCCTGCTCTCCGCGGAATTGCAACTCCGCCTTCTGCTGCCCCGCTTGAAACTCGCGGCCGATTTGCGCGAGGTCTGCCGTTTGCTGGCGCGAGAGGGCATTCTGCCCGGCCTGGAAGTTCTGCTGCTGCTTCAGGAGTTGCTCCTGCTGCCACCGCTTTAGCGCGTCGTCCTGAAGTTTGTTTTCTCGATGGCCTCTGCCGGCCGCAAAGCCAGCGAGCAGTACAGGACCAGGGGCGCCATATTTGAGGACGATTGCCATCAGTTATTCCTCGCTGTGAATCGGCCGACCCACGAGAGCCATCTGCCCACCCAAGCCCCGACGCGGTTCAAGCTGGCCTCTCGCTCGCCGCAGCCGCACTTGGGCGCGAGACCGAGCTTGCGCTTGAGCCAGAGGTAGTCTCGCTTGCGGATGAAGCAGGCGGCCAGAATGAGCGTGAGCCAGTGGCCGAGTTCGCTCCATTCTGGATACGCCGAACACATAACCGGATCGCCCTTCCATTTCGACGGATGATCCTGGGACGGAATCGGTTTTCTGTTGCACCGAGGACACTGCCACCCACCCTCTGACGGCTCTAAGCGACACGGAATCATATTGCAGTCACCTCAGCGGCGCCGGTTCCGACCTGTGCATTGCAATGGCTCGAGGCAGCAAAGACAGCATTTATCGGATACGACTCCGAAGACAGGCTGCCGCAGTCTGCGCCGCCGGCAAATGTTTTATCGTAAATGAAAATATGGTCGAACGTACCGCCACCACCTTCCGGCAAGTGATGGCAATCGCCTCCCGGATTTGGAGTGTAAAACCGCGTAAACGCAACTCGCGAATATGTACTTACACCCAGAACAATGAATTCCAGATAGATGCCGTTCACAGCCAATCTCTGGTCGGTCGCCTCTTCCGCTGGCCCAATGCACTTGCAGGTGTCGAATGTCGCGCGAAACACGCACCCGGCGGTCGCCCCCGCTAGATATGGCGACTCACTCAGTATGTACGTCCCATTGAAGTCTCCGGGGCAATCGCACAGTCCGCCCACTGCGTTGGCCATTCCCTGCACGAGAATCGAGTATTGGGCCGCTGGCGAAGACGTGCATCGACCGCACGCAGGTGGAAATATGGGCCGGAACAGCCCGAGCGGCGTCCATGCGTGGAACGCAATGAAGTACACCGCGGACTCCTGCCAGATAGCGCATGCTGCCAGCACTGCCGCGCATAGCAGCCAGAATCGAATCGTTAGCAGGCGGTGGTCGGTCATGTCTGGTGCGGAGAAACATATGCCTGACCGTTGACGACCTCCACAAAGCCGTATTTAGTGTTCGGCCACGATACCGATGAGCGGTTGTAAACGCTGATATTGAACCCAGAGTCGGATTCGCTGCCCGCCGTGCCACCCCAGACATCGACTGTGCGGGTTCCCCCTGCGGGAACCGCTGAGCCACTATTGTTCTTCACGAGAATCTGACCGGGAATCCTTTGGATGATGTTGACCTTCGTGCCGTCAGCGCCGCCCAAAATGAAAAAGCCGGGACCGTTTTTATGGAGCAGCCACGAATCGGGAACCGGGGACCATTGCTCGCCCGGCTGCGGCGTGTTGGCAGTGTTGTAGAGCGCGTATTGCTCCGGCTCGTCGCTGGTATAGAAATAGCCCGTCCCGAGCCTGTCGTCCGCAATGGCGCGCGGACCGTTAATCAGATACAGCCCGCTCCAATTATTGTCAGCCTTGTCAATCACCAAGCTGAATGGCTGGCCAGCGGCTTTGGCAATGTCATCCGTGATCTTCATCACCGCGTAGGCCGGTGCCGTTTCCCCGGAATCGTTGAGAAATGTAATGCCGGGGCGCGGCAGGCAGCTTATATCCAGCCAGGAAATCGCTACGTCGTTGTCATCCCGCAGTAACCCTATCGTCTCTTCCAAATCGCCAGGCTGCCCGATGTACTGGCTAGACACCCCTTGGTTATCGCCAAGCCGCGTGCGAATCCGCGCTGCTACCAAGACCTCACCACGCCTATAAGGAAACGTGCCGCGCAGCGAGTACGGTTTGGCCACATTGATCGGCTGCGAGCCCCCGGCCGTTGCCGGATCATGTAGATACCGGAAGCGTGGATCGACGGTAGGCTCGAACCCGCGGCAGACGATGTAGTTGGCGTGGTTGTCTGCCTGATCTGGGTCGTCGGGGTCGTCGCCAATCACCTGAAATGTCGCCAGCACGGTCCCGGTGGTGTCATAGCGCCCCAAAGGCGCACGTTCGCCAGTAGCCGGGTTGTATGGTGCCCCCGGCATCCTGAAGTGCGGCGCAGGTTGTCGCTTCTTTCTGAACATTACGGCGCAACCCAGCCCGAACCGGCGTCTCCCAAGGAGAACGCCAGCTTGGAAATTTCGCTGACATCGGGGTATTCGTCGCTGCGATCCTGAATCACGCGGAACATCCCCACCAGGAAGTTGTTCCGGCTATCAAGCTGGTACTTCATCAGCTCCAGCTCCCCCTGAGAGGTTCCCTGCTTTGCTTGCAGTCGGCGGGCGGCGATTTCCATGAGCTGAACATTGAGCTTGACCCGCATATCGCAGAGGTATCCCCCCTTTTGCAGGCTCATCGCCGAGTATTTCGCCCTGCCGTCCAGAACCGCCGCCACGGCATCGTTGAGTTGGGCGAGCAGCTTGTCTCGCTGGGCGGTTTCGTTGCGTGACACGTCCAGGGTGGCAGCATGGGACTGGACCGTCCCTTCAATTCGCTGGCGGCGAATGGCGGACAGCTCGGCGAAGATCTGGGATGTGTTCTGGAGCTTTACCCGGTCGAGGGCGTCGCGCAACACCTGCACACGATCGCGGGCCTCCATCGTGCGCGTCCTGACCGCCGTAAGCCGGGTTTCGAGATTGTCGGCGATTTCCGCTTGGAACCGTGTGAACTGATCCTTCAGTCCATAAATTGCCGTCTGAGCCGAGAGCGTCCTGTCCCTGACGCCTTGTAGTTGTCCGAAAAGCTGATGGGCCGACTGCGCGCGGTAGCGAAGCATATCCTGCTGAATGCCGTGCAGACGATCCCGGCCGTCGAGGCTACGGGCCCGCATCTTGTCTTGCTGCTCGAAAATCTGGTGTTGGTTCGCCAGTTTCTCACGCGCCAGCCGGTCGTTCAGTTCCACGATGGCCTGATTTCGCTCGCGCTCGACGCGATCCTGCTGGTCGTTCAGGAGCCCCGATGAGTAAAGGCCGCGATCCATCAGCTTCTGCGCGACATCCGCCAGCCGGGCGTCGAACGCTTCGTTGATCCTGGCGAGTTCCGTCGCTCCGAGGTTGGTCAAAAACGCGCGTGCCGTGCTGGCGTGGGTGGTGAAGTCGGACGCCAGCGAGGAGAGGATTGCTTCGTAGCTGACTTGATGGCTGCTGAAAGCGTTTTCAATGCGAGTCATCAGCGATCCGATGGAGCTCGAGAGCGAGCTGTAGTCCGACAATATCGAGGACAGCAGTGAATCGACTTGAGCGCCGTAGGCCGTCAGGACCGCCTGGGCGCTAGTTTTCAGTGCGTTGACTGCGGAAGCGTGAGCCGTGTGGTCTGCCAGCAGCTTATCGGTCAGTGCCAGTTGAGCGGTTATGTGGGGTTCCAAGTCGTCCGTCATTTCGCTCAGCAGATCGGCGAGCGATTCCGTGTGCGTCAGGTACTCCTCGTCCAGCAAGTCCAGTTGTGCGATGTAATCTTCCAAGTAGGCTTCCAGGGCATCGCTCTGCTGCGTTAGCAGGGTTGCGATCGTTTCGGCGTGGCCCTCGTAGTTGACTTCGATGTCGTTGAGCTTCTCTAGGTAGGCGGCAAGCTGCGTTGCCACCCTATCGGACTCGGCCAGTGCCTCGCTCCGGGCCAGCCCGATTTGCGTGGAGATGGCATCCAGATCGTTCGTGAACGGGGTCATATAGACCACCACGTCGGCATCCGACTTGGCGGTCATCTGCCGGTAGTGCTGCTGCGACTGTGCGAAGGCGTTGTTCCAGACGGTGACAATATCTCTGTACCGGAGATAGTTCATCGTCCGGCCTTCGTTGAACGCGCTGGTCAGCGAATTCATCAACTGCTGTAGGATCAGCCAGTTGTTCATGGACGCCTTGTACATCGCATATGATGGCGTCGGCGGCGACGTGGTGCTGTCGTGAGAAACCGACGCCACTGCCCAGCCCTGCGCCGTCAGCCAGCCCATCATTTCGTGGTCAATTCCCGTGACGTAGGACTGGGTAAACCAGTCCGGCGCGAACGGCGACTGGTACCGTTGCGGCGGGATGTTGTGGGTCATCTGCCCACCGGGATTCATTGTCGGAAGATTCGGTGTCGCCATCGCTTCGTCCTTATGCCAGTACGAAAATTAAGCACGCGCTCAGGTCCAAGGCGTCGCCGTTGGTGCCTGGCGTGACGCGCAACTCAATCGCGTCGTTCCACGCCACGTCGTAATTCGCGGTGGAGATGGCCACGGCCGAACCATCGACCCAGGCTCCGGCCGTGGAGAGTTGCAGTCCCGCATTGCTGTCTTGCGTGGACACGAGATTGCCGGCGATCTTCGCGTTCAGTTTCGGCTGGGCCGCGCCGGTGTCCGCGGTTTTGTGCGTGGCTGAAATCGCCACGAGGTAAGCGGCCGACTTTCGCCAGCGGATATACTGGCCTCCTTCCCCGGCCAGAATGTCCTCCACGTTGTCGGCGTAGGTTCCGGCCACCTTCAGGTCCATAACAACCACTTGGCCAGTCGTGCCGATTTCCAGGGCGGTCAGGGCCTGGCCAACATCCAGCGGCGCGCCGGCAATCGTCATCAAGGAATTGGCCGCCAGCGCCGTGATGATGCCGTAGTAGGTTGTTCCGCCGTAGGTGTATCGAACCGGCCTTCCAACGGCCAGGCCGCTGGTGTCGGAGAATGTCACGGTGGACGTGCTCGCTGGCGTGGCCGTGTACTTGGTCGCGGAAATAGTCGTCCATTCCGGGTTAGTGTTCTCGCCGGCGATGTAATCCGCCAGCGCGCTCATCGACGTGTACTTCGGCGTTCCTCCCTGAGAGACCAGCATCTTGTCGGTATCCGCGATGGTCGCCTGGGAGAGCGTCTCGATGTAGGCCGCGGCGTCCGCCAGAATCACCAGGCCAACCGCATCGACGGTCGCCTGCTTCGCCACGCCGGATTGACACACCAACAATTGATCGGTCCCTGCTACCGTGGCGGCGTCGAGCCCGGAGATGTCCAGAGCGCTTGCTTGCAAGCCTACCAGCAGGAATGTCTGCAACTGACTGACCGTGGCTTCCTTCTTGGTTCCGCTTTGGTCGATCAGGAACGTGTCGGTCCCGGCGACTGACGCGGCGGCACTGGCCCCCCACATGGTTGTTTCTACATAGGTCGCGATTTCCAGACCCGTGCAATATTTCGGAGTGCCTGAGACGAGGATGTAGAACTTGTCGGTGGCGAGGAGCGTCCCGGTATCGGACAAGGCCGCAACATAGGTAGCGAAGTCCGCGTTTAGTTTCGTCTCCAAGGCCGTCAGCGTGGTCTTTTTGCCGACGCCTGACTGGACCACCAGATAGTTGTCGGTCGCGCCAAGCGTCGCGGTATCTAGGCCGGAGATGTTCAACACGGTGCCCTGGATGCCGTTTAGCACGAACGTCTGCAAGGCGTCCACCGTGGCTGTCTTGCTCACGTTACTGCGGCCGATTACCAATTCATCGCCCGTGTTAATCGTCGCCACCGTGGTCTGGCTCCACGCTTGCGCGAGTACGTAATCCACAACGTCGGCAATGTCCGCCGTCTTCGCCACCGAACTGCGGTAGAGCACGAACTTGTCGCTGGCCGCTACCGGGCTGACTGCGGAACTGGCCCCGAGCGCGGCTAGGGCGAAATCCGAAACCGTGTCCACCGTGACGGTCTTCTGTACGTCCGACCGCTGGCAGACCAACACATCGGTCCCAAGAGCCGGATCAACCGCGGCGCCGTCCCATGCGGAGTCGATAACAGCCGCCCCAATTTCTGCCAAGAAATAAGCGGCCAGAGTATCCGCGTTCACATACTTCGGAACCCCGCCCTGAATCGAGTAGAACACGTCGCCGTCCACGACAGCAGTGTTCTCGGTCAGGCCAGCGGCATAGACAGCGAAGTCCGCCCAGAACTTCGCTTCCAGGTCGGCGAGCGTTGTCTTTTTTGCCGTCGTCGTTTGGCACACTACCAACAGATCGCTCGCCCCCAAAGTTGCGGCGTCAAGCCCGGACAGGTCGAGGACGTCAGCCTGAACGCCATCCAGCACGAATGCTTGCAGGTTGTCCGCCGTGATCGTCTTCGCCACCCCAGACCGCTCGATGACTACCAAGTCGCCGGTCGCGATCGACGTAACCACGGTCGAGTCGAATGCCCTTGTCAGGGCGTAATCCGCCACGCCGTCCAGCGTGAACGTCTTGATCGTTCCGGCACGGTCCCCATGCAGAATGTCGCCAGATGCCGGTGTCTCGACACTCGCGGCGACTTGCGCGGCATTGATGTACGTCAACAGCAAGGCGGGCGTGACGTAGTAAGGCGTCGTATCAACGACGGGGATCTTCTCGGAACCGCCGATCGTATCGACCGAGAGCGCCCCAACAAATTCACTGAACTTTGGCATCTGCTATTCCCTTACGTTGCGGACGGGCTGCTCGACGGTGAAGAAGACACTGACGCGGATGGTGAGCTCGACCTGGACGAGGATGGCGACGCTGACGGCGACGGACTCGCAGATGGTGAGCTCGACCGGGAGGTCGATGGCGTGGATGACGGGCTGGCTGATACCGAGGTGGACGGAGACGTGGATGGCGATATAGACGGGCTCGAGGAGGGCGTGCTCGAAACCGATGCCGATGGCGACGGGCTGGAGGATGGCGTCGAGGACGGCGACGCGGATACCGACGCGGACGGCGACGGGCTGCTCGACGGCGTGCTCGACACTGAAGCAGACCGCGACGTGGACGGGCTGCCGGAAACCGATGTTGACGGCGAGGAGGAGGCGGATGGGCTGCTCGAAGCCGTAGCAGACGGCGACGAGGATCGGCTTTTCGAGGGGCTGCTGGAACGCGATGACGATGGCGACGGGCTGCTCGAAGCGGTGGAGGACGGCGACGCCGAAGGGCTGGTCGATCGACTTGTTGAGGGCGACGACGACTGAGACGCTGAGGGCGATGAGGATCGCGATGCGGATGGCGATGCGGACGGTGTTGCGGAAGCAGACTGAGACGGACTGCTCGATTTAGAGGCTGACGGCGAAGCGGAAGGCGAACTGGATCGTGAAGTCGATGGCGACGCCGACTTCGACGACGATGGAGACCGGGACGGCGACGTGGACGGCGTGGACGACACCGAAGCGGACCGCGATGTTGATGGGGAGTGGGATGCCGAAGCAGAAGGCGAAGTGGACGGGGAACCTGATGGGCTGCTCGACGGAGAGACCACGCCGCCGGGAACCCGGCCGTCGTCACTTCCACGCCATTGTCCTGATACTGCCATTTCAGCCGCTCATCGTGTCGAACATCATGCTTTCAAAGGCCCACTTGTCCGTGGATTGCAGCCACAGGCAACACCAAATCCCTCGCACTCGCGGATAAACCATGATCGACCGCCCGGCCTTCCAGTTCCCGCTCTGCTTTACCAAACTGGAATAGCTCGCGCCGCTGCGGAATGACTCGATGGCCGTCTTCGCGTTAGCGGCCGCTTCTTCGGCCGTGTCCCCTGTCAGAATGCGCCAGTTCACTCGTCCGCTGCCGGCCGCCAGGCTGGCGTGAAGATTTATCATGCGGCCATAGTGACCTTTGATTCCAAGGCGGATTGGGCCGAAGACGACATGCGACGTAATCGCCGCGCCATCGTCATTGTCTCCAGTGACCTTGCGCACGTACCCATCCCCGCCGGCTAAAAGCAATTCCCCGTCATGCTGGCAGACCACGCGAGGCGAATGGCTGTCCTGAAGCCATATCGGCCAGAACGCTTGCGGAACGGTTTCATAGAGCCAGTGGGTGTCTCTTCCCCCGGATGTTCGGAGGTAGATATGGAACGCCCGACGATCCTGCTCCCAGCCCAGCGAAACGGTCGTCGTGCTCGTGTCGATGTCCCGCAGTTCGTCCGGGATCGTGTCAGGCGTCAGGGGCGTGAGGCCGGAGCCGTCGGCCTGAACCTGATATAGTCCGTCTTCGGACAGGAAGACGATCGTGCCATCCACCTTGACCCAGGCTTTGGAACCGATGATCCCGATTGTTTCGGAGATCCTTCGCAAAGCCCCGTTGGCGGTCGGGTCGCCTTGAACCACCCACAGGCTCCGAGCCGTGGCGCAGATCAGGTAGGCGTCCATGCACGGAATCATCGCGGTCGGCCTAGCCCCAACATCCGCGCTCAAGGCCAACTGAAACGGAACTGCTCGCGCCGTGTCCTCGAACGAAGCCCCGAAGTCGAAGTCACCGTACACACCCTGCCGACTCATGTAGATCGCGTTGTCCTGCCCGGAGAGGCATAGCCGGTCTCGATAGACCGCCCCGAACGTGCAGTTTGCTGGAATCGTGCCGGCCACTGCCGCGAGGGTGTCAATCTGACCTGTCTTCGGGTCGATCTTCGTGACGCCACTGGTAGTCACCGCGAATACTTTCTGCTGGCCAGTGACGAGGAACCCGGAGGCCGGCACGGAGCCTTCGCCGATCGTGATCGGCACTTCGTCTTCGTTGGTAATGACCTGGCCGGCTTCGTTCGTCAGGTAGGCCACCAGCGCCGTCGTCGTGCCGTTCTCGACCACCTTGATCGACGAATCCACCAGCACAAGCAGGACTTCACTGGCCCCGCCGGCTGCGCTCGACACATTGAGCGAAGCCATGTCGGAGATCGTGGTCCCCATGTCGTCGTTGACGAACTTTGCCAGACCGGGACGACTGCCGCCGCGCAGGCGCCGGGAGATGTTGTCCTCAACTCGGCAGTTCGCGGCCCAGACGGCAGGCCACGGTCCGCGCGTATCGGGAGCGGCCCGCAGCGCTCCGCGTCGCACGACTCCGCGCATCGGAAACAGGATGTCCTTAGTGGTCATTAAGGATCGACCGGGCTTTCTCGATCGTGCCTTGATTTAAGTTCTGATTCCGCCTTGCTCAGCCGCTCGAGCAATTCCTTTTGGGTGGTGGCTGTGCCAGCGATGTCACGGGCCGCGTGAACCATGTCGCGGGCATCGCTCATAATCCGCAGAATCACTTTCCGCAGTTCCGCACACTCGCCAGAAAACGTATCCGTCAGCGACGAGCAGCGCGCCTCGTGCTTCGCGCTGATGTCCAGCAATGTCCTGTTGGCTTCTACGTGAATCTCGCGCGCATGCGTCAGCATGTATCGCAGTACGAAAAACGCACCTAAGCTCGCCAGGGTAAGTACGACGACGAACAGGTAGATGACGTTGCTCTGGCCGGCACTACTGGCCGACGCTTTTTTGATCTCTTCCAAGAGGACCGGGATCGTCACGGATTCGACTATTTGTGCGAATAGCATTGGATGATTTAATGCCAATCGGGGATGGGGCGGAAATGCTCGATCAACCAGGACAGATGACGCTGCGCGTGGGGCCACTTGCCATTTAGCCATAGTTCGCGCGAGTACGCCCGCGCTGCGTCGATCTGTCGCTGGCTGATCGGGTAGGGCCAGGATGACTCTCCGTTCTTGCCGAAGTTGCCGGTGCGGAAGAGGTGGGCGAACCATGTCTTGAGCGACGTCACCATCCTGCCCCCGGACAGCCACGCCTTGCACGATAGCTCCGTTCCGTATTGGCCCCAGGAGCCGTGCCCCTCATCCATGCCGCCGAGCTTCAGGAACCGCTCCCGTTCCATCAGGAAGCAGGCCCCAATGCAGCTCATCGTCTCGACGACGCCGCTGGACTCTTCCGCCTTGTACTTCTCCGTGTGCCTGTAGCCCCGCCAATATTGGAAGTGAAGGGCCTTGTCGAATCGCCAGGCCGTCGTGGCTGGGTACTCGAAACGCGGCTGCCAGACCATGACCATCGTGAAATCCGTTCCCTTACACTCCTTGCACTCCTTCGGACGAGTGCCCTGATACTCTCGCTCGCCGCAGCCGTTGCAGTGCCAGTCGAAAACGTGAAGCCGGTGCATCGACGGAATCATCGTCATGTCGGGCTGCATGTCCGCGAGCAGCTTCACGTCGAAGCCGTCCTCGACCGAGCAGTGGGCGTCGAGTTTGCAAATGTATTTGGCCCGGCTGATCGCGGCCCCGTAGTTCGTCGCGGCCCGCTGGCCTACAGACTGCCCGAAGTGAACGACCTGCAATCGCGGGTGCTGAACCAGCGGTGGATTCGGCCAATACTCGTCACAGATCGCTATGACCTCCGTGTCTTCGCCGGTGTGCGCAAGCACGTCATCGACCGTGTGGAACATGAATTGTTCGTTCCGGCCGGGAATGATGATCGACAACAGCTTAGCCTTCGACACGCTCTCTCCTTTGCTGCTGATGCCAGAAGTTGCGACTCGTCTTGCGCGTCAGTTTGTGAAACAGCCCCTTGGGATCAGCGTCTACGTCGCCGACATACTTCCCGTTCGGGAACATGAACATCTTCGGGCGGTACGGGCAGACCATTGACCCCTCTCCGCCGTGCGCTAGCTCGTACGTCCGCCATGCGCTGCGAAATGCCCGATCTTCGCCTTGGGGGTAGGGTTTCTCCGCAAGGTCTTCGCGGTAGCCGCCCAGTTCCCAGAACAAGTCCCGCCGCATGGCAAAGTTGTTCGGCAGCGGGCCGAGCTTGAGACTGCTGTGCTTTGGAAGACCGTACTCCGCCAGCACGTCCCGGTCCTGCGTCAGCCTGCCAAACTCGTCCAGAATTCCGAACTCCCGCGTGAACTGCACCTTGAGGCCCTTGAACCCTCTCACGAAGTCCAGCAGATTGCGGTCGGCGATGTGGTCCAGGTCGAACATGAGGAGATAATCGCCGGTCGCCATCCGAGCCCCGGCGTTCCGGGCCAGCGCCCAGGTCCAGGGTCGCTTGTCGTTCGTCCGGTGAATCCTCGCCAGGCGGGAGAAGTCGTTCTCGATTGGCGGGTCGCTCCCGTCATCCACCAGGATCAACTCGGTGTCTCCGGGCAGTCCGATGCGATAGAAGTGCAGCAGTTGCCGGCGTACGACCTCGTGGCTGTTGAGGCACGGAATTACAATGCTTAACCGCATAGGGACTTCCTCTCCCTCTTGATCCTGAAGATTTCCTTCTTCTCTCGGATGGTCTTTCTGGCGTGGCAGTTGGGGCAAAGCGTCTGCATGTTGCTCAGATCTTCCCGTAATTCCGGGTAGATCGCCTTCGGCTTGATGTGGTCAACGCAGGCGATTTCCTCATCCCGAAGTCCGCACACTTGGCATGTGTAATCGTCTCGCTTCAGAGCCCGTCGCTTTTGATACTGCTCTTTGCCTCCCTTCCAGTTGGCGGATTCCTCATCGGTCCTGTTCGGGAAGTGCAGGCAATGTGCGTCACTGATGGCAATTACCCTCCGTTTCGCCTTTGTTTCGGGGGACTGCTTCTTTCCGTATGTTGGCCCTTTGAAGCCGCGAGCCGCCTTGGCCTCCCGAATCCGCTGCCTGTGCTCATCGGAATACCTGTAGCCTCGCTTGCCGCCGTTGGCATGGTCTTCCGCAGTGAAGCGATACCTGTTCGCCACTTGGTTGTGGCCGCGAACGAACCGCAGCGGCTGCCCCCTCACCCAGCCCCGCTTCTTGTTCGAGAACGGGGCGATCGGTGCAGGCTTTCCGCAGCCACATTCACACAGTTTGCCGATCGGTGTCCTCATGAGCCCAGCCCCGCCCTTTCCGCTCCACGCTGCCAGAACGCGGTTGGCTCCATGTCGCGCGTCACGTACCACGGGTCGATCCAATGGCAGTGCGTATAGGCGTCGATCGCTGGAATGACGCCTGACATTCCGAACGCGCAGTAATCGTGAACTAGCACCAGTCCGCCTTCGCGGACCTTCGGCGCCCAGCGGATGACGTCCTGCACGGCGGCGTCGAATGAATGATCCCCGTCGATATGGACCCAATCGAGCGAGCCGTCAGCGAAGTCGTCCACGGCTTCCAGGCTGGGCTTGCGCAGAATTTTGAACCCGTACTGCGAGGCGTTCCCCTGCGCGCCGGCGTAGATCAAGTCCTGCCGGGCCTGAGACACCCGATGATAGGCGCGGTACGGGTCGATGCAGGTGATGTCCAGATCGGGAATGTGCTCGCGCCAGAGCTTCGCCGAAGCCCCGTAGCGGCAGCCGATCTCCGCGGCCTTGACCAGACCCATGTCTCGCATCGTTCGCGCCAGCGCCACTCGCCCGCCCTCGCGACGGGAATGTGGCGTCGCCAACAGCGGGAGATTGTCCAGTCCGCCGATGAAGCGAAAGTGCCTCTCAAGGTGCTTGCGCAGATCGAGCATCCGCTACTCCCTGGTTGTAAATGGCCGTGATGTCCGAGGCTTTTCCCCAGACCGGAATGTCCCACGCTTTCAATTCGCCTGGCTTTCGTTCCAGCCCCGGAGTATTGATGTACGTGGGGGAAAGTCCCTGGGGATGGCACAGGTTCACCATCGGTTCGATGCACCACCACTCGACCAAATTCCGCCGAGTCACCCCAAGTATCTTCTCGACCTCCCGCCGGCCGATCTCCCCGGTGTAATCCTTGCCGCTCGGGTACTTTCTTTCGCGCTCTTCTAAAGCGTCGATCACCAACTGCCGCGGGCCGATCATCGTGAAGTTGCCGTGCTTGCGAATCGCCGAGAAGAACGGCCGCTGCGCCCATGAAAAAACGCTCCACCGCGACATGTCGTAGGCCACCGCGTCGTCCGGTGGCCGGAAGTCGTTGAAGTGCCTGGCCGGGTAGAGCGTGTCGTCCTCCGCCACGGCCACGTACTTCGTTTCTGCCAGCTTCGCTCCGCGCAGCAATTGCCGGTACACGTTCCACGCGCAGAACGGACCCTCCTGAATCAGGTAGGTCGTCCCAGGCCGGTCCAGCTCCATCTTCTCCCTGGAAATGACCACCATCGGCCTGCCGTCCGCTGCGCGCAGCAGATGCTCCAGATGGAATTTCTCCCACCTGGATGGAAGGGCGTTCAGCGTCAGGAAAATGATGGTCAGGTCGGACATGGGCTACGTCGCGGAAGGCGAACTCGATGGAGAACTCGACGTTGACGCCGATGGAGAGCTCGACGTCGAGGCCGATGGCGAACTCGACGTCGATGCTGATGGGCTCGTGGACGGGCTGCTCGACGGCGACGCGGAAGAAATCACCGTGCCGACGTTGCCCTCCAGGACTTCCCAACGGTACGAGCCGGCGGAGATCGTCACGGAGATCAGCGACAGGAAATCGCTGGCGTCGGCAAACGTGGCCTGGGTTTCCAGCGCGACGTTCAGCCCGGCCGGCGCCGTGACCACGACATCCCCGCCGCCGTCCGTCTTTAGGCGGAGGACGAATCGAATGCCCGGCTTGGTGGGATTCGCCAGCGTCCGGGTTTCCGCGGAACCGCCTGACACCATCTCACAGATCAGCAAGTCGCCGTTGGGGCGAATGATTTTGCCGCTCCCGGGGTCGGTGAGAATCTTCGGGCCGCGATAAAGGTCGTGATGGATGCGATGCGGAGACATTGACATAGGAACAGTCCTTTCGGAAAGAGGAACAGGGCTTGGCCCAGAAGCTACGCGGAGATCGTGACGCCCGTATTGCCCTCCATGACCTCCCAGCGGTACGTTGCCGGGGCTGTGGCCGTTGGTGCGGTGTACTCCACAGACACGAGCTGCAGTAAATCGCTCGCATCGGCAAACCGGGCCTGCGTCTCGCCAGCGACGTTGAAGCCGTTCTCGGCGGTTACAACCACGTCCCCGCCGTCAGTCATCAGGCGGAGGACGAAGCGGATTCCCGGCTTAGTGGGAGCCTTGAGCGTGCGCGTCTCGGCCGCAGTGGAGACCATCTCCAGGATCTGGAGGTCTTCCGTGACGCGAATCGTTCCGCCGTTGCCGGGGTCGGGCATCGACTTTGGAACGCGGAGCAAGTCGGAGTGGATTCGATGGGACATAGGAACATCCTTTTGGCAAGGAAGAGGAAAGACACTTAATCGTCCGAGTCGATAATCGCCTCGATCGAGCCAGTCAGCGCGTTGCCACCCTGGGCGACGACCACCTTGATTCGCTCGCCGACAACGGGAATCATTTCCGCCAGGTCGGTGAACGCTGCCCCATCCGCGACCTTATGGGGAATCGCCCGCGGGTAGAAGAACGCATTGCTCGTCCCCGCGTTGGCCTTCGTGAGGATGGGAATGCCTGACGTTTCTCCGGTGATCGCCAGATCCGCTCCCGTGTCGAGCGTTCCTGGCCGGTAGATAATGGCCACCAATCGACCGCGAATCTTCGATCCGAGGTACACCGTGGCATCGCCGCCGCTGTCGGTCGTGATCGCTGTTGTCAGTTTGTGAAGCATCAGAGATTGTCTCCGTCGAGGGTCAGGCTGCCGATCCTTGCAGACCGCGCCCAGTATTCCGAATCGAACACTCGTGATCTCCCTCCCCTGTCCGGTCCCAAACTGGTTGGGGCGGACTTGTCCAGATCAGCCCGGATCGCCAGGGGTAGCATCGCCTGAAACATTTGCGTGTGCCGGCCGTCTGTCTTCTCGTAGAAGTCGAGTTCAACAGCCGACAGGCACGCTTCGACGATGAGTTGCGCCAGCGTCTCGCCACCCACCGGGTACTGGTTCGTGGCGTCGATCATCGTGGGACGCAAGATCATCGGGACTCTCAGGACGTAGGCCGCGTCCGGCGTGGGATGGAGCGCCAATCGCTTCCGCGATCCTGTCGTCGGGTCGAATTCAACCGTGCGCACGGAATAGAAAACGGGCCGGTCGTAGTACGGATTGTCCTGCTGCCATGTCCGAATCGCCCTGTCATGCCGCTGCCGCACTGGCGGATAGAGGTTGTTTTGATCCGGGTAGTAGGTCAAGTCGCTGTCGTTCGCGATGGCCTCGAACGCAGCGGGAAGCTCGATTTCCGGCCTGCCAAGCTGAAAAGCACTGGCCGAGGCCACCGTGACCGAAGTATCGTCGAGCGTGATTTGCGTGTTTCCATTTCGGGTGGCGACGGAATAGTAGCTATTGCTGACCTTGAGAATTCCATCGGCCGCCCAGCTTGGGAATGTGCCGCCCGTGAGCGTCACCACACCGGCAGCGATCGTGACCGTTCCCGTGGCGTAAGGCGCGGTCGTCGTGATGTCTTTGGTCGGTTTGAAGAAGGACCAGTCGTGCGCCGTGTAAACGTAATGCAATCCGTCCCGAATGCACTGGAGAATGTCCACGAGCTGGTCGGCCGTGAACCCGCTACGGATGCCGAACAGTTCATGCCCAACACGCTCGAGCAGGCTGTTGTAGCTGGCGACCATCCCGAAGTCGTCGGAGACCGCCGGAAGGTCGAACTCGATGTAGATCGTGTCGCCGTCATAGACGAATTCGATGTACGCCGTGTAGGCGACGCCGTACTCTGCTGAGAACGTGTACTCGTAAACGCCCGTGGCGCTGTTGGTCATGTTCGTGCCATCGGCCACGACCATCGCACTGGTGTCGTTGCGCTTGATGCCGAACGTGCCCGTGGGATCAGACAGCTTGGCCGACGTGACGTTGGTGGGCGTGCTGCCGACCTTGAACGTCTGCGAGATGGTTCGTGAAACGGGCATCAGCTAACCTCTGTTTCCTCGAACGTGTAGGTAAAACTGCCGACCGAGACGGGAACCACTCTGATCTCACGCGAACTATCCACGTTCACGCCGGGCGGACCGCGAGTGAAACACCGCCCCTCGACAATGATGACCGCCCCTTCGCCGCTGGGGCTCGTGCTGGGGGAAGTCGAGATACTAAACGACGGCGAAGGGCTGGCTGACGGCGAGGACGATACGGATGCGCTGGGACTGGTGCTCGGCGATGCGCTGACGCTGGCGGAAGGCGAACTGGACGGCGTTCCCGACACCGACGCCGAAGGCGAGGAGCTAACAGATGCGCTTGGCGATGCCGAGGCGCTGGCGGATGGCGACGTGGACGGCGAGGCGGATGCTGAGCTCGAAGGCGATGTCGATGGAGAACTGCTTACGCTGACGCTCGGTGAGGCGGAGGCGCTCGCCGATGGCGAGGAGCTTGGCGTGGCGCTGGCCGAAGCGCTTGGTGAAGCGCTGGGCGAGGAGGAAGGGGACGGCGATGCGGACGGTGAGCTTGAAAGGGAACTGCTTGGCGATGCGGATGGAGACGCTGACGGAGACGCACTAGCCGAAGCCGAAGGGCTGGAAGAGGGGCTGCTGCTGGCGCTCGTTGACGGGCTGAGGGATGGCGATGATGACGGCGACGAACCACCAGCCGCTGGCAGGGCGCTGATCGGCAGTTCGGAAATTGCACCAAAACCAAGCATGTCAGCCGCTTATAGGGTTTTCGCTGATGGCTCCCCTGCCATCGTCGGTGTGCATCCACGCCAGTAGTCGCTCTATCAACCGCCGGTCTCGAATCCCACTAATCCAGGCCAGCGATGCGAAAGGCGACGGCAGCAAACCGTGCAACCTCCTCCCGCGTGAACGGGTCATTCGTCTCATTGATCTTGCTCAGCATGTCAGCCCGATTTCGGAACGCAGCGTAAAACAGGGCATCAGGGTTGACTGTTGCAGCAATGCCATTTTGAGTAAGTGTCCCGCCGTCCATGCGGAACTGAGCGCTATTCGTGTTGTAGGCGGCAATCAGGCCGGCATTGGTCAGCTCATCAAATTGCAGTTCGTACGCTGTGCCCGCTGGCGGCACTAGGTTTTGTTTTTCCTCGATGTAGTTGGCGAAGAATTGTGTAATGTCGCCGGCTGCGTTGGCTCGAAACCTGGCCATGCTCTGCTCCTATAGGACTTTGCGAATTAGGCGGACGAGAAGCGGGATGATTCGGTTGTTTTGCTGGGTGAGTGCCCTCACTTGAGCCGCCACCTGCGCGTTCGTAGGATTGCTGATTGCCAGATAGGTGCCGTTCGTGGCCACCGCGTTATCGGCTGCGTTTAGGAGTCCGTCGCGGTCCTGCTTGGGCTGCCCGTCAGATTGAACCGCGACGTTTACGCCGTTCTTCTGTAACTGCCCACCGGCAATTGCATAGGCGTTGTGGTTGCGGTCGAAATCGCTCAGCAGGGCCGCATTTGTCTCGGCGTCGAACGGGACCACGGCAGCGCCACCGGGGACCGGCTGAAGCGATTCCTCAAAATCGGTGCGCAAAAGCCCGATTGATTGACCAGCGACCTGGAAAAACTTAGCCATCACTCTTCCTTCCAACTGAGCAGCGTCATGCCAATTGCTGAACCAAATGGATCAATAAAAAACCCAACCTCATCGGCCGTCAAAAAGTCCGTCCGACCGATGCTGTGCTGCTGGAGCCAATGCTGCCCATCGCAGGACACCCACGTCTTTCGATTTGTCCCATCGTCCCCAATTCTCAGCCAATAGAGTCCCGCTATTAGCCCTTTAGAATTTGATGTGCTGTACGCGGCGCTGAACGTCGTCGCGTTAGTCATCTTCTTATTCCAGAAATAAAAATCAGCGCCAGCGCCACCAGGCGCTGGGCCTACGGCTACAACCTTGCCGTCCGACGACTGGCGAAAGCAAAGCCCGCAGTGGGACAGCCCGAGTGCAGGCGCGTCATCGTGAAAGCGAAAGCAGGCTGTAATCGTGTAGGGAGTCGCAGGGGCTGCCTTCTTGCGGATGTTAAGGCCGTAAGTTCCTCCGTTTGAGTCGTTTGAAAGGTGAACGCCGCCGTTCGTCGTGTCGATGGTGGCCGAGTCCTGGTTGATCCAGGCGAAGTCACCACTGACTGGCGCGGTGAACGGGAAGATAGGCCCCCACGGGACGAGGGCGGAACCTGTGTCGCGGTAGATGCTGAAACCGTTGCTTGGGAGCAGGAGGCGGCCCGCCTGAGCGGCAGCCATGTTGGCGACCGTGTTCGTGGGATGAAGATACTGGGCGGCAAAATCAGCCGGCAGCGTGAGAAACACGTCCTTGGTTCCCGCGGACAGGTTCACCGCCGCGCCCGCATTGCTGCTGGCCAGAATCGTCGTGCGGGCGAGCGTCGTACCGCTCGCGGTGTATGTGCCAATTCCGACTTCCCACTCCGTCCCGCCGACGATTGTGTAGAAGCAGGTGTTGCCATTGCCGACGACGCTGAAATCACGGAAGCCGCTCGCCGCGCCGGCCAAGGTCAGTGTGCCCGTGCCTGTCGTGGTAGTGGTCTCTTTAACGCGGTCGTAAAGCAGCGGTCCCATAGTTTATCCCGCGGTGCAAGGCAGAGTATCTCCGCGGAATTATGCTCCGCGGAGGTGATTTACTATCCAATGACTACAGGAGCTGCGCTGCGCCCCACCAGTCGAGTTTCAGGTTCAGTGCCGTGTCCGCGGACTGCGCCTTGGCTCCGATGATCGGCGCCAGGAGTACGTCACCGGGGAACGTCGCCGCGTCAATCTCCGCCGCGGTCAGACGCGCCGGGGCGAGGTTTCCTCCGGGGAGCACGCCGTCCACGAACCACTCAACCTTCTTCGGGTGGGCGCGGAAGCGGAAGCCCATCCTGATGTACGTGTTGGCCACGCACGTCGCGATGTCGTTCAGCTTCGTCTTCGTCGCACCGTCCTGGTACGTCTGTCCATCCGCCTTGTAAGCCCCGTGAAAGGCCGCTCCTTCAGCGGCCAAATGGACGAGGCCAAGGAAGTTCTTGTCGGCCAAGGCCCCGCCATCCGTGAACAGGCCGTCAGTGGCGCCCATACTCACTTCCCCGAGGCCGAGTCCGATGTCCCACTTCGCCGCCGTGATCGCCGACAGGCTGAACCGGGCTTCGAACACGAGGTCTTTGTCCGCCAGCTTGAACGGGGCTGCGAGCCCGCGACCCCACTGGAGGACCGCTTCGTCGTTGTCGGCGTTCCCGTCGAGGGCCAACTGAACAAGTCCCTTCTCGGTCGCCGTGTCGGCGATCTGCTCGACCGTGCAGCCGGCAGACTCCAGGATCAGGTACGGTCCTTCCAGTGTCGAAGCCTGGAACGAATGGAAGTTGTCAAAAAACCCGAAGGCGGGATTCCCGCTGGGAGTCGTCCAATGAGTGCCGAGTGGCCCCATCGAAGCCGGCGGCGCAAAACTCCTCCACAGACGACCGGAAGGAAGTCTGGAATCGAAATCGTCGAACGTCAGAAGCATCGTTCATTCCTTTTGGTTAGCGGGAGTGTCCCAGCCAAGGGTGGGCGTTTTCCCTGAAGTAAAATGGGGCTCTTGTTTTCCGTCGCGCCCCTTTTTACGACGCTACGGCCGTACTTCAGGAGTACGGCTACGCGGTTTCGGTCACGGTTGCGGTGCAGTAGCCGCGGAAGTTGGCCCGGCGGTTGAAGCACACGAGTTGCACCGAGTCGTCCATGCAGCGGACGCGGACGTTGCTCATCTCGGGGTGCTGGAATGCCTTGCGCTTCCGCATCACGCGGCCCGCAGCGCGATAGCACTTGAACGTCGCCCAGTTGACGCCCAGGATGATCCCGTCCGTGCGGGCGTTTTCCGAAGAGGCGTTCGTCCAAGCGGGAACCCAGTTCAGAGGAACGCCACGGATGTAAACCGATCCGCTGTGCGCCGCCATGTCATCGCCGATATTGTCGTTGCCCAATTGAAGCAAGCGACGCGCTTGAGCCAATCGCGAATGCGTGGTCAACAGCTCCCAGTTCGGCTTGCCCTGCGCCACGATGTCGGGACGCTGGACCGGGGGCTCGAATTGACAGAGGTCCATCGAGTTGATGACCTTCTCCACGAAGTCGTCGCGATCAACGACCGTGTAGGGGAACGTGCGGTTCCGCCACTGGTCATAGGTCGCACAGGAAATCCCGCCGACGCCGTTCGACCCCCAGCCCACGGGCTCGAATCCGTCGAAGCCCTCTTCGGAGTTGTTCTCCGTCGTGCTGTCGTCCGTGGCAGTGATCCACCACAGCAGCGAGACGGGCGGGAAGGGCGATTGTGTCGGGCTGGAAGGACCAGGCCCGAACATCAGGTCTTCCATGCCGGTGTAGAACGACGTCATCAGGTCGCGCTCCAGCGACTCCATGTAGTCGTAAATCTGCCGGCCGCCGGTGCGGAAAATCTCCTCGTCGATGTCGTAGTGGTAGTTGTTGGTCGTCAGACCCCACTTCAGCGAGCCTTCGTCGAGGACGTTCACGCGGTTCGAGGAATCGCGGTGGTACAGCCCGACGACCTGAAAATTGTCGTTGGTCCGCACCTTGAGTTTCCACTTGCACTGCGACGTAGACATCGTGTCCTTCGCAATGTTCTTGTCGAACAGCCGCGATGCGTACTTGTAGCTTTGCAGCGGCAGGGAAATGTCCTGCGCCGCCAGCCTGTTCTCACCGGCAAACTTCTGGTGAATCGAGGCTACAAAGTCATCAATCTGTTCAATGCCGAGTGCCATGAAGCGGGTCCTTTAACTATGCCCCGGCAAGTTCCCTGTAGAGCCGATCGGCTTCGTCCCGTGGGTCTTCCCGCGGGTCTTGCGGGCGAGTCGCCCCGCCGCCCTGCCGTCCGTTGCTCTGCCTGGAAATCTTGCGGGTTCTGTTTTTGAGGTCTTTCTTGCCGAGATCTTCCGCGAAGACCATGCGGGCCACGCGGTTGACTAGCGATTCATTGAGTTCAGTCGGCCGTCCCAGTTGCGCCAGACCGATCAGTTGGGCTTTCACCGCAACATGCAGGTCTTTCCGCCGCTGAAGCTGCTTGGCGTCCTCCGCATCGGTCTTCCCGAACAGGTCGGCATGACCGAGCGAATCCACCAGGCTGTCGAAGTGCCTCTCCTCCGCCGCGGCGTCGGCGGCGGCGAGGCGCTCGTCGAGCGCGGCGAACCGCGCTTCATAAGCGTCCAAGCGAGTTTCGTAGTGGTCACGCAATCGCGTGAGTTCACCCACGATGTCCTCGTCGTACGCCTCCTTGAACTTCGGACTGATCTCAAACCGTCCGTCCTTTGCCTCTTCAGGCTTTTGGTCGGCCTTGGGCTTCTTCTCGAACTGGCCCCTCTCGTTGCGAGGCTGGCCTTTGTCGTCTTCCGACTCAGCCAGCGCCTTGCGTCCCGCTTCGAGTGCCTTCTTGTCGAAAAGTCGCAGCGCCCGTTCCAACTCCTCGCGGCTGGCGAAATCGGCAAGCTCCGATTCCTCAAGACCAATCGCGGCTGCCTCGGCTTTTAGTCCCGCGTCTAACCAGGACTCCTCACCGGCTTTCTCGCCTTCCTCGGCGGCTTCATCGCCGGACTTTTTCTCGGCGAGTGTTTCTTTGGCCCCTTCGGGCTTGTGTTCGTTGTCGGCGTGCTCGGAAGTGATCCGGGCGTCGCCCTTCTCTTCTCCGGCGCGATCCGCTTCCACTTCCTTGACGACCTGCTCGGCGTACTCCTTCACGTCTTCGGTCGTGCTGTCGGCGGTAAGTTCTTCGAGTGCCATCGAATTATCTCTTTCTGACTGAGAAGCCAACCCGGCATCCGCCCTCTAGCCCTGAAAGGACATGACCGCGCGGCGCAATCGGCATGCGAGCCTCTTCGGCGTTGACAGCAACGCATGGGCTGTTCAAGTCCAGCCCGTGAGGAAGTCCGATAAACCTCATTGGCACGCCACAGTCGGCGCACTTGATGCGCACATCGGCCATCCAGCGATAAGGATCGCCGCCCTCTTCGGAGGTGATGCGGTTGACATCGACCTCGGCTTCAAAATTTAAGTGCTCGCACATCATCCACCAGGGTTTAGCTTGGCCCGCACGGCCGCATCCTTTGCCTCAAGCAACTTCCTCAAGGCCACGGTCCTCTCTGGCCCAGCCTCCACGCTGGCACACAGGCTGGCGGCCAACTCACCAAACGGCTTCGACACCTCCTGAAGGTGCGCGGGAAGGTGGGTGTATTCAAACCACTTCAGCATTCGCTCGTTCATTGATCACTCTCCTAGTCTGAGTACCCGGCGTCCGAATCCACCAACCCGCGAACCGCCAGCAGTTCCTTGCGCCCGCGGCGGCTGGTGATTTCGAGTTGCCCGTTGTCTTTGACCGCCACGCCCTGAATGTTGTGCCGGCGAATCGTTTTCCGCAGTTCTGGAACCTGCGATTTCATGCAGCCCAGTCCGTCCGAAACGAGCGGGTCGTGCGCGGTGTACGTGTTCGCCGTCATCGGGGGACCGTCGAGCCAGTCCGACTTGGCGCCGGCGCGGAATTCCTCCGCGGTGACTTCGCGGCCGTTCAGCGTGTAAACGGTCTTGCTCATGCCGGCCTCCGTGACATGGCTTTTGCCTGCTGGCCGTTGACCCCGGAAGACTTTCCACCAAGGAGCGACTGGATCATGGTCGCCGAGCGCGATTCCTGCGTTCCGCCAGTGCTGATGTTCCGCCGCACGGTCTCTCGTGAAGTGACTGGCGACTGCTTCACCGTGTTCTGATCGCCGCCGAGCATCATCGCCGGGTTGGCGAACGTGATGAACCGCTTGAACTCCGGCCGGTTCTTGAGTCGCGCGATCTCATCGACGATTGCTTCTGCGTCCAGTGTCGCCCCAGACGCCTGGAACATCGGCCAAAGAGGTGCAATCTGTTGGAGGGTTTGGAATAACTCCTGAAGTTTCTGCTCGGGAGTCTTGAAGACCATCGAGTAGGGCTCAACGCGGAACTCGTAGTCTTCAAACGCACCCACGCGTAGATCAGGCGTCCAGTTCGAGGACACCTGGATTCCACTGTTTCCAACGGGCATCGACGACTGAAGCTCAAGAGTTTGGTCCTCCCACATGAGGCGTCCGAGATCGAGGATGCAGTCCGAAGCGAACGAGACGACGGACATGCGCATGTCGGCGACGTTTCGCGAAAGCTGGCCGTGGACCAGTTCCTCCTGCCCCAATGTCGCAGCCTGCGGGCCCAGACCGCCCATCGCTTGCAGGTTCCCGGCGAGGCGGTCGTATTCGTCCTGAATGAACGTCGCCAGCGCCATGTCACGCTGGTCGATGCCGCCGACTTCGACCTGATTGACCGCATTGGGATCGTTCATCCGATGCCAGGAATTGCGCGCGGCAGTGCGAATCTTCTCCGCGTCTTCGGCTCCCGCCGGGTTGTAAACATTGACGATGCGATGCGCGTCAGAATCTTCCTCCATCCGTTTGTGAAGGCGATTCTGCAGATCGTGCATCCCCTTGAGATTCACTGCCGGCGAGGTGGGGATCACATTGTCAGGAGTGTCGCCCAGCGACAGGAACTTGTACGGCCCCGCCTGCGAGCCGGTCCACTCCCGTTCGATGAGCGGCTCCAAGTCCTGGTCGCAGGCCATCGTGACGACCGACTTGTTCTCCGCGATCCAAATGTCCTGAAGCCAGATCATGTCCTTCAGGTCGTCGTCCTGAGCCTGGCCATGCTCGGAAGCGATGTCACGCACGGCCCCGCTCTGATCGTGATGTTCGCGGCTGGCCGGCTTGAGCTTGTCCTTGACCTTCTTGGAATAGCCCGGCTCGTCCATGACCTTCTCGTAATCCGCCCGGTAGCGATGCCCGCAGTAGCGCATCTTCGTGAGCTCTCGGGCGGGCATATCCAGAATCAGATCGTCGAGCGAAACCCGGTTCAGCCACGGCTCTCCCGGATCGAGCCACACGTCCTCTTCGGATTCCAGGAGCCCGTGAAAGCGAGTGTCGGTGTCGCGCATCATCACGACCGCGCAGCCGATGCAGAAGAAAGCGTCGAGCACGATCGCCCGGAACGTCTGGTCCAGTGCCATGTCCGAGATCAGCTTGTTCAGGTTGACCTCGAAGCGGCGGGAGAACGGCAGGTTCTCAACGCGCGGAGTCGAGACGAGCACTTGCGGGTTGTTCGCGGCCAGCGCCACCGTGTAGATGCGCGCCGTCTGGTTCATCAGGTTGACGAGCGTTTTATTCCGCGCGCCGCCTTCCGCGTACCACGAACCGACGTAATCGCGGATGAGTTCCTTGCGAACCCGGCGAAACGGCTCCAGGGCGTCACGCGACGACTTGATCGCCTTGAGCAGCCGGCCGCGCTTCTCGTCGTTTGCTAGATCGAACATCGCTCGCCAAAAGAAAGAAGGGGCCAACGCCGGTCACGGCGCGGCCCCCTCAAAGGCTGCGATGTTGAGGCACCTCAGCGGTAGCTACTCCGCTTATGCCTTTGCTGCCGACGCCGCTTAAGCGCCGGCCCCTTGCTTCCTCGACTTGTTCTCCGTTATTGCGGCGAACGCTCCCTTGACGTGAGCCAGGTTCTGCGCCGCCTGCGAGAATTTCTGAGCGTCGTCCGCCTTGACATTCGGTCGAATCATCGCCAGCAAATTCTCAATCGCTCTGTCGATCTTTTCGTCCATCGGGTTTTACCTCCGAGTGAAGTGGCGGCCACGGGAGTCAAACCCGCATTCGTCAGGCAATGAACCTGATCGAGGCCCGGCCTCGCCAGCCGCGTCAATAACACAGCACATCCCGAATCCCAAATTCCGGCCCCGCAGGGTTCGCCCGAACCCGCTCCTGCTGCTCGCGCCACAGGAAGCTGCCGTATTCAGGAGTTTCCCCCGTTTCTTCGCTCGTGTCAATCTTGCTGGGGGTGTTGTCCGAAGAATAGACCAGCCAGGCCACGCCCAGAGCGATTACCCGGTCGCCGTGATTCGTCTCCACTGCACCCCGGTTTTTCGTGGGGGCGTGAATGATCTTGCCCTTCTCCCACTCGTATTCGTTGCACTCGCGAAGCGCGTCTTCGGAGCGAACCGTCAGGTCGCCGGTCTCCATCGCCAGGGCCAGCTTCTCGAACAGATCCGCTTTGTCCTCGTTGCTGCGATTCGACCAGCCGGCCTTGCGGGACTTCCTTCGTGAGCCGATCTCCGGCACTTCGCGATAGAAGACGTTTCCGTAGCAGATCATCTCCATGATCTCCTTCGCGAAGGGCGCGGCCATGCCGGAATCTTCCCAGCCCAGGTAAGCGTTTCTGAGCCAGAGGCATAAACCAACGACCACCCGTGCGAACTTAATCAGCTCCATGCCCTTGATCGCGTATTCACCGACCTGTTCACCCGTGCGGTCGTCAAGGATGCTCGCGACCGAATTGGAGGCGTACGCCCCGTCCGAACCGGCGGCCATGTCACAGCCAACGGTGAACGGACCCAGCGGGCAGGAGTTGTCGATTCCGGGCTTGAACCATAGCTTCAGCGGCCCGTCGTCCCTGGTGAGAAGCCCTTTCAGCTTGTAGGTCTCGGAATCGAAGACAGGCTGACCCTGCCAAACCGGCGACTTGACCTTCTCCCGCTTCATTCGATCGAGCAGGTCGGAAGCGAACACCTTTCCAACGGCGCCGCGGGGATCGCGGTCGAGCTGCGAAGCGATCAGGCGTGGCGTGCTCGTCGGCCGCAGGCAGCGCATGTCGTACCACGGGCTGCGAACTCGCGCCTCGAACTTGAACCCCTTGCGTTCGAGGCGCGCTTTCAGGTCCGGATTCTCTTGGTGGTAAGCGTCCACAGCCGGCTGATCGTCCTTGCGAACAGCTTCGGCCTGCCCGTCGCGCACCACATAAGAATTCTTCCCGTGAATCGGATTGTCCTTCCAATCGAGAACCAGATAGACGCTGCTCTTCGAAGTGTCAGGGTTCTCGCAGGCTTCATGGAAGACTCCGCTATCGACGTAACGGGCCGAGACCATGCGCAAGCAATTCGTGACGTCATGGAGGCTCTCTTGAATTGCTTCATCCTTTCCACCGCTGACGAAATCCCGCGCGCCGGCTTCGTCCACCGTGAACACCGTCTTGCGGCCGCCGGTCCCCGCGTCCTGGCCGGCGGCGTAGCCCACGAGCGAACCGCCGGTCTGCGGATTCAAGAGCGAGTGGTTCGTGTAACTGCGATGCTGTTTCCAGTCGAAGCCTTTGGGGGCCATCCAGAAGGGCAAGCGATTGAGCGCCCAGTCGAGCTTCCAGAACAACGTGTCGGGGTCGGTCTTGGAGTCGACCAGCGATTCGTTCCTTGTCACGTAGCCCGCGGAGAACATCGGGTCGCGGAGCCATCTGCGCAGGTCGATCCACAGATAGCCGAACGTCCCGCCTTGGGCGCGGGCCTTGTCCACGATCACGTCGATCGACATTTCCTTCCGCTCGGCCTCATCGACGGCCTGGTCGATCTTGACGAAGACGCGCTCCTGGTGGGGCCAGGGGATGAACGGCCTGACCTTCACCTTCGCCCGCGGTTCAAACGACCAGCAGGCGAAGGCCATCCAGAACAGCACGTCCTCCATGCACGCCTGATAGATCGCCGCCCGAAACCTCAGATCAACCAGCGCTCGCTCCCGGCAGCGAATTCGCCACTTCAGGTTCTCGATCTGGTCTTTCGGGTAAAGGTCGTAGTAGGGCGTCATCACCACTCCCGGCTTCTCATTCGCTCCAGCCGCGCTTTGGGGTTGATCTGCTTGAGATACCTGTCCGTCGTGGCCGCATTGGAATGACCGAGTTGTTCCTGGATTTCTAACAGCGAAGCCCCTTCCTCGACAAGTTCCGACGCCCCGGTATGCCTGAGACCATGGGCGTGGACCCGCTTGGTGATTCCCGCCTTCTCACCAAGCTTGGGCAGCTTCTCCCTGATTTGGGCGCTGTCGATCCGGCCGCCCCTCAGTGTGCAGAACAGCGGCTGATGGCCATTGACCCCCAGCTTCGCCCGGGCTTCGAGCCAGACTCCGACGACCGCACAGCACTTCGAATCGATTCCCACCGTCCGAAACTTCCCGCCCTTCCCCCCGAGCACCTTTACCGTCCCCGTCTGAAGGTCCACGTCCGCCGGCTTCAGCTTCAGGGCCTCGCTGATCCTGAGTTGCCCTCTCCAGAGCAGGCAAATGATCGCCCGATCCCGCTTCCCGGTGGGAGCCCGCTTCGAACAAGCGTCCATCAGCGACTGAACCTCTTCCTTGGTGAGAACCTCGGGAGGAAGCCGCCGGCCTTTGTTGTGCATGGGAGCGGTGCTGGACATGAGGTTGCCCATCTTAACAGGGAAAATGGAGGTGCATGGGGAAGGGATAATCGTGGTGGGCCCCCCGGCGAGCCGGCCCGGTCTGGTTCGATTTCCGGGCGGACACGATTTCCCGGCAGACCCACGCTTTTAACCAATAGCGTAAGTCTGTCGCACGCGCAGAGGCCAGTACACCCACGATCTGGCACAAAGCGTAAGTATTTCTCTAAAGCATCTCAGCCAGCAGCGAGCGAATCTCATCGACCTGCATGCGCTCCGCCCTCACTTGCGCCTGCTCGTCCTGTGCTGTGCCTGAGACCTTGGCTGCGACCTCGACGAACTTGGCATAGCTCCTGATCGACGTCTCGAGCCAGCCGATCGCAGCCCGGGAAGGCGCCGGCTCGTGGGCTCGATCCAGCCGCACCCGCGTCCCGCCCGCGGCCAGTTCTTCGACGACGTACAGCCGGTTGGCCTGCACCCAGCCGATTTCTGCGGCCAGGCTCGCGTTTGCCGGCAACTCGGGCCAACCTGGCGGCAAGTCGCCGAGACCCTGAACCCTGCCGGAATCAGCCACTTGAGAACTGGCAGCCTGTTTGCCTGAGTTTTCGGAGTCGGAAGGCGCAATTTGCGCCTTTTGGCGGTCTTCCGCAACGGGCGGATAGAGCCGGTCGAGCTCGGAATAGACCCAGCTCATGGCCGCTTCTCGCTCGATGCCCTTCGCCCGGCATTCGCGAAACATATCGTCACGTAACTTGTCCAGCCCCAACGACTTCCAGCGACCGTCAGCCTGCAAGCGGCCAAACACCTGCCCGCGAAGCTCCTTCGCGCGTGCGAGGGCCGTGTCGTCGCCCTGCGGATCAGACCCAGCGGCGACGGGTGCGACGTTCCCCACCTCTTGCTGGCCAAGTTGAGCGGCTGCTGCAGCAGTGCCCTCCGGTCGCGTGCTCTTATGAGTGCTTGCGTTGGAATCGCTGTGCTGGCTTGGCTTTGGCGGCTGATCTCCGGCGGCTGCCATTCTCGCCTCTGCCTCTTCAGTGGCGTCTGCCGTGGAATCGGCGTGCTGGGCGGCCCGGGAAGCGGCCTGCTCGTTCTTTCGTCGCTTAGCCATGACGACAGTTTACACGCCTTTGAAGCGTCGGCACGTAGGGCGCACCAGCGGCAGAGGATGCCAGCCCGCTCGTTGCGGGCCGCTGGGGCTGTGGCCGAGGTAGAATATTGGCATAAGGCCCACCATCGTTGGAGGACGCAATGACGATCGAAGTATTCAACGACAGCGACCAACCGATTAAAGAAGGCACGGTCTGCGAGATCACTGGCGACGTGAAGACGCTTGAGGATGGCACGACGCTTCCGATTGTCAGGCCCGTTCAGGTGCCGCATTCGATTTGCTTTCCCGAGGATTTGCCGGCCGCCGCTCGCCCTCGTCTTGCCTGATGGGTGTGCGACCACAATCCGTAGCGGCCACTACGCCGTGCGTGAACTTGCAACCACTTCACCCGCGAACTAAATTTGCGGGCATGAGCGCACTGGTCTATGCCGTGTGGATCGCGTCCGTTTTTGCTAATTTCTACACCATTGAGGTCGCAACCGAGCGATGGGGCTTTCCTGGAAGACTGGGAGCATTTTGCATTCTGGCGGCTGGCGGCATGTCTATGGGATTGGGGATGCCGCTGCTTCTGCACCAGATGGGTGTTGATAAGCAACGGATCTGGCTTCCGGGGGTCGTGGCCGGAATCGTCTTCAATGCGGTGTTCGTTGCGATTGGAGTGCTTCTCTCGCGCGCAAAGACTCGCGCCGGACGGGCCGGATGAGCGGCCGCGGGCGCCGATGGGTCAGGCGGCGCGCGGCGGGTCGGGCTGCGGAACGCGCCAGGGGACAAACAGCTTCGGCGGCGGGGCCGCGGTGAATCGCTTGTCCTCGTAAAACCGCTCGCTCGTGCTCTCGCTGCTATGGCTCATCAAAGGCGAATGGTGGCCGGTCATCACTTTCGTCCAAGTGTTGTGAGTGACTCGCAGCGATTGTGTTTTGTGCTTGCGGTCGTTCGGAATCTGCGCGTCCTCAAGAATCGTCCCGTACCGCTTGTAGTACGCGCCAGCCGTTTTCTCCCAGGGGAACACGAGTTCGCGCCGCGGCTCGTGGATGCGGCGTAGTAGCCACGTCACCTCGTCCCACAGGTGATAGACAGCCGGCTTTCTCTTGCCCTTGCGTACATTCGCCGGAATCGAGACGACTCCGCGATCAAGATCCACCCAGTCCCATCGCGTGGCGAGGGTGGCGCCCTTGCGCTCGCTCGTGCAAAAAACGAAGCCGAACAGTGCTGGCCACCAATAGCGCGCCGGCACGCCGCAAATCATCCCTGGCCGGCAGTGCGCCGACTCAAAGAGCCGCGTCAGTTGAGATTCGTCTAGCGCGATCGGCTCCGGCTCCGGCGCCTGCGGCAGCTCCACGGTCGGAAACGCATCGACCATTCGACGGCAAGCGAGGAACCGCCATAGCGTGAGCACGCGGCCAACACGAGACAACGCCGTTTCAACGCTCCGCGGCTCATCCAGGCTATCGCCTTTCGTGAGCATGTCGCCGAGCCAAAGCGTAACGCAGTCGTCGTTCAAATCGACGAGCTCAGCCGGGCGGCCAAGGAAGCGGCCAAAGTCATTCAGCGCGTAGCGGTAATGCTCGCGAGTCAGCGGAGAGCGAATTTTCAGGCGGCGCGGGAAGTAAACGCTATTACAGATGTCCCAAAGATTTGCAGAAGTCACGGCTATTCAGGTGGTGCATTGTCATTGCTGCGTCCGTGTGACCTCGCCTCGGCGGTCCTTAATCCCTCGTTACAACCATACGTCAAACCGGGTCCGGTAGTCGCTGTTATTCCGATTCTGCGCGCTGCCGTAGTTGATTCCCGATGCTAGTGCGCTAGGGGGTAATGAGTGAAACAGAGTAATTCGGTGTTGCGAAAACGCAACTGTTTTCCTGAGACAACACCACAAAAACGCGGCAGTCGGTTTCGGAAATCGTGATACACGCGGCACTTCGCCGCTGGTTCGCTTGGTCCCTAGCTGAAAGGCGGTGGTAATGGTCCGGTCTGTGTTAGCGCTGCTTGTCGTTGCGCTCTGCTGTGTTGTTGCAGACGCCCACGGCCCAGTCAGTGTTCGAGGTTATACCCGCTCGAACGGGACTTACGTGGCTCCGCACTACCGCAGTGCTCCAGACAGCAGCTTTTACAACAACTGGTCCACGCAGGGAAATTTTAATCCCTACACGGGCCGGGCCGGAACTCGAATCGCGCCGAGCTATTCGTCGCCGAGTTACCGATCGTATCGCCCTTCGTACTACTCGCCGTAATGGCAGGTAGCACTAGTTTGAAAACACGCGGCGGGGGCCGGTTGGGTGCTACGCAGTCGCATCCTCTCTGACCCGGCTCCCGTCGCATTTGACAGGGCGTAGCATATCTTTTACGATAGGGGAATGGAAGAGATGGCCCACGCGAACACTGAGTTCTTTCGCAGGAACTTGGCGGCCCTCTGCGCCGAGCATGGAAGCGTTCAGGCCTTGGCCGACAAAGCAGGCCTCACCCGCGTTTATCTCAGCCGAATCATTCACGGAAGGTCGGTACCGACCATCGACGTGGCGGCACGAATCGCGGATGCACTAGAAGTCCCGCTGTCTTCGCTACTGGAAAAATCTTCTAGAAAATTTGCCGCGGCGGGCTAATACCCCTTGACGGCTTCGTATCATATCTTTTACGATTGCCAAAGTTGGTTAGGTGTCAGAGCCGAGCCAACGACGGATTAGGACTGCGACTTCTTTAGCCCCTGCTGCTCTCTGGGCTTGGTTGTCGCGATTCACGGACAACAGCTCGCCTTCATGGATGGCGGGCAAATGGATTTGCTTCTATGGCGAGTTCTCTACGCGCCGTTGAAACGCTGATTCTGTGCGGCTGCTCGCGCTGCGGGCGAAGGCTGATCTACGAAGACCATCGCCTGCCTTGCGTCGTGGACGCTTTGGACGGCACTCCCACGGCGGTTCATTGCTCGACGTGCGCCGGCATCGTGGAGGCCGGTCGTCAGGGGCGGGAAGCGGCGATGGCCGGTTTGGCGATTGGCGACTTCCGCTTTGAGACCGAAGCCGAGCGGCAGGAATTCGAGGCGGAGTATCGGCGGACGATGGCGATTCTGGGGAGTGCCTAGCGATGGCGACTGAGATGTTCGTGATCTTTGACAAGTCACGCGAGATGTGGTGGTGCGACAACGAGTGCGGGTACACGGCGGAGCTGCTGTGCGCCGGGCTCTACACGCAAGAGAAGATCGATCAGTTGAGTCGCGAGCGGCGACTGGACCAGGACACGCCCTATCCGCTGCACGTGGCGCTGGAGGCGATGCGGCGGAGATCGCCGAACGGATTAGCGTCGATGGTCGTGGAGTCGCTTTTTGACGTGGCACGAGGAAACAGCCCCACCGCCGCGCCATAAGGCCAATCGTGCTGGCTCCGTCAGATGGGCTCTGCCCGCTGCACTGAGACGGAGGCGGCGGTGGGTGTTTGAGATATGGAGATAACGCGGTGAACCTATCCAAGCTCAGCGAACCGTTCCCAGCCGAGGACATCGAATGGCGAGTGTCCCGCGCCGGCGTTGGTGGTCAGCGAGGTATCTGGTGCTCGGTGTTGGCCTACATCACGGCCCGCGCGATTCAGAAACGCTTGGACGACGTGTGCGGCCCCGAGAACTGGCAGATCGAAGAACCACGAATCATCGAGATCAACGGCAAGAGCGCCTTCGCGGCGGGAATCTCCATTCGGATCGACAACCAGTGGATCACGAAATGGGACGTGGCCGAGCCGACGAACATCGAACCGGCCAAGGGCGGATTCAGCGGGGCCATGAAGCGCGCTGGAGCGCAGTGGGGCATCGGCCGCTACCTGTACTACATGGACGAGGTTAAAGCCGACACCGAACAGACAAGGCAGGATGGCCGCCAGTGGAACTGGGCGAAACTTCCAAAAGACAAAGGCGGAGTCGAATACTGGTGGAAAACTCCCGCACTCCCCGCGTGGGCGCTGCCGAAGGACGCGGAGCACGAAGTCACCGACAAAGAGGTGGCAGCCCTCAAGCAATCATGGCGATTGAAGTTCGCGGCCACGACGAAGAACCCCAAGGATCTGCGGGAAGGCTTCACGCGATTCGTCACTGGCGTTGTCGGCGAATTCCCGAGCGCTGATTCGACCTGCTGGACGCGCGACGCACTGGAGGAGTGCCGCGAGCGAATTAACGCGACGACCGATCCGGCGGGCGTGAGTTCCGATGTTCCGTTTGATTCCAAATAGGAGTGCCTTAACCGATGACCGCAGCAGCAGAAGCCGAAGCAACTATTCCCGATCAGTTGGCTGTGTTTCGCAAGCAGGACGCCATCGTGGCCGCGCTGAAGAAATACATGGAACTGAAGATCGGCGGTGTGAATGACAAGAAAGGGCTGGCCGCCGTCCATGCCGCACGAATCGAGGCCCGCGACGCGCGTATCGCCGTCGAGAAAACG
>Ga0196964_10000109_pt1 | contig 55016 bp, 76 predicted proteins | sample S1_10metaG_FD_148615 | JGI IMG/M metagenome (GOLD analysis project Ga0196964, IMG submission 148615) | Soil microbial communities from Anza Borrego desert, Southern California, United States - S1_10 | ecosystem: Environmental > Terrestrial > Soil > Desert | place: USA: California | collected...
GGGGTCATACCCGGCCACCAACCTTGCCTCGACGAGGGCGCTGAGTGCCTTCGCCCTGGTCTTGCTCCCGTAGAGGCGAGCGACCTCTTCGACCATGTCTCCCGGGACCCTGCCGTCGCTGAGTCGACGCGAACTCCAGGCAGCAAGTCTCCACCACACGAGGAGGGCGCCATCCCCGCCCTTGCGAATGGCTCGACACCACTTCTCGTGATCAAGCATGTCGTCGTCAGTCCTAAGCCAAGACATCGAAGCAGTGCCCGCCCGTTACTTTCCAGCCGCCTGCTGCTGCGCGTACTTCTCGAGCTTGCGGTAGAGCGTCCTGCGGTCGAGCCCGAGCAGCTCTGCGGCGTGGGTGATGTTGCCGTCGGTCTCGCCGAGCACGCGCTCGATGTGGCCGATCTCGACCTGTTCGAGCGTGGGCATTTCGGCGATCTCGCGTCGCGGCTTGCGCCCGCGCCGCTCGAGCACTCTGCCGAGCACATTTTTGATCACTGATCCTTGTCCTTGTTGCATCGCTCCCTGTCTTTCCGTGCGCCGATGGCGCGGTGATTTACGTGGTGTGCTTCCAATACCGGCGCGTGATGATCGCGTGCACGGTGGCCTTGCTCAGCCCGAAGTCACGCGCGAGCGTGGCCATGGACGGGCGCGGTGTTTCGCTCGCGTAGCGGGCACGCAGCCCGAGCACGCGGAGCACGGTCATCTTCGCAGCAGGGCGCGCCTCGCCGCGGCGGGTGGCGTAGTGGTCAGTCATGTCGTGACCTCCCACCGGATCTTCTCCTGTTCTGGCTGCAGATCGACGCGCGGCCGCGAAGGGCGGGACCAACTCTCAGCCTTGACCCGGGCGACGTCGCGCCAACCCGCGGCGCGCAAGCTCGTGCCAGGCTCCGTCGCCAGCGTGTATGTGACCAATCGACGGTACCCCATGGCACGCGCGGCGCGCCACGCGGCGCCGTACAGGATTGAACACGCGTTAAACGACCCGTCGGTGCATAGTCGCGTGACTTCGGCGGTGTAGTCGTTCGCCAGCTGCCGAGCGACGGGGCGACCAACGATCGCCACCCCAACGACCGCGCCATCGTGAGCGCAGCCGATGGCGAACAGGCCGCCCTGTGGCGCCGGGTGATGGCGATGCAATCGGTCGACGTACGCCCGAGCCTCTTTCAGCGTCATGGGGCAGAGTTCGAGCGTCACAGTCCACACCCCTCCCGCCACGCGCGGACCGCTTCGTCGTCGATCTCGAGCGCGTCCGCCGGCGTGTGCACCGCCGCCATCAGCCCAGTCTTGGTGTGCCCGTCCTTGCAGTAGTGGCCCGCCTCATGCGCTGCGATGAGCCAGAGCGCGTCGAGGTTGTCGGCCTCGTGCCGGTTGCGCGCGATGAGCACGCGCCCGTCGCCCGTGTTGCGCCCGCCCGTGACGCAGCCATCGAGGCTGGCGCAGACGCTGCGCTCCTCGAGATCGCCGACGAGCACGAACGCGCCGTGCTCAGCCCAGCCGATCTCCTCGGGGCACCAGCGAGCGTCGGACTCGCACCAGGCGTCGACCGTGCTGCGGATGGTCTCGCGTTCGGGTCCGCTGAACTCCGAGTCGATGCTGTAGAAGGCCGGAGGGGATGGTGGCCCGCAGGCGGCCAGCGCGAGCGCAGCGCAGAGTAGGCGGGTCATTCCGCGGCCTCCGGGTAGCGCTTCGAGTAGAGCTTGCTCGCGTCGGTGAACGTCGCTTCGGCTTGCTTCGCGCGCTCACGCTCGTATTCGTCGAGCGCTGCGCCGCCGCCGGCTTTGCGGATCTTGTCGCAGAGCATTTTTCTAAAGAGCTGCGGCCCAAGCGTGTCCAGGTGGCGTACCAGGCACGATGTTACCCACGAAGACTCGGAGCCCCACTTGGCCCGAAGCGAATCCTTGTGCCGATTGTTCGAGGCGCGGACATTCTCTCGCAACTGGATCGGGTCCAGGTTCTTTCGTGGAGCCGAGTCTCCGTTACGGCGATCTCTTCGGCGCTGATTGTTGAGCTTGTTGACTCTGACTCTACATTCTTCGCAGTGGTCAGCGTTGACTCTCGGGTTTTTCCCGCACCATTTGCACAGTCCAGCTGCCAACAAGCGATCCCTTCGCCTAACGTTGGACGCTCTCAGATTCGAGCGAAACCTTTCAGCCCACTCCTTGGCCTGTCTGCACGCATCGGCTTTAGTGAGCGCCTCGTAGTAGCGAACGACAGCGCCCTGCCTGCCCTTTGAGTCAACCTCGGTGCACGAGAGGATCGCGCCGCTCGCATCGGTCTCGATGCGAAACCACTTTTTTTGGATCACTGCTTGTCTCCGTTCCGCTTGGCGCGCGCGTCGGAGAGACTCGGGACGCTCGGTGCGGTGCGTTCACGCCGGCGCTCACCGAGTTCCTGAACGATGCTCTGAGCGAGCTGCCACTGCTGGCCGGCGATGGCCTGCGTCAGCGCCGCGGCGAGGGCGCGCTCGACCGGGCTCTCTTGGCCCACCCCCCCGATCCCGGCTGGGCCAACGCTCTGTCCCGTGGTAGTTGACACGGGCGCCGTGGCCCGTTTTGGCTCGGCTGGAGGAACCAGTGCTTCGAGCCGATTATCCGTATTAGGTGTCCCCGACATCGCTAACGACTTGCTTTCGTTGGCAAACGCTAAAAGTTTGGCCACCTGCTGGCCCAGGTCGGCGAGGAGCGTGGGCCCGCCCATCTCTGGTCCCTGCAGTCCCTGCATCCACGGCACGACGTAGCGATCGGATAAGGGCTCGAGACCGAGTTCGGTGACGAATGCCTCGTCGAGGGGGCGCAGCCAGACGCGGACGGTATCGCGCGACTCGCGCGCCATGCGGTTGTAGCGACTCACCATCTCGTCGCTCATGTGCCCCGTGCGATCGGTGACCCAATGCATTGGTGCGCCAGCGCGCAGCGCGAGCGTCACGAACGTGGCTCGACCGGCATCCTTGGCCGCGATCTGCCGCTCGGTGGCCGTGTTCCGGTGCAGCGCCGCGCGGTCAACGCCGGCGGCGAGCAGGTCGGCGCGGAGCGTGCGCGCGATCTTTTTGTGAGTCCACTCGGGCAGCACGCGGTCGCTTGCGGGGACACGCTTGCGCCACGCGCTGAGCACGCGGAGCACGCGCTCGCAGACGGGCCAGCGCCGGACCCGCTTCTGCTTGTGACGGTGCGTCAGCAGTCCGCTCTCGAGGTCAATGGTGCTGACGATCGAGTCCGCCGGCGCGCGGTCGGCCCAGTAGAAGAGCGTGAGGAACTCGGGGCGCACGGCCTCGCGGGCCATCAGCCCGTAGCCGATGCGGCGCCACGTCGGCGCGGGCCCAGTGACGAGCCGCCACTCTTCGTCGGCCGTGAGGTATTGGAACAGGCGCTCCGGAGCCGACTGCTTGGAGACGAAGTCAGGGCGCAGCGGAATGTGGTCGATGAGCTCGAGCTTGCGCGCGTGCTGGAGCACCCGGAAGATGAGCCCCTCGAAGAGATGGCGACCAGCCCTTACGGTCTCCGGCACGAGAGCCATGGCCTCATCGGCGGCTAAGCTGGTGACTTGGGCCACCGGGACCCGGCCAAGTCGGGGAGCTATCACGCGGAGCCGCTGGCGGTCCTTCTCGATGGTGTGCTCCGAGTTGCCGCGCCGGCGCTGGTCGGCGAAGAGCAGTTCGGCGACCTCGCCGAAGGTCTTGGCCGAACGTGAACTGGCGCGCGCAACGGTCGAGGCTGCGAGTTGCCGCACCTCTGCCTCCAACTCCGCAAGAGCAGACTCTGTAGCCGCCGCAGCTGTCTCCAGGATGCCGCGCGCATCGTCCGCGCCGGAGACTAGTCTGGCGAGCTGAACGAGCCGTGCCTCGCGCGCCTCGGCCGCCGACTGAGTCGGCGCGCTGAACGTGAACCTGTCGCGCTGACCCGCGCCGTAGCGCAGGCGAGTCTCCCAACGGGCCGGGCCTATGCGTCGAACAGTCACCGCCCGACCCCCCACATCTTGCGCACGCGGTCTCGAACCGATACGACGTTTTCAGCGACTGGTATGGCCTTGACGGTGGGTTCGCAGTGACCCAGTCTCCGCATCTCCTCTTGCAACGCATCCCGTGTCATCAGATACAGCTTCCCGTCTCGTGTGCAGTCGATGCGCCCCTCCCCCATGCGCCTCCTGACCGCTCTGCAGTGTCGCCGGGGCCCGAGCGGGGAATTTGCTTGGGAAACCCAGCTATCTCCATCCGCGGCGCGGAGCTCTCTGGCGAGCTCCCTCGCGATCTCGGCGGCAAGCGCCTTGCCGAGCGTCCCCAGGATTGAGTCCAACGATCTGACCTCCCCGGTAGATTCAATATGTATCCGCGCGTGGCGAGATGCGCCAATGCATTTTGACTCGCGCGTGTCGAATTTGTGTTCGCGTGTAGTCATGACGCTATGCGCTGAATAGACGGGCACATGCCAAAGACAAAACAAATTCCAGAGTTGTCGGAGGAGAGGCTGCAATTCTTGCGCATGTACCGTCGCCTCGAGCGGGAGCTCGGGGGCGCGCCAACCCAGAGCGAACTCGCCGCCGAGCACGGGGGCTACGCCGAGGGTTCGGAGCGCGCCGCGGTGCAGTACATGCTCCGCGCCCTGGAGGAGATGGGGCTAATAGGGCCATTGGTGAAGCGGCCGCCGCCACGGATCACCGCCCTCGGCCTGAAGGTCCTGCGCAAGAACCGCAAGCGCGAATGATGCGTGCTACCATTTCACGGTGATTACCGCAGCCGCGACAGGGCTCTTCCAGCGCGTCTCGGCGCTGACGCTGCGGGAGTGTTTCATCGCTTTGGGCGTCGCAGCCCTTATCGGCGCCATCGCATGGATCGGTAGGAACGTGAGCAGGCTCATCGCTGCCCACGAGGCCCTCGCGGCGCGCCTGCAGGTCGCAGAGGGCAACCTGACCAACGCCCAGGACGCTGTCGTGCAGCTCGATGAGCGGGTCACGCGGGTCGACGAGGCCGTGGCAAAGCGCGTGCGGAACGTTGAAGTGCGCCAGGATCGCCTGCAGAGCAAGGTCGACAACTGGGGCAAGGACTGGCGCGATAGCGGGCAGGCCACGAAGAACCTCGACCACACGGGGCCGATGACGGTGGTCGATCTGCGCAAGCCGTGAGCAGGTCTAGCAAAGGACACGATGGCTGAATTGACGGACCAGCAGAAGGTTGAGCGCGGCATCGCGCGGCTCGACGCGCTAGCACCGGAAGACCGAGCGGTGATGTACGAGGAGCTGGAGATCGGCGTTGCCAGACTAGGCAAGCATCCGAATCCACGGGTCGTGTGTCACGTGGCGGGCAACGTCACCGATGAGGAGTGGGCTGCAGCGCTCTCCAGAATCCCAGCCTGGAAGTCCAGGCCCTAACGGCGTCACCTAGACTTTGCTGCGGTGGGAGAGCAGCACCACCGCAGCGTTCCCGCTGCCCCGGGTTGGCCAAGCTCTAGGAGCGTTTACAGGCCTTGAAGTCCCTTGGTCGCGGAACGAACTCTGGCAAGCAGAGGAAGGATGCGCACACCTCGGTGTCAATACCCATCCAGCCCTTCGGGTGCCTCGGTCAACAGGAATCGTCTTTGGGCCAGCTTAGCAAGACGGCTTTGTATCACTCGCCCGCATGCTGAGAGCTTCTCGATATAGCAACCTGACCCGTGCGAGGCGCATTCGAATCACCGATGCAACTACGCGCTGACGAGGCGTAACGCCGCGCACTGACCAAAGCGTCCAATTGCGCGGTGCTGAGCGCTCGGTCAGCATCGGCGGGTGAGCGAGAGCCGGCGCGCGCGCGCGTTCGAGGTAGTCGTCTACGCAAGCCCCTTGCCGGCGTTGTCGCTGATGCTTGGGCAGTCGCCGGCTGAGGCGGACTTTCTCGACCTGCAGAGGAACCCGCAGCGACGGCAGGAGTGGCGCGAGCACTGCGCTGGCGCGCTGAAGGCCTGGCACGAGCGGACTGGCGTGCCGGTGCGGAGTGCGGAGCGGTGATGTTTGAGCGAAACGTGATCGTCTCGATGTCCGCGCGCGACCTGTCTCCGGGCGTTGAACTCGACGATTTCGGCTGGTGGCGCAAGGTGGTGCGGGTCTACCGGCGAGAGCGCAGCGACGGCACCCTCATGGTCGAGGCCTCGTTCGGAAGCATCTGCCGCGCGCTGACGGGCGAGCAGACCATCCGGGTCCGCATGGCCCCCAACGTGTTCCGGTGCTGGGAGATGCAGAGCGAGGCCGACGCCTGGTACGCGCGCGAAGTCGAGCGGATGCGGGAGCGCGCGCCAGCGTGACGCCCTACTACGACCACGGCGGCATCACCATCTATCACGGTGACGCGCGGGAGCTGCTACCGAACCTCGGCGCCGACCTGCTCGTTACCGACCCCCCGTATGGGATCAATTTCGCAGCCCAGCCGACGAAATGGCAACGGCGCGCCGGCAAAGCCCCAGAGCACTGGGATTCAGCCGCGGCGAACTGGCTTGTCGAGTATGTCGGGCGCTTCGCAGCCGCGTGCATATGGGGGGGGAACTATCTTCCGCTGCCCCCAAGCCGAGGGTGGCTGATCTGGCTGAAACCGGACGCCCCGCCCTCGATGGCCGGCGCTGAACTGGCCTGGACAACCAACGACGCCAATGTCCGCGTGCTCTCGCAGAGCATCAGCGCCACGAATCACGAGCGCGTTGGGCACCCCACGCAAAAGCCATTGCGCGTGATGGCCTGGACACTCGAAAGTATGCCCGCGGGAAGCGTTGTCGATCCGTTCATGGGTAGCGGGACGACCCTGCGGGCGGCAAAGAATGCTGGCCGACGCGCCATCGGCATCGAACTCGAAGAGCGCTACTGCGAGATAGCCGCCAAGCGCCTCGCGCAGGAGGTGCTGTTAGCATGACCGACGCCCGCTGCACGGCCCAAAGCCAGCGCACCGGCGCCCGCTGCGTGCGCAAGGTCGCGATCGGCGACCGCTGCTGGGGCCACGGCGCCAACGTGCCCGGTCCCTGCGCGCTGACGCTCGACGGCGGCAAGCCCGTGATCTGGTTCTGCGACGAGCGCGGGGGCTTTAGGCGAAACCCGCGCGCCGCGACGAAGTGGGCGGCGGTGCAGCTCGTGCTGCGCGGCGTGATTCAGCACGGGTGGTTTCTCCGGCACAAGCCGCAGCGGTTCCTGCGCCGGCTCGAGCGCGCTGGCGTGACCGTGGTGCCCGCGGGTGTCGGGTTCGGGCGCGTGTTTCGGTATCGGTTCGAGGCTGCGAAAAGCCAGGCCGCTTGAGAGGAAAGCCAAGACGATGAGTGACGAGAAGCACGCAGAGGCCCAGGCCGCGGTGATTGCGCGGGTGCAGAGCGTCATTGACGACCCAGACATCGAGGATGTGTGCCTGCGCAAGGAGCTCCGCAGGGCCCTCGCCGCCGCGCCCGAGCACACGGGGCCGGTCAACATCTACGCGCCAGATGCCGAGACGGTCGCCGACCCGTTCAAGGTTCTGACGGAGCCGGATATTGCAGAGAGGAACGCCCCGAAGTTGCGAACGCAACTCGCCGCAGCCAACGCCCGGGTGGCGGAGTTGGAGAGTCGTCACGGCTGGGTGATGGTCGTGCGCGAGCGTGACGCCGCCAACGCCCGCGCCGATGCGGCGGAGGGGAAGCTGCACATGATGCTTACACGAGCAGAGGCGGTGGACGCCGCTCGTGCCCGCGCCGAATCCGAGCTCGCCGAGTTGAAGGTCAAGTATGAGGCGGCGGAGCGGAGAGCGCTCGATGAGCACAAGGCCGGGTGCGACGGAATCGACAACGTGTGCGATGTGCTGTCTCGCGCCGAATCCGAAGCCGCGGTCCTGCGCGCGGAGGTTGAGCGGTTGCGGAGCATGGTTCCGCATCCAGGCGACGGCACGTGCGAGCGCTGCGGAACAGCCCCGGCTGTGAAGGTGGCTCTGTGCCACGAGCATCGCATCTTCCTCGCCACCGCCCCAGCCCCGACCGAGCGCGAGAAAGCGGAGCGTCAACCGTGACGCACGCACAGTTCTGCGCGCTGATGATTGCCCGCCGAGCCATGGGCGACCTCGGGCAGGAGGTGTTGCTCGACGACGAGCAGTTTGACGAGCTTGTTGAAACCTCCCGGGGCCAGGCCACGCCGTTCAACCCGTTTTCGGCGAGGTCGCGCGGCGAATTTTTGCTCAACAGCTGCAACGGGCCTACGAAGGTCCGCGCGTTGCCAAGCATTGGAAGCATTCGAGCGGTCCGTGACGAGAAAACCGGGCGTGTCTTCACGGTCCGCGTCGGCAGAGTGTGCGACTCGGGTTTCACGGGGACCGTATTAGACGAAAAAGGCATCGGCGGCTGACCCATGCCCATTCGCACGTTCCCCTTCAACAGCGGCATAAATGGCGAGGTAGACATCCGTCTCCTCCCCGACGGGCTGCTCGCCGATGCGAGGAACGTCGAGCTGGACCGGCGCGGGCGCATCGTGGTGCGGCCGGGCTTTGCTGCGCAAGACACGACCGTTTACGGACCCGGCGGCGCGCTGGTGGCCTTCGACCTGTTCACGCTGAACGACCGCCTTTTCGCCTTCGGCGACGCGCACGGCTACGGCTTCCCGTGCGACATCTACGAACTTCTCCCCGCGGGCTCAGCAGCGCGCTGGCGCCCGAGCTCGAGCAACAACGCAAACAGCCCGCGCCTGCCCCGCGCGACCAAGGTGCGCGAGATCGCGCGCCCGCCCGACCAGGCCGAAGGCGTCAGCAACTGGGGCTGCGCGGCATTCGGCGGCTACGCATGCCTGGCCTGGAACGCCTCGATCGGAGGCAGCCAGAGCGGCTACGTGCACGTGGTCAGCGCCGCCGACGACCAAACGCTCATCGTGCAGCGCATGAACACGGGCGACAACCCGCGGCTCTTGTTGCGTACGGTCGCGCTGTCAGATCGGTTTTTGATCCTCGGGACGACCGCCGCGGGCAACGAGCTCGACCTGGCGCGCTTCATCCCCGCGAGCGACGAAGCGGTCGCCAACGTTGCCCAGGACCTGTTTAGCGGAGGCGCGATCACGGTCTACGCGGCGGCACGCTGCGCCGGCTCCGACGAGTTCGTTGTCATCGCTCAGGTCGGCGCAAACCTCATCACGCGGCGCTTCAACTCAAGCGGTGTTCAGCAGACCCAGTACTCCAGCATCGCAGTCACCGCGGTCGCTGTTGCGATCGAGGCATCGGCGACGGCTAACCAAGTGGTTATCGGCTACACCGCTGGGGCGCAAACAGCGGTGTTCGTCGCGTACAATCTGACCACGGGAGCTCAGATAGCCACGCGCACCCGGACCGAGTCGTTTGACTCGTTTCTGAACGTCGGAATCGCTCGCATTAGTTCAACGCAACTCATGCTCGTCACGTCTATCGACGATGTGTCAGTGAGCGACCCCGAGCGCGTCGAAAAGGGCACGTGGATTCCCAGCACGGACACGCTGGGGACGTTTGGCGCGTTCCGCGACATGAAGATGGTGAGCACGCCGGTCTTCGACGTCGAGACGTTCTTCGCGAGCCAATACGGGAGCGCAACAGTCGGTGGGACACCGAACCTGCTGCTCAGCCTCGGCAACGACACGGGCGACGTCACGCCGCAGATGGCGAAAGACTTCGAGGTCGCGGACACCACGAGTGCTCTGCTGCCCGAGATCGCATTCGACGCGAGCACGGGGAAGTACTACTGGGCCAATGCGACGGCGAATCCGGACGGCACGACGACGCCGCAACTCACCGAGTTCGAGCTATCGTCGACCGAGCGGCGTCAGGTCGCGGTGCTAGGGAATCTCGCCTACATCGCCGGCGGTGTTCCACTGGTGTTCGACGGACGAACCGTGGTCGAGAGCGGTTTCGTCGTCAGGCCGCGCATCATAAGCCTGACCGCATCGAACGGTGCGGGCGAACTCCTCGGCGGCGCCGCGTACGACTACCGCCTGCACTGGGAATGGATCGACAGCGAGAACAACCTGCACCTCTCGCCGCCGAGCGCCATCTCGACGGTCACGCTGGGGGCAAACGACGATACGGTGACGGGGCTTTGCTCGACCGCGCACTCGATGCGAAGCAACAACGGCGCCATCGCCGCTGGCAGCGCTCAGGCCTGCGTGCTGACGCGCACGCTGGCGACGAGAACGCAAACGTCAGCGACGCTGGCGGGCAGAGCTAGCGTGTCTCCACCAAGCGCGTCGTTGAATGGGTTGACGCTGTTCGTGCTCATCAGTGACACGACCGGGTACAACCTGTACACGATCACGTTTGATGCCGGGAGCGTTGACGCCGATGCTATCGCAGCAGACATCAATGCAGCAGTCAGCAGAGTCACCGCGACGAACGTGAACGGGCACATCGTGCTGACCGCAGATGAGGCCGGCGAGGGCGCTTTCTTGGAGGTGTCCGGCGGTACGGCGATCGATATTTTGGGTTTCGTCGAGTACGAAAACGACACCGGCACGACGACCCTCACCAAGGGCCAGAACTTTCAGCGCGCCGCGGTCGGCTACACGTCGACCACCAGCCTCGTCAGCGGCGCTTTTGTCTCGGTAGTCGACGTGCGAAAGGACCAAAGCGATCCCATCGTCGACACGGACCTGATTCGCCAGCAACCGCTCTACTCGAGCGGCATTTCGTCGGGCGCGCACCACGCGCCGACGCCGTCGGAATACGTCTGGGCGGGCCGCGAGCGCATCGTGATGAATCACCCGCGCCGGGCCCGATATGTCACGAGCAAGCTCGTGGTGCCGAGCGAGCCGGCAGAGTTTGCTGCGGAGGGATTTCCAGCCTTTACAGGCCAGGTCACCGGCGACATCGAGGGCTTGGTCGTGCTCGGTGACTCAATCGTGCCGTGGACGCGCAGGGAAATCTGGGAGGTGACCGGCTCGGGCCCGGCACGCAACGGCGTCGGTGAGTTTTTCGCCGCGCGCCGGGTCAGCAACGCAGGCGGGCTCGTTGCCGATGGCTGGCGCTCGCTGGTCGAGACCGACGCGGGAGTGTTTTTTCAACGCGAACCGACGCAACTCTGCATGCTGACGAAAGACGGCTCTGTCGCATGGATCGGGCTGCCCATCGAGGACTATCTCGAGGTCTATCCCGAGATCACGGCAGCCGTGTACGTGCCGAGTAAGCACTCGGTGGCGTTCGCATGCCGCTCCACCGATGGGCTCGATGGCGGCATCCTGCGCTTTGACCTCGAGATGAACGCCTGGTTCTTCGACGACGTCGGCGCGGTGTCCGCGCTGGCAGAGCACCAGGGGCGGCTCGCCTACGTTCAGAGCGGCGTGGTGTTTCTCCAGGATGAGGCGCCAGGTGTCGGCACGTTCGTCGAATACAGCCTCAAGACGAACATGTTTCAGGGGTTCAACGCGATCGGCTGGGGTCAGCTCAATCGCATCGGCGCGCTCGTTACCTATCAGGGCCCATGCACGGTCAACCTGTATCTGTCGGAGGACGGCACCGACTTCACGAACCTGATCGCGACGTGGACGCTCACGGATGCCGACTACGATCCGGGCGACCGCGAGATTCTGCTGAAGGATCCGCCCAAGCAGATGCAGGACAGCTTTGGGTTGCTCTTCGAGGTCACGCACAACGCGAGCAACTCGGAGGGCGTGTGGTTGCACGCCGTGGCCTTGGATGTTGACGGAGCGCCGGAGCTCGCACGCAAGGGGCCGGCGAAGAACCTTTGAAAGGCAGGGAGATGTCGAAGAAAAGCCTGGAATCGAGTTCGGCGGAGGATATGGCGCTGCTCAAATGGGAGAACGAGCCCTGGCCCGAAGGCACCGACGCTGGCAACCCTTGGGGGCTGCTCGAGGAGTCGATCGAGGCGACGCGCCTGCGGTTCGTGGCTCGCTACCAGGAGGCGTTCCGCGCAGGCTTTCGCGCGGGGCAGGGGCACCCGAGGCGGCCTTTGCAGCTGGGAGAGCGCGCGGACGCCGCGATCCACTCGCAGTTCCGAGTACTCGATCGCATCCAGAGTTTGGAGTCTAAAGTGCTCACGCTGGAGGCTCAGACGCAGGGCACCGCGAGCTCACCGCTCGGCATCGAGCTTTCGAAGATCCGCGACATGCTAAACAGTTTGGAGGCCTGGCACAGAGGCGACGTGGGCGATCTTCAGCGCCGCGTTGAGGCGCTGGAGAACCACCCCGAGCGCCTGGGCAGCTCGGAGAAGCACATCGACCGGCGCGTCGAGGCTCTGGAGAAACAATTTCAGGGCGTCCGAGCGCTGGAAAAAGGAGCAAACCATGGCTGAATCAGCCTCAAAAGGACACTTCACCCGCGCCGCAGACTTCGTGCATGCAGTCGCGGACTGCACGAGCGCGAACCTGAACCTCACCACGATCAGCCAGAAGCCGAAGCATGCGGCGCAGCGCGTGCGGTTCTTCAACACGGATGGCCTGGCGCATCTCACGGTGACGGTCACACCCGAGCTCGGCGCGGGTCAGACGCCATTCAACATCGCGCTCTCGGTCGGGCCACACCGCGACTACACGACGGAGTTTCCGGTCGCCGCCATCGTCAGCGCCACGTCCGACGCGGGCCACATCGAGGCCCTGGTCATGTGGTGGACCGGCAGCAGTCTCAACATCAACAAGTGACGCCATGACTCCAAACCAGGTCAGCGAGTTTCAGCGCGGTCGATTCGACTGGGAGGGCAAGCCCCTGCGCGTCGACGGCGACCTGGGTCCGCGCACGCGCTGGGCGCTGGCCATGTCACGGCTGGATTCGCGCCGCCAAGCCATCGTGGCCAACGCCTGCGGCTTCGTCGGGCTCACCGAGCGCGCAACAAATCGCGGGCCAGAGATCGACACCTGGCTCGAGCGCTGCGGAGCCCCGCTCGGATCGCCCTGGTGTGCCGCGTTCGCGAGCTGGTGCATCTCGGTGCCGGATCTTTCCTCCGTGAGGGAGGCCGGCGCGCAGACGCTCGGGCGCTCGCTCAGGTCCACCACGCTCATCCTTCCCGGCGACGTCATGTGGTTTCCTGCCGGCACGTGGCAGGGCCACTGCGGAATCGTCGTCGGCACCGGGCCCGGCGAGGTCGCGTGCGTCGAGGGCAACCACGGCAACCGCGTCGCACTGGTGCGGCGCCGCACTGCCGATGTTCGGATCGCAACGCCGCTGCCAGTCGAGGAGTTGCCGGGCATCCCGCCTGGGCTGCCGCTGGTGCCGGTGCAGCGGGAGGGGACGCGGTGACCAACGATCGATTCTCTTCCCTCGAGCGCGACCCCGATGCGCGTCTGACCCGCGAGGAGATGCGCGAAGGGTGGCACTTCTGCACGGAGTTAGACCTTGGTCTGACGCAGGGCGAGCAGATCGATGGCGACGGGCGCTGCGCATGGTGCGGTTTTGACAAGCGGAGGGTGGCTTGAAGAGCTCCAGCATCGTCAACGGCATCGACGTGACCGCCCACGGCGGCCTCATCGGGCGCTGCGTGCAGCACTACAAGCGATTCGTCGGCGGGTGCCTCGAATGGGAGGACCTGTTCCAGGCAGGCTGGCTCGGTGTGTACCACGCTGCTGAGCGCTTCGACCCCACACGGGGTTTCAAGTTTTCGACCTACGCGAACTGGTGGATTCGCGCCTTCATCCAGCGCGCCATCATGAACGAGCGGCGCACGGTGCGCGTGCCGGTTCATGCGCAGCAGAGCGCATTCGCACGCGGCGAGCGTCTGCATCTGGACGCGCTGTCACTCAACGCGCCGGTGAGTGCGGACCACCCAGAGGACACCTGGATCGACCTGCTGCGAGCCGACAGCGACCCGGAGCGGGAGGCGATGGACAGTGACGCGGCCTCGCACATCGAGGCCGCCGTCGATGCGCTCCCAGACGTGAGCCGGCGCGCCATCAGAGGGCGTTTCTGGGGCGAGCACACGCTCAAGGAGATCGGCGACGATGTTGGCCTCTCGCGAGAGCGCATCCGCCAGCGCGAGGCTCAGGCGCTGGAACGGTTGGAGTTGAGACTCGCGACGCTGCAGCACGAGACGAGGCGATGACATGACGGTCCGATATAACCGAAATCTGGGCGTTTGGCAGGTCAACGGGCGCGGCGCCTACGCGAGTGAAGCAGATGCGAAGTCTGCCGACTCGACAGCGGCGCAGGCAACACAGGTCATCGATGATGACGACTTCGCGAGCAGCTTAAGGGCGCCCTCGCGCGTGCTCGGGGCCGAGCGGACCACCTCGACCGTGACGACGCCGACGCAGGCCAAGGAGAAGCAAACGGCGTTCGAAGAGGCGAACAAGCTCTATCAGCAGGGCTACAGCGACCTGAACGGCGACGGCACCATCAACGCGGAGGATCAGCGCCTCTCGGGAGTCGCCTACGGCACCCCAGTCTCTCAGGGCGGCACGGCGGCGCACTATCAGACAGAGCAGGAGGCGATCGGCACGCGGAACATGCGCACGAATCGGCTCAACGCCTCGCCCGTCACGGCGCTGAACGGCGCGCCTGGTGTCGGCGGCGGCTATCTGCCTGCCGGGGCGCTCTCGAGCGAGCAGAAGTACCAGGCGGCGGCAGGGGCTGCCGAGTCGGCTGGTGCGCAGTTCCAAAACCAGCAGGAAGAAAACGCTGCGGACAACGAGTCCCTGTTTGCGGGCGCGATGGATCGCTACGACGAGCTGGGCGGCACCGACAACCAACTCTCCGACGAGGCGCGGCGCTATCAGCAGGAGGGGCTTGCGCAGCAGCGCATGCTGCTGGAGAAGTTGCTCGGCTTCGACGAGGAGCAATACGCGACGCAATTCGCTGACCAGGCGCTGGCGCGCACGATCGCGGCGGGGCGGCAGGGCACGAGCGCAGCAGCGCAGCAAGCGGGCATGTTCGCGGCGATGGAGCAGGCGCCTGCGCTCTACGCCGAGGGGCGTCGGCAGGCGTCCGAGCAAGCGAACCAGCGGCTGGGGCTCGCCGGAGCTGCCGCCAAGTCGTTCGGAGAACTCGGAACGATGACGCGAGGTCAGGACGAGACCCGCGCGCAATTCGAAGCGCAACTCCCGCTCGAGATCGCCAACAGCGTGGCCGCGCTTACCCAGGGGAAGATGGCGCTCAACCAGCAGGAGTCGGAGATGTTCGCCGAGATCTGGATGGACTTCGCGCGGCTGCAGAGCGTTTTTGCGGGGATGAGCTCACAAGAGCAGATGGCGTGGTGGGAATACGAGACGGCGCAAAGGGGCCAAGACAAACAATTCGAGGCCATCAAGGCTCAGATAAAGGCAAACGGAGCGGTGTCCGACAAGGACATCCTCAATGGGATTTTTCAGCTCGGTGGAGGCCTGCTCGGCATGGCCAGGATGGGGGCGTAATGCCGAACATTCGCGGCTTTAAACCGCTCACGGATCCGAATTGGATTTCACTGGAGTTTGACGACGGCACGATCTCGAATCCCGTCAACGATCCGACTGGCGAGTATCGAAAGCAGGTATCCGAGATCGCCCAGAAGATCGCCGGCGTCCCACCGAACCCGATGGCTGGCGCGACCGCAAGCCTCGGCGGCGAACTCACGCAGGGCACTGGTGAGGCGATGGCGCGCGCAGACGTCGCGGCGCCCCTCGCCGCTGGGCCGCGCACGGGAGCCATGGCGGTTGCACCGGTGGCTCCGGCGCCTGCTCCAGCGGCCGCAGCAAACACGGATGCCGGTCTCATCAATCGGGCGCTCACCACCGCGATGAAGCCGCAGCCGGAAGGCGGGATGCCGCCCGGCGGAGCCGCTCCGGGCCTGGGCGGGGCATCGCGGCCGGCGACGCCTCCACAGGCGCCCACCGGCGCCAGTCTCGGGCCGCTCGTGACGACAGGCACAACGAGCAGCTGGCAGCGACAGAAGGGCAGCCAGACGAGCACCAGCGGGCTAGCTGAAGCGGACCGACCCAGGGTCGAGGCCGCAAACGAGGGCGCCGTGAAGGCCGCCGAGACCGCGAACACCGAGGACTACGTGTCCAAGGCGACGCAGTACTGGCACGAGTTCGGCCGGCTCAGCGAGGACGCCAAGCGCCAGATCGCGCAGCGCGCCACGCTGCAGGAGCAGGAGCGCCGCTTCGACGAGTCGCTGAACGCCGCGTACCGTCGCCTCGACGAGACGGCGGCGCGCCCCGTCGATCCAGCGCAGGCATTCGCTGGCGAAAAGGGCTGGTACGCTTTCATGGCCGGCTTCGGCGACGTGCTCCGCAACGTGGGCTCGGCGCTCGCCGGCAAGGGCCCCGTCGCAGACCCCGGCGCGACGCTGGATGCGCTCGTCGAGCGCTCCGTGAACCTGCAGATGGCCCAGAAAAAGGCCGACTACGAGGCAGGGCGCATCGGCATCGACCGGCTCACCGCCGACCGCGAGACGGTGCGGCACCGCTTGGGTGTGGTACTCCAGCAACTCGCCACGACGGAGCTCGCGAAGGCTCAGACGGAGCAGGCCTATCAAGGCCTCGGAGCCGTCAAGGCCAAGGGCGACGCGATCGTGGCCGATGCGCGCGCAAAGGCAGCGGCGGCGACGGCTCGGCAAGAGACCACCAGCACGACGGACAGCCAGGTCAGCGGCGGCACGACGCAGCGAGAGCGCCAGCCAGCAGGAGGCGGAGCCTCGCTCGAGCAACTGTCGAAGATTTTGGACATCGAGAAAAAGAAGCTCGAGCTCCGGAACGCGCAGCTCGACAGCGCCACCACGGAGGATGTCTCTGCAGCTATCGGCAAGGAAGTCAGCCCGGAGCGGGCGAAGCAACTCCGCGACACGGTCAAAGAAAACGCCGTGCCGCTCGCAAAGCTCGGCTCGTTCATGCAGGGGATGAAAGAACAGCTCCGCATCAACGGTGCGACCGTGAATTGGGAAACGGGTCAGGTGCAGTGGCCCAAGGATCTCAGCGGCGTCAGCGCAGTGAAGCCGTCGGACGTGCTCGGCAAGGACTTGGGCGAGGCGTTCAACACGAACGAAGACCAACTGCGAAAGCAGATGGCTTTCAACAAGGAACTGCTCACCACGGACACGACGGGTGCCGTTGCCACGCCGGAGCAAGCGGCAACGTTCGAACAAGTGCTGGGCGGAGCCGCGCGAAACGAAGACGCTTACAAATCATCCGTGGAACGCGCGGTCAAGTATCTCGTGTCTCGCCGCCATGGGTTCCTGACGGCGATGGGCACAGAGGGATCGGCGCTTTACAAGGCCACCGAAGACAAGCTGAGGAACGCGCAGCAAGCGAAGATGAATGAACTCGGCACGCTTCCGGAGGGGCGCCGATAATGGCCGTACTCATAAATAAAGAGACCGGCCAGGCCTTCGAGGTCTCCGACGACGAGGCGCCCCAAGCCGCGGCGGACATGGATCTCGTGCCGGCGACTCCGGACCAGATCGAGTGGCTGCGCAAACAACGCGAGTACGAAGCAAAGCCCGTCACTGAGCGGGCGCTGGAGTCTGTTCAGAGCTACGGCGAAGGCCTATCGCAGATAGGCGGCAAGGCGGCGCTGGCCGTTGGTGGCCTTGCTGGACTGCAGCCGATCCAGGGCCGCGAAGACGCGCTGTATCGCGCGCCGGACGTGCTCGAACGTCAGGAACGGCATCCGATCGCTCATGCGCTCGGGGTGCAAACACCAGCCCTCACTCTGAGCGGAGCCGTTGGCGGGTTTGCGGGCATGGCCGCGGAGAGCGCCGCGGTTGGGTTGAGCGATGAATTGGTCGCGTCTACGCAAGAGGAGCGCGACTTCTCCGCCGGCGCCGCTGCGGAAGGCGCAGCAGTCGACCTGGCATTCAGCGCGCTGGCACACGCTGCAACGGGTGTCGCGAGCCGCGTCGGCAACCTGCTGCTGTTCGGCACCGGCAACACGATGGCGCGCAACATCAAGCGCGGCCTCGACGAGAGCGCGGGCCCGGTCGTGCCCGATGACGTGCGCTTCGAGGGCCCGCTGCTCGAGGCGGAGACGCGGTCTGCGCGCGCCGCGGCGGCGGCCAGCCCCGGCATGCCCCCGGGGCCCGAGCGAGACGAGATGCTGCGCAGGGCGGCGCGAGACCTCAACCAGCAGGTGGAGACCGAGGGCGGCGACCTCTTCGAGCGCACCGCTGCGACAGCGCGCGAGAGCGCATCGGTGGGCGGCTCGGACGCGGTCGCTCGGCGAATCGACGACTTTCTGACCGAGACCACTCCGGCGCAGACGAGCTGGAGCGCGGACGCGACGCGAAAGCTCGACCAGATGCGTCAGGCGCTCGTGGCCATCGGCGACGAGCCCGCGGAGGCTGGCGTTGCTGCCCGGGCGCGAGAGACCGCCGACGAGGCCATCGCGGCGATCGACGGCGCCGCCGACTCCGCGGAGTGGTTCAAGGCGTCGGGGAAAGCGCGGGATCGCCTCGATGCGATCGCCGACGAGATCGCGGATTCCGACCTGCCCGAGGGCGGCGTCGTGGCCCGAGCCGTCGAGGACGCGCGCTCGTACCTTGAAAAGAGCCTGGCCGATCGAGCGCTGTTCGGCGCCGCGGCGGAGATGGACGCGGGGCTGCGCGGCGCGGCGCGAGACCAGATCGGCGCCGCGGTGCGCGCGAGCGGCGGCGACCTGCGTGCGCAGCTGGCGGCATTCGTTTCGGCCGACGCTGCCGAACGGGTCGTGATGCGGGCGCCGCTCGAGCAGGCGATCGAGGGCTTCGAAGATCTCGCGCGCGCCCACGAGCGATTCGGAACGGCGCGGCCCAGGGATATCGAGACGCTACGCGAGAACGCGGCGTCGCTCCGTCGCGCCCTGACGTTGGCTGACGACGTTGGCGCAGCAACGCGAAGCGCTCCGGCGCCAGCCGCTCCGAAGGCTTCGCCGGACTCGCGCGCTGAGCCGAACTTTGCGCGTGCCGAGACCCTTGCGGGCCAGATTCGCCAGCGCGCAGCGGCGCACGCAAAACGCGCCGGTGTCCAGGCGGCGCAGAGGGTCGTGGACTACGCGGCGGGGCCAGGGCGCGCAGTGTACGACGACGCCGTCAGCGACGCGCTGAAAGGGGCGATCCAGACGGTCGGCGCGCTTGGGGGTCTCGCCGCAATGGGGCCGCCCGGGTTCGTCGCTGGCTGGCTCGGGGCTCGATCGATCGGGAAGAAGATGGCTCCGAAGGTCGGGCAACAGATTCTCGATGCTGCCCAACGGTATGTCAAAACGCACGGTGCAGACACGGCCGGTGCTGCGCTGCTGGCGGCAGCGGCCCTGGGCGAGGGAGACGACGAGAGCGGCGACACGGACGCGCTGGCAGCCTCAATCGGAGGTCTCTTCTTCGCACGCCGGTTTGCCGAACGCGCGCTGGGCGCCGCTGGCCGCGGCGCGAAGGCGTTGGGTGAAGGGGCCTATCGCGCCTCGGAGGCCGTCACGGGCGCCGTGGACGCAGCAACTGGCAAGGCTGCTCAGGCAGTGGGGAACGTCGCCTACAAGGCGGGACGAAAGGTCGGGGAAGCCACGGGCGCAGGGCTCGATGCCGTCGCAAAGGGCGCCGCGGACGAGGACCTCGTCAAGGGCGCGATCCGGTCGGGTGTGCGCGACCCGAAGCGTTGGCTGGTTCGAAACACCCGTGGCCGCATCGCGGACAAGGCCGCCGAATACTTTGGCCCGCGCATCTCGGGTGCTGCAGCGAGATGGCTGGAGAAACGGCACGGCAAGGCAGCGCAAGAGATTGTCAACGAAGCCATCAGCGAAACCGCGGCGGCCGGCAAGCGCGACGTCGCCTTGCTCGAGCAGCATTCGGCGCAGTCCGCGGCGATGGTCGAGGATGTTGGGGCCCAGATTCGAGCCGCGCTGAACGAGACTCCCGAACAGAAGGCACGGGCACTCGAAGCTTTCCCGCAGCGCATCGGCGGCGATGCCCATGCCCAACGTCAGCTCTTGACGGCCGCTGTGGATGAGTTGGCCGACGCGCTCGGCAAGGTCAGCGACGGAACCACTGCCAAAGTCGCGATCGATTTCGCCAACGCGGCGAAAGAAGCCATCATCAACGCTCGCACGGCGCGCGATCGGTTTCGCATCGGGATGCAACTCACGGAGACGCTCGTTCACCACACGGCTGAGGTGGGCGATAGCGAGATGGCCAAGGTCTTCGGGGCGTACGCTGACAAAATGTGGGAGGCCATGGGTCAGCGCGAACTCTGGATGGGTGCGCGCGAGCTGGAGCGCGAGACGAAGCGACTCGCGAAGAAGCGCGAGTCGATTATCGCGAAGATCAGCGCTGGAGAAAAGCTGGGAATCGCGGCTCTTGTTGGCTCTGCTGCTGTTGACGACGACGAGACCGGTGCGGCGCTTGCTAGCGCTGGTGGGCTGCTCGCTGGAAAGCGTCTGATGCGTGAGGCCGCTACCGTGCCCCCGAAAGGAAAAGCGCGACGCCCCGACGGGCCCATTGCCGCGCTTGATGCACGCGACGCCACACCCACGAACTTCTACCCGAACAGCAACGCGGCTCGGAACGAGTATGGTGAATCGATGCGCGCGTATCGTGAGGCGCAGCGCGCTGACAACCTGAGAGCAGGAGAACTCGAAGGCGAGTTGTCGGACCTGAAGAAAGCGGGGCTAGTCACCGGCGCAGCCGGAGCGCTGGCGCTCGACGACGACGACGGCGGGGCTGCGATGGCGGGGGCTGGGGCTCTGGGTCTCGCTGGCCGGCGTCTTGGGATGTGGAAGATCGGTCGCGAGTTGGTGAATCTTGACAACGTCGCAGACCCTATCGCAAAGCTTCGCGAAATGGGCGCGAAGCCCGCTCTTTTGGAACGTGTCGCGTCACGGCTCGATGCCGCAAGCCGCCCCATTGCAGAGACAGCGATCGAGACAGAGCAACACGCAGCTGTCGCAGCAAAAAACCAGGCGCTTTGGAGCGACGCTGAACGCGAAGCCATTAGCGACTATCAGGGCGAAGGATACAGAGACGTAAACGAGGCGCTGCGCTTCGGCGAGCGAGCGCCAGCAGAGATTATATCCGCGCTCGATAAGGCAGTGGCTGCAGGCAACGTCACTCCGGGCATGATCTGGCGCGGCGTCGACTTGCCGGAAGCAGAGATCGAGCGCTTAAAGCAGAGTTCTCACGTGATGTCTCAGGGCATCTTGAGCGGAGCGACCAACGACGCGCGCGCCCGCGTGTTTTCTCCAGGCGAGTACGGCAACAAGCCAGTCCTATTTCGTATCGAGCAAAAGACGGGTGTTCCTGTAGAAGAGAGTGGCGAAGCTGAAGTGCTCATGCGCCCAGGAACGAAGTTCGAAGTCGTAGGGGTTGGGCGAGACCGCTACGAAGGCGGTCCGTACACGAAGAACGACAAGGATTGGAAGTACATCGACACAATCGATCTTCGCGAGGTCGGTCAGGTTCCGGATAAGAGCCGACGGTCGTTCATGCGAAAGCATGGCGGCAAGGTTGCGGCCGGCGGAATCGTTGGTCTGGGTGCCGGAACGCTCGCTGTAGACGACGCCCAGGCGGCAGAGTTGGAGGACTCTCCTGACGATCGCACGATCGCCGCCCAGCGCATCCTAAGCATCGACGACGCGGCGACACGCCGGATCCGCCACACGGCGCGCGTGCTCTCTGGTCTCGCCGAGCCGCCGTCGCCAGAGGGTCTAACGACCGCGCTCGGGCGATTCGGCGCCGAGTACGACGACCCGCGCTCCGCCTTCGAGGAACGGAAGACGATCCTGCAGAAAGCCGAGATCGCGCCGGCGCTGGTCTACGACGTGATCGCGGCCACGTTCGGCGACGTCGCGCGCGTGAGCCCGGAGCTCTATCAGGCCGCGTCGGCGCGCCTGCTCGATGGGTTCCGCTACATGCGCGAAAACCTGCCGCCCGAGGTCAAGACGTCGATGCTCTACCCGACCGGGCTGCCACCGAGCGAGAGCGCGATGCGCGACTGGGCCACGCAGTGGAACACAGTGATGGACCCTGAGTCTGTGCTCGATGACATCGACCGCGGCACGGTGACGCACTTGCAGATCGAGACGCTCGAAGGCGCTCACCCCGATACGTACCAGCAGCTGCGCACCGAGATCATCGCCGAGGTCGGCGCGAACTTCGCCGACATCCCGACTTCGACCAAGCAACAGCTCGACATTCTGTTCCAGGCCGATGGCTTGGCGGGGCCAATGTTCAGCAGCGCGGCCGCGGTCATGATCGGGGAAGCGAGCCGCGCCGCATCGAAGCGAAAGCAGCCGGGGCCCGCCGACACCGGCGTCAACGATATCGAGGCGGCGCGAAGCGCGAACGGGCTCGAAGCGATACGCAGCAGCGTCACAAACAGGGCAACATGACCGACAGCGCACAGAACTCCAAGCTCGCGAGAACGATCCAGGATTCGATCAAGAATCAAGACGCAGAGTGTTGGATGCTGCGAAAGAACCAAGTCGACGCTGCGCGCGACCTCGGCGACCTCGGTGAGCGAGCGATGATTGAGAATTGCTGGCGAGCGACCCGCGCCTATCGCTTCGCGTCCTTGTATGAGGGCTTTCGACTCACAAACCTGAGCAGCTGGGGCGCCGACCTCGACTGCCTGCAGGGCATCTTCCCCGGGCTCGAAGCGCCGGTAATCAAGAACCGATGCCGCTCGCTGGTGCGGGCCTTCATCAACAAGAGCTTCGCCAACGATTCGCCGCTGCCGCAGTTCATGACGAAGGGCGGCACGTTCGACCAGGTCGCCGCCGCCGAGGACCTCGACCAGGCCATCTGCGCCGAGTTCAAGGAGCCGCAGGGGCGCTTCTCGAACAAGGCCGAGATGGATCGGCATGGCGCGCTCATCGCGACCGCTGCGACTGGCCAGTACGCAGTCTTTTGCATCGACTACGACAACGCCACGAGACCGGAACTCGAGCTCGACGACACGCTGACGCTCGGCATCTACCGCACCCAGCAGTACGGCGCGATCCGCCACGTGGTGCGCACCGTGTGGATGCTGCCCGAAGAGGCGATTCGAAAGTTCGGCCTCAAGTTCCGCGACAAGATCTACGAGAACCTCGAGATGCGCGAGGGCAAGTTCGTTGCGGGCCAGGGTCTGAACCGCGGAACCATGCCCACCGCGAGCACGCTCACGTTGGCGCGTCGCGAGGTACGCATCGTGATGGGCTGGGCCGTCAGCGTTGGAGACGAGCCGGGGCGGCAGATGTTCGTGCTGAGAGACGGCACCGTGCTCCGTGACCGTGGCTACGACAAGCCTGCGCCCCCCATGGTGACGTGGGAGTACGAGCCCGAGATCGGCGGCGAGGGCGGGACGCCGCTCACCCAGCTCATCTACGTCCAGGCCATGTACCAGTCGCGCATCTTGCACGACGTCGACCACGCGGAGCGCAACACGCCTCAGGTGGGGTGGGCCGTTCAAAAGGGCACGCAGGGTGCTAAGTCTGTCCAAGGGCAACTCGCGCAGTCGAAGGCGATACAGGTGTTCGAGATCGACGGACCGATCGAGGGCGCATTCAAGGTGTTCGAGGTCGCGAAGTTCTCCAAGGACTCACTCGCGCTCGAAGGCGTCTACGACCAGGCCCAGTTCGACGACACCGGCATCTCGCGCAACCACGCCACTGGCACGAAGGCAGCGGGCACGACGAGCGGCGTGCACGAGAGTCTCTCGGCGAGCTATTACACCGAGTCGTTTGCCGATGCCGAGCGCCGATCCATCGAGATGCGCGCCGTCGGCGCGACCCGCATCATGGTCTGGGTCCTGCAGACGCTGGCAAAGCGCGGCTTCGAGCGCTGGGTCGGCGACAAGGCGTTCCGACGCAAGTTGCGCGGGGAAGATCTCGACCTCGACGAGAGCAAGTACATCCTCGAAATCCAGCCGGCGAGCGAGGAGAAAGACACGCCGAAAGGGCGGCTCCAGAAGGCCGAGAAGTGGATGGCGGATCCATCGGTGCCATTCACTGGGTCGGACATGGTCCAGATGTTTCGGACCTACGACGACACGCGCATGGCCCAGCAGCTATACGAACTCGACGGGTGGGTCGAGGAGCAGATCGAACGCTACCGCAAAACGCCGCTCGCCGAGATGGCAAAGCGGGACTTCTACCAGCCACCAGAGCGCTCGATGCAGATGGATGGGCTAATGTCCGCGTTGCGGATCATGAACCTCGCCTATCTGCGCGCGAAGCAGCAGGGCATGCCGCGTCAGCGACTGGTCTTCTTCGAGAACTTTTGCAACGGCTGCATCGCGCTGATCCAAGAGGAGCAGCGGCGGCTCGCGTCGTTGCAGCAGCCCCCACCCGGCGCAGGAGCGCCACCACCCATGCCCGCACCGGCGGGATAACGAAAGGCCACACCCTTGGCTGATGCCAGCACATTATCAAGTCGATTATCCGCCGCCCGCGCGGTCACGAACACACAGACCGGAGGCGCGGCGCCGGCGCCCACCAACGGTGCCTCCACGTCGTCAGCGCCAGCGGCGAGCACAGGCTCGCCCGCGGCCGACGCGAGCAAGCCAACCGGGACGGCCCCGGCAGACGCCAAAGAGACGCCCGCCGTAGACGCCGACAAGGGCACTAGCGACGACACCAAGGCGGACGGCGGCGACAAGCCGCAAACGCCCGAGGAACTCAAGAAGCATTTCGTCGCGATCGACCGGCGCGAGAAGAAGCTCAAGCGGCAGCGCAAGGAGTGGGAAGCCGACAAGAAAGCAAAGGAGTCAGAGTTCACGAAGGCCCGCGAGGAACTCGTCCAGGAGAACAACCGCATCTCGGCGCTGCAGCGCCATGTCGAGCAGAAGCATGCCTGGGTCGCCAAGGGCCAGCAGGCTTGGGACAACGACGACAAGGTCGGCTTTGCCAAGGCGATCGAAAAGATGGCCAAGGGCGCGAGCCTCGCCGCGATCACCCAGTGGCTCGCCGGTGCCACGGACAAGCCCGCGGGCGCGGCGAAGGCGGAGCCGAGCGAAGAGGAGCAGGGCTGGCGCCGCGAGAAGGCCGAATGGGAGCGCAAGCAAGCCGAGGAGCGCGCGAAGGCCGAGGGCTCGAAGAAGGAGACTGCGAGCGCGGAGAAGCGCGACCAGGCCAAGGGCAGGATCGCGGTGGCGTTTGCCAGGCACCCGTTTCTCGCCAACCCGGACGACCCCCAGAAGCCCGACCCGGATGCGCTGCAGGAGGCGTTTGAGCGCTGGGAAGGCGCGATGAAGCACCGTAGACCGGGCCAAACCGCGCGCGAGGTCGCGAAAGAGGTGCTCGACCAGCTCCACGCGCGCGAGGTGCGCCGGCTCAAGCGGCTAGGCATCGAGCCCAAGACGGCAGCGCCAGCGAACGGCAAGGGCGCCGCCAAGGGCACCGAGGGCAGGAAGCAGGGCGAGCGCCTCCCCGAGCCGCCGCCCACGAACAGGGGCGTCAAGCCGCCGAGCCTCGACGAGACGCGGGCAAATCGCATCGCGGCGGCAAGGCGCATGACCGAGCAGCAGAGGCGCGGAGTCGTGTGAGCCACGAAAGGAAAGCCATGAAAGAGCTGAAAGTCAGAATCACCGTTCCGGGTCCGGAAGAGGACTTTTGCTGCCAGTTGGAGTTCGATCGCGAGTGCGTCCGCGCAATCATCGAAAGGGCCGGCGGAGTTCTGAAACCAGAGTGGGAGCGCGTCAGGCATGAGTTGCGCCTGGCCACGGAAGACACGTTGCTCAAATGGGCGCAGCGGGCGCTCCCGGATCAGGTCGGGCGCGTGCGCTCCGAACTCGAGCTTGCCTCGATGACACTGGAGAACCTTCGTCGTCACCAGGAGCGCAGCGGATGACCCTTCGAGCAATAAACAATTCTCTAATCGGCACCCCTAACTATGAGGTGCAGAGTCGCATGAGCCACCTTGCCTGCGACGGCGAGGAGATTCACACGAAGCAATTCGGCACGGTGAAGGTCGGACGCACCGTCGAGTATAGCAACGTGCCGGGCCAAAACCGGATGGCCTGGATCACCGTGCAAAGCGTGGGGCCTGGTGCCGCGTGGATGAAGGACAAATACAGGCTCGATCGCATCCTGAAGCAGGGCGACGTGATCGGCTTCGACGCGAGCCAAAGCATCAATTGGAACGACGACGGAGAGCAGTTGATGATGCTGCCAGTCGATGCGGCGCTCTGTCGCTTTAACCCTGGCGACGAGAGGCCGCAAGCGCTCGGCGTCTACTTCATGTCGGTGCCCGACGAGGACGCTGCGCGCCGCTTCGTTCTCGGCAAGCGCTTACAGGAGTCGGGGTTCATCCTGACCAACGACACGAAGCGCGGAGAGATTCGCGTTGCCGACAACCCGCACTCGAAGATCCGCTACAGCGCCGAGCGCATCGTCGGCGTGGGCGCTGGAGGCATGACGATCGGCGAAGCGGGCCAGCAGGCGCTCGGCGACACGCGCGCGTACACGACCGTGTCGGTGGACGGAGGCATCAAGCGCATCCGGACAAAGGAGCCCGTCGAGATCGTGCCGGACCCGAGCGCGGTGGGCATGATCGGCGTGTTCATCAACACGATGAGCGTGGACTGCCTGGTGCAAGGCACGCCATACCGATTCACCAACTGGGACCGCGTGAAGGCGCTCGCCTCCGATGCGGCGGACCTGGAGACCGAGGAACTGGCGAGCTACCTCGCGAGCACGGGGACGTGATGGAACCAACGCACCTCCACCGGCTGTTTGACTGCCCGAGGCCAGTTGAAGCAGCATGCTGCTGCACCGAGTGCACGTGCAATGGCGACGTGCGGAACCGGTGTTCCGCGTGCAAAGCAGCACGCGCCGCTTTGATCGCTGCGCGAGACGAGCGATTCGCACGGACGGGGCACTACCTACCCGACTGCAAACCCGGAGAGGAACCGACGCTGCACGGGCGGTGCTACCATTGCGGCGCCAATGTTCCGGAAGACGAGCTGCGGGAATAGGCCATGTCGGCGCGGCGACGAAAGACCAAGGGGGCGGCGGGTGCCGCCGGGCAGGGACTCACGGCACCCGAGCCCGCGGATGCTACGCCCGCCGCCCCTGTGGACTCGGACACACCGGGACCAAACGGCCTCTCTCGCGCGCTCGCCGACCAGCTCGTCGCCAACCGCCGCACGATGCCGCGTCGGTTCGCGGCCACCGCCGCCGGCGTGAGTCCGCGCACGTTCGAGCGCTGGATTCAGATCGGCGCGAGCTCCGGCGACGACCCCATCTGCATCGAGCTCGCCCGGCGCATCTTCGAGGTCGAGGGGCAGGACGTCAGCGAGTCGATCTCCGATCTGAAGATGCTGCGCACCATGAGCGCCACGGCATCAGAGGCCTACCTGCGCCTGATGCACCCGGCCGACTTCGGGGGCGCCGTTCGCTCGGCCCCCGACGAGTTCGAAGACCAGGTGCGAAACCGCGAGGCGCAAGACAAGCTGCTGGCGTCGCCGCCTCCGCGCATGTTGGCCAAGCTGCGCGAGCACCGCTGGTTTCAGGTCCCGGCGGAGGCCACGAAGGAAGAGCTGGCCGCGGTCGAGACCATGATCGCAAACATCCGGATGCGCCTGACGAACGAGCGAGCGCTCGCGGCGCAGGGCCAGGGAAAAGGGTGATTGAGCCCCAACGCAACATGGCACGAGGATTGGCGCGACTGCTTCAGGGAGTACGAGCCGCGCGTCGATCTGACGGGGCACCTGCACCCGAAGCAGTTGGCTTTCAGGACCGATCCGAGCTTTCTCCGCGTGCTGCACGGGACGCGGCGCAGCGGCAAGACCGAGGTGATGTGCGTCGAGGCCATCGAGGTTGCCGACATGTTCCCGGGCGAGACCGTGCCCTGGATCATGCCCACGATCGGCATGGGCCGAGACATCGTGTTCCCCAAGATGGAGGAGCTCAGCACCAAGTTCGACCTTGGCCTGACCATCAACCGCGGCGACTTCAAGATCCACACGCCGAGCGGTGGCGTGATCCAACTCTTCGGGCTGAGCACGAAGCCCGAGGCGGAGAAGGGGCGCGGCAAGCGCTATCCCCTCGTGATCGCCGACGAGGGCGGCGCGTACCCGAACCAAGACCTGCTGAAGCTTGCGCTGGACGAGACCTTTGGCCCCGCAACGGCGGACTTCCGTGGTCTCGGGGGCCGCGGAATCGTCGTGGCGGGAACAGCGGGATACGAGCCCGACTCCTACTTCGAACGCCTCGTCGGCGGCAACTCGCACGTGAGCAAGCTGGGCGCCTCGGTCCATTTCATGCGGATCTGGGACAATCCGTTTTTTGCGGGCCGCGAGCAGATGATCATCGACGCGCACTTGCGCGAGAAGGGGCTCGCGGCCAACGATGCCGGCTTCCGGCGCGAGTGGCTCGGCGAGTTCTGCTCGAACACGGAGGGTCTCTGCTACCAGCGCTGGAACGGCGCGCTGCTGCCGCGGCACATGATCCCGACGGGCGGCTACACCGTGATGGGCCTCGACTTGGGCCGCCATCACCCCTGCGCCTGGGTCATCGTGCGCTTCGTCGTGGTCGAGACGGTCATCGGCAACACGCTGCGCAGCGTGCACCACGGGCACGTCATTGCGAGCTTCGAAAAGACCGAGTGCGGGCTCGAAGAGATCGCGAGCATCACGCGCAAGCTCACGCAGGCCTATCACGTCAGCCACATCGCGGGCGACTCGGCGGGACTCGGGGCCACGATCATCGACGACCTGAAGACCGTCTACGGACTCCCGATCGTCGCGGTGAAGAAGCGCGGCGACAAGTCGGGCCGCATCTGGATGATGGACTCACAGCTCGGCGCGGGCACGCTGCACGTTCACGAGGGCTGCGATTCGCTGGTGCGGCAGCTCAGGACGGTGCCTTGGGATGAGCGGAGAAAAGACCACCACCCACGTTTCAGTGACCATTCCGCCGATGCGTGCCACTATAGCCTCACGCTCTCGCGGCAGCACGACCTCGAGGAGGAGTTGCCGCCCGAGCCCGGCACGCCTCAATGGTATGCTGCTCAGGAGAAGCGCGATGAAGAACTCACGCTGGAGTATTCTCGACACCGTCAGCAGCGCGCGGCGTGACCGCGCAGAAAGCAAACGATGAGGCCCTTCAGCACGCTGGGCTGGTTCATGCTCGAAGCCATCGGTGCTCTGCATCTCGACCAGACGAAAGACGTCGTGCTCCAGGCCTGGATCCTGGACACGGAGGAAAGGAAAGCATCATGACCATCGCCGACGACATCCGCCGCGTGAAGATGCGCAAGAGCGCCGAGCTCAAAGCTCGCGAGACCCGAGCCGCCAAGCGCGAAGCGAAGCGCCTCGAGGGGCGCCTGCAAAGCAACCGCGCGCCGGGCGCGATGTTCGACACCGGATTCAAGGCGCAGCTCGACCGAAAGGCGCGCGAGGCCAAAGAGCGCGCGGGCGACCAACCGCGCCCCGACCTCGACCAGGCTATCGCGGTGGCGCGCCAGAAGGGCCACCTCCCGCCGGCTCACGATGCGGGCACGAGCTACGTCCCGACCGTAGAAGAGATCCTCGGAGACGAGGCGCTTCCCAAGCCGCCGGCTCCGACGGGCGGCGACACCGAAAATCTGCCGAGCGCTGATGATGTGTTGAACAACCCAGCCCCTGAGCCCGTGGAGGGCAGCGCGTTCACCCGGGAAGAACTCGCGGAGATCGACCGGCTGAACCCGAAGCGCGCGGTTGCGCCGGCATCAGCGCCGCGTCACCATCAGGGTGGCCGCCACAAGAGGCGGTGAACGGGAGCTTGGTTGTTCGTCTACGTCATCACCAATTCCGTCAACGGCAAGGTTTACGTCGGCAAGACGATCGCTCCCGAGAAGCGATGGGCACAGCACCAGTCCGTTGCGATGGCTGGGAAGGCAGGGCCACTGTATGACGCGATCCGGGAGGAAGGCGCTGCCGCATTCGAGGTTTCGGTAGTTGAGGAATGCGGCTCGGAAGACGAGGCCTTCGATGCCGAGAGGGTATGGATCGACCGGCTAGCGGCGACTGACCCGGACCACGGGTTCAACCGATGCATTGGCGGCAACGGCCCGTCTGCGCTGGGCGATCATCGGTACCGCCACATCACGGCTGAGACGTGCTGGGAGCTTTACTCCGCGGGCGTCGCGGCCCCTGAGATCGCCAGGCGTCTTGGTGTCGCCTCGTACCAGCCAATCTACAGGCTGCTGAAGCGCGCTGGGTACCCCGTGAGGAACGCCGGTCGTGTCAGGAACGCTGCGGCTGGGCACGTCCTTCGTGACGCTCGGGATTCTCACTCGCCGGAGTGTCGCGCCGCCCTTGACAGCGCGCGGGGCTCCTCATAAGATTTTGCTAGTCTACCGGTGACTCTAAACCCGGCCGCGTCCTCGGGCCTTTGGGCGCGGGAGCCACGCTGTGGTCTCCGAAACCGAGCGCTGTGCAACGGAGCATCCCCGTTGTTCCCTCGATTCGGAGGTCTGTCCCAGTGTCGGACGTTACCTTCTTCAAGGTGGAGACCTGAGAGGCGAAAGCACTCAGCGCAAACCCTTCTGTATGCTGGAACACCCGGTGGATCCGACGGTACGGGCGCAGTTGCATCCGTGAAAATCCGAGCGGTGCGGGCAATCAGCAGGCAACCGTAAAGTGGGAGCCTCAGAGGCCAAACGAAGGGCACCCTACGGGGTGATGATATGGTCCGAACACCACGGCGACGTGGTGAGCTGGCGGGAACAGAAACTAGCCAGCCTTCGCTGAACCAGCGATGCAACAGTTGTAAGTGCACCAATTTCCTCAATATTTCCTACGTCGACGGTGACCTCGCGCACCAGGCCAGCGTCCGCGCGAACCCGTCGATCAAGCTGTTCGACATCAAGGAAGCGGGCGGTAGCAGCGTCGAGTCACGCTTCATGCTCCGCGGCGCTGCGGGCATGTCGGGCAATCTCACGGACGCCCAGGCCATCGCGGCGCAGAACAAGAACGGCCGGCACTACCGCTGGCAGGTTCCGTTCGGCAAGACGCGCGGCAGCTTCCGGATCCCCTACGAAGACATCATCCAGTCGAAGCTGAGCGAGGCCGCGGAGGCCCAGGCGCTCGAGCTCGAAATGGAGAAGGGTCTCGCCGAGTGCGGGAGCAAGCTCGTGCAGCTGCTCTTCGGGCGCTCTGGCCTCGCCGGCGGCTTCGGCGAGTGGGAAGAGACCGCGAGCGGCGACTACCCCTCGTTCTGCATCCGCTTCGCCGACCCCAGCGACGCGCGGAACTTCCAGCCCGGTGACAACGTGGTCATCGCGGCGGGCACGGGCGAGAGCGCTCAGAGCCTCGTCGGTGACGTCGGCTACGTGCTCGACTCGGACGTCGAGGATGGCTTCATTCGCCTCGCTGCGCTGAGTGACCTCGAGACGGCGGCGAACCCAGGTGGCTGGGTCGACGACACGAACTACTACGTGTTCAACCTCGGCCTGCACGGCAACGGCGACCAGGAAGAGGTCATCGTGCCGCTCGAGGCCTACCTCCCCGCGTCGCGCGCCAACGACACGTTCCTGGGCGTGCCGCGCATCGACTCGGCGTCGCTCTCGGGCGCTCGCCTCTCGGCGACCGAGGAAACCGGCTCGATCGTGCAGCGGATCAAGCGGCTCATCGCGAAGATGCGCGGTCGCTACACCGACATCGCGAAGGGCGCGAACAAGGTCGTGCTGAACGCCGAGGACTTCGGCGCCGCGGACGAAGACCTGACCGCGCAGCTGATGCGCTCGCCGGCGACGAAGACCGAGGACGGCTTCACCCAGATCACGATCAACACCGCCAACGGCGCGACGGACCTGATCTCGGAGCCCTACAAGAACAAGGGCTCGTTCTTCGTGCTCTCGCCCGCATCGCTGAAGCTCTACTCGGCGCTCGGCGGAGGCAAGCTGCTCGACCTGGTGAAGTTCCCGGGCGGCCAGGTCACGCGCGTGATGGAGGGCTCGAACGACTTCGAGGTCCGAACCTTCTCCAGCCTCGCCAACACCGTCGGCGCACCCTTCGCGCACGGGCGCGGGTCGACGACCTCCTGAAAGGAGCCGACCCAGATGGCACTCGGCGGCTGCGGCAGTCCAGTTCGTGGGTCCGGCAACGGGCTCACGATCTGGAACCTGGAGTGGACCTTTTCCGACGGGTCGGGCGCGGTGGCGCTCGACACGGCGCAGAGCGATCGTCACCCGGACATCGCGACGCCCGTCGCCGATGGCGGCACGGGCATCACGTCGATCCGCTTCCCCAAGTGCGACCGCGTGTGGCTCGACGCGCTCAACCACGAGCCCGCGGACGAGACCACGGCTGCGGCATACCGCCAAGTCGCGCTCGTCTCGGTCAGCCCCACCGCGGGCACGGCCGAGGTTCGTTACCTGGCCGCCAACGGCGGCGCGCTGTCGGACCCCACCAGCGGTTCGAGGACGCGGCTCACGCTGCGGCTCGAGCGCCCCTGACCATCAACGGAGATTTGATCCATGGCAACTACCATCTTGAGCGGCCCCACGGGGCTGTTTGACCCGTACACCCGGGACCAGGCCAGCGCGCGCCAGGTCCTCGCGCTCGCCATGTATGGCGGCGAGAAGGGCGCCGGCGACACCGATCTGGCACTCCGAAAGCGCGTCGTCACGGCCGAGAAGTGGATCTCCGGATTCCCCGACTTCGAGGTCGACGTCGCCACGACTGCAGCGGAGACCGGCGCCGCGATCGAACTCATCGCGAGGGGCGTCACCTTCCCGGCGGGCTTCATGCGGCTCGTCAACGTCGACTACTACGTCGCCGGCAACGCCGCGGACGAGACGGGCTGGGCGCGACACACCGCGCTCGTGTCGGGTGGCTCGACGCCGATCGTTCGCGTCGTGACGGTGCCCGCGAGCACGCCCGTTCAGGTCGGCGGCAACACGCTGTCCGGCGTGGCTGGCGCAGGGTTCGCGTCTACCCCGGCCGTCACGGTCGTGGCTGGCGCGAGCACGGTGACGGTCAACGTCGTGTCGGCAGAGGCCGAGAACCTGAACTGGAGGGTGCAGGTCTCGCTCGGCAGGCTCGTCCCGCTGCGTATCCCCGCGAGCTGAACCCTTCCCTCCGCGGGCGGCGAGAGTTTCTGGCTTTCGCTCGTCGCCCGCGGTGGATCCTTCGCAAAGCCGCCGGAAAGCGAGGCCATCAAGTGGCTGACATGTACGACGAACTGTCCGAGCTCGATGACGAGATGGGCGAAGACATGGCCGCCGAAGGCGCCGCAGACGAGGCCGAGGCCATCGACGCCGAGTTCGCGATGCACGCCGCCGAGGCGGGCTTCGACACGCCCGAGAAGCAGAAGGCCCTCAAGGCTGCGATCGAGCGCTGCTACGCCATGAAGGACGAGGCCGCGGGCGAGGAAGAAGTCGCCGACGAAAACCTCGAGGAACTCGAGGACGAAGACCCGCTCGAAGCCTTCGCGTGAGGTGATTCATGGCGGTCACTCGCACGCTCGGGGCCATGCAAAACCGCGGGGCCAAGCTGGCCGACATCACGCTTGGTAGCGGAAGCAGTGCGCGCCACGAGACAACCGACGCCACGCTGTATCTGAACGACAGCTATCGGCAGCTGCTCACGCTGCTGACCACGCGCGGCTTTGATTTCGCCTTGACCGAGACCGCGCAGGCGCCGCTGCCGTCAACGCGCGCCGACACGAACGAGCAGTACTCGCTCATCGACTGGCCCAGCGGGGCCATCCTGCTCAAGCGGATCGACGTCTACAGCGACGGCAACTGGTTCGAGCTCGACCGGCGCGACTGGACCACGCTACGCAGCGAGTGGCGCTCGAGCGCGGCCATGGCGCGCCGCCCCGTCGTCTACGCGCCGAAGAGCCATGGCACGGTGAGCGGGGCCACCTTCACCGCCGGCAAGATCGCGCTGGCCCCGTTCTCTGCCAACGGCTCGTACAAGGTCACGTATCAGGCCGAGTGGGCCGACATCACGGACACGGCGCATGTCTTCCTGTTCCCCGACGAGCACTGCGTGCAGTGGGTGCTCTGGGATTTCGTCGTCAAGATCGCGGCGCGAGACCGGGACAACCGGAAGCGCCACGAGATCGCCATCACGGAGCGCGCTCACGCCGAGGCGCTGATCGGGCACTTCGTGCCGAACATCGTGCAGACCGGGCCCCAGACGATGGTCCGATCGCTCAACTACCACCGATGAAGGAGACACCCATGCTCACCCGCACCATGCTCGCCACCGCTCTCTGCCTCGCCACCGTCGCCTCGGGCTGCGGCTCAGCGCTCGTGCAGTGCAAGCTCGAAGCGGTCGAAAGGCTGCCCGATGACCCGCTCGCCGTGAACGGACACGACGTTTCGAACCTCATCGCGCGCCTGCAGAACTGCCGGGCCAGCGCCGCCGACGCGGGGGCCCGGTGAGTCCGCTCCCGCCCCGAGCGAAGCCGCGCGCGGTGCCGCAGGTTCCTCAGCAGCCATACCCGACGGCGTCCGACTACGAGCCCGAGGTCACCGTCGAGGAGCCGATACCGCTCACCTCCGACGAGGTGCCCACGATGCGCGATCTGAGCGAGCAGATCGGCGCGGTGAGTTCGCACCTGCAGGTCGTGCACAAGGAGGCCGCGCTGGCCCGCGTTGCCGCCAGTGCTGCTGCCGCCGCAGCGGAGTCCGCCCGCGGCGAGATCGCTGAGGTGCGCAGGCTGGTTGTCGGTGACCACGCGCCTCGCCTCACGGAGGTCGCAAAGCGCGTCGAGGACGTCGAGAAGCGCGTCCCGCTCACGATTCCACCGATGGCCAAGAAGGGCGGCGCGCTCGTCGGCGCAGCGGCCATCTACCCGCTGCTTGAGTGGCTGATTCCTCTCGCCCAGAAGTGGATCGAGTCGCGGTGACCTGGACCGGCGTCGCCAAGTTCCTCTGGGAACTGGGCAGCGAACTCTGGCACGAGCGCCAGCGGCGGAAAGCGCGCTCGCGCGCCGCGGAGCACTGGGCGACGACTTCAGCCCCAGCGCGCGCGTGCCCGCGGTGCCGCGAGATCGCCTACGTACCGGGCCAGACGACGTGCACCAAGTGCGGAGCCGCGCTGTGAAATTTACGGGCGTGCACCACGCCGTGCTGGTCTACCGCTCGATGGGCTTCCGCGTGGTGCCTCTGTACGGGGTCACCAACGGGCAGTGCGCGTGCGGCTCCTATCGCTGCAAGGAACGCGACGCGGGCAAGCACGAGCCGCCGGCGACCGACGGCGCCTGGAAGGATGGTGCCGAGCACGGCCCCGCCGACTTCGGCACCGAAGACAACGTTGCGCTCGCCATGGGCGCCTGGAATGGCTCCGCCGACTGGCTCGTCGCGCTCGACATCGACGGCCCGCTCGACCTGTCCGAAATCGGCTGGACGCTGCCGCCGACGCTGACGCAGCGGAGCCCACGTGGGCGGCACCTGGTGTTCTCCGTGCCCGCCTACACCCCGCTCGGCAACTGGGTCGACGCGCTCGAGACGAAGGCCAGCTTTGGTGCCTCGCTCGACCTCCGCTACGCGCGCGGCCGCATCGTTGCTGCGCCGAGCCGCAACGCCTTCGGTGCCTACGAGTGGGTCGACTTTCGGCCGCCAGCGCGGCTGCCGCAGGCAGCCATCGACGACATCCTCGACCGCCGTGCCGCGCGGGGCCTGCCCGTGGACACGGAATGGCGCCGCGGCAGCAAGCGGCCATGAGTTCCCATGGCGCAGAGGTTTCGCCCACCACGCGACGTCCCTGATATTGGGGCCACACCCGCTGAACAGGCGCGGTTCAAGGCGTGGCTGCGCACCGCGTTCGTCGAGCTCGCCGAGGACATCGCCGCGCTCGGTCGCATCGACGCTCAGACGGTTGTCGCCCAAGAGACCATCGACGTAGCCGAGGGCTCGCTCCGGCGCGTGACTCCGCCGTCGGGCGGCATGGCGGTCCGCGTCCCGCCGCCGCACCCAGGCAACGCGGGCGCGACGATCCGCCTCATGATCGAGGCGCCGGTCGGTGCGCTCACCATCGTGGCGCGGCCCGGCGTTGGCGACGATGGCAGAGTGTTCCAGCCCACGATCAACGGGCAGAGCGCGGCCACGTTTACGGCTTCTGGGCTCGTCGTGCTCACGTCGAACGGCGAGGACGACTGGAAGTCGGCGGCCGAGTTCGCCGCGGAGTCGCCGGCGAGCATCGTCATGCGCTCCGGAGGCTCCGCGCTCGACGCGGAGTACCTATTACGCACCGCAAACGCTCAACTGCCGAACGCGCGTGTCGCTGATGACTCGACCGAGATCGATATCAACTACTCGGCGCCGGCTCTCGTCAGTTGGTTCCTGAAGACTGCCAGCGTCGCATTCTCGAAGCTCGCCAATTTGACGGGGCTGAGCGTGCTCGGGCGCGCCGCCAACAGCGCCGGAGTCATGGCCGCCATTACGGCCACGGCGGGTCGCCAGGTGCTACGAAACAATGATGCTGGCACTCAGATCGAATGGGGCAACCCGATTGAGGCGCAGCTCGACGACGTCGACCAGGGCGACGTGCACACGATCAATAGGGAAGACGGACGCCTCAGTGTCGCGGGCGGGATCGCCACATTCGCGAAGCCGCAGTCGGTTTCGGATGCGCCGGCAGGAACCCAGAACAGCTACCCGCTGCCGGCCACGTTGAAGCATGGCGACATTCTGAGTTGGAACCTGTCTGGTGGAGCCGTCACGTTGAATGGGATCGACTCGACGGGTGTACCCGACGGCTTCGAGTTCACGCTAACTCAATCCAATGGCGGTCTACCTGACGGGAATCAGCTTACGGTTGTAGACGAGAGCGGATCCGCTGGCGCCGCTGGATATCGCATCGGCACGCCAGATAACATCTCCATGATCGTTGGCACGGCCGGCGCCATCCGTTTCCGTCGGTTGGGCGATCCTGCCACTGGTCGATGGTTTGCCGTCGAACGCGGTTTCCCGCGTTCGTCCACCAGTATCGTCTACGGAGGCACCAGCGGGCGCGAAGCGCAGCGCGCTGCACTGACAGGATTCGCCGCAGCTCCTCAGAACAGCAACGCGACAACGAGCGCGGAGCCGCTCGTAACATACAGCGCAAGCGCCAACATGAGTGCCGAGCGCGTGCTTACAACGAGCACATCAAACACAGTCGACGTTTCGGTTGCTGGACAGATTCAAGTGCGAAGCGCTGCAAAAACAGGCGCCATCTCGCAAGCCGCCAACTCAAACGCCACGCAGTTTGCTGGCATCCGCGACAACGGGTCGCTCGAAACAGCGCGTGGGTTCATCAACGTGCTGTCCACCAGCACCATCACCGCGCTGGGCACGCAAGACGCGGGCAACGATGAGATCGAGCTGACGTGGAACGTCAATCTGGCTGCTGCGTACGCTTGGACAGGCAGTCATACGATTGGCGGCTCGGCGAACTGGACGATGAATTCCACCGGTGACTACGCCGTCACGGCGGCAGTGGTGGGGTTGATTAGCAGTAGCACGATGGGGCTCGACGCCGTTGGGACATTGACGCTCGAGTCAGACTTGAACGTGCAGGTCAATGCCGACGCGCTGTATCTGTCGGGCGACGGATTCCTGGTGTTCGATTCCGCGCCTGCGTCGACGCCTAGCCTCGGGACGCAACAGGGCATGTTCTGGGTGTCTCCGTCGTCTGCATCGGCCGAAACGCTACCTAGGTTCACCGACTCCGCCAACTCCGACCGTCGCCTGCTTATGTCGTTCGACCAGTTCTCGTTATCCACAGCGACCGGCGCCATCGGGACGGCGGCGCTCGATGACGAGCACGATGTCTTTCGTTGGAGTGGCGGGGCCAACGCGGACATTGACGGATGGTCGGGAAACCTGTGGAACGGGCGAGTCCTGTGCATCAGGAATACAACCAACGCTTTCACGCTCACGGTCAACCATGCCGCAGCGGCTACTCCTGCGAACGGGGTCAGATGTCCAGGGAGCGCGGCATTCGCGCTTGGCCCCAACAGTAGCGTGCTAGCAATTTACGATACAACCACGTCGCGGTGGCACTTAGTGGCTTACTGATTGTGTGACTTCGGAGATTGGATCCAATGGCTCAGCGCAAACGCACCCGCCGCACACAGGAAGAGTACACGATGCCGATCAACGACGCGCTCGCGCTGCTGCTGCCTCAGCATGTGCCGCAGGACGGTGACACCTGGACGCTATTCGTGCGTGACGGCACCCTGGAGATGACGCTGACGCAAGCGCCAGAGGTGCTGACGGGCAGTTCACGGTAGCGCTTCGCCGGTGCCTGGATCGACGGTGTTGCAGTCGAGCGCGGTCACGTCGACGAGGCCAACTTCGCCGTACGTTCGCACCACCGCGTTCTCAGGATCGACGATGAGACTGAGCGATAGCGGAGCCCCATCCGCGTCCGTCCCGCCACGCGGGTCGAGCGTCGACCAATCGGTCAGAAAGCAAAGCCCGCCCGTATAGTAGGCGATGTCGACGACACGATCGCCGCGTCGCTCGACAGAGCAAATCCCGGAAACGTTGCCGTCGGAAAATGTGACGTGCTCGGCCTCCACGGACACGCGCACGTCGCCGCTCGAGTAGGAGCCGGCGCATTTGACGCTTGCGGTGACACGGACGCCATCGGCGCCGGGTGGGCCCGGGGCACCAGGTGGGCCGTCCGCGCCACGCTCACCGGGCGCGCCGGGGGCTCCAGTCTCGCCTCGCTCGCCAGAGCATCCAGCCACCATCAAAACGAGCAAAAACCGCCTCACCCGCGGCACTACGGACGCCGCACCGGCGTCTTTAGGCCCTCCGCCTCCGCGCCTAGTCCGATGGCCGGTTGCCTGCCAGCCGGTTCCGCGCTTCGCTCCGCGGATGCCTGCCGACACCCACGGCCCATTCCCCTTCGAGGCGGTTCGCGACCTGCTCGGGATCGCCCGAGCGCTCTACCGTGCCGCGGACGGTGAGCCCCAGCGCCAGGCCGAGCTGCAGCACATCGGGACGGGGCTGCGCGAGGCCCTCGAACTGGCGCGCAGCAGTGGCGAGGGCACGATGGGGCGCCGTGCCGCCTGGGCCAAGGCGGAGCGCGCCGCCAAGGCGCTCGGGGAGTTGGTCGCCGACGGATGCACCGTCGAGCCGCTGGTGCACGCCACGGCGGCGCGTCTGGCGCGTGGCCGGCGCACACGGGCGCGCAATCAGTGAGCAGTTCAGTGGTACGGCTATCCGAGTCCGTGGAATCGTCCCGCCGTGGCCGCCGTCACTCCCCCGATCGAGGGGCCATTCTTCGTCACCGAGCGCGCCGCGCGCGATTACGCCACGCTGATGCGCCTGGACGACCTCGAGCGCGCCCGGACAGAGCTCGCCCAGCTCGCGGCGCGGGCCCACCTGGTGAGGCGCCAGGCGAACGGGCTCGAGCTCTGGCGCGTCAAGGCATTCGACGGGCAGCGACTCCGCCTGCTCGTCGGCGAGCCCGCTGCGCGCTTCCCAGGCGCCAAACCGGCGCTGATCCAGGTGCTCGGCGAGTTCACGCGCGGGCCGAAAACGGCCCGGTGAGCGCGTGTGGCGGCCGGCGCCCGTCTGGGGTATTGTCCGGCCATGAAGATGGCACTTATCCTGCTAGCGATCGGGTGCGGGTCGGCTGCGGTCGCAGCGCCCAAATCTACCGAGTCCAGACCCGCTGAGAAAGGCTCGCCGTCGATGCTGGTGCTCGACAACGGGCCGCCGCCTTCACCAGCGAGCCTCGTTGCGCCTGGCGAGGACCTGGCCGAGTCGCAGGCGAGGCTCGATGAAGACCTGCGGCTAAACCCGCCTGGCCCCGCGCCAGCGACCTTCTGCGACGCGCCCGAGGACGACCCGCTGGCGCCGGCCGAGCCCGCAAAGACTTCGGCTCGGGCCCGCGCCAAGCCGAAGTCCGCGGTGTTACCTCACTGACCGGTCGGGATGAAGCAGCTCAGGTCGTTGTCGTGGATGTCGAGCGCATCGCCGCTCGCATCCATGTCGATGTCGTTGATGCTCTCGCGATGAAGCTGCGAAATACCCATCGACGTAGCCACCGTCTGCGCGCATGTCAGGCCGGCACGCATGACACCGAAGGTGATGTCGGCGTATTGGTCGTGGGCGAACGAGAACCCGTGCATCATCTCGTGCAACAGGATGTTGAAGATGCCTGAGCGACGAGGCAGGACTTGAGTCGTGCACGACAGGAAATTGAACAACCCTGACCAATTAACGCCGATGTCGACCTTGCTATAGGTGTACATCATGTCGGGGCGTTGAGTGTACTGCACGGGAGGAAAGGTGCTGCCTGGAAGGCCAGCGGTTTCGCATTCGTCGGTCCACTCGACGATCTCGCCCTGCACAGCGGTGGCGTAGCGCAGCATCAATGGGCCAGCAGCGCTGAAACGTGCTGCAGCGGAGGCCGGCACGGTCGAGTCGCATTTGACGATGACCTTCGCTTCCGAGACGTTGGTGGTTCTCGGGAAAGTCAGCAGCGTGTTGTTTTCGAGGTACGTGAACATCGCTTGGATCGCGATCCGAAAGTCTTCACGCTGGCTGCTGTTGTTGGGGCATGCCGTTTCGTCATAGTACCAGCGCCACCGACGTCCCGTGGTGCTCAGGTGGATGTAGGGCATCAGGCACGGGCGCCACTCGTTCGTCGTGAGATCTGGGCGCTGGAACAGAGACCCGCAGCGAGCGCCTGGGGTGCGAAGCGAGTTGGAGTCCAGAAAGTCCACGTGACTATCGATCTGGATGTCCAAAGCCTGGATGTGCCAGGCGTCGTCGCAATCGAGCCCGAAGTGGCTGCAGTGATCGGGCTTCCCGGGGGCATCGTTGATGCCGTCCTGGAACGCGAGTTCGCCGTGCAGCGCCCAGCCCGCCAGTGCGGGGAAAGAGTCGTTTGCCTTCTCGACTTCCCCCTCTTCTAGGGGCGGGTCAGCGTAGGGGTCATCTTCGTGCGTCCAGATCCTCTCTGGCGCGGGGCCAGGCGGGTTTAGCCGCAGGTCTTCATCGAGCCTCGCCTGCGACTCGGCCAGGTCCTCGCCAGGCGCAACGAGGCTCGCTGGTGAAGGCGGTAGCAGGATCTCATTGAGATCTGGGCGCTCCAGCACCGGCGGCTGCTCCGGTGAGTCGAGCAGCGTCTCGTCGTTGCTGCTGCAGCCCACCGTGAGCGCGAGCATCATCCAAATTCGCTTCATGGATTCGTTCCTTTCAGTCGGCGCGCGGGCGGCACTGCGCCACCCGCATCGCCTTTCAATGGCAGCGCTGCTCGCGTGCGGGTCCAAGCCGCGTGGTTCGCGAGTCAGCGCGATGTGCGCCCGATGGGGCGCGTGTTTCACTGATTCTGTGTGGGTTCCTCCTTTGCCTGGCCGCAGATGTGGTCGTCGCAGTGCTGCTCCAACCGGCTCCAGGTTACGCGCGACAGATCACCGCCAGGGTCCTCCATTTCGCGCCTGATGCCCTCCAGCAGCGCGAGCGCGGCCGCGAGCTGCCGCCGGAGCTCGAGCGCCTCATCGCATCCGCACGCATCGACCTCCGCGGGGCGCTCGCTGCGGTAGTCGGGCGCGGGCGCGATCAGGTAGTCGGGAATGGCGAAGCCCTGCGACTCGTAGTCGGGCTCGCGCTGGATCACGACCGTGCCGGGGCCGATCTGGCCAAACGACGGACACAGCGTGTTCTCGCCCTCGCGATGGCGCACCAGGCAGAGAGGGCAGAGCGGAGGCGTGCTGGGCTCCAGGGTGGCGCCACCCAGCGGCGCGATGACGGGGCGGAACGGGAGGCTCGCTAGCTCTGCCGCGTCCATTGGGCGGGGGCTGGGCAGGAGCGCCTCGAGCGCCGCGACACGCCTGCCAATGTCCTCTCGGATGGCCGTCTCGACGTCTGCGTTGCGGAAGAGCACGCGGTTCTCGTGCTCGAGCGCGTCGATCCGCTCGCGCAGCGGCTTGCCCTCGGCGGGGTAAACCAGTGCGTCCAGATCGTCGATGCGCCTACCCAACTCGACGGCGCGGTCATCAAGCGCAGTGGTCTGCTCGACCAACGCTGTGATGTTCCTGGCGCGTTCGTTCTCCAGCGCTGCAACGCGGCGCCGAATCTCCTCGAATTGCTCGAACATCGTCATCGCTTCACCTTCGTGCAGAGAACCTCTCTGATGAGTCGCGCCCACGCATGAGCCTTAAGCCGGTCCGTGGCCGGAAAGCGCATGATCCGCCACCCCAGCAACACGGCCGCGTTGTACTTCTCACACTCGTCTCTGACGGCCTTCACGCGGCTGTGACCGCCACCCTGCCCGTCGATCTCAATCGCCAGTTTCTGCGACGGGAAGGCAAAATCAAATCTCCAGCGCCGCGTCTCGTGAAAGCGATACTCGCGAACCAAATCCCAGCCCGGCACCGGGTTCGCGGCGAGCGCCTTGGCCAGGTACTCCTCGGCGAGGCTCTTCACCGCTCCCCCAGCGCGCTCGGGTCGAGCCGACCAAACCGCATGGCAAGAAAGCCGTACGCGCGCGGGTCACGGCCCGCGGCGCGCAACTCGCGGCAGAAGGTCTCGGTGTTGCCTCGGCACCGCATGGCCGTGTAGGTGTCGATCCCGGCGTCCCGAGCGGCGCGGTAGCGGCGGCGCTGAAGATCATTGAACTCCCTCGCCTGCTCTGGCGTGCGACGCGGCATCAGGCCACCTCCCGCCGCGCCACGAGGCCCGGTCGCAATGGCAGCGTTCGTCCAGCGGACAGGGCCCGCATCGCGTAGGCATGAGCTGCTGCGCTCCGGCACCAGAACCGCGCCTGACCGGCGGGCATCCCGGCGCTCTTCAGCTCGGCGTAGGCGGCGCGCCTGCGAGCGGCAGCCTCCGACTCCGACCTCGCCTTGCCCTCCGCCCCCATCAGGTCGGGGAACGCCTGCGGGTCCACGCCAGCGCCGCGCAGAGTTTCAAGGAAACGAGACCGACTGGTCCGGACCCGAGACGCGACGCGCCAGTCGATCCCGAGCCGGCGCATGAGCGCGTGACGTCCCCGCCAGAGCGCGCGCATGTTGGGCGTCGCGAAGCCGGTCATGGCTTCGCCTCCCGGCGCCCGCTGGGCGGAACCCAGGTCTGCGGCGGAATCACGGCGCGCTGGCACGTGTGGTTGGTCTCGATGCCTTCGAGGCAGCCCTTGCAGGTGCGCTGGCACGGGTGGTTGCTCTCGAATCCTTCGGCGCACCCGATGCACTCGGGCTGCTTCACCTTCCGCTCCGCTTTCTCGCGCTCGGTCGGGGCTGGGGCGGTGGTCTGCAGGAAGGCGCGGGTGTCGCTGACAACAGAAGCACTCCGACCGCCCACGTTGCGCGGCGGTGTGACGGCCATCCACCTGCCCAGCAACTCGGTCGCGGTGGAGAGGCGGGACTTGAGCGAACCGCACAGGTCGCGCATTCCAGCATCGGCGTCGTCTCCGTCCTGCAGCTCCGCTCGCAATCGCTCCAGCAACTCGGTCGTGGCGGAGAGGCGGGTGTTGGTGTCCCATAGGTCTCGGGCGAGACCTTGACACGTAGTCACCAACTCTTCTCTAGACATACTATCGAACTTAGTCGACATCGCGCCGCCTTCCGCAACCCTCGTTCGGCCGATGCGTGTAACAGCACTTGTCACACAGCTTCTGTTGGTTTGCCTCCAACCGCTCCACCTCCGTGCACAGGGCCTCGCAATCGCGACAGGGTTTCTCCAAGGCTTCGTTCGCAGCGTCGAGCAGTCCGGTGATGTGCTCCACCTCCGCGCGCAGTGCCTCCTGCGTCTCCAGCGACTCACCCAGCGCTTCGTACGCCTTGTGCAGCTCCGCGCGCAGGGCCGCGGCTTTGGATTCGGCCGCACTGCGCGTTGCCAGCAGCTCTTTATTTACCTGCCGCAGGCGTTCGTTCTGTTTAAACAATCCCTGCGCGTTCTCCAGCTCAATCTGCTGATGTGCCAAGTCGCGCTCGTTCAGCGCTTGCTCGTGTGCCCGCTCCGCCGCCTCGCACTTGGCTTTCCACTCGGCGCACTCGGATTCGGCGCGGTCGAATTGGTCGTGCAATGCCTTCAGATGAGCGTTTGCATCTGCTAGGTCCGCTTCCGCCGCTTCCGCCCGATTCATGAGAGTCGCTTGACCCATCGCCTCCAGGGCCTGCTCCAGCTCTTGTTCCGCGCACTGACGCGCCTCGTAGTGTACCTTCGCGCCAGCCTCCGCCGCCTCGCACTTGGCCTTGACCTCGGCGAGCTCGGATTCGGCGCGCTGCAGGTCCTCATCTGCCGCTGCCATGTAACTCTGATACTGGTCTGCGGCCTGGTGGTCTTTGAGGACTAACCTGCGAACAGCCTCTTCTCGGTCTTTGGCGTACCGCTCCGCCGCATCGGCGCGGGTGTTGGCTGCATGCAGCGACTCGGACACAGCGGCTAGGTCCTCCGACTGCATCCGGTTCATCGCCTCCAACTCCGCCACCCGGGCATTGGCTGCGTCCAACTCATCCTGAAGGCGGGTCACCTCGCAACCCAGCCCGATGCTGCGCGCCTCCAACTCCACCACCCGGGCGTTGGCTGCGTCCAAGAGAGACTCGGCCGCGCGGGCGTGTGATTCCAGCGCTCCGCACTCCGCCTCCAGCTCCGTCACCCGGGCGTCGCCCAGCGCCGTGATGTCTTCTCGGTCGCGCTCCAACTCCGCCACCCGGGCGTTTGCTGCGGCGAGGTCGCAGTGCAGCTTGGTCGGCCCCGTCTGGTCGGGCGCGCCATGGTATTCGTCGATGCGGGCCTTGGTCGGGCTCGGCCCCGTGTGCTTGGGTGAGCCGGAAGCCGGTGCGGCGGCGAGGGCGGCCTCGAAAGCGTCACACGTCGTCTTGGGCAGGTGGGCGAATGCGCGCGTTTCGTACCAGGCCCGCACCCGGTCGAGCGCCGCGGCGAGGGCTTCGCACTTGGCGTTTGCGGCGTCCAATTCGTCTCGCGTGTCGAGCCAGCGTGCGTTGGCTGCGTTTCGTTCTTTTTCTGCGGTCGCTATCTCCGCGGCCTGGGCGTCGCACTTGGCGGTCGCAGCGTCCAGCAGACGGAGGGCTTTGGCCTCCAACTGGTAGTCACCATCGCCGTCCGCCAGCGCTGCGCGCTCCTCGTCCGTCAGTTTCTCCGTGGTCATCGCTTCCTCCTAGCTCTCTCGCGAATCGCCTCGACCTCAGCCGGCAGGAACTTGGTCGCGATCATGTTGCGAGCGCAGAGCGCGTTGGCGCGCGCCAGCAGCCTCTGTGTCCTCGGCATCGGCACGCGCAGGGCCGGGTCGCCGCGGTCATCCTTCAGGTCACGGCGCTCGAGGTCACGGCAGAAGGCCTCGAGTGCCCGATCGAGAGTGGCGTAGTTCACGATCAGCCGTCCTCGCCCGGTTCGCGCGCGATCATCGTGTGCGCGGGCCGCCTGATGTTGTTTGGTGAGTTGGCGAGGTATCCGGCGCACCAGGCCAAGGCCTGAGACCTCTCGGTCTCGCTCCACGCCTCCACCGTTTCGCGCGCATCGAAATCCGGATCGTCCCACGCCGGGTCTATCTCCCGCAGCATCTGCACGAGGCGCCCGCCGTCCACACGCTTGGGCAGGTCCGCGGGGGCGGCGGCTGGCGCGGCAGCGGGCGGAGGGGGTGTCACCTCGCTGCTCTGCGCTGGGGCCGCCGCCCCCTTGGATGCAACGGGGCCATCATTCCCCGTTGACTGCTTTTTCTGCCCGCGCATCGCGACGCGGCGCCCGTCGGGTGTGCCCGCCGGGACGGGGCTCGGAGTCGGCTCGGCCGGGATGTCGCTCAGCAGCCCCACGATCTCGGGCGCGAACGACTCGGCTTGTGGTTGGTCGCGCTCGGTGGCCTCGTCTACGTCCTGGGCGAGCGCCATCTCAGCGCTCTTGGGGAGCCAAGTGAAGAGCCGTCGTATGGCCGTCTTTTGCGCCATCGCGTTGTAGTCGTTGACCCAGGGCCCGTTGTTCTTGGCCATGGATCGCGCGCGGTAGCTCTCGACGCGCTCCCGGGTCAGCACGGTAAAGACTGGCTCACCATCCGTCAGGCGAGCGACGCCATACACGTGCGTGAGCGGCCCCGGCTCGTCGCAGGGCCTGTGCTTCAGCCTCGGCTCCAGGCCGAGCTCATACTCGAACAGGTCCCCCTTGAACACAGGATGAGCGTAGATGGCCTTCACCATGCCGCTCCGGCGCGCCAGGTCCATCATGCCCTGATACCCAATGATCAGAGTGCAAACGTCATTGTATGGAACCAAGTAGGCCTGGCCCAGCGGAGTGTTGACCTCCAGCCCGAGTTGGCTCGCCTGCAACAGGCTCCCCAGGAACGATTGCGGCGTGCACTGGGCCAGCTTGTGGTTGGTTCGCACCGCGGTTAGCGCAATGCGCGCAATGCGCTCCGGCGAGATGTGGTTTGGCAGCGCCTGCGCGATTGCGGGCTTCATCTTTTCGAGCAGCGCGACCAGTTCCCCGCCGCGTTTCGCCAAGTCACTCATTTGGTTCCCTTTCATTCGGTGCCGCGAATGGTCCGAAGTGTTCGATCGCTGCCGCGTCATACGCGCGCGCAGCATCAGATTCGTCTTTGAAGTAGCCCAAATGGATGCGGGCTCCGTTGACCTTGATGGTGGCGCGCCAGCCGTTGTGATGTTGGCTCTTGGACACGCCCTTGAAGCGCGACGTTTTGTTCGGCCGCTTGCGAACCATGTTCTGGCTGTTCTGTCTCTTGGTTGCCAGGCGGATGTTCTCGCGCCGATTGTCCAAGCCGTCGCCGTTGATGTGATCCACGAACAAGTGTTTCGGGGCGCACACGATCTGTCGGTGCATCCAAACGATTCCATCGCTCGATCGGCGAAGCGCGTATGCGCGCTCGCCGTGAACCTGGACGCACCACTTCCACCGCCTCAATATCCGCCAGTCGTCGTCATCAACGACAGCGATGTACCCTTGGGTGAGAGGTATTGCTTTCACGCGCGCCTCTGAACCATCTTCTGGATCTCACGCACCTGAATGGCGCCCGCCGCCTCCAGTTTCGCTGTGAGCTGTCGCTTCTCCGCCGCAGCCTTGCCCTTCGGGGCCCGCTCGGCGACCACGTTTTCGGCCTTCGATGCGGTCATTTCGATGCACGCGGCCATGTCATCATCGCTGAATCCCGCATCCTGCAGGACCGGGAACGCCTTGATCGGATCAAGGTGGCGTCGCGGCTCCGTGACGATCGTCAGCCTGCGCCGACCGTCGCTGATCTCGCCCCCGTTCCTTATCACGTCGGCCTTCAGCGCGTCGAGCACGCGGTCGATCAATTTCGATGCAACACGAGCTTTCTCCACGAGATCGATCTTCGCCTCGTTGGTCCACGTCGCGATCGTCTCGCCATCCTCGGCGTAGCCGACCAGGTCACGGTCCGTGACGATCGCGAAGTCGCGACGCATCAGCGCGTTCGCGGCTGGGCACTCGTGTGAGCGGTCGCAATGCGCGCAGTGCGGACCGGGGCGGTACTCACCTGACCATGCGACGATCTCGTCGTCGATGCGCTGGCGCCAGGTGTCGAGCTCGGTGCGCTGCATGCTGTACCGCTCAATCTCCTGGTCGCGAATCCAAAGCACAGAGGCCTCGGCCCACAGCGCGGCGCGGTCGTCGAGCAGCGCGAGCGCGGCGTATCCGAGCAGCTGTTCACGGAATGACTTATCGACGCGGCCCCCTTTCCAGTCACCGACGTGCACACCGACGGGCCCGCGCCCGAGGATGTCGGCGTGCCCGGTCAGGATCCAGGCGTCGTCTTCGTGTTCGAGTTCAATCTCGGTGAGTGGCTCGGGGAAGCACTCGAGCACTCGCTTGTCCGACTCGGGAAGGTTCGATTCCCAGAGTTTCACACCCTGCGCGATGAGAATGCGCAGGTCCTTTTCTCCCACGCCGTGTTGGCGCGCGAGCGCGGGGATGCCGTCCCAGTCGGGCCAACCGCGCTCGACCAGCGTGGCCAATCCGGCGTGCGCGGCCGTGCCGAGTTCCGCGACATCGCTCGTGTCGTTGATCGGAAGTGTGCTCGGGCGCACTGAGCCCGGGCAGGTGAACGCGAGCGGAAGGGCAGAGCACCTCAACCGTAGCTTCTCATTCATCGAGGTCACCCTCCAAAATCTGTCGCGCCAAGCCCTCGGCGAGCAGCACCAGGGGCCAGCAAAAGATACTGAGCCCGAGCAGTACGATGCCGATGGCGAGAGCGGTCATGCCGCCCCCTTTGCCCTGGACGGGCGCACCCTAGCCGGGTCCAGTCGATCGCCATGCATCGCAGCTGCGCGAATCGCAGTGCCAGCGCTGGAACTCAGAATCGTCCCGCGCTCGATCCGCTCCTCGCCGGACCGCAACCCGCACCCGGAGCATCGTTCGCCGATCACGCGCCACGGCATGCTGCCGCAGAGGTCGCACAGGTGCTGACGCTGCCGCGGCTCGCCGTCATGGGCAGACTTGACCAGGTGCCGCATCGGCGAGGGCGACCGGAACTGGCGTCGGCGCTCCGCGGTGCGCCGGATGCGGCACTCGCTCAGGGGCTGCGCTGCTGGGTGCAGATGGTCAATCGAGCGCCCGCATCCGCACGAACAAACGCGGACCCCATCTTTGGGCCGCGTCATGACCCAGTCTCCAGGTATCGGGCGGCCATCATGACAGGCCTGCCGAATTCGTCCTCACCGACGCGCTCTTCGATGTCAACGAGATGCCAGCCGTCGCGCTGCTGGCGATCAAGCTCTGTCACGGCCTGCTCGAGCACCTCGGCGATCACCGGCGTGCTCGGCACGTAGGAGATGGGTCGATCGGAGTCGATCACGGCATCACCGCCCACAGCAGCAAACCACCCAGCACCACGGCTGCAGCGAACGAGATGGCGAACTCTGCCCAGTTCACGCGCTGCCGCCGCACGATCTGCGTGGTCACCTCGAGGCGGCAAGCCCGCGGGAGATCCGTCGGAGTCGGGCGCGACGGCCATGTGTCGCTCGGCTTGTTCAGCGGCACGAGGCGCGGACGGAGAGGGAATGGCTCGTGATCGAGCTCTGTCAGATTGCCAGGAGCGAGGCGGGGCAGTCCCGTAAGGGTCTTGTTCCGGTTCGGCGTCACTGGCCCACCTCCGCCTCGTAGCGAGCAGCCGCCGTCAGCAGACGCGCCGAGACGCGGTCACCGAGTTCGCTCGTGCCCTTGAGTTCACCGGCTGCGCGCCGCACCAGGGCCAGGAGGTCGTCGCGCGGCCCCGACAGCACCTCGTACGGGGCCAGGTTGAGCACGCCGGGTTCTGGCGCCGGGCGCTGGGCATCGATGTTGCTAGGTCTCATGACGTTAGCTCCACTTCGTGACCGTCATCGCGCACGACTACGACCCTCAGAACGTGGCCGCACGCGGCGGCGTATTGGCCCACTTGCTGCACAGCCCACGCCTCCAGCGGCGTCGATTCGAGAATGCGCAGGTTGGGCACGGTGAGCCCCATGCGGCTGGCAACCAGGCTCAGCGAGAGGCCGACCTTGGCCCTGAGATGTGCTGGCGTCATCACTCGTTCTCCGCGTCGGGCAACTCGGGATGACTCAGCGGCGCCGCGGGACACGCCTCGAACCCGAACGTCACCGCGAAGGCCGTCTCGATTTCCTCGTGCGCCTCGCCCGTGTAGTAGGGACGATGCCAGCCCGGCTTGGGCTGGAACGGGTCTAACTTTCGAAGCTTCGCCGCCAGGCGCTCTGCGGACTCTGGCTTGGCTTTCAACTCGGTGAGTTCGAGTGCGATCATGGTTCACTCCTCGCGCAGCACGGCTTGCTGCAGTGCAGCGGGTGGTTCGGGTGGCGCGAATCATCGCTGTCGACGCAGCCTGACTCGATGGCGTCGATCTCGGCGTCCGTCATTGTCATCCGCTGCGCCGCTGCCCTCAGGTCGGCAGCGCGAGCCAGCAGCGGGCTCGCCTCGGCCTCGTATTTGGCAGCTTGCGCGAGCAGGTCGGTGGCCTGAGTCTCAGGTGCCGGAGGCGGCGTGGTTGGCGCTGCGCGGCCGCGGTGGCCGAAGCAGCGCGGCGTGATGCTGGACGCCGGCTTGCGGCCGGTGTGCGCAGCGTACAGGTCAATGGTGATCTGGCTCATGACCACCCCAGAGCGCGATACGTCTCGTAGACCTGAGCCTTGGGCTCTTTGCGCGCATCGAGCCGGCGCTGCTCTTCGGCGCAGAACGCATTCCAGATCCGGACCAGTCGGCCGCGCTCTGCGCGTTGCTCTAGTGTGGCGGCGTCCTCCAGATCATCGATCTGGATCACCCGGCGGCGCGCTGCCTCTGCGGTCTTACGGTCGATCATTTGGGTTCCTCCAATGAAGCCTCGAGCCGGGACGGGCGGGTGTTGAAGTCATCTCGAGCCGCCCGCCCCGGGTGTTGACGGGTTCCGACTGACACATAAACTATGCACTGCATAGTCGCGTCACGCAAGCGCGCGGCGCCTAAATTCGTCATCCGAGCCTCGGTTCTGTCGCACCTGAACAGGGGACGCGTAGTAGGCGGCGATCCCAAACCACGATCACGATGCCGAAGGGCGGCGCCTTGCTCGTCGAGTTGCCGATGACCTCCCCTTGGTAGAGGAACGAGCGTCGGCCTGGGAGGAAGCGCACCTCCGGGCCGCCCGGGGCGCGTCCATCGCGGTACGGCTCGACGTAGCGCTGCCACGCCGGTTGTTCGGTGCGGTTCGCGGGCAACAGCATCACCCAGGTCGCCGCGTCGCCGTGCGCCTTGGCCATCCAGGGTTCGAGATCGCTGAAAGGCGGGTTGCACCAGATGACCTCGTCGGGCCCCCACGTCTGAGCCAGGCCGTCGTACCCGAGCGCCTCGGGGTCGCCCATCAGGGAGGTCGGGAAGAGTTGGCCCTGGCGAGCCTCGGCCGCCGTGTAGCCCGCCTTGGCGTAGTAGCGCCTGCACTTCGCGTTGTGCCTCGCCGCGGCGACGTCGAGGGTGAAGTGGAACTCTTCGTTGAGCGGGTCGAACACGTCCGGCGGCGTCTCGCGATCGTCCGTGGCATCGTCCACGCCCCGCTTCATGACCTGATGCGGGTGGTTGGTCGCCTTGAAGCCGGGGAACATCAGGACTCCTCCATCGCTATCTCGATCACGCGGCTCGTCCTCTCGCGGACCGCATGTACGCGCGCCGCAGGCGCAACGCGCCATCGCGAGTCACGTCGGTTCCGGTCGCGCGCTGCTTGCGTTGGAAGAGTGGACAGCGCCCTGCTGGCGGGCGCGGGCCCGCGAGGAAACGGATGATTCGCTCGATGTGCGCGAGAGTGAGTGGCTCCTTGCCGCGGGCGACTCGGCGAGCGTTGACTTGGGCGGCGAGGGTCATTGCAGCGCCCCTCCCTCCCAAAGCCTCGGCGTCAGCGTCTTGAGCAGATAGAGCGGATGCGCCGGGAACCCGCCCTTGGTCAGCTTGAGCGCGTGTACGCGGATGCCCTCCGTCTTGAGCATGCGTCGGAGTTCCCATGCATCGCGCTCGCGGATGTTGTTGCCCCAGCATGCGACGAACAGACCGCCCTCGCGTTTGATGATGGCATCGAAACACGCGACGCGGATCGCCAGGAAGTTGTCCTCTCCGCGCGGGTCGTCGACAGCCCAGAGGCCCTTGGGGTCGGTGCTGCGGTAGCCGTAGGCGTTCACCTTGACGTAGCGTCCGAATCCCCAGTCGCGCGCGAAGCCGAGTTCGCGGCGGATCGTGGGGTCGTCTTGCGTCTCGTCCGCGGTGCTGGGGTTGAGCCCGCAGAACACGACCGTGGGCTTGGTGGCGTCCCACTCGCGCCAGAGCGCGTAGCGATAGCGCCGGCACGGGCTGAATGTGGCACCGGTGAGCGTAAAGGACATGCGTCTCATTGCGACACTCCGCCCTTTGCCGCTGCCAGCAACTCGTCACGCTCGCGCTCGACTCGGCGGAGAATCTCGACGGTCTTGCGCAACTGAATGCGCTCATGCTCCAGGCACTTCTCGGCGAACTCTAGGCGCTCCCAGACGTCACCTTCAGGCTTTGGACCCCTGAATGACTGGATGGGCTGGTCGTCTTGGTACTGCTTGCGCCAGTTGCTCTCCCTAAGGGCCTTGAGGTACGGGATCTGTTCTCTAGCGCTCATATGCCTTCTCCCAAGTGCGTCGGCGCGCGCTTCATGGCGCAACTCCAAACCAGTAACCGATCACGACACCAGCGCAGAACATGCCGAGCACGAACCACTCATCGTGCTGGCGAGGCATCCGAAGCTTGAGCTTGGTCATCTTGCTCTCCAAGTCAGGGGAATCAACCCAGTGCATGTCAGCGACATGGCCGCGAATGTGAACGCTGCGACTGACCAGCCTGCGTGGCTCGCCCATGCGGCTGCGCCGGCGTACGCCCAAGCGCCGAGCCCGAGAATGGCGACTCGGTGCGCTGTCATCGCAGCGCCTCCTGGTAAGCCGCGTTGATGCGGGCCATCGTGGCGTTGTCGCCGCCGCGGTCCGGATGGTTGATGCGCGCGAGCTCGCGGTATCGCGCATCGACCTCGTGGCGCGCCACGCGACCAGAGAATCCCAGAACGGACCAGCAATCCGCGGCCTGCGGCAGGCGCGCGAAGCCCGCGAAGGCTCGCTCCAGCAGTTCGCTTGCGCCCGTGCGCTCGAGAGCACGCAGGCTCTCCACCGCGAGTCCGACAGCTCTGAGGTTCTCGCGCACCGTCTGCCAGGCGTCGCAGGCGCAAACGCGCGGCTTGCCGTTCTTGTCGGTCCAGTACGCGGCCACGCCCGGATCCTCGGGCTCCCGCTGTCCAGCCAGCGGCAAGCCGTCACGTCGCAGCGGTACGCTCGTCGAGATGACGACGTCTTTGGCGCGCATCAGCTTGAGCTGTCGCGCGAGTTCGTCCCGTGCGCGCAGGAACGTCACCTCGTACCGCGAGCGGTTGCGCGCGTACGCCTTGCGCCGCGGCCATCCATCGGGCCAGCAGAGCGGATATGCTTCGATCATCGCTCGCTCCTTTCGTGACGCGGAGGGAGGGCAGCGCCCCCGCATCGTTCCCGCTGCCCCGGGGTTGCTCCGAAAGAACGCGCGAACTCTCCGAGCGTGTCGGGGTCCAACCCGAGGCTGACGACGTGTCGCCGGAACTCAGAGATGTTCGATGCAAGCGATCTCGCCGCCGACCACTTGCATCCATGCGCTGCGGCCCAGTTGCGGCGCTGACGCCAACGCTGGTAGGCGGGCTTTTGGGAAGTCTTCACGCTACCTCCTTGGCAGCGCGCTGCTCGCGGTTGGGACACCACGGCATCGTGATGTGGTTGCGGGCGTAGTGAGCCCCGAGGCATGCCGGGCACGCGAGGCTCGGCAGCAGCGCCAAGCGGTCACAGCCGTGGCTGCACCACACCTGTCCCTTGTCGTCGACGAGGTGCCATTTGCGCGCGTAGGCGATCGCGGTGGTCTCTTGGACCGCGTCCAGCGCGTCTTTGAGCGTGGTTGTCATCGCTCCACCACGTTGTCGAGCACGCGCAGCCAATGCGCGGTGTTTGGCTTGGTCCACGGTTCCGGTTGTGCTGCCATCGCGTCGGCGAGCAGCCGACGCAGGATCTCGATCTCCTCACGCAGCGCCTGCTGCGTGTCGCCTTGCTGCTGTGCGAGCTTCAGCTCCTCGAGTCCAACGAGCATCACGACCTGCCTCCCCGCGGCCAGCGCACTCGCTGCTCCGGCGGCGCGAGGCGCTCGGAGAGCACCTTGCGCACGCGGGGAGTGGATGCCCACACGCCTGGGATGTGCACCCACCCCACGCCGTTCCAGCGCGAGATGGTGGCCACCCCGCGCATGTGCACGAGTTCTACCCAATAGAACCCTGGCACGCGCTTCACGACGCACCTCGCTGCGGGTGACAATCGACGAACGGGCCACCCATGCCCTCGTGTTCGATGATCCTCCGAACCGTGGCGGAGCCGATGTGACAGATGAGCTGGTGCGACTCCAGCCCGCTCGTCACCAGCGTTGGCTTGCACTCGCGGTATCGCGACGAGAGAATGAGCTGGATGAGCGTGGGCGACGCCGTCACGCCGACGTCATCGAGCACGATCCAGTCGGCCCGGTACGCGGTCTCGAGCAGCGCCGGAGTGCCGGTGCCGAGCTTGTAGCGACGCTCCGCATCCGTCAGTTCGAGCGCGTCGACCCAGCCCGTGCTGTACGGCTGCGACGCGCGATGCCGAGCGGCGCGCCAGCACCGCAGTGCCCATGCTGCAGCACTCGACTTGCCGCAGCCGGAGGGGCCGATGAAAAGCCCTCCGTACGCATCGGTGCGGCGGCGCTCGACTTCGGTCCTGAGCAGCGGATGGCACCGCGCCAGCAGCGATTGCGGCTGGCCCCGATACGCGCTGGGCATGTTCAGATCCGGCGCCAGCGGGCCCGGTCCTGCCGGCATGTCGTACTCGGGCGCGGGAGTGGCTGCGGCGGCTAGGAGCGCCAGGCGCAGCGGTTCACGCATCGGCGGGGTTGACGCTGGCGTTCCCAGCGCTTCGCGCTCATTGAGCGAACGTTCGATGTCTTCAGCGTTCATCGTATGACCTGTGCTTTCTCGAGGCCGGTCACGCCGGCATTGGGTTGGTTGGGGACGTCACGCCGATGGGGGCCCGCCCGCGCATGCCGCTTGGCGCTGTCGGTCTCGTTCCACGTGCGCCACTTGGGGAATTGGCGCCGGATGTAGTTCCGCAGCTCGCGGGCGAAGATGCCGCGTTGGCCCCCGATGGGGCCGCGCTTCAGGTCGTTGAAGCGGTCGTCGATGGTGATCGGCGGGACGCCGGCGGCGATCGCCTCGGAGCGGAGCTCGTCGTCGAGCTCGTAGTCCACAGGAATCTCTTTGAGGACCGCTGACGAGGTGTCGGGCGCAGCGGATGGCGCCTCATGGTGCAACGACGTTGCATCGGTGCGGGCGCGCTCAGTGGTAGTAGAGGGAGGGGAGGGGAGGGGAGGGGAGGGGACGTTTTCAGGGTCCGATCTGGTCGGGCGGACACTGATCGGCTCCTGATTGGTCACTGACGCGGTCAGACGCTTTCTATCTTCGTAATCTCGTTGAGCTTTGGCCTTGCGTTCGAGCTCTTGCTCGACCTTCTCCCGGCTTGGATTGCGCTTGAGGTAGCCGACGATCACGAGCTCGTCGCCGTCTCGGCGCGCCCTCGTCGAGGGCTCGACGAGGCCTCGACGGACCCCTGACGAGTCCTCGGCGGGGTCATACCAGGCCACCAACCTTGCCTCGACGAGGGCGCTGAGTGCCTTCGCCCTGGTCTTGCTCCCGTAGAGGCGAGCGACCTCTTCGACCATGTCTCCCGGGACCCTGCCGTCGCTGAGTCGACGCGAACTCCA
>Ga0196964_10000111_pt1 | contig 54754 bp, 83 predicted proteins | sample S1_10metaG_FD_148615 | JGI IMG/M metagenome (GOLD analysis project Ga0196964, IMG submission 148615) | Soil microbial communities from Anza Borrego desert, Southern California, United States - S1_10 | ecosystem: Environmental > Terrestrial > Soil > Desert | place: USA: California | collected...
CCTCAGGCAGAACTTGTTGTCACCGTGCACGAGGTGCGAGAGCACCCAGACGATAGTCTGCGTGCGGCGGTTGAAGGCGCCCCATGCGTAGTCAATCTTCGACTTGTCGATGTCCCCATCAGTCTCGAAGAGTGCCTGAATCGGGCGGCTAGCGCGCGTGGGCTTGCCCGTGCCGTCCCAGATGTAGACGCCCGTGGTGCTGACCCAGGCCAAGTAACCGTTCGCGGTCACGACCTGCGCCTGCTGGGCTACGCCGTGGTCAGAGATCTTTTTAAGTACCCAATCCGAAACGCTAGAGCCGGTAACGACCCACAGCTCCTCGTCTTTGTGCACAACCAGCATCTCTTCGATCGCGTCGGAGTTGGCGCTCGTGAAGCTTATGATAGACAGCGAGGTGATCGGGCCGCCCGAAGGCACGGTAATGACGTTTGCTACAGGCCAGCTCTCGGGCTTGTTGGTGTCCGAAATGCAGATCGTGGAGTCGTAGGCCGTAACCAGGCGTCGTTTCCAGGTTGTAAGCGTCTTGTAGGTGCCCGAGGCTAGCTCGGAGTTATCAATCGTGTTGCCCGCGCCTGGCACGTTCTGCGCGGTCGAGATGTAACCACCTGTGTCAGCGTAGGAGGTCGTGCCGATGTCGACGATCGCGACAAGATCGCCGGCCGTGAAGGCGGTATCGCCCTGCGAGGTCACCGAGACGCTGGAGCGATAGATGTACCACTTGTCAAATCGGGTTGTGTCGACGTTGCTGACGCTAGCCCGGCTGACAGTTACCTGGTCGGTCGCCGTCGTGATGTTGATTTCCTTGAAGAGAGCGGCGTTACTAAGAGCCTGAGTGGACAGCTTGCGGAAAGCGATGGCGTAGCGGTAGTAACCAGTCGCAGCGAAGTTCGGGGCGGCCGCGTGGGCGGAAGCGGTGAGAGAAAGCGAGCCAGTAGGAGCAGGAACGCCATTCTTAGTGACCTTGGTCGCGCTGTAGACGCCGTAAAGCGACGCCATGCCGCCGCCCGCAAGCCAAAGCGCATTGGCGGCCGTGGTGTTGAACTGCGATGCGACGACCTGCTGCGTGTTGCTCGCGGCCAGGATATCGGTCGCAGCCGACGAGGTGTCGTCAGATAGGGCTGTGAAGCTTGGCGTGGTTAGGTCGACGGCCTGGAGCTTGCGATCGGCCGCACGTACCTGAGTCTTCGTTCCCGACGCGGTTACGTGCTGCCCAAAGCCTACGCTGCGTAGCCGAGTGTCGACCACGCTGTTGACTTTGCTGTGGCCATCTCGCTTACGGAAACCGCCTGTGAGCGTGTACTCCCAGTTCTTACCTCCCGTGGCCTGCGTTTCGAGGACGCGGAACGGCGAGTCTGAGAGGTTCAGCCCCCCGACGTTCTCAAAGTAGTCTTCGTGGTAGAAGTCCCCGACTTTGTAGGCCATGGTGCCCTTACGCGAGCGCGTAGTAGACGATGTACTCGGCGGAGGCGCCCGTCACGTCAGCGTAGATGCCGTTTCTGCACTCGATGCCCTGAGGGCCAAACCATTCGACTTCGCCCTTGGCGTTGGCCTTGAGCGAAGCCTTAGCGACGGCTGTACCGCTGGCGGCTGAGGCGTTGTCATACACAACGAGCGTAGAGTCGGCGGCGGCTGGATTCAGCTTAATGCCCATGAGGCGGCACGGGCCAGCGACGATCGCGGCGTCGGCGGACTTGAGGCCGCTGCTAGAGATTGCTTGAAACATCAGATACTCCTTCAGGGTTTAATGAGGTAGGCGCCCAGGATTAGCAGGGCGACGGCTACGCCGATGGCTAGCCAGGGGGCGCGGCGCGAGGGCTTCGACCCACGAGGCACCAACTTGATGACGTTGTCGGCTCCGGACTTGTCGAGCTGCGACTGACGAGCAGCGCACTCCTCTGGAGTCATGGGCAGGATCTTTCCTTCGACGAGCTTCCAGAAGTGCGGCGGGATCCCGCGCAGCTCCCAAAGGTCCGGATTGATGACAGCATTGGCCGCACCCTCAAACGCCTTCAGATCCAGGGGGTTCACTAGAACGCGGGCGTTGTTGTCGGTGAATACGACCACGATGGTCTTAGGCATCGACGGCCCCTTCAAACTCGGGCAGGGCTTTGAGTTTTGCGTAGGCAAGCGCCACGGGATTGGCCTCATCCATCGCAGCCACGGTGAACGGGTAGTCGTCGCCGCTCCACTCGTAGTGGGCCCATGTAGCAGGCTCTTTGCCTGCCTGGCGGGCCTCTTTGTCTTTATATAGGCCCAGACACACTTCCGCGCGTTGGGAAGCGGCGTCGAGCTTCACACTAAGCAGGCGCCAGTAGCTGCATACGAGGCCGGAGGGCTGTTCTTTGGAAAGGGACAGGGCCATGGGGGTCCTTAGCGGAGGGAGGTGAAGGTCTGCTTATGAAACCAGTAGTCGCAGAGGAAAGTGCGGGCAGTGGTGCCGGCTGACTTAGTGATGCACATCACGATGCCGAGCTGGCGGCCTGCGCCGGAGGGTATGTTGGTAGTAATGGTGCCGAGGGAAACGTCGTCGGCGTAGAAGGTCACGCTCGAGGCAGCGGCGTTGATCACAGCCTTCAAGCGTACCCAAGCGCCAGCGATTGCCGACTGTGCTGTGACTGTTTTGGTGCGAGAGCTGTTTGAAGAGGTCTTGATGGACCAGAAGTCACCGTCGGCCAAACGGTTGTACTCGAAATAAACTCCGTCAGTGAAGTCCGAGCCCGTGGAGATGTCTCCAAGCCCCACGCGAACGATATACTCCTCAGACACAGTGGAAAGCGTGGGCAGTTGAACCACGGTTTCGTAGGTGAACTGACCGCCGCCGAGCAGATAGTAGGTTGCGGTCTGAGAGCGTGCCGCGCTACCCGTCGTGTCCGTGCCTGTGGTCAGCGACAGGATGCCAGGGTGGTTCGCTTCGCCGACCGCGATGGCGGCGCCTGCGCCAGTGCCCGACGCCGTAGAAGACCATGTGCCGCGACCTCCGCTGCTGCCGCTGTCCCACTCTTCGAAGAACCAGGTGCCGCGTCTCGGGTCAAAGGCGTCGTGGAAATTCTGAATCGTGTTCGCCGAGCAGTCGATGGTCGTGCCGCTAAGAGATGTAGCGGTAATCGCGCCTGTGACCAGGGCGCCTGCGTTGCTGACCGAGGCGACCACAGTGCCAGAGCTATTCTTCCACTCCTGCAGCTTCGAGGTCTGAGTGGAGTGCCCCTGGACGATCAGGACTTCGTCATCCGAGTCACCCACGATGTGCACTTGCGCCGTAGGCGAGACCGCGGCCCCAATGCCGACGTTTCCGCCCGCCTCGATGTTAATCCGAGTCGTGTTGTCAGTACGGACCAACACGGGGTCCGAGGTGTACGTGCCAAAGATGTAGTTTCCAGAGCCATCGATCAGGTGGTAGCCCTCGACGACGTTGTTTTTGAACACCATCGCGTGTTGAGAGCTATCGTTGTAGCTCATCAGGATCTTCGGGCCCGAGATGCTGCCCACGCCGCCCGTGCCCACGTGCAAGGGGGCCGCGATGGTCGTGGAGCCGGTGTTGATCCCCATGTAGGCGCTGGAGGGGTGGAACTTGACGGTGTTGTTGAGGTCCGCTGCGATGTCTACGCCGCCATCCGTCTGCAGAGTCAGCGCCGTGGTGTTGTTCGGCTTCAGGTAGATCGGGCTGGCAGTGATCGTGCCCCAGACACAGTCTGTGCTCTGCGCGAGGAAGAACATCTGCATGCCGGTGTTGCGCACCGTCAGGCAGCCGTTACTTGAGGAGTTGGTGCCGACGACCATCTGGCTGGAAACCAGTGACGTGGAGGCCGTGCCTACATGGGCAGTCGGAGCCGAAAGAAGCCCCGTATCGCTCACCGTGACAAGCGAGTCCTGTACCGTGTCGCCTCCGGTACCGTCCCAGCGCGCGATGGCGTTGTCCGTGGAGCTAACAGGGCCGGTAACGTCGCCAGATCCGCCACCGCCCGAGGCCGCCACCCACTCGACGTCGTAGTCAGTGTTACTGGCCTTGGCGAGCACTTGTCCAGTCGTGCCGCCCGCGGGAATGCCTTCAACCGAGATGGGGCAGAGAAGCTCGAACGTCGGGTTATCCGGGATCGGAGGGTAGCCGGAGTAACCGCTCCACTCCGTCTCGTTCTGGTCCTCGATGGCGACGTAGACGTTGCCCTCGTACTTAACCAGGTCGCCAGGCACGTAAAAGGTAGTGTCGCTCCAGTCGTCCTGGTACGTCATCCCCTGGGCGGAGATCTCGAGGTAGTTTAGGTTCTGCCCGATGGTGACGTGGCTACCGGCGACGAGTTTGCGGAATTCAAGCTGCTTGTTAGTCGTGCGCGCGTAGACTTCCGGCATGTCGGCCGGGCCGACGTTCGTGGCGCTCGTGATCGGCACCGCAAAGTCGATGGAGTCGGCAGTCGCGTTGCCCGTGATCGTCACGGACCCGTCGCCGGACGTCAGCGTCAAGGTATCCGTAGGCGAGTCGGCCGCCGGGCTCGTGCCCGCGTCTGGCTGGATGGTGCTGAAGCTGTTAGCAGCGCCCGAGGAGGTAACGAGCGTGCCGGACTCGGCAGGAAGGGTGATGACCACGTCGCCCGAGCTGGATCCCGCACGGATGGTGACTGTGGACTCCGTTTGCAGCGGCGTGGCGTCGACTTTGACCTGCTTGGTGCGGTCGATCTCGTCGCAGATGGCGAACTGATCGTCCCGGATGACTCCGGTGCGCTCGAACTGGTCTTTGTCTTTGATCGGCGTCTCGACGATGCGACCGCCGTCCTTAGTGATCGGCATTAACCGTTCTCGGGGTTGAAGGGCCTGACGTAGGTGGGGTACTTGGAGCGAACGGCAACGGCGTCTTTGAACGCCTTGTAGAGGCCGGTAAGGCTCTCTTCCGCGTTCTTGTGCACGTTCACGCCGTTGACGAGCGTCTCCTTGAGCTTCGCCTTGTAGACGGCGTACATCTCAATGAGCTGCTTGAAGAGGGGGGAGACCTGCGCGGTCATCGAGTCTCCCCCGTAGATCAAAGTGTCCGGGAACTGCACATACTCGACCTTGAGACCCGAGGCCTCGCTCGAGTTGGGCGTGGGCCGGAGGACCAGGCTGTTGCCCCGGAAGTAGTAGCAAGGACGATAGGACTCGCTGCTCGGGCCCCCTTGGGTGCTGTACGACTCGTCCGTCACGTTACGGAACGGAAGGACTTCGTAGCCGTTCGAGACCTTCTTCCAGACGGTACGTACCTGGAAGCAGTCGGACGGCAGGGCCACGGTCTCCGAGTTGGCGGTGATATTCAGGTCCGCCGTCGTCGTGAAGTAGCCCTCGTTAATCTGCAGTACCTCCATGAAGTACACGCGGATCGCCTCGTTGATGTACTCCGTCAGCTCGTCGTCCTTCCAGAAGCTGTTCTGGGGATCGGGCTGGTTGAGAATCCGCCTGATGTGGGTCAGGAGGTTTTGCAGGCTGGGGGACGTGAGCGTGGCCATTACACTCCCTTAATTTGTTTCTGGAGCTGCTTGAGGCGCTCGACCTTGGCCTCTTCGGCGTCTTGGCCGGCCTTCTGGTACTTAGCGAGCAGCTCGAATGCTTCGACTTCACCAGGGCTGGCGAAGACGAGTGGGTCGGCCTTGATGTTGGCCTTCTCGAGGTCCTGGCGCAGCGACACCTCGACGTTCTTGATGCGCTCGCGCAAGCGCTGGCAGAATGCTTCCACGCCCTGCTTGGTCTTCTCGGCCAAGATCGTCTTGCCCTCTTCGCTGGAGGCGAAGCTCGGGTCCGCGAACTCTTCCGGAAGGGCGACGATGCCCAGGTAGAAGCGCTCGGTGGCAATCCAGTGCGAGATGCGGTCGTCGAGGACCTTCATCTGCTTCGGCTTAAACTCGAAGTAGTTGCCGAAGGCTTTGACCTGGTGAGTTTCGTTCGTGGCGTTGTACAGCATTCCCATTTGTGAGCCTCCTTAAGGCTTGTGCTCAGTTAGAGCGACCCCAGTAGTTAGCGATTTGGGCGGGGTTCATGCCCGAAAGTAGGAGCGCGCGGAACTCAGCGATCTCGCGCTTGTGTTGCTTGATCATGTAGCGCTGGCGCTCGTCGGCGTCGGCCAGGACCTTTTCCTGGTGCTGGGCCGCGCGGTAGTCCATCTCGGCGTTCACGCGCTGCATGTAGGTAGCGTCGTCCTCGTGCGGCCTACGCGGCACGTGGCGGAAGATGTCGCTCATCCAGAGGCGGAACATCACGCGCTGATCGAGGGTCGCGACGTCCATGATCCAGGTCTCGAGAGGCTTGTGCGCATATTGCAGCGTAAAGAAGTCCTGGCCCTGGAAATGCCCTTGGTGCACCCACGACTTCTTTGCGGGCCGTCTATGCACCTCCCAGCAGCCCATTCCGCGGCGCTTGGTCGGGTTCCAGGTGACATAGAGCTGAGCATCGTACGCCCAGAGCAAGCGCTCAAACGCGCTCCGGTTCATATCAAGTACGCTGCCTACGACCGTCCTGCCGGTCGGCCCAATCTCGATCCTCATTCGCTGTCTCTGTTGCTGTCGGTATGCTTGCGGGCTGCGTAGATCGCGCCCAGAGCGCCCACTGCAGCGGCGAAGTCCGTGCCGCCGAAGGCGCCAAATTGAAACTCGCCCGCGACCATGTTGCTCGTCATCAGCTTGGCGAGGCACGCAGCGAAGCCCACGACGAACATCGTCAGGGTCGCGCTTGGCTCCTTGGTCTTCGGGTCTTTAATCCACATAGAAAGAGGTGCAGCCAGATGACCCCCTGGCTGCCCGGGGTTAACTAACTAGGAACTAGAGATCAGCTGACGCCCGACGGCTCGCCCAGGGAGACGATCTTGCCGTGCGTGTTGCGGCGGCAAGCGCCGAAGTTCATGTAGTGGCGCCAGTAGGCTTCGAACTTGTCGGTACCGGCGACGCGCAGGAACTTGTCCGAACCCTCGAGGCCACCCATCTCAAGCGGGGCGACTTCGAACTTGCGGATGTCCGACTTCTTGATCGCGTACACGACCGAAGACTGGCAATCCGGGTCCAACCACAGCTCCATGCCGTTGAACGAGAGCTTCTGGAAGCCCGCGTCCATCTTCTGGTCCGTGTAGCGCTTCTGGGGCGCGACGATGTCGAGGTACTTGCGCCTCTGCTTCGGGTGCATGATCAGCGTGTCGACCATCTCGCCCGAGAGAACCTGCACGTCGTCGCACAGGCGCTGCAGTAGGTCGCTAGTGAGCGACGCGCCCGAGGCGTCAATGCGGCGCCCGCGCCAGATGCGGTTGGCCGAAGCGTCGATGTTTTGAAACGTGGTCAGGTCGGTGCCGTCGTCGACGATGCCGCGCAAGCCCATCGCTTCCTTGCCGTCCGACGCAGCGCTGTCGCGCACGTTTTCCTTCACGAGCTGGCTGGTGGCCGTGAGGGCCGCGCCGAGCGAGGTCGCGAGGTAGACGACGTTGTTGACCTTGTCCACGTCGTTCACGCGGATCGAGTCAACCGTCTTCGTGGTGCTCTGGAAGATGTCGATCACCATGTTGCGGCGCAGGTACTGAGCCGAGTCAACGGTGAAGGACGTCAGGTTCGACGCAACCGCGCCCGTGGGGGACGCGAGCAGGCCGGTGCCGAGGCCGAAGAACTGACGGTTCTCGTCCTTGAGCAGGCGCTCCTTGGCCATGTCGAGGGCGTCCGTGAGGGCCGTGACGAAAGCCTCATCTTCGCTGTCCGCAGCCTTGGCCGCGAGACCCGAGATGTCGATCGGCGCCACGAGAACCTTGGGGCTCACTTTCCATTGAGCGTAGTTCTCGTTGTCGATCGTGCGGAACGACTCGGTTTCATTGATCGCGCCAACTGACTCGTTGCCGTAGTCGTTGATCGCGCCGTAGAAGCCGTCGCCGCCGGCGTTAAACTTCTCAAGCGACTTGCCGATCTCGTCGATCGCGCGGTGCTTGAGGTTCTGTTGAGCTTTTGCTTTCTCGTCGTATACGCGCTTAAGGGCGCCGGCGAGAGTAGTAAGATTAGCCATGTGGTCCTTCTAAGGACACGCGGAGGCGATTAGGTGTTGCTGCCTTCGCGTGCGTACTTGAGGGTCCTTTTCACCATCCATTGCCGAAGCTCAGCGGGGTCGGTCGGGATCTCTTCCTTAGCGGCCGGAACTGGCTTTCCCTTGGGGGACGTGGGCGCCGAAGCGTCCTTCTTCTTGTCCACCACATAGCCCTCGCGCTCCGTGCGCTTGAGGCTATCGAGGTACTTGCTCATGTTCGAATGCACCTGCTGGAACAACTGAGGTAGGTCGTTGATCCCGATGTTCGGGTCAGCGCTCGCCATATCCTTGATTGCAGCCTGGTACATTCCGCGCAGCTCTTGCGGAACCTTGTTCTCGCTGTAGAGCTGCTCCAGCTTCGAAGTCGCCTGCGTGCGAATGGTCTGCGCTTCCATCTGCGCTTTCCACTGCTTCAAGCCCTCCAGCTCACTGAGGCTGGAGTTCAACTTCGCGAAGCGATCGCCAAACTCCGGGTCAATCTGCTTCAGGCGCTCGACAAGAGCATCCTTTTCAGACTGGGAACCCGGACCGCGCTTTTCCAGCGCATCAAGCTTGGCCTGCATCTGCCGGTACGCCTGCTCAAGCTGCTTGGCCTGAGTCGCGTACTGGTTCTTCTGCTCGACCAGTTCCTTGAAGCGCGGGTGCTCGTGAAAAGGGGTGTTGGGACCCTCGTTAGGTTGTGCTTCGGCCTGTGGGGCCTCAGCGTTCGAGGTTTCCTGAACAGCCGGCTGAGGTTCGGACGAAACCTCACTACTTGCGTCCGTATTGGGCTGCTCCAAATCAATTTCAGACATTATGGCCTCCGGTTAACGCCCATTTCCCCGGGCGAAGGGGCTGCCGTGGCCAGGCAGGATGATTGAGGGTGCGGGAGGGGTCACGATCATCTGGTCCGTGGTCCCCTGCGGGCCGGCCCCCAGCGAGGGCCGTGATTTACGCTGGGTGAGTCTTTGTGCGAGTTCTTGAATCTGAGGCCGAATAGCGGCGTCGTAGTTCAGGACGGCGCGATTGGCGTAGTCGATGGCGTAGTTGTTGACGTCGAGTAGGCAGACCGACTTGTAGTGCTTACAGGTCATGCTGTAGTCGACGAAGAACTTGTGCCCGAGAGCGTTGACCTTGCGGCAGAAGCCCAGGTCCTCGCCCTCTTCGATCTTGCGGCTCTCGCCGTCGAACGTGAATTCGAAGTAAGGCTTCTTGAGTTGGTTGATCAGCTCGCGCTTGATAAAGAGGCAGCCTGTGGCCAGGCCGTCCACGTATGCGGTGCCGCTGTAGGGCACCTTGGACGGACATAGTCCTTTGCCGTTGCTTCCGTCGAAGACGGCCATCACGACCTGGGGCTTGGAGCCTTCCTCGGGGCAAATGAAGATGGGGTACGGGGCCCCAGCCACCTGCCACTTGTCCCAGTGCTCAGTGACGAGGTCGAGCACCGTATCGCACGGGGCGATATCGCTATCGAGGAACCACAGGGCCTCTGCGTCACTCGCCAGGAATTCCTCCACGAGCGCATTACGTGCGTAGTCGTGGAACATGCGGCGGACACAATCCTTGGGGTAGACCAGCTCTACGCGGTCAGCGTAGGCGGCCTGCAGCTTGCGCATCACGGACACCTGGGCGTCGGAGACGTTACCCATGGTCGGAATTGCGACGAAAACCTTGCGCTTCATCCGCGGCTCCCCTGGCCGAGGCTCGCAGGCGTGAGCGCGTCGCCCGCCATCGCATTCTTAAGCTCCTTCGTCGGGCCTTTGCCGACGGGCTGGAGCTTCTGCGGGGCGGCGGGGTTCGCGTCTGGGGCGGCCGGCATGCCCATCGCCTGGGCCTGCAGCATCTTCGCCTCCATCGCCATCTGCTCCATCTGCTCGTGCTCTTGCAGGTGCGCCATGTATGCCTGCTGTACGGCCGGGTCCGCGGCCATCCAGGACGGCTCCTTCATACGCTTGCGGTGCACTTCCACGTGGATCGCGTGCACGTCGCAGTCGAGAACGATGGGCTTGTTGTCGGGAGAGTGAGCGACGTTATCGAGCAGGTCGTTCTCCCACTCGGCGCGCTTCTTGTCAGGGTTGATGTCGTCGTCAAAGCCCGCAATGCCCATCTGCTCGAGGAACTCGATGCGATTGGCGGGTTGATCCAGCGCCAGCACGCCCAGGCTCGCAGCCTCAACGAGGCGCCCCTGCTTGGCGGCTTGCAGCTTCGGCACGTTAGAGCCTGCCTCGACAACCACGTTGCAGTTGTCGTGGAGGTCTGCGCCGATGAACTTGTCGATCGACTCTTCGGACAGCTCCGTGTTCTTGGCCTTAAGCATCGCGATGAACGCGGGCCGCGGCTCCTTGTACTTGCGGGAGACGAGACGCAGCTGCTTCTTCTGGTCGCTCTCGACGAAACCCTTCCAGCGGTCGAGCGTCGGGAACAGCTTGCCGGTGCCCACTTCATAGAGCAGCTCAAGCGCGCTGTGCGCGGTCACGCCCGGGGGCCGATCGCCCTTCAGGATGTCGATGGCGCCTGAGATCTCCTTGAGGGCTTCCCGGCGCATCTCACGCTCTTGGAAGACGCTCGAGTCGACGCCGATGCCGGGGATGATCTCCGGCTTGGGCCCGCCCATGTCGCGGTAGTGAATTTCTTGACCCGGGCGGCCGGTCCATTGGCCGGGCGCGATGCCCACGCCCATGGGCACGAGCTTCTGCGGCACGGCCATGGTCTTGCGCGTGAGCACAATCACCGAGTCGATGCTGTTGATGAGCTTGTTCTGCTCGACGGCGTCGTCAAGCGCAGTCTTGCCCCAGAAGCGGCCAGGCACCAGCTCCCAGCGGCACTCCGAGTACGGGTGCCAGTCGCCAAGCTCCGGGCCCTCATAGGGCGAGTCGTGCGCGTACAGGCACACGCCGCTTGCGACGACGATCATGCGCCCCTTGGGGTGCTTGCGGCTCGGAGCCTCGTACAGCTCCTTCACTACGCAGGCGTTCTCGACCATCTGGTCAGTCCCGCCGCCAGCAGCCTGCCCGTTGGCATTGCGCACGCCCGAGCTATTCTTCAGCTCGTGGAAACGGCGCATGGTGCCTGAGAGCTGCTTCTCCGGCTTCACCTCGGAGACGAGGCCCGTGTAGCCTTCCTCCTGCCGGTCGAACATTTCCTGCACCCAAGATAGAGGCTGGATGGAGTACTCCATGATCCAGCGGCAGTTGTGGATGTCGGTGGCGAGAGGGTCGATCGAGATGCGATGGGGCTCGATGACGCAGGTATTGACGTCGCCCAGGGGCAGTTCGTCGAACAGCGGCTCGCCCGTCTCAGGGTCGGTTGCCTGCACGTCCTTCATGCCGCCTGTCATCGGGTCCGGCATCTGCACCATGCGCGGCACGCGCGCCTTCATCAGCGCCGTCGTGTCCCAGTAGGACTTCTTGAAGACCGTGCCGTAAGTGACGAGCGCGGCAGCGGCGTACTCGTAGTTCGAAGCTTCCTTGAGACGCTCCCAGTTAGCTTCCAGGATCAGGTCGCCAATCTTGGCGCTCTGCTTGTCCCGGTAGGAACGGGTATTGGGGGACACCTTGGAGCGCGGCTTATTCTTGATCAGGTACGCCTTGAGCGTCTGATAGGTGTCGAAGACGTAGTTCGTGGTGGGGCGCGGGATGTACTCGTTCTCCGCGCTCACTTCCATGCGGCGCCACTGGCCGCCCGACTTGCCGTTACCGTCGTAGACGATCCAGTGCTTGCCATCCAGGAACAGATGGTTGCGCTCCCAGCTCCAAGCGAGCTGCTGCTTCGGGCCAGAGTCGGCCTGGTAGAACGCCTCAATGCGCGCAGCGAGTTCCTCGGTCTGCGAGTTGTCGAGCTTGGAAATGTCGAGTTGGTCGTTGGATGCCACTAGAAGTTCCCGGTAAGAATGCGGTCACGCTCGAGGGTGAGCGCTTCCCACTCGCGCATCTGCGCGCTGGTGGGCTCGAGGGGCTCCTGCCGCCCGGACATCACCGCGTCTGCCTCGATGGCGATCAGCGGGATGTCGCGGGACTTGGCAGGGGAGAGCAGGTTGCGCAGAAGATCGACCTGAGAGGTGAGGTCCTTGATGCGTGCGTCTTTCTCTGCGCAGACCTTGCAGCGAAACATGCGATTAGCGGCCGAAGACGATCGCGGTGCCGTAAACGGTGGCGGCCGGGTCAGCGAAGGCGAGGGTCACAACGTTGCCAGAGAACGTCGGGGCAGCCGAGTGAGCGATCTTGCCATCGATGATGACGTGGAAGGCTTCTTGGAGGGCGCTGGCCGTGATCGTGCCGGAGGTGTCGCCAGAGGCGGCGCTCCAAGTAACGATTTGGCACTTAACAGGGCCGAGAGAGAAACTGCGGGGTTCTTTAGTGGAGGCAGAGGCGGCGAAAGCCATGAGGGGTTCCTTTCTTGCTGTTTTGGAGGTCCAGCTTGAGACCTTTGGGGAGGGGTATGCGCCCAGAGCGGGGCCCCAGGCGCATCTTCGGGTAAAACCGGGGAGGGGTGCGGGCTGCTAGCGTGCCCGTGAGAGGGGTGGCCCGTGGGAGGGCTAATCCAAGAAGCGCCCGAAGGCGCCCTACATATTAATAGTCAGAATATTCCCGTTTTATGCCCCGAACGGATCGGACGAGCGTTTCGGCGTCTTGAGGGCGCGGATATCCTTGTACAAGGCTTCCTGAAGCGTGCCGCGCTTGATGTCCTTCATCGGGTCTTCGGCGTACCGGGTGGGATCGGGCTGCGAAATGACGAGGTAGCGGAGGGCGTCGACGGCGTGGTCCTCAAACTTGTACGGTTCTTCCTTCTCGTTGGAGGTGCCGACCTGGTTGTGGCGCAATTCCTTGTACCGGTACTTGCTCATCTCCTCGATGAGGTTCGCGCAGGTGTCGAAGACGTAGATCCGGGGGCGTTTCGTGCGCTCGTTGACCTTCAGGTACGACTTCACGCGGTCGATGCCTGAGGTGACGTCGTTGTTGGCGGGCGAGAGCGGGAAATTGTCGGGCAGGTACTGCAGGTAGAGGTCCCAGTCGCTGCACTTCGCCCCGTTCCGCTCGTTCCGGGCTGCCCGGGTCGACGGGTCGATGAAGGCGCGGTCGATGCGCTCGCCTTTCATCATCTCGAGCACGCCCGGGAGCTTCTTCTGCTTGTGGCCGTTGACGATTTCCTCGATCAGCCACTCGGATTGGTAGAATTCACGGTAGATGTACACGTTGCCGTCGCCGTCCACCGCGCCCCAAACCCAGGCAGCAGGGTTTCGGTAGCCGTGGTCGATGCCCACCAGGCGCGTCCAGGTCTCGGGGATGGGGAAGGGCTTGATGACGTGCACGTCGCGGCGGAATTCAGGGTACACGGCGCCCTCGAAGGCGTCGAAGGAGCCCATGATCTCGCGCTGGATGCGGTCCTGGCTGTAGGTGGACAGCATCGACTCGACGTAGCCCTCGGGGAGGTGCAGGTTTTCGGTCGAGGGGGCTAGGATGAGGCGGAATTGCTTCTTCGCCTCCGGCGTCTTCATGAAGTCCTGCTTCACGAAGTACTGGTAGACCCAGTTGTGCCCGGCCGGGTTGCCTACGATGAGTCCCTTGCGCAGGCCGCGCGGGTTACGCAGGCGGTTCATGAGGAGCAGGAAGGACTCCTCGCTGACCTGGGAGGCTTCATCGATGCCAAAGCCGCTCAGGTTGAGCGAGCGGAGCTTGTCAGGCTCATCCAGGCCCACGAAGTAGAAGATGGCAGGCTTCCCGGTTACACTGCGCACGTGTACTTCCGAGAGCGCCACCTTGTGGTCGACGATCAGCTCGGGCGGGCACACCTCCAAGAAGGTCTTGTAGGTCGTGCGCTTCAGCTCGGGCATGAACTGGCGGGCTATTACATACTCGCCCCCGTGCATAATACCCTGCACTAGCATTGTAATACACAGGATGAGGGACTTCCCCGAACCCACGCCCCCGAAGTACGCGATGTACTTGGGGTCGCCAGGCAGCAGGGACTGGTCCATGAATTCTTTTTGCTTGGGGAGCGGGCCCCGAGGCACGCCAGGGCGCCCCGGTTCCGGGAAGCAGTTGTTTAGATCGATTTGCATAGGGTGGGAGCGCCACCCAGCAGGGTGCTAGGCGGCTTTGGTGAAACGGACGGACTGTCGGTTGCGGTAGTTGCGCCAGGTGCGATCAACGGTCTGGTGGCCCATCCACGCGCTGATGTCCGAATACGGGTGGCCCCGCTTCAGCATTAGGTCTTCGAAGCCCTTACGGCCCCCGTAGAGGTGGACCTTGGGTCCGAAGCGGTCGTGGATGGTTTTTAGGAGTGGGCGCTTGATTGGCCCGTTGAGTACTAGGTCGAGCCCGGCTTTCTGTTCCGGGTAGATGCAGGGAATGAACTTGTAGCGGTCTTTACGGGGCAGGTTCACTAGCTTGGGCTGGTACACGCGGAGTACTGGCACCTGTAGCTCGTTGTCCTGCAGGATCTCGGCGCTCCTAGCGTTGTCGGCCTCCTCGGGCCGCAAGCCGAACCACACGGTCAGGTAGAGCCAATTGAATTGCGCGGGCTGCAGGCTGCCCCTTTCGGCCTCCAGGACCTTCGGGGTCAGCGGGGCAGAGGCCATGCCCTCCTCGTTTTTGTCGAAGTAGCGGTCCGCGATGCGGTTTTTCTCGCGGCCTCGGGGGGCTTTAAGGGGCTCGAAGTAGCGCTGCTGCTTGCGCGCTTGGAATTTGCCCCACAGGTTGAGGATGCGGAGCATCTTCTGGGCGTAGGAGGGGCTAATCTGGTGTTTGGCGAAGTAGTCGTAGAAGCGTTCGGGCTGGGCGCCCCATTCGGCGGGGTCCAGACGCAGGTGATTGAGGCACTTTTTGACGGCCCGCCAATGCGACTCGAGCTTCTTGCGGCGGGTGGCGTCCTTGGTGTCAAAGACCTCACGCCCAAAGAGCACCTGCTGCTCGAATTCTGCTGTCTCCGTGGGAGGTAGGTAGGCCGAAAGGACCAGCTCTTCCTCGTCTAGGCGCGCCTGGATGACGCTCCGGCGCTGCTCGAGGCGGGTAAGCTCGCCCTGGGCGTTGAGCTTCTTGGCGTGGGCCTTGGCCTCGTCCCAGGTCATGCGGGGGTGGAAGCCCAGGCGGCCCCACTCGTCCCGGGGGATGTCGCGGTTGACGCGCTTTCCGCCCTTGTAGGACTCGATCTTCAGCTTCCAGCCAATGCCATAGTCGGTCTTCGGAACACGGTAGCCCATCGCAAGTCTCCTTTCGGCGGACTCGCGACGCAGCTAGAGCGCGGCAGCACCTGCCACACCCGAAAACCACACCTGATTATGGGCTAAATACCCGAAATCATTAAAAAGATGGTGGAGCCGGTGGGAGTCCGACCCGCACCCTACACGATAACTATGTAAATTTCAAAGAGCGGATCAAACGCGGCGGAAGACGCGGAGATGCCCCACGGCGAATTGTTGGTCGAAGTAGTGGTCGACGACCCGCGAGTTCCACAGAGCGCGGTTAACGTCCTCTAGGCCCTTGAACCCACCGGGGAGCAGGTCAGCAGGCAGCTCGAGGTCGTTGCCCGCGTCGTCTAGGACCAGGTAGCCGCCGGGGCGCACGAGCAGCCCGTAGGACTCCAGGTCGTCCAGGGCCACTTCGTAGTCGTGGCATCCATCGACGTAGATCAGGTCGAAGGGGCCCATTTCCTCCGCTCTCGCCTGGATGCGAGGGTCGAAGCTTTGGCCACACAGAAGGGTGGGGGACTTGAGGTTAAAGCGGCGGTGCAACTCCGCCATGCGAGCCACGTAGTCGATGTCCGGGTGAGTGGCGTACTTGTCGCCCTCGGAGCTGAGGGGAGTGATGCCGTAGATGTGCGCCTGCTTCCCGCATTCGCGGGCGGCAAGCTGCATGAGCGACAGGGTTTGCCCCTGGAACACGCCGATCTCGAGGAACTTGAAGCCCGGGGGCAGCTCTCGCGCCAAGCAGTGCCACACCCAGTGGAAGGGGCGGTCCCCATAGCCGTAGCCACCGGCTTCGACGAAGTCGCGGTGCTCCTTGAGGTAAGGCGTGGCTTGCACCTGGGCCAGGCAGTGGTCCCACATGGCCCTATGGGCCTCGGGGCTGTCTTCGTAGCGGGAGATCAGGTCCTGAAGGCTCATGTAATAGAGTGTAATACACTACGCAGGGCGCGGTCAAGCAGCCTGATGTGCGTAGGGCACAGGCACTCGCGGATCGTCATGCCCTTCAGGGCTTGCTGGGGCGTAGTGACCAGCTTCTCTAATTCGTCATTAGACAGCCCCAGTGCCTCTATACGCGACAGAACCGAGGGGAGTAGGGCCTGGTACTGCGCAAGGCGCTTTCGCCTGTTCCAGACCATTTGTGGCGTAGGGCGGGCTGCGTTCTTACGGACGGGAGGGTAGTGGCGAGGCATGATACACGGGGGATTGGATTTTTCGGTAGTCCCCGGGTCGCTCCGCCAGGAGCGCTAAACTTCCCCGCTCCCCAGTGACTACCTCGTTGGCTCGCTTGCTGCTTCTCTGCGTCCTGCGCTTCGCCAACTTGTTTTATTACTTAATAGAAGAAACATTCCCGTTTTAGTGCTATACGACTGTATTCACAGTGGAAGAAAATGTATTACAGGCTATTAGTTAAGACGCTTAATAATTAGCCTAAAACACCCAAAAATTTTTATACTGGGTCCCATACTACCACTTTCACTCACGCCAAATTTCTCCACCCCCCACCCCCGTACCCCCCAGCCCACACAGTTACAGCAGTGACACGCCAGGGCACGAGCAGCACGCAGCAGAGAGTATGAGAGGGGAAGCATACAACACACCTAGCCCTTAACCTAACCCCACCCACCTGATCCTATCCCAGCCTAGCCCTACCCACGCCTAGCTTTACCCTGTTGCTACTAGTGCGATCGCTGCTTTCAATAGGACGCTCTCACCACGTCAGCAACCTGCCCGCGCCTTTATATCACTGCTGAGCGCTCAGTGACGTAAAGCGCACTGCCATTCCCTGTCACTCGTATAACTCTTACACAGTGTAATACAGTGTACTGAAGTATATTGCAGTATAGCTCGGCACGCGCGGTGCATTACTTAGTGGCATGACGATCACGGTGCGAGACACGAAGATTAACCTGCAAGCGATCAAGGCGCTCGAAGCGCTGGGCTACACGGTCCGCATCGTAATCCGGAACTAAGGAGTCGATATGAAGAAGGTTAAAGCGATCCGAGTCACGAGCGACAACCTGGAAAACTGCCTGATCTCTGAGGCCGACTACAAAGAGCTGCGCCTGGAAATGAGCACGGGCGACTTCCATACGCACAAGGCGGAGGAAGTAATGGCGGACCCTGAAGAGCTGGTCTCGCTCTATGAGGAGCAGGAGTGAACATGAACGGCGTGGAACTGAATCTGTTGTTTAGCGTTGGCTTTATGCAGGCGTACTGCCTCGCGTGCCTGGCGGTCTTGGGCCTGGCCTACATCTGGGAGTGAATATGAAACAGAAAGCACAGCGACTGACGGCGAAAGAGATCAAAGCCGGGGCCCACGAGTACGGGCTTCAGGTGGAATGGGAAGACGACTACGACGCCGATACCTCCTGGATGGACGCCGAACAGCTTGAAGCGTTTGAAGAAGGTAGCTTGATCCCCTATGTCTGCCGCGTCTTCAACGCGGACAGGAGCATGGTTGCGGCGAGCCTGGGAGGGATCTTTCTGGATAACTCGAGCGCCAGCGACAAGTACCGGGAAGAGGTAGAGCTGGAGTTGCTTGAAGAGGCTCTGGGCGAGCTAATGAATGGCAGGGTCCCGCACTGCGAAGAATGCGAAGCGGTACAGGAGTGAACATGGCCAGGTTGCTTTGGCTTGAGTGTACCGAATGCGGCGAGACGGGCGAGGTGCTCTGCGACGGTGAAGGCCCCATGCACTGCCCCAGTTGCCGCAGCGTGGACTGCTTCAAAGGGCCGGAAGAGGAGGCAGCATGTTCGAGTACATAGCCTCTGTTTATGGCACTGACGCGATGATGCTGGCCTACATTGCGTTCATCGTACCGCTGGTAGCTGGCCTAGTTTGGTTCGTGAATCGACACAAATAGCTGACCCCGAGAGGGGAGGAGGGACGTATGAGGGACGGAAGGCAAGTTGTTAGGGCTTGGATCGCGATGGTGAGTGTGTATGCGGTGCTCCTTGCGCTCTGGACACTGCGGGCGTTGGCCAATCTGGGCCAGCTGTAACCTAAATCAAACGTAGTACGTGGGAGGACATATGAAGTTCTATAAGTTGGGCAATGGTCGCGCGAAGTTGGTTGGCATGGGTTTCACGTTCGAAGGTGAGCTTGCGCAGGTAACGGAGCTGCTCCAAGAGCGTGGCATGGACTGGGAGACCGTGGGCTTTATGCTCGCAGAGATGCACCGCAAGGGGCACGACGCTGCGGAGCTTGGCGACCTGGCTGGTGACTTTGAGTACAGCTACTCAAGCGGCGAGATGAAGGGCGTGCTCTTAGAGCTCGAAGCCATCCGCAGCCTGCGCGAGGAGTTCGCGAACCTCCACCGGCAGGACCCTACGGCACGCGAGACACGCGACGCATGGGACAGGCTCATGAACCTGTACTTCAGCCTGAACGTGGATGAAGCGCTCGACCTGTTGAAGCCCGAGGAGCGCGCAGCGGCTTAATTTTGGCCTTGCTTTGTGTAATACACTGTTTTACATTGTTCTTAGGAGTCTCACATGACGGTAAACAAGATCGTGACGGTACAGTTGGATACGGGGCAGGGCTCGGTCGAGATCGAGATGAACGCCGAAGGGCTCGTGACGGTGCGTGAATGCGCAACGAACATCTACGGCGGGCAATTCGTGACAGGCATGCTGATTGAGGAGCTGGAAGCCGCAGTCAAGCTGCTGCGCGCGGAGCAGGAAGCCACGTGGCAGCGCAACTTCGAGCTGCGCATGACCAAGAAGGAGACGGCGTAATGGACTTCGAATTCGAAGCCGTCCTGCGCGACGGTCGCCGGGTGTTCATCGTGGGTGAAGCCGAGTACTCGCATAGCTGTGACTGCAACTACTGCGACGGTACGCATATCCTGAGCCTCGATATTGAGTCAGTGACTCAACTGTTTGAAGCGGGCACGGTCGAAGGCGCTGAGATCAAGCTCGGCGGTAAGGCGTGGCGCGAGGTTGAGTCCCTGGCTGAGGATCGAGTCTACAGTGCGATCGAGACGGGCGAGGAGGCTTGCGCGTAATGGAAACTACAAAGTACGGGCAGGTGTTTTATCGGCTCGAGGCAGACCGCGAGCACCCTGAAGGCTGTCGGTGCACAAGCTCAGACGCGGGCGGCGATTGTAGCTGGTGTCAGACCTATTACCGGGGCCCGACAATCGAGGAGGGCTGCGCGTGAGAAACGTAGTGCTTGCACTAGCAATTGTAGCGGCGCTGCCGGGCTGTGGCACTGAGCCGAGCGTTACCACAAATGTGGTACCGCCCTATCAACCCGAAGCGATCGAGCCCGATGCACCTGGACCCGAGCCTACGGCAGAGCCGACGGCGTCCGTTGAGATGTGCGAGCTACGCCTGGTGCTCCACTGCAAGTCGCCTAATACCAAAGGCGAGGTGACGCTGCGGTATGATAACTGTGGCGAGGCAGACCTGGCGCGCGAAGAGCTGCTCGCGCTAGGCTGGTTCTTCATGGATGGCCGCAAATGCAAATGGCAGGAGCACGATGATCAACCACAAACTGATTAAGCTGAAGGTGCCGCGAGGCCGCAGCGCGTATCACGCCGTGTGCCGCGCAGAGGGTCGCGAGATTCATCTGGTGCGAGACTGGCGCGATGTGGACTGCAAGCAGTGTTTGGCGCTGAAGCCCAAGACAAGCAAGGCGAAGAAGTGAACGGCAATTCGTTTCTGCTCTTCGGCGGGGAGGTCTACTACCCGGGCGGCGGCTGGACCGACTACTGCGGAGAGTTCGCTTCGGTGGACGAAGCGTATGAGGCGGGGAAGCGCGACTTCGGGGGCAACATGGAGTGGTTCCACGTCGTTGACTTCAAGAAGCGCGTCATCGTCACGGTCGTCGAACCGGGGGCGAAGTATTGGGATACCGACGAGACAACGTGGAAAGTCCACAACGGCGGGGACCGGCTCTACATCGAGGAAGTTCTGAAGTGAACACCGCCTCTTTATCAGAGGCTATCAGAGCGGGTTCGGAGATTGTCTCCGAGTCATCGGAATCACGGGAGTTTTAAAACTGAACCATGGCCTCAGTTTTACTAGGTACAGCTACAAGTTTTTGTAGGTGGTGTTGAGCCTTGGCTGCAGACGAGCGTCCGGACCCGGCCTACTACTGCGAGCACTGCGGGCTGGTCTGGCCAGGCAAGCCGAGCCAGTGCCCAGCGTGCGGGCGTCCGATGAAGGAGATATAGAACATGTCTTCTTTCTGGGAATGGCTCTGTCGGAACTGCGGGCACCCAAATCCCGAGGCTCACGCGAAATGCTCGCGCTGCCATCGGCCGAAGTAGAACAGGATTTCTTTATGAACGACGACGCGGCACTGGCAGAGCTGGCGAAGGACATCACGGGCTCGCTCCGCGACTACCTCCGGCTGAAGCGCCAAATCGACTCGCTCGACCGGACGCTAGCCTTGATTCATATCGAGGCGAGCCGGCACGAGGACGACCTGGACTGGATTCACGTCCGCCGCCTAGCGCACGCGGCACTGTACCGACATTCATCGTCGGATGTTACGTCTTCGTAATGCGCTATCCCTTAGTAGGGATATCAAGGGACAGCCTCGTTTTGAGATAGGGCCACAACTTCGCGAATTCTTTGCGGTGCTGCCCACAATACACACTTGCTAGTGTATTGATTAAGGCATAGTCTGTACATTGACGCGCCGTGTATGCGTCGCTTGCCTTTTCTAAGGCGCCTGCTACCATATTCCGAGAGGGATAGTGCGTGGCACAAGGCGCTGACTCTAAAATCTTGGTGATCGAGGACGACCCCAGTATCCGCAAGGCGCTGGAGGACCTCCTGAGTACGGATTATGACGTCCACACGGCAGTGTCGGGCGAGGCCGCCGTGCGGGAGCTGGAAGGGGGGCTGAGGCCACGTGCCATCATCCTGGACCTTCGCTTGCCTGGCCTGAGCGGCGAGGACCTGCTTATACGCAAGCGCACAGCCCCGTGGCGCTCGGTGCCGGTCATCGCCATCACCGCAATGTCGAATTGGCAGCAGCGCTACCCAGCTGTAGCCGCTGAGGCGGAGCATGTGCTCATGAAGCCATTTGAGATGGAACGCCTGTTTGCTCTACTAGAGAGCCTAATTCGGCTCAGTGCCTAGCGGCGCCGGTTCGCGAGCCACATCGCGAGCGCCTGCTCTACGCATTCACGCAGCGTGATCTTGTCGCGATCGCGCTGCTCTTCGACGCGGGAGATAAGACTCGCATCGATGTCGAGCGTCTTGCGGACAGAGACGTTGGGCTTCTTTACTAGCCAACCCTCCTCCTCAAGAAGCCGACGTGCGGCCTCTAAGTCCTCAGGGGACTTATTCTTTCCCATTACTTCAAAATAAACGACCGAGTACCGCATTGTCTATATTGGTGAGGCGCCTTGGTGTTAGGACCAAGGCAACCGTACCAGGTTACCGGGCCTTGGGCACCTGTATTGACATAGCCGTACAGGTCTGCCAGACTAGTCTTATCAGGTAACGCAACTTGAACGTTTGCTCCTCTGGCGCTCGCATTACTGTGCTGGAACGTTACCTGCCGAAGGGAACCGAATGATCACCGTGGTACGTTTGCAGAACGATCGCTATTACGTCCTCGACGAGCGTCACGCGCTCGCCATCCCCTGTACCCTCAAGGAGACGATCTCGTACCTGCTCGAGGCAGGTGCGGGCTCCAAGACCGCAGAGGAGCTGCTCCTCGCCCTGCAGTGCCAAGTAGTTGACACTGCCTACGCCCCTGTACAGGGTCTCTGAAGCCCTGCGTCGCCAAAAAGTCCTGCAATATCAGGAAACAGTGTAATACACTGAATTATATTGCAGCGGCATGTATTATGCTCTATAAGCCAGCAAGGAGTCGTTGTATGCTGAACTTGCTGACCGTGGAGGATATCATGTCGAAGCTCAAGTCCCCTGAGGACCTGCGAGACTTTGTGGTGGACCGCGTCAATAAGCGCGGGGCGAAAACAGTGGAAGAGGCCATCAAGGACATCACGGCCCAGCTCGAGAAGCTGGGCTACGTCTCCCCACGGACGGGGAGGCCGCTGTCCACGCACAGCGTGCGCTCGGTGTACTTCCACGGGATCCCGCAGGAACGCACCAGCAAGCAGCATGAGATCACGATGACCGCGGAGCGGGCCCACATGCGGCTCGAGACGATTAAGAGCATCCTGGCAGGCAAGGAGCCCGACAGCCTCAAGGTCAAGCTGATCCAGGCGTTGCTGAATAGTCCGGCTTGACAGTGTAATACACTGTAGTATACTAGGGGGATGCGAGTCGTCCTCCTCGATAAGACCTGTCCGAAGCCTTACGATACTCGGACCCTGGCCACCGAGGCCATGGGCGGCACCGAGGCAACCGTCGTGCGCGTTGCCGAAGCGCTCGCCGACCGCGGCCACGAAGTCATCGTGGCGCAGCACAACCGGCGCGAGCTAGGGGAGGGGAAGGCCGCCTACGTCCCCTGGGAAGCGCTCGACCACATCCACCACACCCCCCACGCCGCTATCGCGCTCCGCGACCCCCGCATCCTCGCTGACATCAAGGACCGCTGGTCCACGCGCAGCGTGCTCTGGTGCCACGACCTTAACCAGACCGACCTGGTGCGCGCGTCCGACCTCCTGAAGTCCGCGACCGTCGTCGCCGTCTCCAACTTCCACGCCACCCAAATCAAGACCGCGTTGCTCTCACAGCTGCCCGAAGTGCCGAGCGGCTGCCTCCTGCGCACGATCTACAACCCTGTGGACCTCGAGCCCGACGAGACGCCAGTCCTGCACCGCAAGCTCGTGTTCTTCTCGTCGCCGCACAAGGGGCTCGACCATGCTCTCTATCTCTTTGCTCGCCTTCGCGCAGTGGATCCTACTTACACTCTGCATGTCGCTAACCCTGGTTACCTTCGAGCTTCTGTGGAAGCGTGGCCGGACGGCGTCCGCGACCTTGGCGCTATGCCTTGGAGCGGGGTTATCGCTCACGTGCGCAGCGCTCTCTGCGTTTTCCACCCCAACCTCGTCTTCCCCGAGACCTTCGGCCTCGTGCACGCAGAGGCTAACGCCGTAGGCACCCCGTGCCTCACGAGCTACCTGGGCGCCAATAGCGAGGTGCTGAACCCCGCGAGCCAGCAGATGCTCGACGTGCGCAACGAGAAGGCCGTCATTGACCGCATCCTGAAGTGGGGCGAGGAGCGGCCTGTGGTGCGCGGCAAGCCCGAGTTCAAGATCGAGAACGTCATCAAGCAGTGGGAGGAGGTCCTGAAATGAGTGGTGGAACTAAGCACGACTCCGGCAAGGCGCCGCTGTCGATCATTCCTCGCGTGGCACTGGAGCTGGAGGCGCAGGTGTTCGCCTTCGGCGCGAAGAAGTACGCCCGCGACAACTACAAGAAGGGCTTCGCCCACACCCGCCTGCTCGACGCGGCCCTGCGGCACATTTACGCGCACATTGACGGCGAGGACACGGACCCTGAGAGCGGCCTGCCCCACCTGGCGCACGCGCGCTGCTGCCTGTCGATGCTGCTGGAGTGCCAGCGGCTCGGGACTGCAACTGACGACCGTTTCAAGAAGGAGGGCGCATGAACGTTCTGAAGTCGGATCGAGTGACCGTGGTGGACGTGGACGACACGCTCGTGCTCTGGAACATCTCGGAGTTCCCGGTTGAGCGGCGCATCACGGTGGACTTCAAGAACGGCCCCGTGGACCTGGTGCCGCACGAGAAGAACATCAACACGCTGCTCAAGTTCTGGAAGCTCGGCTACACGATCAACGTCTGGAGCGCGTCCGGCTGGGAGTGGGCGGAGACGATCGTCAAGGCGCTGGGTCTCGAGTCGATCGTGACCAACGTGGGCTCCAAGCCCCTCTACTACTTCGACGACAAGCCCTGCGAGAGCTGGATGGGGCCACGCGTGTACCGCGACCCGAAGACCGGGACGGAGGGGTGATGAAGATCCCTGGGCGCAAGAGCTACCCGAAAGAGCTGCACATCAACGAGGAGACCTACACCATCAAGTGGGTGCAGGAGATTCCGGAGGGCCGCAAGAACGACGACACCGTCGGGCTCTGCGATGGCGCAAGCCACACGATCTACATCAAGCGGGGGCTCACTAAGAGCCAGGCGTTCCGCACGCTGATCCATGAGGTGCTACACGCGCTCGAGTTCGAGTACGAGATCGATATCCCGCACAAGACCGTGCACCAGCTCGAGAAGGCGATCGGCGACCTGCTGATTGCGAATTTCTAAGGGCGGGCCGACCCGCGCCGCTACCCGCCCCGTAGTACCTGACTGTACTAGCTCAGGTAGGCGATCAGGGCGTCAGCAACGCCCTTGACCAGCTGAAGCATCACAATGATGATGATCTTAGAAGAGGTCATTTGGCTTTCCTTCCTGGACGGTCAAAAGACGAGTGGATGGGCCGGGTACTCGCAGTGCCTGGCCCTTCGTCTTTTCAGGCGCGGATCCGTGCGCCGTAGGAAGATGGTAGCCAAAGTTATGTAGGCTTGTCGAGCGAGCCACCACAAGAATTAGTGGGGCAACCGGCCTAATAACAGACGGTTATGGCGTACCTCGCTTATATTCGTTTAGGGCAAGCGGGCGGCCGTTGACGCTCCGCGCGTCTGGCAGTATTCTCCAAGCATGCGCTACCTGGCCATCGTCCTCTGTACGGTAACCGTGGGCTGCTCGACCGCTGCGAAGCGGGAGGCCGCATTCGACGAGAGTCTCAAATCCTGGTTCGGGCGCAGCATCACCGAGTACGTGGCCGAGAACGGTAACCCGACCCGCTCCCTGGAGCTTCCGGGGGGCATTCGGTCCTACGAGTGGCAGCACTACGGGGACGTTGAGACGACCGTGGGCCCGGCGTACGGCGGCTTCCGCCACGTCTCCTCAGAACAAAAATCCTGCCGCATCACCTTGCTCACTGAGGTGACGGGCAGGATTCGGGAAGCCAGCTATGAGGGGCACTGCTACTAATTGGCGGGTCCCGTCATTATGCAGAGTGGGGTTACTGATGTTCCGCAATTCAGAGGATACGACGATTTGGCAGGGGCTAGGACAAGCATTGGGTTGGACTACGCCGGAGCATTTTCGTTCCGTCGAGCGTGAACTAGGTAAAGGCAAGCTACACGCGCAGTTCGAAAACGAACTGATTGGAGCTATTCATAAGAACAAGAAAAGGATTTTCGTTCTTGCCGAATGGGGGGCGGGCAAAACCTTTCAATCGCTACTCTTTAGGCAAGAGTATGCTGACCGATACGCTTTTGAGTATTTTTCATTCTTTGGAATCCAAAATCTCTCGAGTGCTTATGTCCATGCGATGGGATTCATAGCGCGACTAGTGACCTTATGTGCCGGAGTTTTATGTCTCGCACTTGTGCTGTCTCGGTTCGCCGACGACCTGAGGACGGTCAAAGCAAGTCCTCTCGTATCGCTGACCGCGACCTTGTTTGTGGGATTTTTTGTTTACGGGAACCGCTGGAGGCTCGCTTACGTATTGGTGAGCATTTCAAAGCTATGGATCGCAGTTCGAGGGAGCAGGCGAGTAGTCATACTAGATGATCTAGATCGTTCCTCGCTCAGTGATTCGGATCGGTGGGCTTTCCTATCAGACTTATGGACTGTCAATACACAGTACATCATCTTGCTGGGCTACCTGAATCCCGATGACCGGATCCAGATTGCAGACATCGCAAAGAAACTGGATGGTGCAATCATTTTTCTTGGGTCAAGTCGGCGCGAGAAGTTCGCCGTCGTTCAACATCTCTGGCCTGATTCTCCTTTCCAATGGTCAGAGACCGGCACTGTCTACCATTGGCTAGACCACTTCACGCCTCGCGATTTCATAGCGGCAGCAGACTATGTGAATCGAGTAACGGGGGGCCGGCTAGGCGAAGCAAGTAAGAAGCTAGTCGGCGCAGCATTCATTCATCATGAGCTACAGATGAAGATTGGGATTCCTCGCGATCAGTTGCAGTATGCGTCGCTGAAAACTGAAAACACTCATCTTGCCCGCGACACGGATGCACGAATGCTCGGCCCGAAGCACGAAATGGCAAGTCAGACGCTAGCTAGTTTCGCAGGGACTCTGCTGCCTGAGGTAGCTAAGACAGCCTGCGATCTTAGAATTCATATGAGTCAGCAGATCGAGCCATTTCGGAGCTGGAATTCCAGCTTCCTGGTTCCTAGTCTGATTTCCTTCGAACAAGCCTTGAAGCAGAAGTCCTCACCAAGCTGAGCCAGCCCGGGTTTGTGTCACATCTGTGTAACACCATAGACGCGAAACGCCCGGTTATGCGCCGCATTCGACAGTAGTCTCGAACGCAGGTAACTGCTCGCGTTTATTTGATTTGTTGAGTGATGTCCGACGACTACGTTTTTGCGGTAAGGCGAATTGACACGGTAGGGGTCGCTGGTTCAATCCCAGTCGAGCCAACCATTTAGAACTCGAAGCCCTTCAAGACCTTACAACGGAACCTTGAGGGGCTTTTTCTTTGGTGCGAAGCGACAATTCGGCGTTTGTGTCACGTTTGGGCAACACCTCCACCCGCTTTCCACCGTCGACCACGGTCAGACCGCTCGCTGCCCCGTGGTCTACCAGCCCTCTGGCCCGCTCGTTCATCGCGAGCGAGAAGTGCGAGTAGCGTTCGGTCAGGCGCATGCTCTGATGCCCTAGCAGCTTCTGCAGGTCATAGAGATGCCCCCCGCCTTCCAGGAAGTGGACTGCGAAGGTGTGCCTGAGGTCATGGATCCTGACCCCCCGCACTCCAGCTCCCTTCAGTGCTTTGATAAAGCGCTTACGGAACTTGGTGGGGTGTCGGCACTCCGACCAGGCACCCCAGAATAGAGGGCCTTCAGGGTCCCGGCCTCGGGCGAGGCTCGCAACGAACTCGCTCATACCTGGCCCAAGCGGCAGCATGCGCGACCGCTTGCCCTTCGTGCGGTTCTGAACCTGCTGGCTCAGCTTGCAGTAGGTGCGGCTGATCTGCAGATAGAACCCGCTGCTGCCTCGGATCAGGTCCCGGGGCCTCAGGGCCGCCATCTCACCGAAGCGGATGCCTGTATTCAACAGCGTCCGCACCATCGGGTAGAGCCACGGGTCATGCGCTTGAAGCCATGTGAGCAGGCGAGCCGCCTCCTCCTGTGTGAGGTACTGGATGGCCTCCTGCTTCGCGAAGTCGGCCTCAGGCAGTTTCCGGATGCCTGTGACAGGGTTGAACGGGATGAGTTCCCAATGCACCGCCTGCGAGAGCATGCAGCCCAGAATCTGCCGGGTGCGGTTGACCCGCCCATTGCTGATGCCGAGCTGCCCTGACAAGAGGCTCAAGACACCTCGGATATCTCGTGCCGTGAGGCTCGCCAACTTGCGCTGTCCTAGGTAGGGAGCGAGATACATCCCATAAGTGCGGCCCTCCATCAGCCGAGTACCCGGAGTCTGCCGGTACTGTGCGTACTCCTTCTCGAAGCGTTCCCTGAGCTGATCTAGCGTCAGGTCTTCACCGGCAGTCGCAAGGGGGGCCAGGTCTCCCGCATCGCGCTTCGCGAGCATCTCCCGCTCCCAGCGTTCCGCGTCGACCTTGCGCGCGAATGACTTGCTGAACTGCTTTCTGTGTATTCGAATGATTGCCCGATATGGCTTCTTTCGATTCGTAACGATGATTGCCACTGGTCACGTCCTTTCAGATGCAGGCAGTGTCCAGCGTTCGATTGTATCGGGGCAGAAGCGCAGGGCCGCGCCCACCTTGCGGTAGGGGATTGCGCGCCGGTATACCCAGTCACGCACGGTCCTCTCGCTCACGCTCAGATACCCGGCTACCTCGACTACGGTCCATAACGGGCGTTTCGCGTGCTTGGTTGTCAAAGAGCGAAGCGCCTTTGTAGCGCCCGCACTCTGTGGGTTCAACGCCTCAGTGTCGGGGAAGGGGATAAAGGGGCAGGCGGCGGCCTGCTCACCTGCCACTCGAACGTGCGTACTCATCGAAGAACTCCCGGAACGTGGTGCGACCTCCTCAGCTTTGAGGAAGGAGCGTGGCCGCGAGTCCATCGCGACCGCTTGCCCAGGGCAGTCTCGGAATGACTGGGCCACTTCGTCCGGGGATAGGCGCTGGATCAGTGGGGCAGAGTTGATTCCCTGTCAGTCTGCCCAATTCTCGCGGCACGCCCAGTAATTGCCTCTATTCTACCGTATCCGAGCGTGCGTCTCTAGTTGTGGCAAGCGAGACACGGTCACCGCTTGCGGGGTCGGAGCATGCGGCGCCGAGAGGTGATGCACTTCTCGACGTGCACGACAGGCTCGCCGAGTTCGTCGAAGAGCTGCGCGAACGGGAGCAGAGTGTCGATCGGCGCGATGCGGCCCTCGGAGGTCCAGATGTCGCCGTGGCGGCCTCGGTTTGCCTTACGATGCGCCTGGTAACGGTCCAAGTTCGTTCGGATGTGGTCAGCTAGAGCCGGCACCGCGAACTTGAACCAGATGCGAAGTGGAGCGGCCCAGAGAACGTACCAATCAGCACCCTCCGCCTCCGCTTTGAAGATGCCGCCAGGCAGAGACTCCTCCAGACTGCTCACAATCTCGATATAGAGGCGGTCAGTGGCTCCCGAATCGAGCTTGAGTTCAGCAAGGCTACCATCTGCCTCGATGATATCGACGCCTCGGCGGTCTGGATTGCGACGGCCGCCGAAGGCTTGGATGTAGGCACGCTCGATTGCGTTACCGCGGGCAAGGCACACGTCGAACTCGGAGCGATTCCGGGGCTTGGAAGACTTGGGCATGGGTGGGCTACTTTCTTGGCGTGTAGAACGCCGGGGAGGGACCCAGACTAGCGTCAGGGCGTGTTGAGAAAAGCTCCCGCGAGCGGGAACGGGGTGGGAGAAGTGTGAGAGGAGGTAGGGGGGCAAAAGCCTCGGCTTAGAGCTCTAGATCGAGCTACGGCCGAGGCGAAGGGGGAAATCGAGGTTAAAGGAGGCGGCTGAGCTGCCCATTACCGGCGCGCGTCGGGCTGATGCCGGCCTTAGGTGCTGACTGAGAAGCAAAAATGTTCTGGTTGTAGTTGTACCCGCTCAGCTGCCCAGTGCCGCCGCCGGTGCCAGCGAACGTGCTGCCAGTCGTGGCGCCAGTGCCTGCGTCAGGGGCGGCAGAACCGCCCGCCTTGCGGCCCATTGCGGCTCCTAGACCGCCGCCGTAGCCACCAATGAAGCTGCCGATGCCGCCCGCCAGAGCATTTTCGAACAGGCTACTCTGTTGGGTCTGCTGCTGTTGACTGAAGGCTTCATTGGCTTGCTGCTGAGCTAGCTGCTGCTGCTGTTGGTCCGCGCCGATAACGGACATTTGCTGACTGTGGGCCTGATTCTGGGCCCCAAGCTGGCGGTTGAACTGATTTGCGATGGCATTTTCCCCCAGCTCACCTAGGCCGCGCATATGCGACTGCGTCTGCCCGAGCAGCTGGCTGTTCAGATTCGCTCGCTGCGTGAGCATGTCACGCGCGGTGTTCACTCTGTCCGCCACAATCTTTCGCTGAGCGTTCGCAAGCTGCTCGAACTTGTTGCCCTGGAGGCCCGAGAACGCCTGCACCGCAGCACCGGACGGGGCCTCTGCCAGGCCGCGGTCTGCGAGGGCCTGTGCAAGGGACGCCTCTTGGGAGCCGAACATTCGAGCGAGGTCATCCTTCGCTTGGCCGTAGGCTTCGAAGTCCTGGTTGTTCAGACTCCAGTAGTCGCCCTTGCCCGATAAGGCCTCACGGTCAGCATCGGCATTGGCGTAGTACTTCGATTCCTGGTCAGCGGCGCGGTTGTAGCTCTCGACGCCCTTGTTGAAGAAAGGGTCTTCTGACTGCAGCTTCTCAACCGCGTAACGGGTCGCAGTGGTGGGGTCGACGGCCATGAGAGTTTCAATTTCATGGGCCCGATCGTCATAGGTGTTGCCTTGCGCGCCATCCATGATCCGCTGGTGTTCAGCGAGAATGTCGGCGGCCGACTTGCCCTCGTTCTTCCAGGTGTTGATCAGACCCTCGCCGAACTTGTCGCGCAGGAGGCTTCCGTCCTTCAGGCGCGTGTTGTCGAACAGCGCGTTGCCCCTGAGGTTCGTATCGCCCTGAATCTGGCCGAAGATGTCCGCGACGCTCTTTCCCCAGTCATAAGACTTCTGGTCCTTAACGTAGCGTTCGCCTTTGAGGGAAGCGAGTGCATCAGCCAGGCTGGTTTTCCCGCTGCTGTAAGCGGACAAGGCATTCTGGACAGCCGGACTGCCGCCCAAGGCTTGCTGGAGCTTGGCGGCCTTGAGAGCGTCGCTCTCTGAAATCATGTTTTGGGCCGATTGGCCCTCTTTCTTGCCAAAGATGAAATCCACGGAAAGTTCCTTAAGTGAGTGGCTAGGCCCTTAGTGCGGGGCTTCGCTAGGGGTGAGGTAGGCGAGACGGATGATCTTGCCCTTGAGACTTGCAATGGAGCGAAGGTCCGCCGTCGAGTCCTTGCGGAGGTTGGCCAGTTTCCCAATCAAGTAGTAGCGCTGAACCTGCAGGCTCTCGAACTCGAGACTCCTAGGCGGCAAGGCTAATCCAGCGTGGTGAAACTCGCGGAGCTTCTCTAGAAACCAGTCCAGCGGCTTACCTCGGTCGCCGTAGCGTTCGACATACCGAGCGAGTGCCAGCCACGGACACCATTTGGGTGAGTACGCGGTGTTCTGTTTAGAGAGACGCTTGGTGAACCAATGATTTCGTTTTCTCGCTTCCACGCCCTTATACGGATCGATCTAATCCCGCGACGCAGTTTCGGCTGATCCAAGTCTCAGTAATGGTAGGAGAAGAAATTTTTTCTAGGCACAAGTTCCTCAGGTTGTTGAGAAAACTGTTAAGCCTTGCGCGAAATAGGTTGGCTTATAGCGGCTGCATGCAATGCTGCAAGGACCGCGGCGTATTGCTCGAGCCATTCAAGTCTAGGTGCATCCGCGGCACAGCCTTGAGACAGCATGTACATCAGCTCCCCTTCGCAGTGGCTTCGGGCAACAGCCAGGAACTCTGCATCGAAGTTCCGCATCGGATCCTGCCAAGTTACCTTCGTCAGAACATCGCGGCAGTGACCGAGGTCTATCTGGTCCGGACCGTGGGCCGATACCCAGTGGAGTACGAAGCTCGTCAGCGAGTCGCCGCGAGTCCCGGGGCGGCGCTTTGCGAGGGCCTCGATTCGATGCTTCTGCCACGCTGAGCGTTTTTTCCTACGAACCGCCACTCCATGCCTGCGTTCAGGGTCGCGACTTGAGGCTTGGCGTGCTTCTTCTTGAGCAAGCTCCAAACGGAACCAGTTGGGTCCCCTTGCGCGACTTTGGCTTCTTCTGGACTTTGATTTGCTTTGGGTCTCCATTAGGCCGCCCCTGGCTTAGCCGGCAAAGTGGGTTGGGCTGATGCAGCCATCCGGCGCTTTGGCAGAGGATAATGGCTCTTAGCCAAGCCCAAGTGCTTCTCAGCTAGTCTCATTGCCTTCTGATAGCGCCCCTTCACGTCCCAACTTGGCATGCTACGAACCCAGGCCAGATAAGCTTCAGGGGTCCCAGGAAAATGGAAGGTGCCGCAGTAGAGCCATTTGTCCCATTCGCCGTCGGGAATCTGGGCGGGGAGGGGGACGAGGTATATGCCCCCCGCGGCTTGGGAGGCTAGCTCGAGTACGGCTTTACGTAGCTCGCCTCGTGCTTCGTACTTCTTACACTTGGGGGCCCAACCTCGGGCCTTGGCTTTATCTGAGCCGTAGATGTACTCAGCGTCCGTGCACACGAGCAGCCCGAAGGCATCCTGTAGACGCATCAGGTTTCTGCTGACCTGACTGTGGTCCCGGAGGCCGATTTCTCGGGCGAACTTCTTCTGATCCAACTGGAATCCGGAGTGCGCAAGATTCCACATGAGTACGAGGCGGCGGATGATGGCTTCGCGGGTCCTATGCCTGCCAATGTACTTGCGAAGTTCGGGATACGCGTCGAGCGAGCCTTCATAGATCCGGTAGGTGTGAGCGGGGAACCCCCACACAGATATACCGTCATTGGTTAAACTCTCCCCTGCATTAGCCTCACGATCTACTTCCAGTAGGTGAGACAGGTCATACGGCCTGCACCTAGGCAGGCCTTCAGCCAAGGCATCGATCATGTCGAGCGTTAACCGAGCCGTCCTAAGGCCCGCCCACTCGCCGTCTAGGGCGGAGTGCAGCCCCTCGGGAAGCGTCGTGCGCAGGAACTTCAGCGCTAGCTCGGCCGGCAGCTCCTTGTGGGCGTGCCAGTGAACCACGAAGAAGATCTTCACTTTGCCGCGAGGAGAACGCGTGACTACCGCCCTAGGCGAGTACATGTCCCGCATCACGGCGTAGAGCTGGTCAAAGTCCAAATAGGTTGAAGGTAACTTGTCGATGTCGGCGCAGACGACGATCTGGTCGGACCAGCTAGGCTGCAGGTTCACGCGAGGTAGGTTGTCCTTTCGCACCTGCCACCACTGGTCGGTTCCCTGTTGAGCCGCCCTGTTCGCGATGGCCTCCGCCGCACTTACCTTGCCCTCCAACCAGACCCGCCCCGAAGTCATCCGCCAGTCTGAGACCTTGCCTTGATGCCAAGCCTTCGCGAATGGCAGGCCCGCGCCATTGGGAAGCCGGAACACAGGCTCACTCATCGGCCGCTCCATTCCAGCACGAGGCAGAACTCGTCACGGCCCATGGGGTGCGCCTGAAAGCGAATGCCGACCCTTTTGAGACAGGAGCGAGCTAACACGAAAGCCCCAGCCGCAGAGCCATTGACCCGCACCAGGTACGAATCCCCGCCCGCCAACGTAGGAGCGGCAGCTTCAAGGATTCGGCCCACCGCAGGCGCATGCGCAGTTGCCAGATTTTCTTTGAACATAGTCCCCGCCCCGAATGACCTAAAGTAGAACACTCAGCTTGAATCAGGACTGGACAGTAGATCCGGGCTGGCGCTATGGTGACAAATATAGGAGTTACAGCTAGATAACTGCCGCTTGATTCCTGACTAAGATTGTATATTATACAGGGTTTTCTCAAGGGGCAGCAAGCGCAAATTTGCGCCAGTGCCGTGGATTGGCAGCTCGTGTTCGTGCGCGTTCGAGGCTCTAAACCAGCTTCATTGCTGTATAACGCGAATTAGTTGATTCCGCTGTAGCTGCGCAGAGCTGCCCACTGTGAATGCTACTTAGGAGACGTGCGACACTGCTGGATCCCTTCACATGATTCGGTGGCAGCTTTCAGCTGCGGCATCTGTATCCGCGCGCGTTCTAGATTGGGCGACTGCAAGACAATGTACTGCAAGCGAGTTGTGGATGCAGACGGTAGGCGAGGCGAGGATTGTCACTTTCTCCAGGAACCCAAAAATTTCTGGGCTGGGTCCCATACTACCACTTCTATTGGACCTGCTTTTTGCCTACCCCCCGGGGTGGCAGAGGTGGGCCGGGGGCTGCAGTAATCAACTGCTTGATGTTTCATCGTAGGGTTGAGTCAATGGGGGTCAACCTTTCGTTTCGAGTTTGTCTCGTACCTTAACTAGATCGAAGGCAACAGCATCAAGCTGCTGCTTGATTTCGATAAGTCGTCTCGTCATGTTTTCATCCCGGGTTTGCGTGTGCGATTCCATTCGAGTGACGAGAAAAAAGACAAACAGAAACCCAAACGCTATCATCCAGTCCATTCGCCAGTTACCTCCCTCTACTCGCTCTCACATGCCACCTCTCAATCTTTCATAAGCGCGCTATAAGCCTTCCTGCGCGATTCGAACTCTTGCCCGATCAATAACTCTATCACTTGGCTCTGGCTCATATTGGTAGCCTTGGCGATGGCTAAAAGGCGTTTTACCGCCTCCTTCGGCAGGCGCACTGTTACGGGCTTGTCTCGCTTCTCAGTCTTTGCTGGGGCGACGGGTAGGGCCATATAGCCACATTCTAGCACTCCCCTTGTAATCAGACCACTTCAAGTATTTCGCTGTACCTGCGCTTGTATTGCAAATGTCCGTCTGCTGTTCGCTCTTGACTCTGTGCAGCAAAAGGTTGATGCTGTGCACATGGAGGTATTGCAGTATGCAGTACATATACTCGAGAGTGAGTACCGACAGGCAGGAAACGCTGAACCAGACCACGAACCTGCGTGCGCTGTACCCAAACGCTGCCGTGGTGGAGGAGGTGGCCTCAGGAGCGAAGCAGCGGCCAATGCTGCGCGAGCTGGTTGGTCGCCTTCAGAAAGGGGATGAGCTGATCGTGGCCGCCCTAGACCGACTGGGAAGGCGCACGTCGGAGGTACTGGCCCTTATCGAGGAGATGGACCGACGGGGGGTCATCCTGAAGTCCGTGCGTGAAGGCGTGGACTACGCGACGCTCACGGGCCGCTTGGTGACCCAGATCCTATGTAGCATTGCCGAAATGGAGCGTGGCCTGATTGCCGCACGTACAAAGGCAGCCCTGCAAGCGAGGAAGCAGCAGGGGATGAAGCTCGGCGCGAAGCCAAAGTTCGATGCTGTAACGGTCGCGAAGGTGCGCGAGCTGAAGGCACAAGGCCTCACTTGTCGTCAGATAGCGGCACAGGTAGGAGTCTCCGCGAGCCGTGTCTCTCAACTGACCAAGAATGCAGCGCCGGCGATTGAGCTAGCGCAAGCAAGCTAACCAAAGGAGCGACCGATGAAAGCGAATGGAATGTACTCAGTTGAAGTGGAACAGGCAATCAAGGCGGTAATCGCAAAGGGGGGATACCGCGTGTATCGCTGTTTGCGCCTGAAGGATGGTGTGAAGGCACGCGGCATGCGGGCGCGCACTTATCGACAGGCAGTTGCCCGGCTTCAACAGCTGGAAGAAAGCGGACAGGGGACCTGCGTGGCGCCGGACCTTGCTGATGTCGCCTTCGAGATTCGCAAGGTGCCTTCGGGCTGGGCAGTGTATGCCCGCGACCCGAAGACAGTCTAAGCTTAGTCCTCACGCCTATAGCGGTACGTAAGCTCACAGGCGACCTGCGGTACGTTTGCAGAATTCAGGGTCAGCAGTCATCGGCCCTACCAGGTCTCCGAACCCAAAGGAGACACACATGATCCAAGTTATTCGTAAGGACGAAGGCAAGTTCGAGTTCATCGCGCAGAAATCTGAACGGCACGAGAGGCTGCAGAGGACCTGCTCACAGGCAATGCTGATTGCGCTGCTTACAAGGGCCGGCTTTCACGAGAGCGAGACACTTTTCTTGCTCAGCGACCTTGGGAGCGAGGATGGCCGGCTGAGTTACGCGCAGCTTGGCGAGGGCGAGTATCTAATTGTGGACTCTGCCAACGGCAAGGCAGTGTTCGGCGACTGCGATGTGTTCATGGGGTACTTGATGCGCGACCTCGGCCTCGACAGCCTGAGTGCATTATGGATCCTGCACGATGCTGAAGGACACGCTCCGACGGGCGACGAGCTAGTCGAAATGGGGATTACTAGCGAGCAGTGGAATGAACTTGGCCTCGAGACTGTAGAAGTCGACCGCGGAAGTGACAGGAAGGCGAGCTAGCCGCAGATGGTGATTTTTCATTTCTCGACTCGCGAACCGCAGATACTCTCGACATATGAGATACCTAGCCATTGTCCTCTGTACTGCTGCTGTGGGCTGCTCGACCGCAGCGAAGCGGGAGGCCGCCTTCGACGAGAGCCTGAAGTCCTGGTTCGGGCGTAGCATCACTGAGTACGTGGCCGAGAACGGTAACCCGACCCGCTCCCTGGAGCTTCCGGGGGGCATTCGGTCCTACGAGTGGCAGCACTACGGGGACGTTGAGACGACCGTGGGCCCGGCGTACGGCGGCTTCCGCCACGTCTCCTCAGAACAAAAATCCTGCCGCATCACCTTGCTCACTGAGGTGACGGGCAGGATTCGGGAAGCCAGCTATGAGGGGCACTGCTACTAGTTGGCGGGCGGGGGCTCGTCGCTGACGAGCTTCGATGCGTACATGATCAGCAGAGTGGCTAGCTCGTCGGTTTCGATCGGCCGGCTGTCGTTGCGCGTGATGATCAGGGACATGACGCTGCCGCACTCGCTGTAGGTGCCCAGCACAGTCAGTTCATGGTCGAGCTTCATGCGCCCTTCCCGGCCTTGGCGACCTGGATGTGGAAGTGCTTCGCGCCGCCGGCCACGGCGTGGCAGATAGCCGTCTTCTTGCCGTTGCGGAACGAGAAGCAGTTCAGGAAGGCGAGCATGCGGTCGATCTCTTCCTGAGTGAACGTGGAGGAGCGCAGGTCCACCGCCTCCCAGCTCATGTGCGGGGAGTTGGCGATGCCGCCTACCGCGGCGTTCTCGGCAGGGTCGCGGTAGAGGCAGGTGATGACGAGGTCCTTGCCCAGCTCCAGCTCCGCGAAGGTGGACAGCGCGTCCAGCACCTTGCGCAGCCGCCGGTTGTGCACGGGCAGCTCCGCCCACTCCTTGTGGAGCCGGTTATCCTTCCACTGAATCGCCACGGTGCTTCTCCTCCAGTGCTCGGATTGCCTCTGCCTGGGCGCGGATCTCCTGCCAGGCGGCCTCGTAGCCCAAGGCGTATGCCCAGGACAGCCGATGTTGTAGCTGCAGGTTGAAGTCGCAGCCGGCCATAATGTCCTGGACCTGCTTTTCAGTGAGCTTATGTTCCCGAAACATCGCTCGCCTCCACGGGCTCCGTAAGAAGAATCCAGCGCACGCCGTGCCCCCGGCCGTTGTAGCGCACGTCGTTCTCCACGACCTTGCCGTTCGGCAGCGTCTCGCCCGAGAGCCAGACGTTCTTGGTGTAGCCGCGGGCGGCGAGCCCCATGCGCTCAAGCTTCTTGAGATCGGCCTGGGTAAGGCCCAGCTGTGCGAAGTAGGCTTCGGTGAAGCCGTTGCGGCTGCCAGTCTGGTTCGCCGGGCAGACGATGTTGTTGTCGGTCTCAAGCGCCTTGGCGACGCGTTCACGCAGGCTCATACGCAGCTGTCCTTTCGGTCGATGCCAAAGAGCGAGTGGCTCGAATCGCCTAAGGCCCGCGCCAGTTCCTCAGCGAGGGCGACTTCAAGCAGATTGCCGTATGAAAACCCAGGTACGGCCTTACGCGCGATTTCCTGCGCCCACGGAGACGGCTCGAGCTTGGTGTCCCGAACCTCCTTCGTGGTCTTGCGCAGGACCTCGATATCCTCGTTGCACTTGGGGCAGCGCTCGTAGCTCGAGGTGAACAACCAGGCCGTCTCGGACTTGGTCCAGCACACCGGGCAGTACTTCGGCTCCGCGTTCATGCGTGCTCCCGGCAGATGTAGCACGCGGCCGCAGACAGCGAGACCCAGAACAGGCCCCACACGCTCGGGGCGATAGTGAACGCAGCCGCGTTCAGCCCCAGGCAGGCGAGGTTCAGGTAGTAGATAAAGCTCATTTGTCCTCCACTTCGACGGTGATGTCCTTGACCGCGGGCACGTTGGCTCCCGGCAGGACGATTTGAAGCGGCGCCATTCCCTTGTCCTCCGCTTGGTCTTGCAGCTTCTTGAGGCCGATGGTCTCGGCCCACAGGCGCACGCCCTCGATCTTCCCTTCCTCGAGGTTCTTCTGCAGGGCTGCGAGCGCGAGCGCCGTCATCTCCGAGGCGCGCTCCACGAAGTCGCTGATAGCCTCCCGGCTCGCCTTGTCCGAGATCTCCTTCAGGTAAGCCTTGTAGGCTTCGCTACCGCGGATCTTGGAGACGCGGTAACGCGTGACCCCCAGCTCCTCAGCGATGCGCACCTCAGGCACGCCACAGCGGACGAGTGCCGCCACCTGCGCGACGAGCGCATCTTCCTCGGTCTTGGTCAGGTTGCTCACAGCAGGCCCTCCCGGGCGCCCTTGGCGCGATAGATGTAGAGATTGATCTGGAGCGCGTCCGCGACGGGGAAGCGCTGGTGGGGGTACGCGGAGTCGAGCAGGTGCTGCGAGTGATGGTAGTAGCCCACCTCGAGCGACTCAGTGACCCGCAGGTAGAGACGCGTCTCGAGCGACACGTACTTGTATTGCGCGGCGTTCGTTTTGCTGTGGACGATGGAGTCCCAGCCGAAGTACCGCAGGATGTTCGTGCTGATCCCCAAGTCCAGCCCCTCCTTGGGCGTGGAGTCCACAAACAGCGGATCGCGGCCAGACTCGTGGAAACGCCTGTAATCGAGGCGTACTTCATGGAGGTCTATCACGTGCCAGTTGTCCGCAAGCGTGGAGCTGGGGAGGAGCAGAGAGCCGAGTAGGGGAAGGGGGTAGGCAAGTCTGCTCCAATTCATACAATCAGTGTATTACACTATATTACATTTTGCAACATTATTTTACATAGGCATTGACTCTATGCGAAAAATGTGATATAACTTGTGTGTACTATCGCTTACGACACGAGTAGCGGCGTGTTGTAGAGCAACTATGGCTCGTGCCGTATGCCGCCCTTGGCGGGCGTCACCGCGATGGTTTTTCTTTCTTTTTTACCCCCTTTTTCTTTCTTTTCCCTGTCAAGCAATACACAGTTGCGCTTCTGCACTTGATGTAATACACTCTTTTACATGGAACGCGATGCGTACGAGTCTGACTCTGTTGTGTTGATAAAACGGAACGCGCGTCGCAACGCCCACGGGACGTGGTACGGCTTGTACCGATGCGGCTGCGGAACTGAGTTTGAAGCACGAACTACCAACGTCAACACTGGACGGACCCGGTCGTGCGGGTGCTTGCAGCGAACCCGCTCTGCAGAGACTCTGCGCAAGCTTCGCCTCCGCCACGGTAGGACTGGGACGCGATTGCACCGAATCTGGGTCGCTATGCGCAGGCGATGCGACTATCCCGCAGGCCACAATTACGCCTACTACGGCGGTCGCGGAATCACTGTTTGCGCGCGCTGGCGGGACTCATTTGAGTCCTTTGCCGGAGACATGGGCGAGCCGCCCACCGAGCACCACAGCATCGATCGCATAGATCCAGATGGAAACTACGAGCCAGGTAACTGCCGCTGGGCCACCCGCTCTGAACAGATGCGGAACACTCGGAGGTCTAATGACTGAGCCTTACGCCCCAGATGCATTTTGGATGTCGAAGCTGAGCGACTACCGTCGCTGTCCGCGGCTGTTCAAGCTGAAACACCTCGACAAGGTCAAAGTAGAGGCGCCACCAAGCGCCGACCAGGAGTTCGGGACTGCGATGCACCTGGGCTGCGAGGACATCCTGCGTGGGGGCGAAGGTATCCCGCTGTTCGCGATGTACTGGGACACGCTAAAGGGCAAGGCGGCCGCCTACACGCGCCACGACTGGGAAAAGCTGCGCGAGATGGGCGAGGTCTTCCTGGCGCGCTTCAAGCGGCTGCACGCAAAGCACTTCGAACCCTTCAAGATCGAAGAGCGCATCCATGCGCAGCTTGGGCCCCACAAGTTCGAAGGCACGCCCGACTTCGTGGGCAGTTACAAAGGCAAGCGCAGCATCGTGGACTTCAAGACCGCGGGCTTCAAGTACGACAAGTCCAAGATCATCTGCGACGAGCAGATGCCGACCTACGCCGCGCTTGTGAAGCAGGAGTACGGCTACGACGTCGAGCAGGTCGTCTACATCGTGTTCGTGAAGTCGCCCACCGACCCGAGCATCCAGACGCTCGTTCTGCCCTTGACGTCTGGTGTAATACAGTGTACTATAGATAACGTAATTGAGACTTGCGATGATCTCGTGGCCCGCAAGTCCTTCCCCCGAAACCCCGGGGGCTGCCTGTTCGGGCAGACGCGGTGTGCGATGTGGGACCTGTGCCACGGTAAGGAGTCGAACAATGAATCTTGAGGAACTGCGGAAGAAGCTAGACGAGAAGATCCCGCGCGACGTCATCTCGCTGCGCGACGGTGGCGGCAATCGCAAGCTCAGCTACCTCGAAGGCTGGTACGTCATCGACCGCCTCAACCAGGTCCTGGGTCAGGGCAACTGGGCCTACGTCACCGAGGAGATGCGCCTGGTGCACGAGGGCGAGGGCCCGAAGGGCGGCTTCGTGGCGCACTACATCGCGCGCGTGCGGCTCGAGGTGCCCGGTCTCGGCCACTGCATCTTCGTGGACTACGGCTACGGCGACGGCAGCGACAAGTTCTCGCCCGGCAAGGCGCACGAGCTGGCCGTGAAGGAGGCTGTGACGGACGCGGTCAAGCGCTGCGCCAAGAACCTGGGCATGAGCATGGGGCTCGCGCTCTACGACAAGACTCAGGAGAACGTGGATGATGGAGAAGCTGAACCCGCCCCTGCTCCCAGGGCCGTGGCCCAAGCCGCTCCAAAGCCTGCCCCCATCGGCAAAGCAGCACCCGTTCAAGCAGCGGTTCCAAGCAGCGCTGTCTCGGAAGCGGCGCCAGAAGACCGGGACCAGCTCAACCAAATGATTTCGAGCATGGCGAAAGTTGCAATGGCCAAGAAGCTCACTACGGCCAACGAGTTGCGGAAGCAGATGAAGGACAAGTGGGGCAAGGACGCAAAGGAAGACCTAACCGACGCGGAAGCCAAGCAGCTTTACGCTGAACTGAGAGGGATGATCGCATGAACAAGGGCAAGACGAACACGAAGACGACCGGCGGCAAGAAAGAGTACAACCCCAGCATCGGCTTCTGGCCGACCAAGAGCGGCAACGGCTTCTCTGTCGCCGTGACGGCCGAGCTGCTCGCCACGCTGAACAAGGCCCAGGAGGGCGGCCGCCTGTACTTGCAGGAAGTGCCTGAGGACGTGCGCGCCGAGAACGACCGCATCCCGACCTACCGCGTGACGATCTTCCCGCCCGCCGAGCAGACCGCGAACGATTCGATCTAAGCAGTACGTTGGTTCTGGGCCCCGCTGGCATCGACTCCTGTTAGCGGGGCCTTTTTACGTCTAGGGGGACAGCGTGCGCTTCAAGTACCTAGAGACCGTCGACGAGATCCACGACCTCATCGCTTGGCATAACCGGCACTCGGACTTCGTGGTGCTGGACTTCGAAACCACGTCGAAGAACCCTCGCGAAGCCAAGCTCCTGGATATCCAGATGAGCGGCCGCGACGAGGACGAGGCCGTCATGTTCTCGGGCGAGCACCTGCTCTGCCTGACGGTGCTGGAGTCCCTGCAGGTCTTCCACAACTTTAAGTACGACTGGAAGGTCGCCGCCCTGCACGGCGTGGACCTCAGCGACAAACCCGTGCGGGACACGATGCTCCTGCACCATCTGGCCGACGAGAACGTGGAGCACGGGCTCGACGCCATTATCCAGGGGGCACATGGGGACGATTATAAGAGTCGATTTTGGGAAACGTACGCGAGTTACGCCGACGCCCCTCGCGACGCCCAGCTTGACTACGGCTGCCGCGACATCGTTTACACGCGCCGTCTTTACGGAGAAGTATGTCGCCGTCTTCAAGCAGACGGGGTCCCAGAAGCCCTCGTTGAGCATACGCATCGCCTTGCGCTCGCCCTCTACCGCACCGAGCTTGCCGGGATCCGAGTCGACCTAGACTACACGATCGAGATGGGCTCCGCCCTGAAGGCCGACATCACGCGCACGGAGCGCGAGCTGCGGGAGATGGGGGGCTACCACTGCGAGAACCTGGAGCTGCAGGCGTGGGCCAAGGAGATCGAGAAGGTCTGGACCCCGAAGGGCAAGAAGTGGAAGACGCTGCCCAAGCCAGAGTTTAACTTCGGGGCCTCGGGCCAGGTGGCGGCCCTGCTGTACGACGAGCTTGGGCTCCCGGAGCAGGTGGACAAGAAGACCAAACGGCGCACGGCGGACGACAAGGCGCTTGAGGCCGTGGAGCACCGCCACCCCATCGTGCCCAAGATTCGCGAGCTGCGGAAGTTCTCGAAGATGTACGGCGCCTTCATCGAAGGCGTGCTGGGCAAGGTGCAGGCAGGCCGCATCTACCCGTCCTTCAACGTCAACGGCACGGTCACCGGGCGCATCAGCCACAGCGAGCCCAACATGGGGCAGATGCCTTCCAAGGGCGACTGGGCGAAGATCCGCGGCATTTTCATCCCCGAGGCAGGCAACAAGGTCCTGACCTGCGACTACGGGCAGCTCGAGGTCTGCATCGCGGCCCACTTCAGCATGGACGAGAACCTGCTCCGCATCATCCACGAGGGGGCAAGCCAGCACGACATCACGGCGCAGGGCCTGGGCATCGAACGCAGCAAGGCCAAGACCGTGAACTTCTCCATGCAGTACGGGTGCACGGAGTTCAAGATCGCTGAGATCTTGGGCTGCAGCGTGCCTGAGGGCAAGGACGCCATCCGCAAGTACTGGGAGACCTACGCGGGCTTGAAGCGCTTCGTGGACTGGTGCCACAAGGAGCTGGAGGAGGGGAGGCCCATCGCCAACCCCTTTGGGCGCCTGCGGCGCTTCCCCAAGGAGTACCAGAACCGCTGGGAGCTTGAGGCCGCAAAGCGCCAGGTGTTCTCCTCTCTGATCCAGGGCACGGGGGCCGATATGACGAGCAGGGCCTTCTACCTGATCGACTCGCAGTTGCGCGAGCGGGGCTGGGGTCGGGGCTGGTTCACGGTGCACGACGAGTGTCTAGCGGAGGTGAGCGCCGAGCACGCGGAGGAGGCCCGGGAGCTGCTCCAGGCGACGATGCTCGGCATCGGCGAGGAGATCGAGCTTCGGGTGCCGCTGAAGGTCGAATGCAGCCAACCGCTTGACCGTTGGCAGAAATAAAAAATTTGCGCACCTCAGTGTAATACACTATAATACACATAGGGAGGGACAATATGCCGTTACGCGAATACCTGTGCCGGGGCTGTGGCCACACCTGGGAGGAGCTGATCCGCAGTTCCGCCGACTTGCCCGAGAAGTGCCCGCACTGCGACACCCGGCAAATCGAACAGCTTATCTCCACCTACGGTGGTTACCAGGGCAACTTCAGCACAGCGTCGACCCGCCCGCGGCACTCAGGCGCCTTCGCCGGACGGAGGAAGTCATGAAGAAGAAGTTCCGTATCGGACAGACGGTCAAGCCGACGCGTGCGTGCATTCGCTGGTATGCCGACAATCTCGTCGAAGTCCACCAACGGCCCGATGGGGGCATGGACGACGGCTTTCTCTCGTGCGCCGCGCTCTGGTGGGGCGCAGAGCGGGGGCACCGAATTCGCGGGAAGGTTACCGGCTTCGGCACTGACGGGGCCGTCAAGGTTCGTATGAATAGCTCGCTTGCGTCCTACGAGCACTATTTTGATCCGAAGGACCTACACCGGCTGGTGTGGAAGTGACGACGGCAGCCTTCCTGACCCTGCTCGCCGCTATCTGCACCGTCGAGAGCAACAACCGCAACCTGATCAACATCGATGACGGGGGCTCCGCGAGCTACGGCCAGTGCCAGGTGAAGCTGCGAACTGCGCGCCACGTGGGCTACCACGGCAGTGTCGTGCAGCTCTGGAAGAACCCGGTCGTCAACCGCATGGTTGCGGGCCGCTACTTGGCCGAGCAACTGCGGCGCTACCGCGGGGACGTGAGGAAGGCTGTGAGCGCCTACAACGCCGGGCGGGCCGTAGGTAGCAACGGGAAGTACGTGGACAAGGTCCTGAGCATTTGGAGGGGAAATGACTAAGCTTCACGACATCAAGAAAGAGATCCTGGCCAAGGCCGACGCGGGCGAGATCACGCCGCAGCAAGCGGTGCAGGAGTTCGAACGCCGGGTAATGCCGGGCCGCACCTACCAGCCCAAGGACAAGAACGAACGCCTGAAGCAGTACGCGACCGACAAGGAGCTGCGCCTGCGCGCGCGGCAGTCGTCGGTGCCCTTCATCAGCGCCGAGTTCAACGGCCTCTTCAAACTGAGCCAGGGCCTCGTGCTCGTGGGCGGCGTGTCCGGCCAGGGCAAGTCCACCACGGCGGCCAACATCGTCGCGGGCTTCCTCGCCAACTCGGACGACAAGAAGAAGGCCATCGTCATCACCAACGAGGAGACGAGCGAAGCGGTCATCAATCGCGTCGCCTGCATCCAGCTCGGCTACAGCTTCTTTGAGCTGCAGAAGGGGCGCATGCTCGCGGACAAGCTCAACGAGGTCGAGGACCAGGCGAAGCTCCTTACCGACCGCGTGATTGTCGAGGCGGGCGACTCGGTCTACGAGATGAACTACGTCGAGGACGTGATCGGGGCACTCGAGTACGCAGCCGCCGAGCGCAACGTCGGCCTGATCATGCTCGACTACTTCCAGACGGTTAACGCGAGCCGCGAGAACCCCGAGGACTCGCCCTACAGCGTGCTCAAGCGCCTGGGCTTTTACCTGAAGGAGTACGGCCGCAAAGCCCCCGTGCCGGTCGTCTGCTTCGCGCAGCTCAAGAACAAGAGCGAGGAGCAGCACTTCAAGGAGCGCGTGGAGGGCGATCGCACCATCTACAACCACGCCTTCACCTGCGTGGAGATCGTGCCCGACTTCAAGACCTGCATCACCAAGTTCATCGTGCACAAGGACCGCTTCGGCTTCGGCCAGGGCAAGGAGATCGAGATGGAGTACGTAGATGGCCGTTACCAGCCTGTGGGCGGGGGGAGCATCTAATGCACAAAAATGGGGACGAAGTGCCGGTGTTTGGTTGGGCGCGATGCCACTCCAGCTTGAGCCCTGAGGAGGAGCCAACCTTCGAGTGGTTTGCCGGACGTACTATGCAGGTAATTGATGTGAACGGATCTGGCAGGGTGCTCCGAGATACGATTACTGGCAAAGTGTACGACGTTCACTGCCTGCAAACGAGGTCGCCCTCCGACGCTTTTTCGCACCCCCATTCCACAGCCTCCTCTGTGAACGCAATCATTGCCCAGATTCTTCGGCATCCGGTTACGGCAGGGAATCAGAAGTACATCAATGAGGTCCAGAATTTCGGGCGGATCTACGGATATGTAACTCGAGCGCACCTGGACGCCCTTGAGCGCCTGCTGGAGCAGGTCCGACAGAGAATTCCGTACGCTGACGGGGAGGCCAGCTAATGGGTAAGTCACAACGCGACAAAGGCAAGCGAGGCGAATACGCGCTCCGTGACGCGCTTAGGCTGCAGGGCTGGACGGCGGACCGAGTGCCGTCGAGCGGTGCGGCCCAGGGTTTCAAGGGCGACGTGGCGGCGACGCACCCGAAGTACGGCCGCAAGCTCTTTGAGCTGAAGTGCCGCAAGGACACGTTCAAGAACATCTACGCGCTCTACGATGCCCACTGCCGCAAGGCGCAGGACGACCTGCTCGCAATTGCGGTGCCGGGGGCGGAGGCTCTCTGCCTGTCGGTCTCGAGCAGCCTTGAGGCAGTGATGGACGGGGCAGACGTGCACGTGCTGGTCACGAACCATCCGCTCTACGCGGACTACAAGCGGACGTTCAAGAAGATCGAGAATCTCGAGAAGCTCCTGGGCGAGTGCGAGATCTTGGTCATCAAGGATGACCGCAAGCCCTTCCTCTACCTGAGGTGGCTGTGAAGATCTGCTGTCCGTTCCACCAGGAGGACACCCCCTCCTGCCACGTGTACCACGACGGGTACCACTGCTTCGGCTGTGGGGCGCACGGGCCGCTATCGGACCTGAAGGGCAGGGTGGACGTGAAGGCCCCGCCCAAGCACACGGAGCCAGAGGACCTGGGCCCGTGGCGGCAGTACCTGGCCAAGCTCCCGCTGCGGCAGGTGAGGGGGCTTTCGCTACCCTGTGACAATCGCAGCTACTTCATCGTATGGCCGGGCACCCAGTTCTTCAAGCGGCGCTTCTTCGAGCCCGGTAAGGGCCCCAAGTACGTCGGTCCCCGGGGCCACCAGCCACCCCTGTTCTGGGTACGGCGGGAGGGAGCCATCTTGGTCATCGTGGAGGGCGAGCTGAATGCGCTCAGCGTGGCGGCCGCGTTGCCTGAGGCCGCAGTCTGCTCCCCGGGTTCAGCAAGCAACTTCTCGCCTGCTTTCTTACGAAAAGAGTTGTGTAATACAGTGTATTACACTAAAATATGTATTATCGCTGACGCGGACAACCCTGGGGCGGAGGCGGTGATGAACGCAAAGGGATTCTTCAACGCCTTCGGGAGGGACGTGCAGTGGAAGCTCATGTCGCCCGATGCCAACGACGTACTGGTGGAACTTGGCGCCGAAACACTCCGAGAACAGCTCAAAGATGTACTGGCAACGGCGCTGGAAGCGCGGTCTGGCGAGGGGCAGGTGCCCGCTTGAAGGCTGCGATATCAGCAGGAATACCTGCCAGCACGCGGACTGGTACCTGTCCTACGGGCCTCAGCACTTCGCGCCGGAGCTTCCGGTCATGCTGAGCGACGACATTGAGTCCTACGGGGCGCCGGAGCGCGAGGCGACCTCAGAAGTCTGGGACCTATTCAAGAAGCTGCGCCGGTACGGCCTCGAGCGGGACCAAATCAGCATCCTGCTCCGCCGCTTCGTACTCGACATGACCATGCGGCAAATCTGCGCGGAGATGGGTTGGACGTCGATGCAGACGCTCTACCGCCGCTACCGCAAGGCTTTAGCCACGCTTAAAAAGAGGGGGTTCAGTAAATGAGCACGGGTCCACGCGTCCTTATCTATGACATCGAGACCGCGCCGATCATGTCCTACGTCTGGGGCCTGTTCGACCAGAACGTCGGCCTGAACCAGATTCACAAGGACTGGCACCTGCTCAGCTGGAGCGCCAAGTGGCTTGGCGACCCTGCCAACAAGGTCATGTACATGGACCAGCGCGGGGCCAAGAACATTGAGGACGACCGCAAGCTCCTCGAAGGCATCTGGAAGCTGCTCGACGAGGCCGACGCAGTCATCACTCAGAACGGCAAGGAGTTCGACCACAAGAAGCTGCAGGCGCGCTTCGTGATCAACGGCATGCAGCCGCCCTCGAGCTACCAGCACATCGACACGCTGAAGCTCGCGCGCAAGCACTTCGGCTTCACGAGCAACAAGCTCGAGTACATGACGGAGAAGCTCTGCAAGAAGTACAAGAAGCTCAAGAGCAAGTCCTACCCGGGCTTTGAGCTGTGGCGCGCATGCCTCGCGGGCGACCTCGACGCCTGGAAGGAGATGGAGCGCTACAACAAGCACGACGTGCTCGCGCTCGAGGAGCTGTATTACCGCCTGATCCCCTGGGACAACACGGTCAACTTCAACCTCTACGGCGAAGAGGGGATGCTCACGGTCTGCACCTGCGGCCCGGCTGCGACCTTCAAGCGCCAAGGCTTCGCCTACACCACGACGGGCAAATTCCAGCGCTACAAGTGCACGCGCTGCGGTTCCGAGACCCGCGGCCGCACGAACCTGCTCAGCAAGGAGCAGATTGCCAGTCTGCGCGTGGGGACCAAGCGATGATGACCACAATTCTAGCGGTGCTGGGGACTGCCCTCGCCGCAATCTGGGCCCTGTTCACCAAGAACCGGCAGCTTGCGCAAACCCTGGCCCGCAAAGAGAGCGAGGAGGGACTGAAGGATGCCAAGCGCAACTTGGACAATGCTGCAGCGGACGCTGATCGCGCTGTTGCTGATTATCACGTTGCTAGGGACGAGTACCTGCAGAGCCGCGGACTGCGACAAGGTGATCGAGACGTGCGACCGGGCCCTGGCGGCGAAGGACAAGCAGATTAGGCTCTGCGACCTGGCTCTCGCCCAGTCGATCGAGCGCGGCGGACAGCTCACCTTCGAGCTGCGTCAGAAGGATGAGCAACTTTCGGCCTGGTATCGCAACCCGTTCACCATGGCCACAATCGGCGTACTGCTGGGGATCGTCGCCACCGGCATCGCCTTGAAATGAGGTAGTATGAAGTTCGCGATTTACGGATGTGCCTTGATGGCTCTGGTGCTCACGGGCATCTCGTGCGGCGTGCCGCTCAGCGAGGGCGCCCTGTACCAGAAAGTGCGCTCCCAGACCCTGATGCTCCTGAACCCCGACAACCACGGCTCCGGCGGGACGGGCTTCGTGGTCGTAACCCCCACGGGTAACCGCTTCACGCTCACCAACGCTCACGTCTGTCGCGTGACCAAGCGCAGCTGGCTCGACGCCAAGCGGGGCGACGCCTTCATGCGCCTGCACGTGGTCATGATCGCCGACGGCATCGACCTGTGCCTGCTCGACGCGTGGCCGGGGCTCGAGGGCTTGCCGGTGGCGCAGAATAGCAAGATGTTGGAGATGGTGTTCATCGTAGGGCACCCTCTCCTGCGTCCTGCTCTCATGAGCCGCGGCTACTACATCGACCGGGGAGAGGTGGAGATCTACGACAACGGCTACACCGAGGCCGAGTGCACGGGGCCCGGGAAGGCGTGGAAGAACATCATCACGCTGTTCGGCCCGGTGGGCCTCTGCGCATTCACCTACGACGCGGGCATGACGGATGCGACGATCCGCCCTGGAAACAGCGGCAGCCCAGTCACGAACGCGAATGGCGAGGTCGTGGGCGTCGTCTTCGCGGGCGACGGCGTAGTCGGCATCTTCGTGCCGCTCGACCTGCTGCAGAAGTTCCTGGCGGGCTTCTAGCCCTTCAAGATCGCGACTACAAAGGCAGCAACGGCAAGGAGGCCGCTGCTCCCCATCACTAGAACGTAGAGCCTCTGGCGGAACTGAAGGTCCGACTCCAGGGGCTTTACTCTTTCCTCCAGCATGGTGGAGCGTTTGTGGTGCTCCACGAGAACGTGATTGTGGACAGCGCCCTGGCGCACCAGCTCCATTGTTAGGGACTTAATCTCTTTTACTTCGGTGAGGACGGCTTCCATACGGTCCATGAGTCACTTTTTCTTTTTGTCTTTCTTAGGTGCGTCGTTGTCGAGTGATTCTGCGATGGCGAGACGGGCCGCGAGGGGAGTGGCGCCGCTGATAGCTTTGCCGCCGGAGCTAAGCGCCTTGGCGAGGCTGGACTGGGCGAGTGGGGACCGCGCGATGTGCGTGAGGGCCGCGCCTTTGGCGGCGCCTTCGTGCCCACCCAGTGCGTAGCCAATGCCTGCACCGGCGGCATCCGGGAGCAGGCGAACCATGTTCTGGCTGATGCTGGGCTTCGCGTCCATGGAACCCTTTGCACGCAGCAGCGCCGAGAGCTTTGAGTTGGCCTCTTCGACGATGTTCGGATCCGTCGGGAAGGTTTCGCCGTACGCGTCCTTCAGGGCCTGGCTGTAGCCGGCCTGCTCGGTCTGGGCTGCCTTGCTGCTCAGGCGCTCTAAAGGCTCGCTCTTGTTGTAGCCCTTGCTGCCTGCGATGCGGCTATACTCCAGCGCCTCTTGGGGTGCCACCTTGCCGCGGAAGCCAACGTCCACCGCGCGGTCGCTCAGCATCTTGTGCTCGGCAGCCACTGCAGCAGGCACGTCCCCGGAAGAGGTCTGGAACTTGCCCGCCATCTCGTCCAGGCGATCGGCAATAGGCATGCTGTCGATCTCGGCGCCGGCCTTCTGGAGCTGTTCCACACCCGTGTTCAGCTGCTGGCCTCGCGAGTCGATCTGCTTCCCGACTTGCTTCTGCATGCCTCGCTTGGTGCCCCAAACGCCCTCATCTAGGAGCGTGTCGCCCACGCCTGCGGTATACTTCTTCAGGCCGACGGCCTTCTGCGCCAGGTAGTCCGGCACTTTGGACAGGCCCGTAGCCTTGCCGAGCCAGGAGGCGAGCTTCTCGGCGCCGCGCATGGGTGCAGCGGAGGCGACAGCCGCAAGTGCGTCGTCCGCATCGCTTTGTTTGATCAAGTTGCCTTCGCGGGCCTGCTTTTTCCAATCAGCAACGCTCTCGGAGGGTGCCGCCGGACTTTCGGCGACAGGGGCTGGGTCAGCGGTCGAACCTCCAGCACGAGCTTGCAGCTCCTGCAGGCGTTTCAACTTCCGCAGACGCTCCAGTTCAGCGCGAGGGTCCGACATTATTGTCCCAGCTCTTTCTTAAGGGCGTCTAGCTCAGCCTGCTCCTCAGGAGACAGGCCGCTGGAGGGTTTCTCGGCGGGGGGTTTGCCGAGTAGGTCGCTCAGACCCTTGATGCCTCGACGGCCACTGTAGCGTTGGATAGCGCGCGGATCGGTGCCACCTTCGATGTTGTGCACGGACTCCTCAGCAGCTTCACGCATCATTTGCATGCCACGCTTGACCATGTCAGGAGTGCCTCCGGCCTGCATGCCCTTCTCGGCCATCTGGCGGCCAGCTTCGTGCTTGGACTGGGCTGCGCCGGCGAACTTGCGCACGTCGATGTTCATCAGGCGAGATAGTTCTTGGTACTCGTCTCCTGCGCCCTCCCATTCCTTCCAACCCATAGCCTTGCCGATAGCACCCTTCATGTTCGCTGCGGGACCTTGCAGTAGGGAGGGGAGCATGTTGAGCGCAGGGGTGACCGACTTACCGCCTTGCCACGCCTTCTCCGCGCCCTTCAAGGCAGGGGCAATTTGGTTGATGCCCGCCTTATCGATGTCATCCGCCAGCGCGCCGGTGCGCCGCTCGATGCGGTCGTCGATGCCGAACATGCGAGCTGAGTAATCAGGTGTGCCGCCGATAGATACTCCGCCGGTGCCCGAAGCGGACACGGGGCGGTTGCCATAACGCTGCGCAAGCTCTTCCGCCATCTTCCGGCTGCGATCTGACTCGCGGGCGCCTTGCGCCTCGACTTCAGCCAGCTTCGCCAGCTCGTGAGCCTGTTGCGCCTTAGCCTGCTCAGCTTTGGCCTTCAGCTCGTCTGCCTGAATGGCGCTTTGGCCGCCAATCTGCATGCCCTGTTGCATGCCTTTCAGAAGGGCTTCGAGTTTTCCAGGATTTGGTCTGTAGTCTGCCATAATCAGCTCGGGGTTCCCATGCCAGCGGTCGCCGGGAGCGCGACCTGTGCCTGGCCTTCAGTTAGTCGTTTCTTCTGCTGCGGGTCCATGAAGCTCGTGCCCGCGTTCTTGCCCATCGTGGCGCCCAGGCCGCCGCCATAGCCGCCAATGAAGCTGCCGATGCCGCCGGCAAGCGCGTTCTCGAACAGGCTGCCCTGCTTGGTCTGCTGCTGTTGTTCAAACGCCGAGTTGGCCGCGTCTTGTGCCATCTGCTGCTGCCGCTGGTCGGCGCCGATGATATCCATCTGCTGGCCGTGGGCCTGGTTCTGCGCGCCTAGCTGCCGGTTGTACTGGTTAGCGATTGCGTCCTGTCCCAGTTGTCCCATGCCACGCATGTGCGTCTGGGTCTGCCCGAGGAGCTGACTGTTGAGGTTCGCTCGTTGGGTCAGCATCTCCTTCGCCGTGTTCACGCGATCGGCGACGATCTTGCGTTGCGCGTTCGCGAGCTGCTCGTACTTATTGCCTTGGAGGCCAGAGAACGCCTGCATGGCCGCACCTGAAGGGGCCGCCCCCAGGCCGCGATCGGCGAGCGCTTGCGCGAGCGATGCTTCTTGCCCGCCGAACATACGTGCTAGATCGTCTTTCGCTTGCCCATAAGCCTGGAAGTCGTCGTCGGTGAGCTTCCAGTAGTCGCCCTTGCCTGACAGTGCCTCGCGGTCCGCGTCAGCATTCGCGTAGTACTTGGACTCCTGATCTGCAGCGCGGTTATAGCTCTCGACACCTTTGTTGAAGAAGGGGTCATCCTTCTGCAACTTCTCGACGGCGTACTTCGTGGCCGTCGTCGGGTCCACGGCCATCAAGGTCTCGATCTCGTGCGCGCGGTCGTCGTAGGTGTTGCCTTGGGCGCCCGCCATGATGTTCTGGTGTTCGGCCAGGATATCGGCGGCCGACTTGCCTTCGTTCTTCCACGTGTTGATCAGCGACTCGCCGAACTTGTCACGCAGCAGGCTTCCGTCCTTCAGGCGCGTGTTGTCGAACAGCGCATTACCCTTCAGGCTCGGGTCACCCTGGATTTGGCCGAAGATGTCGGCCACCGACTTGCCCCAGTCGTAAGACTTCTGGTCCTTGACGTACTTGTCGTTTTTGAGCGAGGCCAGGGCATCAGCTAGACTCGACTGCCCGCTGCTGTAAGCTGACAGCGCTTGCTGCACGGCAGGGCTGCTACCAATTGAGGCCCGGAGCTTCTGCTGCTTGAGCAGGTCGCTCTCTGAGATCTGGTTCTGGGCGGCTTGGCCCTCTTTTTTGCCAAAAATAAAGTCCATTAGTGCTCCAGTGAGGCGATTTCATGAAGCGCCTTGGGGACGCTTGCGTAAACGTAGGTGCATGGCACGGGATCCGAGGCCATTCCGATCTTGAGGGCATTGACGGCGGAGGCGTCATGGCTCGCGCCTTCGCGGATTGCGCCGAAGACATAAGTCGCGCCCTGCCGGGCAGCTTCCTGCATCACGCGCTTGCCGAGCGCTGCTCCAACGCCCTTACCGCGCCAATCCGGGTGCACGCAGAAGCAGGCGATGTAGCCCGTAGTGTTCTTGGCCATGAGGCCGCACCAGATGAAGCCGGCGAGCGAGCCATCGGTGCCCCGGGCGACAAGCGCAATATCTCGCTTATTCAGGTGCTCAGGGCCGATGGGGTGTCCGCTGTGCTCTTTCAGGAGTTGCTGGATGGCGGCCAGGTCAGAGCTGATTGCACGCCTGATAATCATCCGTTCCACCCCGAGATTGGTAGCGTGAAGCGGTAGGCCAGGGTCTCTGAGGCGCCGATATCCGCGCCTGTAACGTAGGTCGTCTGCCCGTCCTCCACGAAATTGACAGTGCTGGTACTCGCGTCATAAACCACACCGTGCACTTGGTAAAATCCGACGTCTGTCCAGCCGAACCCGATCGCGTTTCGATAACCACCGCTGGTTGGGAGCTTCGCCGTATCCACGCTGTAGCTATTGGGAAGGGTGACCGAGACTGCGCTCGCGCCGGAACCTGGAGTAGCGTCCTTAAGGAAGTAGCCATAGACCTCGATAGAATCACCTACGCGGCGCCAGAAGGCGGCGTTAGCTGACGTGCTTCCCGCGCCCAAGTTGCCTACGGTGGGAGTATAGGAGGTCCATTTCTGGGGGTAAGTGAAATCTACTAACTGCCAGTTGGAGCCGTCCGAGACGATCGTGATCTCCTCGTACTGGGTGTTTAGCGTACGGGAAGTTGAAACGCCGTCGATGGTCTGTGTGCCGCTCGGGTCTACGGTGACCGCGTTACTGCTGGAGTCGGTCTTCTTGATGCGAAAGACTTTGCCGGAGTTGCCCGAGGCTGTGGGAAGGTCGACTTCAACGGCGCCTCCGCTGGCTGAAACCAGCACAACGTCGGTACTGGTCGAAAGTGCATAGGGAGTGTTCGCTACCGTGATGCTCGCAACCGAGAGGTTCGCGGCTGCAGACGCCCAGCTTACTGCGCTACCGTTTGTAGTCAGATATAAGCCCGCGTTCCCGGTCTGTGAAGGCACAAGCGCATTGATGGCTGCGCTCGCCGTCGTCTGCCCCGTACCTCCGTTCGCGACAGGTAGCGTGCCGCTGACGTCACTCGCAAGGGCCACGTTTCCGGCGGAGAACGTGCCAGAAGACACTTTGACCACGCCACTCGACGCGCTCATGTTCTGGCCTGTGCCCCCGCGGGAGGCTGCAAGCTGCGCTTCGCTAGTCAGAACGCCAGAGCCGTCATTCACGACGACGTGGGAGGCTGTACCAGACGCGATCTTCGTGCGAGCGATTGCCGCAGAGGCCGATAGATTGGCATTGTCGAGGCCGCCGTTCAGTACGTTGTAGATTGCCGTGAAGTTAGCGTTCACAGTGGCGGAGCGGATCTTCGTGTACGCCGTAAAGGAAGTAAGTGAAGGTAAGCTCATAAGTCCTAGGTTGGGTTATTGACCCGTGATCAGGTCGGAGAAGTTAGCGGAGGCTTGGTTAGGCACGGTGACCGTGTATTCCTGGCGGCGGAATTCGGTGCCTCCTGTAGGGTATTCGATGACTATAGTGAGCGTCTTGGAGACTGTAGCTGTCTCGACGAGGGTGAGCGCCCAGTCGCCGCTCGAGTCGGTAGTCGTGGAGACCTGGTAGGCGGCGATAAGCGTGCCATCGGCGTGCGTGAAGGGCCGCGTGGGGTACGCCTTGACGGTCACGTCTTCTAGGGCCTGGTTGTCGGGGGTCTTGATGTTCCCCGAGATGGTGCAGCTGGTGATAGCCATTACTTGCGCACGCCTCCGACGCTATAAATGATGGTGAAGCCCGCGATGGTGACCGGGGCGTTTAGGTCCGAGTTCGAGAACTTGAGCTTGATGCAGTCGCCCTCGGTGCCCCGCTGCCCCTGCAGGTTGAAGACGAGGGGGCTGTAGGACGCGACCGCGCTGTCCCAGTAGGCGGCGTCGTAGGAGGACAGGTCGTAGAGGCTCGAGGAGATGGCCTGCGAGACGGGGAGGCTCATGCTCGAGGAGTCCTCCGTGCCACCCTGGTACTTCATCCACCAGTCGAGCCGCAGGTCGCCGTCCGAGCTGTCGGCCACCCAGGCGATGACCTTGTGGATCCGCTTGGTGACGCCCTTGGCGCCGAGATCGGCGTACTTGGATTCGTAGGCAAAATCGACGCCCGCGTCGCTGTCGTTGAAGCTGTTGAAGAGCTTGTAGCAGTAGCCCGCGTCGTCGCCGGCCAGGAACACTTCCTCGCCGCTCACCTTCATAGTGCTGCCTGCGTAGAGGGCAAACGGCAGGGAGTCTTGCAGGAAGACGCCGTCCATTTCGCGCTCGCCGATGCCGCCCGACTCTTTGCCGAGCGTAAGCTTCAGGTCGAGCTTCAGGCAGAACTTGTTGTCACCGTGCACGAGGTGCGAGAGCACCCAGACGATAGTCTGCGTGCGGCGGTTGAAGGCGCCCCATGCGTAGTCAATCTTCGACTTGTCGATGTCCCCATCAGTCTCGA
>Ga0196964_10000112_pt1 | contig 54751 bp, 64 predicted proteins | sample S1_10metaG_FD_148615 | JGI IMG/M metagenome (GOLD analysis project Ga0196964, IMG submission 148615) | Soil microbial communities from Anza Borrego desert, Southern California, United States - S1_10 | ecosystem: Environmental > Terrestrial > Soil > Desert | place: USA: California | collected...
AGCTAACTACCTAAAACCTGCTGAATACTCCTCCACTCGTAAAATCTCTGGTATGAGATCCCATAAAGAAGCCACCAGCCATTTTAAACCCGTCAAGGAATGGTTTGGAGATAAGAAAATCAAATCCATTTCACACGCCGATATAATCAACTATAAACTACACAGATTAAAAACTCCCATTATCACTGTAAAGAAAGATGCAGAAGGAAAACCGATAGAGACTCAAAGGCCAAGAACTATCACAACGGTTAATCGTGAGCTATCTTTGCTTAGGAGAGTATTGCAGATTGCTGTTGATGAGGGATGGCTGAATAGATCTCCCTTCGCTAAGGGTGATTTGATTAGCACTGCTGATGAAGTAAAGAGGGAGAGGATTTTAAGTAGACAGGAGGAGAAAGAATTATTAGCTCAATGCGTAGAAGAAAGAGTACACCTAAAAGCTATTATCATTTGTGCCCTAGATACAGGAATGAGGCAGGGAGAAATATTTAGTTTATGCTGGAAAGATATAAACTTTGATAATGGGTTAATTACCATTCAAGCTTTTAACACCAAGACTTCTACGTCTCGTCAGGTAGCACTTAGCTATAGATTAAAGCAAGAGCTAGAAGCTTTACACAAGCTTTCTACTGGTGATCCTGATGCAGTAGTCTTTGGAGTTAAGTCCATTAAAAGAAGCTTTGCAACAGCCTGCAAACTAGCAAAGATTAAAGATCTTCGATTCCATGATCTACGCCATACAGCAGCTACACGCCTTATCCAACAAGGATTGCCGCTTCAAGAAGTAGGTAGAATCCTTGGCCATACACAGGCTAACACTACCTATCGCTACGTAAACGCTAACACTGATACTGCTAGACGTGCAGCAGAAGCACTAAACCAGTTCCATGCACAGAAGCCAGAGAAGAAGGAGAAGCAGGAGGAGGGAGAGAAGAAGGAATTGATTAATTAGCTACTTATTACGTAGTCATAAGGATGTCAACTACAGATGGTGTGACCAAATTTGTTTTAGCTACTTCCCTTCCAAACCCGATAGCAGAAATAAAAAAGCCCACCTGGTTAGAGGTGGGCAATAGCTGGGTATCTTGCTATTTATTTTTACTTTTTAGGAGGAGTTAATGAAAAAGTGTTGATTTGTTGAGACTTACAAAGTTATTTCTTTGTACCTTTGAAGAAAAAGAAAGCTGCTTGGACAGCAGTAAGAAGTGTCGTCTTATCAAGGTTTAGCACATCTGCTACTGTACTAAGAGTAAAATCGTCTACTTTTACCTTTCCTTCTTTTTGTACCAGTTCTATTAGTTTTAGCTTAAGTGCTTCACCTGCTATACGTTGTCTGCCACCATCTTTTATTAAGTCATCTGTACTTTCATATATTTGCTTAATGCTATAGCCAAGATTCTTAGCGGCAGCAATAACTAAATCATCCGCCTGAGTTGGTGTAGCCTTAGCGACTAATTCAATAATAGGTAGGGCTTGCTTAGCCAAAGCAGATAGTTTTTTAATTCCTTCTTCTATTTGTTTTTTATTACCAAAAATTTTAGTAAACAAAGAACCTATAGCCTTAAAAAATGACTTAAAGCTCATAAATTTCTCCTTATTTTTACGGATTACATTAACAGTTGAAATAAATTTGGTTGGTTATTTGGGAGTAATCTCGGTGTTATTAATGGTAACTTCTTTGCTATCCTGTTTGAGGTTTTGAATTTTGTTATTTACAGTTAGCGTGATGATAGCAACAACTATATCCCTAGATATTGTTTCCAACCATACTGCCCTAGTAGGTACCCATACACCTACTAGGATTAGCAATATAATAAATAGTCTCCAAATATGATCTAGCTTGTTTATCCTGAGCATTATCTTGCTCCTAGTACTTCTAGAGCTTTGTGGTAGTACTTCCTTCTGCTCTCTTTGCCGTTGTACCCACCATTAACACGAAAAGTGATCTCATCAAAAAAACCACCACCTTTATCAGCAAAAATATTTAATCGCCGCTTAGTCCAGAACCAGGCAGCAGTTCTAAAGGCAATGTCAGGATCGTCTGCTCTTTCAGGATGATTAACTAGATCTACTCCTAATGCTTTGCCGCATTCCTCATAATTAAATCGTCCGGTGAGTTGAATTGGGCCTCGACCTTTGAAACGTATTCCATCACCTGGTTGAGTATTTCCTAAATCCTTTCTGCCCTCGTAAGCCTTACCACTCGCAATTTCCTCAAAGTATTTAAGCTCTCCACTCTCATGAGCTAATTGGGCTAAGAAAGCGGCTACCCTAAGAGGAGTATCAATTGAGGCTTCGATCATTGCAGCTTGAAGGAAAGGAAGATATTGCTCCGCTTTTTCCTTATGTTTCTTCATATAAGGCATAATTTCTTGTAATTGTTCTAAGGTTAATTGCATAAACTATTCCTTTAATTAATATTTATTGTTTATTAAAAAATTGTGAAATGACAGGCCAAGCTTGAATGGCAGCGAAAGTTACAGCGAGAATCACCCAGATTAAATTTTGTTTCTTTTCTCTGTCTTGTCCTTCTTTGCGGATAATTGCTAATTGTTCTTTTATGGAGGGTTCTCTATCAGTACCTTTGTGGAGGATATTGCAATGCTCAATTCTATCTTTCTCTAGTGCTTCTATTTTTTCGCTTAACGATTCAACAGTTTTTTCTAGGGCTATAAACTTATCACTCGTGTTAGAAAGCTTTTCATCAACTTTATGCGATATGGTTAAGTGCATATCTAATTTAGTTTTGAGTTCTATTATTTGGCTTAGCAATTCAGAATTATTATTCTCATTCATATTTTTAGGTCTTTTGATAACCTTTCGAGAGTATTTTCTAGGCTAGCTGTCGTAAGCTGTAGCTTTCTATTAAAGCGAGTAAAGTTTGGTGTTTCTACTGAATGGATAATCTCTTCATCTAGACTTATTGGGGATAAGTTTCTTTTAGTCAAATATCCCTTAACATTAAACTGTTCCCTTTCTTCGTCTGTTAAATCTCCTCCTGTAACGACTACTATAGGTATACTAGCTACCTCTCTTATCTGGGTTATTGTATTAGTGCTAGTACTATCGGGCAAACCTAGGTCTAAAACTATTACTTGGAATTTCATTCTTTGTAGGTAATTTTTAGCCCTAGTTAGGTTAAGTGCTACTACAGGTAAAATATCAAATTGTTCAGAACACTCTAAGCAGTACATTATACTAAATAATCCGTGTGCTGTATCTTCTACAACTAAAGCGGTTAGAGGGATTTTAGTTTCAATGAGTGTGTCTGTTGGCATAGGTACAGGTTAAGTGCAAAATACTTTTCTGATACGGCGATTATAGGCATCAAGGATTAAAAACTCATCAGCACTAACAAAATGGATGGCTCCTGTAATATTGCCACCTCGACCTATACCAGCAATCATTGGGCTACCACCATCACCACAAAAAGCAGCACTTAATTTATTGCCAGCAAAATGACTAATTATATTAGTAGTAGCCTTAACTTTTAGAATTAATACACTATCATCACTAGCAATATATAAATCATTAGTACTTTTATCTACGGTTAAATTTGTGCCAAACCCAAATAAAAAGAAGTTACTTGCGTCTATATCAAACTCAAGACTACCAAAACCACTAACATCACCAGCTATAGTGTTGACTATCCCAGTAGTTTTATTAATTTTTCTTACTAAGCTATACGTAGAGATCCCATTAGGTCTATTTACGTCAGAAAAAATTAAATTATTGTTACTATCTAAAGCCAACGCATAAGCTTGATATATACCAGCATCAAGCCTATCACCTCCATCTCCGATAGGCTCATAGTCTCCATCAAGTTGCCCTGCATATAAAGTAGCTACACCGCTAGTTATTTTATAAATAACAGAATAAGCCCTTAACAAGGATTCGTTTAGATGGTTATGAGTAAAGTAGATACTAAGATCAGTAGGATCTACAATCATTCCCTCAATAGCAGGAAATGCAGCACTAAACGTAATATCTAAATTAGCAAAATCAGTACTGGTAAAAATTTTATTGTAAACACCAGTTACTAGATTGATCTTACCTATCTCTGGTCTATCTCTTAAAAATAAAAATAATTCGTCACCAACTAAATCAATATGTGTAATATTCCCTAATGGCTGAGATAAGGCAGGTTGTCCGTCTGTTGTTGTGCCACTAGAGCCATTGCCGCCTATTGTAACTATAGTATTAGAACTGGAATCTAATTTTCTGACGCGCATATTATTGGAATCGGCAAAAATTATCTCGCCGTTATAGCTACGAACACCTGCACGGAAATCCCTTGTTCTTAAATTACAGCTTAAAGGGGATGTCCCGTCAGGAGAAAACCCGTCATTTCCGTTGCCAATGATAGTATCTATCTTGCAGCAATTTACATCCATTAAAACCTCATAATCTGTTGTAAAATTAATTTGTTCGTCTAGAGTAATATCAACTATAACGTCCCCTGATTGATTTACGTAATCAGCAAGGGACACTGTGATAGGATTATCAAAATTATTTGAACTATTATCTTCTGTTAGATCTTCGTCGTAGAGTATATTACCGTTAAAACTAATAGTAATATGGCCTATAGTATCGCCTAGGTTGGCAAAGAAATAAAAACAAGCTGAACTAGTACTTTTAATATTTTGTATGGTAGCTGTGTAGGTTAATGTTACAGGCTCGCTTGGATTATTAGGTAGAATAAAATCGGCTGAGAATAATTGATTATACTGGGTATAGTTATCCCCTGATGCAACAGCAACAACGGTACATCCTTGGGGTTCGGGAGTTGTGATCCTAATCAAAATAATCTCATCTGCTGTTTCAGGGAGAGGGTAGTTATTTTTTCCATCTTGGGCACGCATTGCTAAAGTAAGTAAAGGAACTTCTTTGCCTTTACCTAAGTAGCTATTAAAATACTCCCTTCCGTTGTGGCCAAAGAACCTTACTACACTTGCTAGTTTTCCTATAGGTGTATAAGTGGTATTGCTAATACCAACCTTTTTATTGATATAAAAATCATCTATTCGTACTTTAGCTATAGGAGCTAAGCCACCATAACCAGGTTCTATTATTTCAATTGCTCGATCATTGACAGGAACTGCGTAGTCTAATACTTTACCTGTTTGGCTAAGTACCTCTGGTATAGCATCTTTTAAATACTTGAAATCTATATACCTGGAAACAACTATAGATGGTACCTCTGGAGAAGTGCGGAAATTTATAGATGTGAAGAAAGCACTAGCATTTCCTTCTGATATTAAAGTTCTTAGGAGTTCTAATAAAGTGTTGCTAAATTGGCCTACAACCCTTTTCCTACTTAAATGCTTGTTATAACTAATGACTTGGAAACTAGTTTTTGGTTTGTTTCCAGTCTTAACACTGTCTATCTTGACATTACCAATGGCTGCTAAATCATTGTTGTAATCATAGATTTCAACCTTAGGGGTTAACTTTAATGTAGGTAAATAGCCAGGAATCAGCACACTACAAATAGATCCTCCATCAGAGGGAGCATCATCTATCTCACCAATATCTAAAAATGGTGTGCGAATACTATCAATAAATAATTTGCCGTATGCGTTGGAGTTATTGTAAGGCATTTTTAAGTATCAACAGTGTAAGTAGGTAATGGAGGTTTAGCAGGGTTCAAAGCTCTTTCTATTAGTATATCTTGCATATCTTGAGGCGTTAATTGTCGGATAGTAGCAGCATTAATACTATAGAAATCACGTCCACCTGCTAAGAGTTTCCTTTTAGAATTTTGAATGGTAACTAAATAATAAATATCTCGTGCTTCGTGCTGAGCAATAAACTGCTGCCTAGATCGCCACCCTTTTACAACGTTAGTGCCAAAATTAATAGCTAAATTACCTACACAGACTTGTGCGCGTCTAGCCTTCACTGCTGCAATAGCCGTGTTTAGATCTCTACAGTTTTCATCGTCGATATCATCAAAAACCCTACCATCTCCAGCTTGCTCATCATTAGCCTTAAATTCATTTATAGCATCTGGATCTTCTTCTTCATAATAAACAAAATTGACTTTTCCAAATACTTCAACTAATGAGTCTTTAGGTACATCTACAGGAGAACAGAAAAACTTCTTCTCTTCTAGTCTAATCCTAGCTTCTTTACTGCCATCAGGAGGTTGAACCTGATCAGGGTTAAAAGGTTTTCTCTTTAAGTTATATGTGGTCATATCTGGTTTAGTGATTTTAATTTGTAAGATTTCATCTGCTGTTTCTGGTAGTGGGTACCAATTTCTTCCATCTTCACCTGTATGTTTTTCTATAAGAGGGTTTATTTCTTTCCCTTTTCCTAGGTAGTTAAGAAAATAGTCTTTTCCAAGATGACCAAAAAACCTTACCACACTAGCAATGGGTGCAATCGGGGTATAACTTAAACCAGGAGTCCACCAAACAGTATCAGAAGAAATAGGCTCACCTGGTTCAGGGATACGCAACAAAGCTCTAGGTGCTGGATTGTTTAGGTATACGTTGCTGCTGACTTTTAGAAAAGTGTTATGGGCCAAACTTTCTATTGCTAAACTTCCAGTATCCTCAAGTGTCCATGAGCAATTTCTCTTTTTACAAATTTCTTCTAGGAAACCCTGTAGTTTGCCTTTAGGGTATTCAAAGTAAAACGGCTCATCATTTGCAGGGTCTGGAGCAATAAAAACTTGAGCTATTTGTCTAGTTGCTTCATCTATTTCAAATATGCCACCCTTCTTAGCCGCTGCCCTTATATGCCCTGTTAAAGTAGTAGTGTTTCTATAATTATCAATAGAACTATAATTAGCATATTTGATATAGCTATTTAACTTTAATGGTATGTCGTCACCAGCAATGCCTAGTTTAACTTGAGGATCTGGGCATATACCACCAAAAACCTTTTCTCTGACTCCATTGACTAGTCTAGTCAGAAAGGCAAGATCTCCTTTCTTGGGCAATAATCCGTTTCTAGGAATCCTAATATTTAGGCTACATTCTGCACCATGAGAGGCAAGGTTATCATCTATTTCAGGATTACCAACTACAGGAAAGAACTTATTTTTACCTATTTCAAGGCGAAGCTCAGCATTAACACATGTCATATTAAACCTTGAATTGTCTTAAAGGATTACGTGCAGCAAAGTCTCTAGAAGATTTTCTATCAAGCTCACCAGCCATAACATTTACTAACTCTGGTTCTTCTGGAATGAGCTTTGTTATCTCTGGAATTAATGCTTTAGCTAGAACTGCCATATCAAACTTACCATTACTTTGACTTCCATTTGGAGCAGTAATATTTACTTGTTCTATGTTGATTAATTTTTCTATTACCGCGCTTGCTGATACTCCAGCACTAGCACTAACATTATTTGTAGAACCATCACCAGTAGCAGAAATATTATCGCTAGGCTCGCTAGCTGGGCTAGATGGAGAAGCTCCTGGTTCTGATGGTGTAGAAGGAGGACTTGGAAAATTGGGGCCTCTTAGCTGTGCGCCTGTCTCAGCGTTCTGTTCTTCAATCTCACTAAAATTTTCTGCTTCTCTTGCAGCTAATACAGGATCTTTTACAGGTTGCTGGCTTCCACCTGGAATTGGGGTAGGACTATTGCCACCAGTAGGACTTACATCAGGTTTTCTATCAGGTTTATCTAGAGAGCCTATACTGTCAGCGGTTTTTACAGGCTTCTTTTCATCTTCTTGCCGCTTAGCTTCTACAAGGTTTACAGTTTCATCTAATAAAGCAACATATGGTCTAGGATCACGATCTTGAGCAACGGTGCTAAATTTATCCATTGTTCGTAGAATTGTTTTTTCATCTATTTTTACTCCACCTAAGTAACTCCTGATTAAATCACCACGAGCTTTTCCATAATCGTCTTGAGCTTTAATTGATTTATCGTCTAATTTAATGTTTCCTTTTTGATTAAATTTAGCTGTTGCAAAGAACCTATCTCTAGCACTAAGCATGCCTTTTTTGAATGAAACATCATCCTTAGCTGAATTTGGAACATTAAAGCCTGTGCTTGGGCTTCCTGTGTCCTTCTCTCTATCGGGTTTACCACCTTTATCAGGATTGCCTGCAACTATTGAAGCATTTGCACTTGATGAACTAGGAGTTGTACTTGGTGTAGTAGTTGAACTAGTGCTAGGTGATGATGTGCTACTAGGTGTACTTGATTGGCTGCTTGATTTAATAAAGCTTTGTTTACCTGTGCCTGTTAGGGGATCATTGCTAGGGGTACTTGATGAGCCACCTGTGATTGTAGGGGTAGAGGTGGGAGAGGAGGAAGGGCTAGCTTGTCCTGATTGTGCCTTATCGTCGGCTATTTGCTGCTTGAATTGACCGATTTTCTTTAAGATATCATCAATGGCTTTACCTGATATTCCTGCACCTTCTGCAAACTTCTTAAAGAATTCTTCTGCTGCTTTTCCTCCATCAGTAAAGGATGAACCTATCTCTGCTAGGGATTCGGCTGTGTTGGTTCGAAGTTCAGATAAATGTTTCTTATATTCTGAGCGTTCTTTATCCAGTTCATCTTTTAGTTGTTGTTGCTTGTCATCAAAAGCTTTTTGACGATCATCAAAATCTTTCTTTTGATTAGCAAGAAACTCATCTCTAGCCTTCTTGTCTGCCTCTGCTTGGGCTTTGGCCTGTGCTTCTAAGGCTGCCTTCTGCTGGGCTACCTTACGAGCATTGCTTTCAATCTGTGCTTTCTCTTCTTCTAAAGCAATCTTCTTTTTCTTCTCAAATTCTTCAGCTAATAAACGTAAGGTTTCTGCGCTAGCTTTACCTTGTAGTTCTTTTAACTTAGCGTTTTTTTCTTCCTCAATATCGAATCTATCGTTAATACCCTTAGTGATTATTTCTAGTTCTTCATTAATGGCGTCAACTTCTTCTTTAGTTTTGGCATTCTTTAACTTTTTTTGAGCAGATTTTTGAGCTTCACCTATCTGCTTATCACGTTCCTTAACCCTATCCTGCCTAGCCTTCTCTGCTGCATCCAAAGCCTGAAGATCTTTTTTTAGCTTCTCTATTTCGGCTTTAGTTTCTGCTGTTTCTTGTTTAGCTCCTAAAACTGCAATCTGTGATTCAATTTTACCGCGTTCAGTTAAAGATTTAATCCTCTCGTCAGCTTCCTTATCAGCAGATTGACGGTTAATTTCCTTAATATTATCTACAGTTTGTTGGGCTTGTTCTTCTTTAGCTAGCCGTTCTTCTTCGGCTTGAGCTATCCTTTTATCCGATTGCTCCTTATCAAAAGCTGTTAAATCGTCTTCTTGTTCTTTCTGGAAATTCTTAAGATCTTCTTCTTCATCCTTTTCACTTTGGGCTAATTCTTTGGTAAGCTCACGTTCTCTAGTACGAAAATCTTTTTTAAGTGAACCAAGTTCTTCTTGAAAATTCTTAAATAATTCAAATGATTGGGACTGTTGTTGACGCTGTTCCTGTAAGAGGATCTCAGCTTGTTTACGTGCATTTTCTTGGGCTAAGCGTTGGCGGGCAAGATTAGTCTTATTCTCAAGTTCAATAACTGCTTCTTCGGCTATTATTAACTGAGCTTGAAGCAATGTAGAAAAAGCACCAAAACCAGTAGTTAATTCTTTTTTGGTTTCTGCTGCAATATCTCTAAACTTTTGTAATTGTTTTTCTGCTGCTACTAGACCATCAAGATTAAAATTATCAGGGTTAAATGTTACCTTAAAGAAGTCAGCTATCTGGTTTAATTTCTGTCCAACCTGTTCTAGTCCTTTAACAAAAGCTTTGCTACGCGCGTCTAGTGAGTCTACCTCTGCTTGGTTAGCAGCAATAGCTTTAGCTGCATTTTGAAGTTTTTCATCTAATATTTTTTTCTCAACAACACGAGCTTGTTCACGAACTTTATTTGCTTCTGCTATTGCTAAAGCTATTTTCCCTTCCTGGGCTAAGAGTTGTTCTTTCGTTGCAGATTGGGCGCGAAGTACATCTAAAGCCTTCTGCTCTAATGTTACTTTTTCTAAAGCTTTAAGATTGTTCTCCTGTGCTATGTCGCGTTCTAATAAGAATTCTTGTATGCGTTTTAAGTTAAGATCTTTGATCTGTGCTATTTGAGATTTGCGAGTTTCAAAAGCCGCAGCACGAAAAGATTGTTCTGCTTCTAAGGTTAATTTAAGAGCATTAAATTCTCGTTGAGTAGTAGCGATTCTTTCAGTAGTTTGATCCGCTGCAATTTGAGTTCTAAGAGTTTCAACTCGTTGAGTAGTAGCAACTTTTTCTTGGAAAGAGGTATTCTCAGAAACATTTAATTTAGTAAGTGCTAATTGCTCTGCCTCTAATTTTTTCTGTGCAAACTTAATTTTTTCGGCTAATTCTTGTTGATTAAACTGATCTTGAGTGATTTTTTGTTGCTTTAATTGTTCTGCTAGTTTAGCAGTTGCTAGTTTTTCTTCTTCGTCTATTTTATGTAAGGTAGTTTGCCTATCAGCAAGAATGGTTTTTTCATCGTTCCTACGTTGTTCTAAATTCTTTTTCCTCTCAGCCTCTTCAGCTTTTTGCAATTCTAAGAATGCGTTTTTTGCTATCTCTCTTGCTTTCAGCTTATCTTCTGATAGTTGTTTTTCATCAACTAATTCATCCAGATTAATCGCACTGCGGAAATCTGCTAATTCTTTAGCCGCTTTCTTGGTATTTTCCCCCGCATTAATCTCAGCTTTTTCTAGCTGTTTGAGATAGGTTTGCTTTTGGAGAAGTAAAGCGTTGTCCGTTTGTCTAGCGGCTTCTAGCCGTTTTGCCCCTTCAATACTTTTATTAGCATCACTTTGTAAACCTGCTAACCTTTCAAAACTTTCACGTTCAAATCTCTCTAAATCTGCTCGTGCTTGTTTCTTTTTCGTAGTAATATCCTGCTCAATTTTTAATTCTTTCTGCGCTTCTTCTTCAAGCCTTTTTGTTTGTTCGCGAAAGCTGCTATTTACCTTTGCTAAACGGATAAAAGCATTATCAGTAGCCTTCTTTAATTTTTCATCTTCAAGTTGATTGATTCGATCAGCCGCATCTTGAGCAGATATTTTCCCTAATCTTTCTAGCTCCTTAATATTATCTATTTGTTTAGCTGTCGAAATCTCAACAATATCAGCTAAAAACTTTTGATCATCGGCTAATTGTTTAATTTTTTTACTTAATGCTTCAGCCGCAAATGTTCCAGCCGTGAAAGTCTGAACTAAATTTTTAGTAGAAATATCTGATTTATTAGCAGCAATGGGATACTCATTGAACAGTATGATTTTAAGGCTTTCTATAGGGCTTAATATTGCTGTTGCTGCTTCTGCGAATTGACCCAGGCCAGGAATAAGAGTTGTTCCAAAGCTATCTCTAACCCCATCTACCAATAAATCAAAAGCTCCACTGGCAGTTTCTGCTGTGGCAACTAAAGCCCTTCCTAAATCCTGAATTAACCCTTTGAAGCCTTCAAGAGTTCTAGGATCAATATTATTAAGCGTTTCACTTGCAATTCCATTTACTCGTTTTAATGCATCTAGTAATTCTCCACCTAAAGAAAAGGTTAAACCATCCAATTGATCTTTAAGTAGTTGACCTGATTTATTAAATTCATTTGCCCTTTGGGTTAGCTCTTCACTTAGTACTGCCCCTGTTTGTTTAAGCTGAGATTCTAGATCTTGTATCTGTCCAAAGCGGTCTAAGAACTGTTTTGCAGCTTCCTCACCCGTAATAGTACTTAAGGTACTTAGCTGGGAAATTGTTAACCCTGTGTTTTTGGCAGTATTATCAATGTCTCTTAAAACATCTTCAACACTTCTTGCTCTACCTGAGACATCAGTAAAAGCTACTCCCAACTGTTTAAACTTTGCGGCCATTACTCCTGTAGGATCTGCAACTGCAGTATTAACAACACTACCTACTTGAAGTAATAATTCTTGGACATTTTGGATTTCCCCGCCATACTGTTTAATGATGGAGGATAAAGAGGCTACGAAACTGGCACTTGCACCAGTTGAGCGTTGTATAGCTAATTGATCTTTTGCAAAAGCAGCCGTTGCCTGAGCAGCATTAATAGCAGCCGTAGAAGCAGCCCCTAGTAGCCCAATGAAACCAACAATTGCTGCTCCACCTACACCTAGAGATTTAGCAACACTACCTAATTCACCTGTTAAGCCTTCTAATTTATCACCGAAAAATTCAGCAGCTTTTCCGCTATCTCTGCCAACTTGGTTAAGCTCACGTAAATTTCTTTCTGTTTGCTGAATAGCAGAATTAATTTTAACTAGATCCTCTTGAGTACGAGCATTTCTACGAGCTTCATTTAGCTCTCTTAATTGGAGTTCAAGCTGTTCAATAGTACCTAATTCATTACGAGCGGCTCTAGCTGCAATTTCAGCAGAACGCTCCGAAACTTGACCAGCTTCTCTAAACTGGTTAATAAGTTGCTCTAGCTCTGCACTTTGCGTCCTGACTCTGACGTTTAAATCAATATCGTTATCTGCCATAAATAATTGCCGGGAGTTGGTTTAAGAGAATAGTTTTGTAGGTGAGAAAAAAGAAGAAAAGCAGTTACTTTAATTTAGTCTTAATGGTTTTAATGGAATCCATTTTGCCCATAAAAAAGCAACCTCCAAGATGAGGTTGTCCTGTGTTATTCGTTTTACCTACAGCGTTTTCTTGTGCGTCATAAGATAAGTCCCAAAGGGAATCCAAGTATTTGATAAAATTTTCTTTATCTGTAATGCTAGCAATAGATAAATAACCTTTTATCCCTTCTAGCTGGCATATTTGGCCTTCATAATATTTGATTTGAGGATCATAGTTAGCAGGTTTAGAGCCTTCTAATTTGAGGTTAGCTATGGATAATTGGGTGTTTATTTGAACTAATGCGATATCGTTTAGGGATTGTGTCTGTGTGGTCATAAATCGCCGTTCTCCTTATTTATCGCCAAGCGATGACTTACTTGTTTAGTGTTTCTTTTATCGTTCTATCAGCTAAATCTCGTAAATCTCGCCTAAACTCCTCATCAGGCTTAAACAGATCTCTACCCAATCCTTGCTGATAACTACCTATCAAATCAGTAATTCTTATCTGAACTACCCTAAAACTATCACTCGTACTAACCCTTACAAAACCAGGTAATAAAGCTCTTTTATATAAGCCATCTGTTAATCTTAATATGGGTTTTTTACCAAATTTTTTATCACGAGCTATCCTATACTTAGGTTTTAGAGGTTTGAATCTTTGAGCATCAATAGTTCGTTGGATACATCGCCCAACAATCATTGGCAGTTCAGGAGACTTGCTAAAGCTTTCTAGTGTAGCTGCTTTTCTGATAGTGTCTACCCTGCGGTTTACCCGCCTTTGTAGGCTATCAAATCCTTGTATCTTAAAATCTTTGCTCATTATTGATAATAGTAGTTGTTAGGCCAAACAAGCCATAACTTAGATTGTTCCAGGCAAACTTGGATAAATAATTGGGATATAAGGACTAGGAACATTTGGATTAATTACAGTGCCATTTTTCTTAACTAACTGACCTTGCAAATTCATTCTGTACCTATTAAATAACTGCATACCAGGGGGAAAACATTGTCCTGTAGCTTGGTTCTTCCCTGCAAGAGCAACTCCTTGAAATTGCCATCTCTCAGGTAAACCATCATTTTCAAGAGGAGGTGGAATCATAGCAATTTTCCAGAACAGCTTGTAAGTTATAACAACTGGCCTTTCTTCATCATAGCCATAAAGAGGATCAAATCCATCAACATAAATTAATAATAAGTTAGTGGTAATTGGGTTAGGTGAACCACCTCCGCCTTTGCTAGTTTCGTCTCCTGGCCCACGTTCCTCAATTAGCTTTTCAATATTTGTATCTCCACACCAAAGCAAAGTCATGTCAATAGTTTCTTTTTGGCTAGAAAAAAACATTTCTTCAGGATTTAGAGATAAGTCATAGCGGTTTTCTTCTGTGTTATAACCAGGATTAGTTTTTGTTTTTCCTTCTAACTGGCCTAAATAAGTAGGGAAACCCTTACTAGGATAAGGAACACGAGCAGGATAATAGATGTCATAGGGACGAACACCATTATTAGGCCAAAGTGCTGTTTCAACTCTTAACGTATCCCAATCAATAAGAACATTAGCCCAAGGAAAACATTTCCTTGAGGCACCACGTTTTTTAATAAATTCTTCTCTGCTACTTGCCATATAAAAGAAAAGGCAGAGAAAGATATTCTCTGCCTTCCTATCATCCTGAAAATTTAGATTATAGAGTTCTAGGATCAAAGGCTACGAAACTAGGATCGCCAGATCTTTCTTGATCTTTGTTAATCTTGAGGCTAATCGTATAACCTGCAACACCGCGCAAAGAGTTGTCTTGCTCTACGTTGCCCTCAATAGTTACATCATAAAACCATCTAGCTTTCCATCCGCCTTTAACACGTTTTGCCTTACTAGAAATAAATAAACCTAGGGTTCTAGCAGAAATATCATTAGTAGACATATATATATCTCTAGTAGCATCATAGGTTACTGCACCATTTATAACTAAAGCCCTCAAAAACTCAGGGTTATTGTTTATAAATAATTTGAGTGAGGTAACATCAGTTATATCACCAGTAAGATTTAAGAGATCGCCAAAGCCATTTGAACCTTTTATAACTAAGTTAGAAATTGCTGCGGAATCCTTACTTTCGTCTTGGATACCACAATGAATAACCACACCTTCGGCAAATTGAGGAGTTCCATTAGAAATAACGCTTGGTAAGGGTGAAGGCACACTAGGAAGCACTCTGGTAATAATCTTGATATTATTGCCGTTTGCTCCTGTTGCTCCTGCCTCAATTTTTAACTGATTGCCAGTAACAGTAAAACTAGAGGCTGTGCCGAACAAATCTTCCATCATATCAGCTATATCAGTTTCAGTGTCTGTGTTAATACTACTGAAATAGCGGTTATTGTCAGTTGCAGCACTTCCATTAATAGCGGCTGTTAAAGTTGCTAATAAGCCATTGGTAAAGTGGGTTCCTGCAGCGGCTGTTTGTTTTGTGATACTGCTATCTGCTAATGCTTTTGCTTGAACACGAATTAAGCGAGTTACAGAGTTTTTAGTTATTGGAATCTCTATTTCGTCAGGAATGCCAGTATAAACCGAACCCTGAATATCTATTAAAATTGAAGCTTTAACACCAGCAACGTTAGCAACTGTTTCTGCCCCAGTGGCGTTACCTAGTGTTTCTGAAGCTGCAAAGGTTGTGCCTGCTGTATTAGCTGTAAATGTAACTGTACCATTTGCACCAGATCCAGAATTAACCCCAGTGCATAAAGTTGTCGCAGTATCAGCTAAAACCTTCGCAACCAAATTATCATATGTTGTTTTTGCATCTGTATCTATTAGGAACTGATCCCCAGTAGGCCCAGAAGCAACAGCTTCATAGGTTTTTCCTCCTAGGGTTATGGTCTGGCCTGCTGTAGGTTGACCTGTATAAGTAAGTACATAAACTTTTTTAACAGCAGTAACACCGCCTGCTAAATTCAATCCATTTTCATCTACACGAATAGGCAAAGTCTTACTAGCATTTTTTAATCCTAGTCCGTGACCAGGAGTAATAGAAGCCGTACTAGGCTTAGGAACATTAATAAGCAAAAAGGCAATACTAGGGGCACCTGCTGCTATTTTGTCTGCTCCTTGATTAAAAGGCACACTATAATTAGTAGGTAAACTAACCATAAATTATTCTCCTATAGGAAAGGTTATAAGTTGAGTTATAAGTAATTGATTTAATGAGCTTTTCTTAAAGGATCGGGAAGTACTGAGCTTTCATAGTGATTCGAATACCGCCACTGTAGCCATACTCTTTTTCTTTTGATTGAGCCACGGGAAATTGCTCTAAGCTACAAACAGGTATAAATGGAGGCGTATAACGTTCATCCCCATTTGCAGGCCAACCTAAGGTTAAATCATTAATATAATTATCAGCAAAGATTTTTCTAGTGATACGTTTTATGACGGCTAAATCAGCCTTGGCTCTTTTGATTTGCTCCTCTATGGTGCCATTAGTACCAGAACGAATAATGATATTAATTTGAATGATCTCAATGTTTACTGGGATCGGCGTATTTTCTTCCTGTCCTGAAACTGCTTCTATACTGATACCTCTAGCATTATTAGTTTGTACTGTCCCTGTTGTTATGTCTTTGGCTGGAATAGGATTAAGAGTAATACCCCTTTCTACTCCTACTTCTGTATAGGCAGCATTACTTAAAAGGATAAGTCTTTTAAGGTTTTCTTCATAAACATCTAGTGGAGGTTCTGCATAATCAGAACCATCATATGTAGTGTAGAGGTTAGTCATAGATTAGAGGATAAGAGAAACACCAACTGAGTAAGTTATAGAATCTGAGTTGGCATGCACTGCCTTGATACGCCAAGTTCTAGGTAAAACATCATTGGCAATTAGGTTAGCACTTGGTGTTAAACCTGGATAAACTTTTAATACAGTTACTCCTACGTCAGTAATAGCTGCACTTGCTAGAATGGTGTAATAATCACCAGTTAAAACGTCTTTAGCTTCAATTGTAAAAACTACTGAAGGGCTACTAATTTTAGCAGTACACTTAATATAGCAATGTAAACCCTTTGCATTCCTGTTAACTTGATCTACATAAGTAGGATTAGCGGTTCTAGCTGCTGATGAATAAATTGTTAAATCCTGGTTGCCTGTTTGCCTCTCACGATTAGAGCCATTCCAGTGAAGCAAAGCTGCACCTATTATTGTTGCTGTGACTTCACTTAGGTTATCTGCTAAAGCGATTTCATCTGGTAACTTATCATCAATATTATCAGCACTTGTTGCTAATGCCGCTCCTGTTGTTTGAGTGAAAAATCCCCCATCGGCAGCAGCAGTTGGGTTTATCTGTCTAACATAATCACTCTCTGCACCGCCTGCTGCTTGAACCTCTGACAGTGCAAGAAAGTCGTCAATGGCATCTTCGTAATCATCAGCCTCTATGGTTCCTATTGGCCCACCTCGACCATTACCTTGTCTACTTCCTACTTCAAATTTTGGCATAATTTAGTTTGTCCTATTGAAATACTAATATGTCATCATGACGGCCTACGGTAATAAGCTCTTGGTTTTCTCTAGCTTCAGCTAACAAACTAGCTAGATATGAATCAACCTGATCGTATTTCCCTTCTACAATTGCCCTAACACCCAAAACAAAGCACTGCACTACTCCAGCAACTAACTCTGAATAAAGCTCTTCTTGATCATCAGTAAAGTCAGCATTTACTTGTTTGCCTCCACGCCTAGCAGCCTTCACACGAACTATAGCAGTCTCCATGAGAATCCATTCTTCTATAGTCTCTATGTAAGGTTGATTAAGCTTATTATCTGAATCGTCATCATCAGCATTTATAGGAGTAAAACCAGGTGTTAATCTGCAACATTCTGTTACTGTAGTTAGAGCAGTTATAGGTAAAGGATTACCTTCTAATTCCTTAAAATAACCATTAAGTAATCTGTGTGTTTCCCATTCTTTGATTCTGTCTTCCCCTAATTTCTTAAAAGCACTGGCGAACTTGAAAACTTGAGGATTACAACTTAACCCTACTATTGAAAGCTGTGGAGGTACTGCAGGCAATAAGTTAAGGTTTTTCAGTAGCAACCAAGTATTTGTTAAAGGATCTGGTTCTTCTGTTGGAAAAGTTATACCTGTTCTAGCCTGCAAGATTCTTTTAGCTGTTTTGCTTATATCTTTATCAATAGCAGTGGTTGCACTTTCAGGAGAGATAGGATCATCAATAGTTCTAGTTGGTATAAATTGAAATACCTGTGCTGGTGTACAGAAACGTAGTCCACTCATATTAATTTAGGCTGGCTATTTAGGCTGTGTTGCTGGAGCTGCTGCTGGTTTTGTTTGAGCTTTAGGTGCCCAACCAATGATCCTTTTTTGTTTATCAAAAACTACTTCCCAATCATTGCCAGGAAGCTTATCTTTGTACTTTTCTTTGATTTCTAGATATAACGCTCTTACTTCAGCAGATCTTGACCTAGCTGTTTCCTCGGCTAATTTAATAGCTTGCTGGGCATTCTTTTGAGCTTGCTCAGTATCGGCATTCCCTTTATCAATAGCTGATTGGAGTAGGTCGATCTCTTCTTGTGATAAGCGAACAGTTGGATCATTGGCTTTAGCTGGTGCTGGCTCATCCTTGACGGATAAAACTTTAGCCTCTTGTTGCTGAGCTTGAACAGAGTTTATTGGCACTGAGCAATGAGCAGAGATAAAACCTAGAAAACAGGCTATGATGGATAAAATAATAAATTTACGCATTAAAATTCTTATTTCTCCTCTTAACTACATCCTAAACAATGAGTTGAGCCATAAAAGTTAGTCGTTCCATCTGGTGCATAGATTACTTTTATGACACTCTTAGCACCATTACCAGTAGCGATTGTAGGAGCAGAACCACCAGCCCACTTGACCGAGCTAGGAAATGTTACTGTTCTAGTCCCATTGGAATCTTGGGTGAAAACCAAAGTGTATTCAGTACCTGTAACAGCACTATTTAGAGCCGTAATAGTTAAATTACCTGTCAGGGCAAAATGAATGATTCCGGTTTGTAGACTAACAGCAACAGAACCATTGTCAGTATTAGTTGTAACTATATTTGCAAATTGACTAGCAGTAATAGTTGCTGCCCTAAAATTAGTATAATTCCCATCGGCAGCATCCTTGAGCTCAAGTCCTGTGCCATTGATTTTTAAGAATGGGAAGCCATCATCGTTGTACAGACCAAATGCTAAACCTGTAAATCCGTTCCCTGCATTATTTGCTAGAGTAATTATTCCATCTGCTTCTGATGTAATTTTTGCTCTACCTGTAAAATTATAATAACCTGTATTTGCTACAGTTACGCTAGTTGCTGTTGCTACTCCTAAAGTGGGAGTTACTAAAGTAGGACTATCAGAAAATACGACCTTGTTAGTACCTGTTTCATCAGAAAGAACTCCTGCTAATTGAGCAGAAGTTGTACTAGCAAATACAGATAAATTGTTTGCTGTGTACGCTACAGTGCCACCCCCGCCAAAAGCTACAGATGAACTATCAGTTCCTGTGAAGGTAAGAGTATTGCTAAAAGATATTGTTTTTCCATTTGTAACTGTAAGTGTACCTGTAGTAGTGGTAATACTTAACCCGTTAAAACTTAAAGCGGTTAAGGGTGCATCCCCTGAATCATTAGCCAAACGAACCTTCAAAGTTGAACCAGAATTGATTAGTGCAGGATTACTTGTACCCGTTCCACCAAATCTAAATCTAGCTGTATCTCGAAAAGTAGCGTGTCCACTTGTATCTAAAGCTAAAGTTAGGTAGGTAGAATCGACAACAAAATTCATTGCAGTACCAATACTATTAAAATAGTTGGCACTAAATTTAGCATCACCTAGCACATTAGTACTACCACTAACCATTAACAATCTATACGAATCTGTAAAGCCAACTTCTACAACAGCTTGCTGATTTTCAGCTGAACTAGCACTAGTGTTTCTTACTCTAGCGCCTACCGCAAAACCATAAGCCCCCCGTGCGTCAATTTGAACCTCAGGGTCAGTAGTTGACCCAAAGCCAACATTTACTGGAAAGTAAGTTTCTGCATTAGTGGTGTAAACTTGGGTTATTACATGACTCCCACCGCTAATGATTTTATACGGTATCCCTGTATAAAACGTGTAGGCCGTTCCATCAAAGGCCGCGCTAACCTGTCCGGTTGTGCTAGTAATGCCATTGCTTAATCTGTAGCTATCATTAAACCCTAAATCATTAAAAACTTGAAAACCACTGCCACCACTACTGCTACTATTCCTAAACCTCATTCCCTTTGCGCCAGATAAGGCCACTTCAATAGGATTAGAAGTAATACTTGCGCCACCAATACCTAATGAACCGTTAAAAATCTTATCGCCGCCTATGGTTTGTGTACCACTAGAGGTTAGGATTCCGGGTGTAGAAGCCCCTGCCTCATTTAGGGTAATGTCAGTTCTAGAAGATCCTGAATTATCCGTAGCAGTAATACCACTCCCTATGAAATTGAGTACACTTCTTTGGGTTAGGTTGCTGCCTTCTTCAGCTATTGTTGTATACCCACTTGATCCACCTGAACCATTTGCTTTGGCTGTAACACGTCCATACTGGTCGATTGTTAGATCACAATTTGTGCAACTACCTGCTGTAACTCCACTATCAGCTAAATCTATTGTTACTGCTGAAGAACCATTGTAAGAAGTGCCCAATAACCTAGCTGCTATGTTTAAGTTATTTAAGTTACTGCCCAAACTGACTCCACTTATAGTCGAGTTTAGTAGCTTATTATTAGCGATACTACCTGCTAGGTCTGCGTTCAGTATTGCGCCTGTTAGATTTAATTTCGAGTAAGCAATAGCGGCTGAGTTTGAAATATCAGCATTGACGATGGAAGAAGCTAAATTGAGCTTGGAATAGGCTATGGCTGCTGCTGAATCAACATCGCTATTGGTTATAGCACTAGCGCTTAACACACCGCCTGAAAACTTGCCTACTCCACTTAAACCAGTTACGGTCAACCCTGATAAAGTTCTGCTTGTACCATCGATGGCTGTTCTAGCTCGTGCATCTGTGAAGTATAAATTAGTATTCTCTGTTACCTGACTTGTGTTGTAATCCCCTGATTGTGCTGTTACTGCACCAGTACGGCCAAAGACAGAGGTAACAACGCTAGAGCCAGTAAGCAACGAAGTAGTGCTGCCATCTGATTGTTTGACTGTTATTACTCCATTGGCATCAACAATGATTCTAGTAATCCCTGCTGGAGGAGTAGGAGAGGCTACACCTTTACGAAAGTCTAGCCGATTGGTTTTGACCTCATTGGTATCAACAGGAAACTGAGCGTAAGTAACAGCAGAAAAGCAATTAATCAAGATTAAGAGCAATAAAAACTTATATATTCTCATTGATTAATTACCTCCAGTAGCACGATCAACCATTGTCCAGAGCAACCAATCAACAGTAACCTCACTAATATCCTTTAACCGTATTTGGCCTGGACTCCCATGAGTATCAATTTTTAGCCTGTGATTGCCTTCTTCTAAGGACTCTGTATAAAACTCTTGATAGGTGTCTTTGGTGCCATTGTATAGCTCTACCACAATGCTTGCTGCTGGAGCTACTGCACCAACATCAAAGGTTAACTGATAATCAATTAGTATTGCTGCATTGTCTCTACCACCTGGGAACTGTGATGACTGCGAAGGACTCGCTGGATCTGCGTCAACGTCGCTGTATGCTTCTTGCCAAGTATAAGGATCTTTCCATAAATTACTCATAATAAACCTTTATAAACCAAACAATTATAAATATTAATAAAAATCACTTACTGCTACAGTAGCACCTAAATCCCAAATAGATTGACCGTAGAGTTCTGCTTGCTCAGCCATGATTTTTGCCTCACTGGTTTTGCCTTCTTTGGCGAATTGCCTAGAGGCTTCTAGAAAAGTATGCCTTGCACACCAATCAATAAAAACATCCCTAATATCATTAGTAATAGTATCTTCCGTGCTAGTAATTTCGTGGATTGCTATATAAGGAAAAAGCTTTTCTGTCCGTGCAACTACCTCTTGCCCATCATCGAACCACAGCGACCAACCTTTTTTCCCGTTGGAGAAAATCTCTATAGTAAAAGTATCAATGTTATTACCACGAGTATTATAATTCTCGTAGTTACCTAAACCCGGCCAACCACCTACAGCATTACCAAAATTAGGCATTTGGGCAAAAACCCTACCATCAGAATCAAACCGACTTTTTAGCTGGCTACCATAAGAATTACTTTTATAGATATCAATCTGCTCTTTAGCAAGATTAGTGTCTAGTAAGTTACTGTTATATTTAAGTTTGTGCAAAGCACCTAAAGTTGCGGATCTAAAGTTGGAAGGCAATTCTACACTGGTTGCATTATCTGTAATAACAACATCCTTCTTTTGGTTTACTCTCGGCTTATACCTAGAAATAAACAAACAAGTTTGTTTCTGACCAGCATTGATATGGCTATCTTGAACTTCTGTAGAATACTTGTTATTACTAATATAACTACGTAATTCTAGATAAAAATCTTCTAAATAATTAGGCATTGTGATTAGTATTAAGAAAGAAAGGGTTTTAGGGTAAGAAGATTTACTTCTTACCCTTTTAGCTAAGCAGTATTATTGTTGAGATTTAAGGATTCCCCAGTTAATAATCTGAGTAAATGGAAATCCAGTAGCTTTATTTTGATTGTTAGGATCTGTAAGTAAGCTAATGCCGAACACTTCACGCATATAAATATCGGCAAGTATAGCGTCAAGGGTTAGAATGTCTGATCCTGACACAGTTTGACCTTGATACCAATTACCAAATTGACCAATCTGAGAAGCCATTTTGCCGTAGTTTTGTTTCATTAATAAAGATCTTCTTGATCCAAATGGCATTGTTGCATTAGTAGAAATATGGGTTTCCCAATCATATCTAGCAACTGCTTTCATTTGCTCAGAAAGAATTTCTAGCTCTCCTAATTGGCTATCAGCCTTAAATAAATCAGCCTTGCGGATTTGAGTGCCAATTACAGAATCATGTAAAACCATATCAGCACGAGCGTAGTTAGGCTTACTAGCTAATATACTATTCTGATCAGCAATGTTATAAATGTACTCTCTCCAGAACTTTTGTTGATCGTCTGTACCAGAATCGATTTTTTGCCAAATGCAATTTGTTAATTCATAGTAGGTTACGACAATTTGTGGACTTGTTGGATTACTACCTTGACCAGCACCAGCAGCTAAACAAATAAAACCATCCTCATCTTCTGCCCATTTTGGAGTTGCAGACCCACCTAAACGCTGTGCTATATAGGTTACACCATTAGAGTCTGTTGCAATGCGTCCTCTATGCTCGCTAATATCAACAGAATTAATAACAACGGTAATCTCATTGTATTTTACTGTATCAAGATCGCCGTTTTTCAATGCTGAATATTCAGTGCGAAAACTTGCTAAAGGTACATTCTTTATCGCGGTATTACTAGTTTGACCACCAATTACCCGAACAACTGCATCAATATTAGAAGCTGTACCACCAAAGGTTTTACCTGCTAAATTAATTGCTACGTTTGCACCAGAGCGTTGTTTATATTCTCCAATATAGGTAAGCGATCCTGCTGCTTGTGAACCATTTGGAGCAACGTTTGCTACTGTATCTGTTCTGGCCTTAGCATTAGCATCTCCAGCGCGTCTAAATAAAGCTCGTAATCCTCTTGTAACTTGATCACGAGTCATTTTTTCAGTAGCACGCCTAATTTGATTAGCCGCTAAATCATAGTTAATTTCCATTAGGGCTACCATATGTTGGCGAGCCAATCTGACTGTAGCCCCATAATCATGTGCTACGAACTCTTCACGTTTGTTTTTAGAAGAAATTTCTTGTAATTTGTTCTTGCCTTGGGTAGTTACAAGTAACTCTAAATTATCAGGATCGTCATTATCGCCTGTTGCAACAGCAGGATAATCTTGAGTAAAAGCAAAAGTACGACCAAAAGCGGGTGAACCGATTGGAGGAGTAGAATCTAGAGAGTCTGAACCCAAACCAGAGTAACAGGTAAGCAATATATCTAAGTCTTCAACTGGTGCTAATCTACTTACCAATGAGAGGATAGGCAACATTACATTTACAGTACTATCAACAACGGCTGGAGCTGCTGCATCAGTACGTAGAGCCATCATTCTATTGCCAGATCCTTTTGGTAATAAATCTAAAACCCTATCGACTGCACCGTGAACGCCACCTTGATCAAAAACGCCATCTGTACGTAAACCTTTTGCACTCGCATATTCAGCAATACGTTTTAACTCATTTTCAGCATTTTTTAATGCCATCTGTTTAATGGGTTTAACTTTTTCCTGATATGCTGCACTAGCCATATTCTGACGAATTTGCTTAGCCTTACCATAATCATGCTTAGCGACGTTATCTAAGTAAGCTTCTTGGAATTGATCGTATCTAGATTTGGTGTTTGCTTCCACAGTTGTTGTACTTCCTTTAGGCTTCAAATCAGAATTGTTAATATCAAAACCTTTGCCATTTAAAAAGTTTTGTGCGTTGTGTTGTGAAAGAAGAGCGAAGCCATTAGCTAATGATTTCTCAGCATTGGCTTTACTGTCGGCAAGTAAACTGTTTTGACGGATTAGCTCAACATCTTTCTTTGCAAAAGACGCTCTCTGATAATTCAAATCACCAAACTTAATAACATCGTTTGCCAATAAACTATCAATATATTTTTCAATATCTTCTCTAGAATCAGTAACTAATGTAGGCTTATCGTCTTTTGGCTTCTCTTCTTTTGGTTTTTCCTCTACTTTTGGACGACCATCAGTTACCAAAGTACCAACAATTTTAGTTAGTTCTGACATTTGGTTAGCTAAAACAGTAATAGCAGAATTCTCTTTTTCTGTTGCTTGAATAGTTGAATGCTGTTTAACCATATCAATGAAGTTCGGAGCGTTGTCCTTCTTCTTTTGATCATAGGTCTTATTAAGCTCAACAATCGCCTTATTTAATTCTCTGGCATCAGTAGCAATCATAGTTGCTTCTGTGGAAATCTCTGCATCAGTTGCATCGGTACTAACACTAGTACTAGCAGCTTTGCCCCCTTCCATTAACTCTTGCAGTGTATCGCACCAATACTTGAGCGCGATTAGTCCCTCTTGAGTTAGCCAGCCACCTAAAGCCATGCCGTAGACTGCCTCTAAAGAGAGAATGGCAGAGTACTGGGCAAGCTTATTCTGCATAAACTTTGATTGAAAATTTAGTTTCATTTTATTATCTCCCGTTCTGGATGAATTTTGACAAAAAATAAATTTGCCAGATCGAGAGTTATTTTTAAGATCTGGCGATAAGCTATTGAAATATTTTGGTTTAATAAGTTTCGTTTGTTGAGAGTTTAGAGGATCTTGTTTTGCTTTGTGGTTAGATTGTTCTAGGTAATATTTCTCTAAATCTTTTCTGTACTTTGCTTCTACTTCTGGAGAAGAGTTAAAGCGAAGCATTACAGCAGAGCGCATATTAGGAACTGCAACTTGATCAAAATTAACAATGCGGGTTACATCATAAACCCCATCTCCCTTAGAGCTAGGACTTACAAAGGAAGTCATCGAGACTTTTGGCCTAAAACCCTGTTGCCTAATCTTCTTAGACTCTTGTCTGCCTAAGAAATTATCTAGATAGTCTGCCCAAGATAAAATCCTCTTTTCTTCGTAGTCAGGCCACATAGAAGAAGCCTTAAATAAACGCTTTTCTGGATCAGGATAAAAACCTACTGGATTACCAAATTGATCAAAAACTTTTGGCTGGTGCCCAAGGTAACCAAACATTGCTCCATCGAGGATATCCTGCTGGCAAGCTTCACAAGCTTCCACCATTGAATCCCATGTAAGAGACTCCCCATCAACCATAGGGGTATCAGCACGTGTAACCTCATATAGGACAGAGACAAGTTTATCCTCTTCTTTGGCAGTATCATCTTGTCTGAGCTTATACTCCAAGAATATAGGTTCAAATTCTTTTAATTTATACATTTGATCATTAATTGATTTGCTGGGATTCTATTGGGTCAACTTCTGTTAAAGCCACTGGGCGAGATTGTATATCGGTTTTCTCAAGCTTGTTTTCAACGACTCTACGAACATCATCGGATTGATTTTGCTCTGTGATTTCCTTAGCTTTCTGTTCTTGAGCAAGTTTCTCGGTTTCACTTTTCGCGCTTACACGATAAAGCATTGAGCCTATTTTGATTTTGGTGTCTTTGGTAATATACCCTTTATCTAAATCATTTCTAGCCTCTTGGTTAGCTACTACAAGATCTTGAAACAAAAAGGTTTGTGCGACCTGATATTCTAGTTCTACATCTCCAGGATCAATACCATTAAGAGCTAACTCAAACTGTACAGACTCATCAAGTTCACCGATCATCATTTGCAGATGGGTTTCTTGTCGGTTGTAAAATTGTCTGTACTTTTCTACTAACACTCCAACATTAGCAAACTGATCATCAGAAATCATTTGTCTAGATTGGTGGGCTTCTGCTAGGGAGATTGCTGCGCGAAGTTCAATGTCTTTTGTTTTATCTGTATTGGCATCAGAAGGTAAACGATTAACAGAACCTGTGGCCATTACAAGATCTCTAAGAGGAGCTTGCCCTAATATAATTCTTCTTAGCTTAGATATTTTGCTCTCATGGTTGCGCAATAGCTCATCATTTGCAGGTCTATTTTCAGGGCCTTGTAATAAGTGTATATCGGTAACAGTGCTGTATTTTCTTTGCCAATATAATTCAACTAACAAATCAACTAATTGCTGGCTCGTTTTACTAGCTAAATTGGATTCAAACAAAGAAAAACCGTAAGGCTCTCCTGGTAGATTAAAAAACCTGATATGGTTAATTGCCCATACAGGCAATTTTACGTTAGAGTTTTTCTGCCAAACACCTAAAGATAAATCAGGTAATTGATACGCCTCGTCTACATTCTCAAACTGGTCTAGCTCGTTACTACAACGGATCATTCCATAAACGGGCATCCAAAATAATTGATTAATCTGAGCTTTAGTATTAGAAATCCTTTTTATTTCGTGCTGTGGAAAGCCATTGCCATACAATAAGCAACGTCTAAAAATCTCTGCTAAGTATCTTTTTAGTTTTGTTCGTTTAACAAAATCATCTACAACCTTTTGAGTTAAAGGTTTATTTACAGCACTAACAACCCTAATACCTTGAAACGTCCCAGCAGCATCATAAGCTAAATTCTTTAATGCCGTTTTCAGTTCAACGTTTAAGGCAATCATTACATCTAGTTCAATATTTTTCCTAACCCGTTGCTGTGGTGTGTTGTAACTAAAATTAACTTGGTGCTGTGAAGGAGAAGGATCACTAAACCCAACCAAAGGATGAGTCTCTCCTGTCTTAGCTGGAGTGCCTTGGGGTGTAGTAGCAGCTTCATTACTGCCTATAAAAGTATTGTAGACATTAGCAGCACGTTTTACTATTGGGATATTTTGAAACTTAGATAGAAAAGACATTTGGCTATTCAGCTAATAATCCGAGGGTTGAACGTTCTGTCAAATAAACTAATTTCCCATCCATAAGGAAAACTAATTTGTTTAAATAAAATCCTTCAACAGTTACTGACTCAGGAGCAGGATCAAGAGTGTTAAAATCAAATAACTCTGTCTCTTTCCCGTACTTATTTTTTTCAATAACCTTCTTATCTTTAATAAAATAAAGCTTATCGTTACCTATTGCAGCATCAGTAATAGCTTGATTAATAAGTTCTGCCACTTGCTTATCTGCTGGAGCTTCAGCCGCTTGAGCATTTTCTGAAGTAGTAGGAGTTTCTTTATCTGCTTTTTCTTCATGTGATTTCTTTGCCATTTGTTTTATTTCCTTTATTAACTATGTTCTACACAAGCATATCTAACAATATCTGGGCCGTGATCGTTTGCCTTCTTTGGTTTGCCATCTTTGCCATAAACGTAACTGACAAATTCTTTTCTGAGGTGTCTACACCTAGGATTCACTTTTAACCTTCTGTGTCCATTCTGATCAGGCTTAATCCAAGATCTAGTTTTTTTAATGCCTTCATCGACAAAACCTTGACTGCTAATATAATAAATACCGAAATCGTCATATAAGCGATCCTTTAATGCTGCTGCACTTTTATCAACTATTGCTTGGCGTGGTTTTGGATAAGGCTTAGTGTGTAACGCTTCCCTAATTACTTCTTCTGGTTGTAACCTAATCCTGTACAGTTCATCAAAAATAAGCATATCGCCATTATCGAGCAGGTGATAGAACAAAATTGCTAATGGGTGAGAATCAGGAGTAAAGTCCCCGTTTTCGTCTTCTTCTCCTGAGTATCCATTGTCTACAGTCCAATAAACATCAAGGTTAGGATCATACTCAGCGTTATAGGTTACATTACTATTATCAGGATCATCCGGCTTATCTACCCATTCAGAGTAAACAACACCAGTACCTTGAACCCATTTACCATAACGGAGCCTATCTTTTTCTGCACCTGTTAGAGCGTCTAGCTTGGCTATATAAGCTTTACCTTTTTTAGTCCACTCCTGTTTTTCTTGATCCCAAAGAACAGGATTATCTTTATGATCGCTATCTAGTAGTAATGTTCTGCCAGAATCACAACGAACTTTTAACCAATGTCCTGGAGCTTCAGGATTACAATCAGCTATTAGTTGCTGGTAGTGATACTTGCCATTCCTAAGACGAGTAGTTAAAGCCTCCCAATCCGTTTTTTCTAACTCAGTAGCTTCTTGAACATAAATTAAATCGAACTCCGTAGACATAATCTTGGAGTATTTATCCATCCCACCAACAACAATTTCACTACCATTGGGATAATGATAAACCTGCCTGATACGTCTTTTTGTTCCATCCTTTAGGGGATGACTTGGGCCTAAAACATGTTCTTCAAAAGTAAATAAAGCACTCTCACTTAAACTCTCACGAGTTTTACGAACAATTAAACATCTAACTCCAGCATTATCTTGGCAAATTGTGTGAAGCTTCTCTAAGCAAGCACGACTCTTGCCTGTGCCTGCTGGGCCAGAAACCAATAATTCAGGTACATCAAGATCTTGGATCTTAGCTGCTATGCCATAAGGTGTATACTTATGCTCAGCGTTTAATCTAAGAGACGTAGCCGTTTTCTTGGCTTTGGGTATTGTTGCCGTTATTAAGCCCGGCAATATACTTTGAGATAAGTTCTGTAAGTTGATATTCAATTGCATTGATTGTTGTTTCGTCTAAACCAGCTTTTCTTAGCTGTTCTCGCCAATCTAGGCGATCATCCTTTTTGTCCAAGCCAAGCAGTTGAGCGCGTCTTGCTTGTATTTCGACAAGAAGTTTAATGTAGCGAGGCTCTGCAATACGGCCAGATGATTTTCTTTTCTCTTTGGTTTTGACCTGGACTTTAAGATCTTCTTTTAGAGTTGGGTCAGGATTACGAGGATCATCAGCAAATTTATCATCCTGTGGTAAGTCTTTTTTGAGTTGGTTTAATTCATCTACATCAACCCCAACACTTTCAACTGTTATACTTTCAGCGTTTTGTTTACTTCTATGCCATTGCTGAATAACTTCTAGCTCTAAGTAGTCGAGCTTCTTTAATTCTTTTTGCCTGATTTCTTCTAGTGCTTCTTGGGCTTGCTGTTCTTGGTTTTCTTGGATAGGTTTTTTTATATCGGTAAAATAGTACTGAATCTGACGTTCGCTAAGTTGAACACCAAGCTCTTGATACACACGATCTATAGCTGTCTGCTCATCACCATTAAACAGAAATACGCTAGTAATAATTTCTTTGGCTCTTATTTTTGCAATACCTGATAATTTATTTGCTGCCATTTTACGAAACCTAGCGAAACTGACCCGACCTTATCCGACTCTCTCCTCCTAAGCAGCCTTACCAAATTTTCTTATCATTGTGCCTATATGAGAGCGTAAAGCACTAGCTACATCATCACTTGCCCAACTGCAAAACTCTTCTAGTACTTTTATCACTACACCTGTATGCTGATGATATGCCGTACAATAAGCATTCAAAGGATTTTTAAGCTTTAACACTGCTGTTCTGGTTAAGCTACCATCTTGCTCGGTAACTAGTTTATCTTTTACTCGCTCAACTAGTTCAGCCTCACAATTAAGCAATGCATGATATTCAGTGTAACTTAGAGTTAGTTCAAAGTTGGAAGCAAGACGAAGTAAGAATGTATTTTTAATAGATTTAACGACTTTAATAATTGCTTTTGATTTGGTTTTCATCGTGAAACGTTAAGTGTAATTGATTAGATATTGATTGGATTGTGAAGTTTTGGAGATAGCTACGCCGTATAAGTGATTGATAACCTTTTGGGTTATGCTCCCCCTGGAGCTATGGGCGTAAAGCAATATCTTATCTATGCAAATAGAGTGATTATAGAAATTAATTCACATTTTTCTAATGGTTGTCAATAGTTACTTAGTCCTAGAAATTAAGTTCTAGAAACTACGTCTAATGTAGTAATACCAATAGATATAGCGTATTTAGTTAGGTTGGCCACACCATAAATGTTTAGCTTATGAGTAATACTAGTTATATGTGCGTTAACAGTTTTGGCAGAAATATTTAATCTCTCTCCTGCCTCCTCGTGAGTATACCCATCAGCAATCAATTTCAATACCTCTAGTTCTCTATTCGTAAGTTGTTTCATTCGTGACTAATTATCCTCCTCGCTTGCCTTTACTACCTTCTCTACCCTTAGCGTTGCGTTTGGTTGGCTCAGCAGCTCGTGTTTATATTCACCATCCCCAGGAGAGCCAAGCAAATCTATCTCCTCCTCACCATACATAGCTGGATAGCTAGATTTTTCTGGTATCGAGTAAGAGCCAGTGCCGTTGCAAAAATTACAATTGCCTTTTGTTTTAGCTTGAGCAAGCTGCATTTCTAGTTTTGCTATCTCAGCAATTAACTGAGATTCGTTAAAATTTGCTCCTCCTTGGCCAAAGGTAAGGAAGTTATTTACCTCGCTCTGCAGCTCCAGCCTCTTGCTATTCGCGCTCTCTAGTAACCCTAACAATGCCTCTATAATCGTTGCCTGCTTAGCTATCTCCTGCCTCAACACACACGGTGTTTGCTCGTGCAACTCCTGCTGGTGAGGTTGACTGATTGGAGCATTGCAGTAGGTGCAATTTTGTTGGTTCCGTTCTTGGTTCATTACGCAGCCTCTTTTACATTGCAGTGATATTTCAAAGCGAAGTTAAAAGCCCTGGTAAAATTGTTTATATTTACCCACCGTTTAACCTTCATGTGGTTAACCCAATCAACAGTCAACAAACACTCTTTATCAATCTCATAAGATGGATCACCTATATGATCAACTCCTAAATCAGTTACTGCCCAATCGCCAAACTTCTTAATAATTTTCATTCTATTAACTCTCCTTCAATTCAAAGCGAGTAAATTCTTTTAGGAAAACAAAATCTACTTTTCCTGTGGGGCCATTGCGGTGTTTTTCTATTAATAGGCTAACTGTTGGGTAACTATCCTCGGCGACATCTGGATCTATTGCTGGTTGATGAAGGAACCAAACTACATCACTATCTTGCTCAATATCACCACCTTCTCTTAAATCAGAAAGTTTTGGTTTAGAATCTCCACGTTTTTCTACCTCGCGGCTAATTTGGGCTAGTGCAAGGATAGGAAGATTAAGATCTTTGGCTACACGTTTTAAACCACGGCTGATTTGCCCGATTTCTTGGTATCTCTCTTTCTTAGGATTATCTGCTTGCATCAATTGAAGATAATCAACAACTATTAAATCCAAACCAAGTTGCTTTTTGATTCTTAGACATTCTGATCTTAAGGTGGTGGGTGTTAGCTCAGTACTATCAACAATAGTGATTTTGTAATCTTGAATGGTAGATAAAGCCTCATTCAGCCTAGTCCATTCTTCACGGTTTAAATAACCACTTTTGTAAGTATGAAGATCTACATGAGCAATTGAGCATAATAGTCTATCAGTCAATTGTGCTGCTGACATTTCCAAAGAAAAGAAAGCAATAGATTTTCCTTTTGCTGCTGCATTAGTAGCGATATTCAGAGCCAAGGCACTTTTACCACAACCAGGACGGGCACCTACAACGATCAGATCTGAGTTTTGTAATCCTAGGGTTAACCTATCCAAAGCTCTATATCCAGTAGTAACACCGATTAACTCATTGCCACGTCTAGCCAACTCTTCAACAAAACTTAAACGATTAAAAGCTAAATCAATTAGTTTAGGTAAAGCTCGCTCAGCAGTAACCTCATTAGCAATTTCAACAGTTTTATTAATTTCATTAAGAATTTCTCGCCATTCCAAAGATTTATCAGTAATTAGACTAGTAAGAAAGTTAGTAGATCTTAAAGTTTTACGTCTTAAAGAAGCTTCTTTAATCTTTTGGATGCAACGACTTAGACTAACAAGCCCAAGTCCTGAATCTAGCAAGCTTGCAATATAAGCACTTCCACCGACAGACTCTAAAACTCCCTGCTCTTTTAACTTAGCCGGAATGGCTAGAATATCTATAATTGCACCTTCATTGTGCAAATCTACAAAAGCATCAAATATTCGTCTATGTGCAGTAAGATAAAAATCATCTGACTTTAGCTTTCCCAAAACTTCTAGGAGTAGCTTAGGATCAAAGAGTAAATTTCCAAGCAAATATTTTTCTGCCTCAGGATCGCTAGGTATTTCAACTACTTCTTGATATGCTTCGTTAGTGTCTTTTTCTTTTTTACTCATCTCTTTAGCTCCTTATGTTGTGGTTGTTTCTTTACATTCACCAGCAAGTTTTTCTCGTCTTTCCATCTCCTCAACAGAATTGCAATAAGGTTTTTTCCATTTTGAATTTGTCGGCTTTGGAGTTTCTGTTTTTGGTTTGACAGTTATAGGCGTTTTTGTTTCTAGTCCTTCTTGTGTTCGTATTAGCCAATTTTTCCAAGTTGCATCCCAATCAGCTTTTTTGATTGCGTTAGACAAAGCCCAATTAACAAACTTTTCTGTTTCGTGTTTTGCATCAACCAAAGGACATCTTGACTTAGCCCATTCCTGCATTGCTGGAGTCAGGTTAAATGGCCTAGGAAGTGTAGTTAATGGAGTTTTTTCTTTTCGCTGTTTAGGTTTGGCTGTGCTTTTTTCTGGTTGTGCTTTTTCTTCTACTGGGTTTTCAATAGTTTCTTTTTGTTCAGAAAAAGAATTTGAAAAATCAGAAATTGATGAAGCGACAACCGAAGGTTGCTCGCTGATTTCTTCTTTTTCTTTATTTATTTCTTTTTCTTCTTTTCTTATTTCTTCTTCTTTACTCTTACATGGTTTGGGTAAATCTGGGTTTACTAGGGTAGTCAATGGAGGTTTACTAGGGGTAGTAATCTTTGGTTGACTAGGTGGTAAATCTGGGTTTACTAGGGTAGTCAATGGAGGTTTACTAGGGGTAACTTTTAATAGTTCGTATTTGTTGACTTCGTTTCCTGCATCTTCAGTTTTTTGTTTACGAATAGAAATTAATCCGAACTGGGCTAACTTTTTGATATTACTAATAACTGCTTGTCTAGTTAAATTTAATTCTTTGGCTAATGTGTTATAGCTTGGCCAGCATTGGTTGCATTTATTGGCGTGCATTGCTAGGGCACAATATACGATAAAAGCTGTTTGCCCTATCTTCGGTAAATACTCCAGTAAAACCGCATTATCAACCCAAAACCAGCCACTCTCTCTGTTATCTCTGATTTCTATTTTTCCCATAATTACCTACTTAATTTCTTTGATCATCCATTCAATTGCCTTCTTCACGATATCCCCATGAAGATCGCCTTGGCCGCATAGTAGTACTACATCAATTCCTGCTAACACTAAATCTCTGAGGCGCACTAATGCTCGCCATACCTCACCCTTAAGCTGTACCTGCGTGTACAGCCAAGAGCGGTAGTTATCTAAACTTGTAAAATTATTTGCTAGTAGTGAGCCTCTATGAGTTCCTTTGTTTGTGATCAAGGAACTGCCTATATACTCACCAATTAGGGGTTTATTAATCTCTACGGTAGCTACTGTGATGGAGCCTAACGCCTTAGCTGGTAAATGCTGCCTGCAATAATCCATCCCCATAGTGCCAAAGTGGACACACTCCCTACATAGCTGCTTTGCACAGTATGATCTGCCAGTTTTTTGCTGGCAGAAGTAGAAAGCGTTCTCACTACCACATTTAATGCAACGTTGCTCGCTTATGGCCACCTTCGGGCTATAAAAATTAATCCGTTCTTCCTTGTAAGTAGCAGTAGCTAACATAGTTAAGTCAACCTCATCAATGCCCCAACTTTTTCAAATACATTCCTAAACTGTTTTTCATTTTCCCCAAAGTAGACGAACATAGAAGGACGCTCAGAGCCACTTTCCTTGTTAGTTGGGGTATCAACAAGAGGGCTATAAAACCTAATCCTCTTTTCAGGAAAGCAAAAAAGTGGATCAATGAAAGTGACTCTAGATATTTTTCTAAACCATCTCGTGCTTGGATCCACATTGGCCAGCAAGATCGCTTCCTTGGTATTCTCCAAATGGATCTCCTCTAGCAGCTTCTCCACCCAATCCAGCATATTGTTGTAAGGAGGATTCAAGAACAGTGTATAAGCGTTCCATTCTTGGCTTAGTCCATCATCCTCTTTGGTGAAGTATCTTTCAGCCTGCACGACTTGATTAGCAGCAGCACAGCTAGCAGGGTCCAACCATATTTTGTTTTTAGGGAAAACATCCTTTATTAAGCCTACATATTCTGGCGGTGTATATCTTTCTGCTTTTCTTGGATCCGCTTTACTCATAAGTTATGTTATATTGCTGTCGATATAGACACTTAAAGCTTGCTACCATATAGGTAACTTGTTTAGTTTTTGTATCGTTTTGTGGCTGGTTATAGGGCTAGATTAGCCTGGAAAACTTTGCTAGCCCTAACCTCTTACTTACTACCTAGCTACTAGGTAGCCAAGCGCGTATGGCATCTTACTAAATTCTACGGACGATTTTCGCCCGTTAGATATCTTATTGTCTTTTTTAAGAAAATGATCTGCATTCCCTTTTTTTCATTTCTTTCCATAAACCATTGTAAATGAAAGCGATGTTGCTCTAAGTATGGAAATTTATTTGACTTTAAAGGTTTATGATCTTATTCATGAAGGGAATTTTGTTTTAGTTCAAAATTCTTATATGCAAAAAGAGCGAAGGCGTAACGGGAACCCAGCCTAGGAAACTGAACCCGTTACGCCATTAACTCGAAGAACAGCAACGATTAGTGACTGGTAAAGTTTTTGCCGACCAATCCAGTTACTAGTTATTGCTTAGTTGTTATTTTGTATCCTTGAGAAAGGATAACAAAAATAACACTCTTCTTGCCAACAATCAACCCTCACAGTTTCCTAGAGAAAGTTATATATGTCACACATATATAGTGAAAACTATTTAAGTTCTAATCAATTTGTCAGAGTTCATACTGATACCCAAATTAACGTTAGGCTAATGGATTCTTATAACTACGGGAGATACAAAAAAGGTGAAAGCTTTACAGCTTATAACTACTTTTCTAGAAGTTCTCCAGTAGAAATAAAGCCTCAATATCCTGGCAACTGGATACTTGTACTAGATCAACGCGGTTACCAACCTAAACAGTTCAAGTACTCTGTTCAGGTTGTTACCCAAAACTAACATTGATTAGATTTAATTTATCTCTTGCCCTTTGGTGTAGTTCTGCCAAAGGGTTTTTTATTCTTTTATCAAACAACCTGCCTTTCGGCTGATTGCGCTTCCCGGAATTGCACCGGGGTCTTCAGGTTATGAGCCTGACAAGGAGCTACTCCTCTAAAGCGCTTTAATTTCTTTTTCTTTCCTACATTCACAATCACTAGAGCAATGCGCCTTTTCCCTTTCAAGGGTTATTGGCGTAAAAGGAACCATAATTCTTGTCTTTTTGCTTTCTTCGGCAACTTTATTCCAGTCTACCCACATAGCTGAATCTGGAAAATAAGGTGGGCTAAACTTCTTCCATCCGCAGTAGTCCGCCTCTAGCCTTTCTTTTCTCTTCTGTTTATATTCAGCAACTTTGTATCTAATGTAATCCATCAGGATATAGCCCAGAGAGAATAATAGAGCATCAACAAGTAATTTGGCTGTTTCTGGTGTTATGTCCATTGTGCTACTCACGTTACGCCCCTTGCCTTAAATCAATCCGTTAGCACTCAAACAAATAATGCTTGTGTGTTGTTGGGTAATCCGGGCAAATACAAGGATTGCTTTCACCACCTAGAAAATTATCTTTTGATAATCGCCATTGTGAGTTTATCCCTGTGGGATGTTCGGTATTAAGCCTGCTGGTAGTCTCCTCAATGCTTAGAGAAGAACACACAGAAGCTGCTACCATTCCAATACTGTATGCTTTGAAATCTTGACCGTGCGAGATTTCTTTTGCAGTTGCGCCCATAGATACCCCTTAATTCGTTTTAAAACATCTGCAATACAACTCTTTTATTCTCTGCTAATTAAATCTACTACTGTTGCTATCTTTCAAAATCTGCTAGCATTCCTAACAGTCTTTTATTAACTAATAAATCCCAATGTAGGAGAAACATCATGAAAAAAGCGTTTCTATTTTTCTGTCTGCTTATGCTTGTAGGGCTATCCTTTACTGTTACTAATAGCTCACCAGCTAAATCCAATGTGACATTTACCTTTGATGGCCTTCAAGTACTTGCCTTCGGTAATCCTACTAGAGTCTCTACTGGTATATTAGATGTCCATCATCATGAGCCAAAGATTGAGATAAAGGAAATTACTAATGGTAAAGAAAAAGTGCTAGAAACAATCTCAGGTAAACAACTTCAAAATAAAGTACTTAATATTAGTGTGCCTAACAATGCTGTAAAACCTACTCGCTATATTTCTCCTAATATGAATGTTGATAAAAAAGACTTTCGTTGGTGCCTAGATATGGAGCAAGATCTTTTCCAAAAGCAACTTTACTTAAAGGAAGATAAGTTAGCCGTTAAAATCCATTTTGCTAATGGTGATTTTTTTACCAACAGCGTAACTAGTGATAAGTATCAATTCTTCGCTGGTTCTACTCAACACCCATTTAAGCGCGAAATTGGTCAACCTGCTGCACGTATTGAACTTCAACAAGGAAATAGCTTAACCATTGCTGGGCTAGATAAAGAACTTAATCTGGCTTATCAAAGTGGTGTTTCTTATAAAGTGGATATTACCAACCTTCCACCAAAGGAAATGGCTAATATCGATCATTTCGCTTTTTACTATGATGTTATCAAAGAACCTGTTACTCGCTTTGTACCTATTCAAGTTAAGAAGGCTGGCTACTTGCCACCTCCAACAGTTTGCGATCCTAGTGTGTTTTCAAAATCAAAAATTAACTAGTCGCACGAGACTGGGACAAAGGAAAGTAAACATGTACCCCTTTCGTTTTTTGCCCTTGCTCGTTCTAAATAATGTTTAGACACGGCTAGATAGCTAGCAGCATCTTTGTGTCCAGTTCGTTCCATTGCAACTCCTATTCCTTCATTGAGTTGGGAGTAAAATAAATCATTACGCAATCCTATCTCTTGGAACATCAGGATTGCACTTTTATAGAGATCTATTGCTACGGTGTAATGACTTTGTATTAACTTACTTTTAGCCTGATAAGCAGCAATCTTTCCTAATAAATCTTTTTGGGACTGCTTATCATTTATTGAATTAGCAGCAGTTAAAGCCTTATTGAACAGTTCTTCTGCCTGTGAAAATAAATGCCTCTCTGAGTAGGTTGAAGCTAAAAACACGTAGGATAAGCCTAAGAGAAGTTGATTATTATTTTCTTTAGATAACACAATGGCTCGATTTAAATAATTCTCGGCGAGATCATATTGTTTCAAGCCAAAAGCTGAGAACCCAGCATTGTGCAATAAACTAACGGTTACTCCATGATTCTTAATATCTAGCATTAAACTAGATTGACACAAGCTGAAAGCTTTTTCATTTTGGTTATCTAGGATGTACATTCCAGCGAGAGATTTTGATGCGCTAGCTTCTATGTCTTGAAGCCCCATGGATCTGCTAGTAAGAACAACTTGTTCTAAAGCTTGCTCTGCTTCCTTTTCTTGGCGTATAGAGGTATGAGCTTTTGCCTGTAATAATAGAAAATGGACATTCAGAAATATATAATCTTTTTCTTTACAATACTTTAGAGAATCAGAAATGATAAGTAATGAGGTATCATAGTTATTCATAAAGTTGTGTAGTTTTACGATGATAACTTTACTTTTCTGTGCTTCTACAGTATTTCCGAATGATAAAAATTTTTGCTCTAATTTCTGAGCTTCAAGCAAACGCTGCTGGTGGTTATCACCGGAAGGAGTAATCAAGGCTTTAGCTAGTTCTCTACGGTAGCCTAATAGCTCCTGATGCACAGATCTAGGACTAATACGATAATAACTTACCAAATCAACGCCATATTTATCATTATGCTTACTTCTTATTTCTTGAGCTAAATCTTCTGCTCCTTGTAAATAAGTAACATTTGTAGATTCTAAATACTGATCAATCAATCTATCTAATTGATCGTAAAGGTTTTGCTCTTTAAGCTTAGTGTTTGAAAGTGGTATAGGTAGATTTGTGCTATTTGATATTTGTTTAGTAGTTAGCAGATAGATCGAGCTTGTTAAAATACCAAGAATTACTCCAGCACATAAAGCTAAAACAATAAGCTTTGGATGTTTTTCTTTGTTGACTTTTTCGTTACTAGCCTCAACGACTACAGGTTCTGTTTTTTTGTTTGCTATTGGTTTGGTGTAAAGCTCTGCAAGTGTTTGCTTTTTCTCTAGCCAATATAAACTGGTAAGCAGTTCAGCTTTATCACCCTTTGAGCTTTCCTTCATAATTAATAAGCATAGTTCATAATAAGTCGTGCAGGTTTTACATATATCTCTATGCTTATGTAATAAAAAAGTAATTTTCTCATCTTTATTGTTTGTGAATTGATGGATAAATTTAGAGCCTGCAAGTGGGTTCCACTGGGAACATAGCGGTAAAACAAATTCTGTTTTGCCAAGAACAAACCAATCTAAGGTAATACTAATGGCCTTTGCGATGACATACGTTTTCCTTAAGTTTTCGTCTTGCCAAGAAAGGATTTCTTCAAAATCCTCAGCAAAACAGACAAACATATCATGCATTATAGCCCTGTATTGCGATCTGTCGATGGATTCAGATGGAGCAAAATAGCGTAATGTTTGAGGTATAGCCTCAAACATAAGTGCTTCATACTGAGTGAAGAAATCAAACAGTTTGATACTGTATTCGCTACTAGGAAATTGTGCGGAAAAGTCGTTTACCATGTGCGCTGTTCCTTAAAGTAAAAACAGTGTCACAAGTTTTTGTTTTATTTTGCTATTTTCCTAAAAGCCCAGTTGCCTTCTGTATCTTGATAAGGTTCGAACATCTTATCGTTTCTTTCTTTCTTTATTTCAAAGATTCTTTCGGAAACGTGATACTCCTTATCGCAAAGACAGCAATATAGCCTAACGGCATCTTGCCTAGGTTTATACGGCTCTACACGATCAGGATTTAAATGATCTTCCTTATGACAGACACTACAAACTTTTGAGTTATTTACCCTAATGATAATATCCGAATGACAGCAATATGTATGAGTTGGTGGGGGTAATGGCATTGATTGCACTTTCTCCAATTCTTCTCGTAAAGCTTTTCTTAAGTTTTCGAGTTGCTCATCTTGGATTTGTATCATAATACAAAAGTTTTTCTCCAGCAAATAAATCAGATTAAAAATTCAGGGAAATTAGCAAATTAAAAATATCTACTTGTTTCACTATCTTAGAAAAATTTATCATACTACATTTTAATAGGCAATAAGATATTTGCTAAATAAAATTCCATAGACCGTAAGTTACAGAATATAAAGATAATTAATCATTATACATAAATTCCAGTTACCTCCTATCGGAAAAATCATAATAAATTTTCTTGACTTAAAAATGTATTATACTACAATTCAAAATCATTGCTGAAATTAATACATAATACAAATTTAACTAATTAGCTTTTTGACAACCAAATATCGTTTAATGAGCAAACGTAGAAAGGAAACAAATGGATAGCCAGCAACAAACAGGAGAACAAAAAAACCAGGACAATCTTATTTCTCGCTATGACAAAGCAAGACAAACTGTTGAGCGAGTAAGAGCAAACATGGAACTAGCCCAAGTCATCTTGCAAACAAATGATCAAGATGGATGTGTGGTAACTTGTGGAACTAAAACTCCACTTGACCAGCATAGGTTTAACTTAGAAAGAAGCGTGCTAGAGCTTGAATCTGCTCTAAGGCACGCTAAACAAGAACTGGATAAACTGAGCTTAAACACTAACTAGAAAAATATTCTGAATCGTCTATATCAGTGCAATAGGATTCTTTGAATTTATCTATAGCTTGTTTTAAGTTTTTTACCCATTTACCTTTACGAAAAGCGAGGTATTTAGTAGAAGCAGGACTAACATTAGCTGCAAAGACTAAAACACCTTTTTCAACTTTAGGTTTTTTCAGGTGAACACAATACTGCTTTTCTTCTCCTGAACCGCTAGAAGTAATTTCTATTGGCTGAGTTTTCAAAGGTTCTTTGTTTTCTTTAATTGCTAAAGCTGAATAAGCGAAAACGTCTAGAACCATTTCCAAAACTTCTTCTTGAGTTACGTTATTTGAATCTGTCATAAAATTAGGTTATGTCCTTTCGTTGAAATATGCTGCGGTTAACAGCGGAAGGATTATAACCTATAGTTAAATAACTTAATAACAATGGATGCTCGTTAAACAGATATTTGATTTTCAAACAACAATTTTTTATAACAACTTTTATCTAGTAAATTTATTTAATGCGTTTATCCAACGCCGAAAAATCTAGCCGCTTACTTATAGCTAGATTGCTGTTTCAAAATCAGGTTTTTTCCAGCTTCTAGCGATTGATCCTCGCTAGCCTGCTGATGAGTCCTTGCGACGAACAGAAAATTTGACAACTAAATATTTCCCTATTCGTTTTTATCTTCCCAGCCAACAACTACGCTGTTTTCAAACTTAACTATAATGTTGTGCTGGTTGACTCTCTTTTCATTACCCTTTCTATATTTCCAAACTTCTTTTGTTTTGGTTTTAAGTACGTCAGTATCAATAGAAGCAGGAGTACCCAAAGCATCTGTAACGATATCCTTAGAGTCTCCTTGGCGAATATCGCGGCTTAAAATTCTTTCGACTAGTGCAGGATTGTTGTACTTATTAAACAAGTACTGTTTTCTAGCTTCTTCTTGCCTTTGTCGCTCAAGTAATCTTTGTTGATGTTGTCGTTGCCGTTCGAGTTCGGCATCCTTCAATCTTTGTTGTTCTGATTGGTGCCTGACAATAAAATAAACTACGGCAAGCCCTGGTAAGCCTATAAGAATAAACAAGAAAACGGCTGCTAAGAAAACGCCGTGCGCGTCCAACAATAAAATAAACATACTGATTCGTGATTTTCCTCTGCTTTCCTTCGTGATATTAGGGAAGCAATCGTAACCTAATAGCTTAGTATTCTCTACGGCTAGGCTACTAGGAAAAAATACTCCCTAATAACATGAGACGGATTTTTTGCTTAAAAAATTACATAACCCGGAAATTTTTCATAAAAATTTATCTTCCATTCCGCCTAGCATGAAATCCGTTGCTTAGTTATTATGCGCGAATGGTTGACTCTCCTTGGGAGGTTGACCTAAAAGCTCTAGTGAACGACATCGAGAAAGAAACCGGACTAAAACCTAAAGAATTAGCTGCGTTACTTGGTTTCAACCTGAAAACTTATTATCAGTGGAGAAATGGCGACACAGAGCCAGACGGTCAATCTGTAGCCAAATTGTTCATTTATATCAAGCGACTTGAAGTAGATAAAGGGATTCGAATAGAGCCTAAATTCAAGTATTGGCCTCAGACTAAGAAATAATTTTTCTGACTAATCAGACTACTTACTCTCCCTTAATTTAATTTTTGTCAAACAACAATAAAGCACAATTATAATTCTGACTTCACAGACACCCCTATAAACATAGGACGTATTTTTCTTTCAAAAAATTACACGAGGCAAAAACTTTTACCAGAAAATTAATAACTTTTTTTAAATTAAATTACTTAATGGTAGGTATAGCAATGAAGCACAACAAAGCTACCCGTCGCGCTATCAAGGAGTATGACCAACAGTGCTTGAATGAGTTAAAAAGCCTACTTAAACAACTCCATACTTCTCCACTTGAAATATTAGTCATAGATAGTCTGCAACCTGGAAAGATTTTCCTTCCAACATTGAGCAATGATTACTTGGAATTCCAAGGGAGGAGGAGAGGGATAACCTACACCAGAGAAGAGTTGCAGGAGGTAATGGAAAAGATTGTTTTAAGTATTGTGGCTATTCGAGAAGTAGATAGTGAATAGCTAATCACGAATCACGAGGATAGTTCTATGAAAATCTGTATTAAGTGCAACATTGCTAAGCCTCTCAGTAGCTTCTTGCTCAGAAGGAAAACTTGCACTCCCTGCCTAACTAGCAGCAGAAGGAGTAAGAACAGAAAGATTGACCTGCCTGATAAATGGGCAAGCTGTGAGCATAGCGATAGACCACGAAGGACAAAGCACCTGTGTGGTAGCTGCTATAGCAAAGCGTGGAGAGTAGAACAAATCTTGATGGAGAGTAGGAGTTTATGAGCGACTTAATAAAAATCTTCTACTTTCAGGGACAACTAGCACTGCCAGAGCAAAACCCAGTTCCGACTCAAGGTAACTACTGTGGCGATGCAAAAATAGTATTCCAAAACTATAACCTAGTAGTGCCTAACACCTTTGCTGAGCTATTAGAACTCGTCGATGCAGAGCCAGATTACACATTGATTAGCTGGGTAGATGAATTTGCTCAGGCTGTCCATAAGGTTTGTGAAGAATCCATTAAGGCTTTTAAGTCCTTGTTACCATCCGAACCAATACCTAGAAAGGTAGTGCTAAGCGAGCAAAGGCAATTGGCGAATCACCACGCACAACAGCAGCTCCAGCATTGCAAGCGAGTAGGAGCAAGTAATAGATACTTTGTGAAATGTAAAAGGAGCAGGAGGAGATACTAATGAGCAAGATAGCAGTAAGTCGAGCAATACCATTCGCTTTAGGCGAACTAACGGCAACCATTGAAGTATTGCAAACCAAGATAGAAGCAGAGTCGGATGTTTGGGAGCATAAGCAGGAGTATAAAAATCTGCTCCTAGAATTCAAAGATAGACTTAATACTCTAGATGTTAAAGCAGGGTTTAAGCCTGGGAGAGAAACTTATATATACCAGTTAGGTTTATCTGAGAAGGCTTTTAGTAGATTAATGGAAAACGGTATCAGAACCTTGGGCGACCTGCTCAACTTGACCGAAGCTGATTATCTAGCTTTTAAGAATGCTGGCAGAAAATCATTGGCTGAGATTAAAGAAAGACTTGCAGGTTTTGGCTACAAGCTCAAGGAATAGGTGGGAAACACCCCACGATTGAAAGGAACTAGTGATGAGCGATTTAATAGAGCAAGGCAAACAGCATAGAGAGTGGCGAGAGCAACACGATTTATCATTACGAGAGTGGGCAAAAATTATCAAGGTCAATGCTGCTGAGGTTTCTGATTGGGAAAACGGTAAAAAGCCTATTCCTGATTATGTAAAGCTAACAATGAGTAGTATTGATGCCGATGAAGAAGCCGATTATAAAGCTAGTAAGATGGCGTGAAAGGATGAGTATGAGCGAAGAAAGTCCTTGGGTTAAAGTATCAGAAGAACTGCCAGAGAAAAATAAGCTGCTTGTTTTTGTGACTACCAGCGGAGATCCTTTTATAGGCTGGCTTTCTAGTGAGTACTCGCATTATTTCGCTACTGAAATCAAAGGCAATCCACACGCCAAAAGGAAATCAAGGAAGCGCAAACTCGCTTACTTTGGCACTAAGGAAGTAGTTGGTTGGCTCTACATTCCTACTACTATATGAGGTTTTTGAAAAGGGAGCAGCGAACCACTCCCTTTAAGTCAGAACTAACTATTTAGTTTCGTTAGATTCTTTGGATTCCTTTTCTTTTTTCTTCTTATCCTTGTATTGCTTAATTGCACCTTCAGATAATTCGATATTATTTTTTACCTGGGTTTCGCACGATTTCATTTTGTCTAAATACTCTGCTTGAAGTATGTAATTTTTATTAACGTCAGCATTTATTTCCTTGCCCCAGAGGGTGAAATATTCATCCCAAAGTGACCGAGCTTTTTTCAGCCGTTCTTGTACATCCGCTAAATCTCTAGGAAGTTTTTCTCGTAGTAAAAATTTTTGATCGTCTTTTAGCGTATTATTTCTATGGTTTATAAAGGTAGAGAGCGTTTGACCGCCTACAGTACTAACAAAGGATTTATGAGCTAGTAAAGCGGCTTCTGCTTCGGCTAAGGGTTGGTCTTTGACCGTTTTTTCCTTATCACCTCCTTTATCTTTGTCGTCCGTTTCTTTCGTTTCCTCTGCTGGCGGATCTTCCTCTTTCGGTGCTGCCTTAAAATCGTTCATATCAAGGGTTACGGTTTTCTTTTTAGGCGGTGGTTGCTGTTGTTGGTCTTGAGCAAATGATAGTAAGCAAAAAGATAGCACTAATGCTATAGACAGTATTACTCTCATAGGTAGTTTTCCTCTTTAGGTTGGTTAGGTTAAGTAAAAAAGATGGCGTTTAAACTACCAGATTAAGTAAAAGATATCTAGTGAAAAATTGTTAGGTAGGTAGGAAATATTAAATTTTCAAACAATCTTCTGCTCGCCAGGAGACTTAGTTTAATTGTTAACACCTTGGCGTAGGACATAGTTATCCTAGGCCGTCCATAAAGGAAAGAAAACAATATGGAATTTGCCACACAGACCACATATAATTGCGGTATGAGCAAACAAGAAAAAATGTTAGAAGAATTACCAAAAGTTAATTTACAGACTTTAGTTAAGAACACTAGGTCTTTAGCTGGCTATACCCAAGCTGAACTAGCACAAAGATTAGCTTGTAGTGTTAGGAGCATCCAAGATTGGGAAGCTGGATTAAAAGACCCTGGTGGCGAGTTTATCGCCAAACTTTTTCTTCTACGAGAAGAATTGCTGGGCAAATTTGCAATTCCTATAGAGAAAAAGAATACACACGATAGTGTGTTGCGTCAAGACTAAAGTCCCTATTTTATCAGAAAAATATTTCCTGCCTGTGTGGTTTTTGTATTGACTACCCACACAATAATGTGGGATAATCTGACATATCAATTAATACTTCTCTCTGAGGTAAGCATATGTCAGCACTTAACACCAATCAAACAACCGTAGCTAACAGCCTTAGCCTTTCCTACTACAACGATTCCAAATTATCTGCTCGTGATATACGCGAGATCGTGGCCGACATTAAACGCCGTGGTCGCATTGATGCTTGCGAAGTGTCAATGGTCTATGGCTCAACTTATGGTTTGTTTGAGTCTGGCGAAGTGATTGAGCGAGATGGTTATCTAGTCCTTGTAGAAAATACCCCTGCTTTGCAATTAGAAGCCCAGGAAGATATCAACCAAGAGCAAACCATAGCTGAGCCTCAAGCTGACCTAATTGACCAACAAATTGCAGAAGGACAAGCAAGCCAAGATCCTGCCTACAGACTACACGCCCAAATGCTTAGCGATTGCACCAAAGGCGATTGGTTAGATCAGTTAGTTGCAGAGATTGAGCAGGAGCAACAACAGCCAGAGGATTTTACTACGTTAGAAATTCCAGAAATGAAACTTAAAAATAGTGATCGTGATGATCCTTACTGGTTATTTACAGGTAGTAGATTAGCTGCTTTCTCTGCTGTTGGCTGGTTGAAGGATCTAGGTATTAGTTCAACAGCTAAGCCAAACGGCTCAAACGGCAAGTATATTCTGATTGTTCCAAGGTGGGCGCGTGGTCGCTTAACACCTTACGCGGAATGTAGGGCAGCTTAGTGTTAGGGTTACTTTCCTTTAGTAATACCATTCAAAAATCAAATAAAAATAATTCAATGATCATACTCATAAGATCTTATATTGTAATGTTTTATCGCTTACGTGATAGAACTTATATTAATTCAAAAAGGAGCAAAATATGCAATTAGCATCAAACGAACATAAGACAATAGTAGATACAAAAACCTCTACTATTAAAAATCAAATAATCGGTCAATCCTCATCAGAAATAAATGAAACGCTTATAGATAAAGAGCTTGCGGATTACTGGCTCACCTACTGTCAATATGAAGGTCAAAGAGATTTGAAGAAAGACAGAGTGTTGTTTTTCGCTGCAGAAATGGAAAGGGGAAATTTTCAACCTACTACAGTTATAGCTTTTGCAGTAGTAGGCGACAAAGAATATTTGATAAATGGCCAACACACCTTAAAAGCTATTTGGGTTTCAGGTAAATCTCAGCGATTACCAGTAAAGAAATACTACGTAGACGATCACGGCGAGATCGCCCAACTTTATACACATTTTGATATTCCAGTAATAAGAAGCTATGCAGATATGTATAGTGCCTACTCTCTTAGTGAAAAATATTCTTTGTCAAATAAAACCATTAACTACCTAGGTTCAGCAGTTAACTTTATTTCTAGAGGATTAGAAATCACCAATAAGCACAAAAATCAATTTTCTAGAATGAACACCCTTGCTTTATTAGATGAGTGGTATCACTACGCAAAACGATATAATTCTATTGTTTCCAATAAAATGCGAACTGGTCTTGGGAAACGCTTATTTAGTGTACCTTGTTTTGCTATGGGTCTTATTACTGTTAAGCACCAACCAGAAGTTGCACAAAACTTTTGGTATGAAGTTGCTACGGGAGATATAAAAGAAACACATTCTCCAACAAGACTGTTAAGAGAATTACTTTTAAGCTCTGCGTTAAGCACTTCTACGAAAGCTAGTAGGAAAACTAAGATCCTGACTCGGTTCGATGTGGTTAACTCTGTTGCTATTTGCTGGAATGCGTTTTTCGAGAAAAGGCGAATACAGAAAATTTTCACAGCCAGGATGGAAGAAAGTTTTCACTTATCAGGCATTGATGTATCTGCCTACCTAGAGAAAAATACTAAATGAGGAAAACTTTCCTCTCTATTAAAAACACTTGAGGTTTATTACGGCATTTACCGATTTCCAAAGAGTCTTATGTGAGTAAGACAGATGCTAATTTAGGTGGGATAAACTCGGTAGGTATCCCACCACTTTTTAAGGTTATAGCCTTGCCAGCCACTCGAGACTCTGAAAATACAATATTTTTAATTCGCTGGCAGGCTCGTTTTTGTTAACTGAAAAGGGAGCTAAACCCTTTTCCTCCTTAGAGTTGGGGAGTTAATGCACTCCCCTTTTTATCAAACACGGAAGAGGTAATTATGTCTACTTGTCCACATTGTAACGGCAAAGGAACTAATTTTTGTCACGTAAACAGAGGGAATAAACCTCATACTTGGGAACATTTAACCTGTTTTACTTGTGGCGGTAGCGGTGAAATCACACAAGAACAAGCCGACTGGATAGAAGAAGGCAAAAAGATTAAAGAGTATAGGCTCAGTAAAGATTATAGCCTTAGAGAATTCTGCGCGGTTATTGGCTACAGTGCAGTTACGCTTTCGCGTTTTGAGTCAGGAAAACAGCCTCTTGAAGATGCTGAGATAAGAAGATTAATTGGTTTATCAGTATAGCAAGTACAACGCGGCGGTTTCTCCTAGAAAATTATTTTTCAGACAAAAACCTGTTACATGGATTCATTTACTACTAGCCGCGTTGGTGCTTGTTTTTCAACAAGTTTATTTGGTGCAAACTCTTTAACCAAAACAAGTTACCTATCCCAAATAGGTTATTTTAATCAATTGAAAGGAGTGCTTCCTTAAATAATATTTTGGTTTTTTACAACGGTATGTTTATACGGATTGGCCTATCTGCTTGATAGGCATTTTGCAACCTTGGCGCAACTGGTAGACGCAAACAGGCATGTTAACAGTGAAGGTTCAAATCCTTCAGGTTGCTTCATTAAATAGGCAATGGCACCTCTAGCCGTTGCACTCTCGAAGGAGGAAAACAGAATGGCTCAAACTACATTAAACAATCCTACTGGTGAGCAATTAATAACAATAGGTAATCTGGTTCAACAGTTAGGATTACCAACCTTTGTAAAGGTTTTAGGTTTAGAAGTTGGGTTCCACAAACTGACTGAAACATTGCACGAAGTAGTTAAAACAGAAGGTCAAGATCTTAGCCTGTGTGCTTATGCTATGCAGGAAAGCGGCAAGAGAGAAGACTCAAAAGCTATCTATGAGGAAGCAGCAGATCTTAATGTACTTGCCTATAAGCTATCGTTTGCTCTTGAAGAAGACCTAGCTATTGATGGTAGTGACTTCCAAGACATAGTAGAGGCCAATGATCCATTCAGCTTAGGACAAATAATCTCAGCAATGCTTGGTCACTACGGCATAACACCAACCTTAGATGCTCTTATTAAAAGCTTCTCTGGCTTATCTCAGCACTATCAAGAGATAGCTAAGCAAACCATAGGCAGTACACGTACTATGCCTGAATCTAAAGAGCTAGTAACAGACCATTATCAAAAGAAAGCCAATAGATTAGGCACATTAGCTAAAGGCATTACTTCTATTAAGGTTATTTACCAGGACAATAAAAACGGTTTATTGGCAGAACTAAAAGCAGAACTAGAGAAGGAGGAAAAACAATGTCTCTCCCAGAATTAGCAGAAGTAGCATTGCCTAAAGTGCAACGAATACAACCTAAAGAACCTTTGCAGTTGGTGCCAAGCAAAAGCCCTACTAGGCTACTAGCTCAACAGCTAATAGAGAAGCATGCAGAGAAAAAGCAAGCATTCTCTCAGGAAATAGGGCTAGCTCCTGTAGCTCCTGCAACACAACCAGCAGTTGATGATCGCCCACATAGGGTTGTTGAAATGCCTAGAAACTACGAACCAATTAAAAGACCTGAGATCTCAGGATGGAGACAATTCTTTTTTGATATAGCCAGCAAGAAGTAGGTAGTTATGAGAGAAAAACCTGTCACTGATGAAGAAATAAGAAAGGTTGTAGAAGAGGTAGAGAAAGGTTGCAGCGATTGGATCATGCTAAATAGCTGCTTGGATCATCGTAGCGAAGCAATCACAAAAGCAGTTAGTAAAGGCTTTCTAGTTGAGGATGGTGCTGTTCTAAAGCTAGGCCGTCCATTCGTTGAGGAAAAACTAGAGCCAACTAAACCAGTCAAGAAGCTTACACCTCCTACATTACCAGGATGTAAGTGTAGGAATGCAGATCAGCAGAATCCTTTGTACTGGATGTTTACAGGGTGGGAGAAGGATGGAATTTTAGAAGTGGCAAAACAATTAAGTAGTTTAGGAATAAATGTTTACCTAGAACAAAATGGTAACAACGGCAATTACAGAATGAAAGTCCCTTTATATGTAACAGGTAGTTTCATACAAAACTCACAATCAATATGGAAGGAAATTAAGGAGGAGGAAGAAAATAATGTCAGCAACAACACAGAGTCAACAGAATCAGAATCAACAATTGGTGCCAACCAAGAAAGTATCTGCTTTATTAGCAACGATGAAACCGAAGTTTATAGAAGTATTGCCTAAAGGTCATAGCGCGGATTTGTATATAGCAAGTGTTATTACGACCGTAGCAGCTTCTGTAGCGTTGCAAAAATGTACAGCAGAATCAATAGCGCTAGCAGCTTATGATGCAGCTACTTTAGGACTACCAGTTAATAAATTAGGACTAGCTTGGCTCGTGCCTTATGGCAATGAAGCTAAGTTTCAGATTGGTTATCGTGGCTACATTCAGCTAGTGGAAGAGCAAGGATTTGTTGAGGATATAGTGTCAGAATGTGTTTATGAAAAAGATTTCTTTCAATATGAATTAGGAACCAATCCTTTTATTAAGCATAAGCCACCTGAAAAAGTAGGAACAAATAGAGGTGAAGTTGTAGCAGCTTATGCAATTGCTTATCTCGCTAGTGGCAGAGTTAAGCATTGCGTAATGGAGAGAGCAGATATTGACCACATTAGAAAGAAATCCAAATCAGCCAATAACGGCCCCTGGGTTACTGATTATCCAGAGATGGCCAAAAAGACTGTAATCAAAAGATTATGCAAGCTACTTCCCTACAACATACCAGGCTTAGCTAAAGTTGAACGAGCTAGCCAGATTGAAGAACAACACGAGATTGATTACTCACGAGTTCCTCAGCTAACCAGTGCTGATATACCAACACTGCCAGTAGAAGCTCCAGAGCCACAACCCACACAAGAAGTCAAAACAGATACATTTATTGATATACAGCCAGAGCCAGTTGTTGAAGCACCTCCTCCTAACCCTCTACTAGGCCAACTCTGTGACCTCCAAGCAGAGCTAGAAAGCGTTGATCCTAACTGTGACAGACTACCAAAGGGCTATGACAAGTTTGAGGATAGTCAGCTACGAATCTGGATCAATAAGAAAAAGCAGGCTATCAAAGAAGCTACTGAGAAGCAGCAGAAGGTAGGTAAGTAAATGGCTGACACGACAATTGAGTGGGCAACTAAGGTTTGGAATGTTGTTAGAGGTTGCGAGCGTGTAGCTCCTGAATGTCAAAATTGTTATGCCGAAAAACAAGCACACAGATTTAGTGGGAAAGGTCAACCTTATGAAGGGTTGACCAAGCTAACCTCGAACGGCGTTAGATGGACAGGAGAAGTAAAAATCATTCGTAGTTTACTTAGACTACCTCTTACTTGGAAAACTCCTGAAAGGGTTTTTGTTAATTCAATGGCTGACTTGTTTCATAAAGATGTGCCTACTTGGTTTATTCACGATGTTTTAGAAATGATAGAAAAATGCGAACAGCACACATTTTTAATATTAACTAAAAGGCCAGAAAATCTAATTAAGTTTTTAGAGGAAACAGGAAACCATAGAGATACTATAAATAAGCTTGATAACTGTTGGTTTGGTGTTAGTGCTGGTAGCCAAAAAACTGTTGATAAATTTCTTCCTCTCCTCCTTCAAGTTCCTGCTAGAAATTTATTTATAAGTTGTGAGCCTCTTTTGGAGCAGATAGATATTAGTAGATATTTAGCTATCTCTAATCCTGTAACTAACATAATGCAAGAATATATTTATGATTCAAAAATTAGGTGGATTATTGCTGGGGCTGAAAGCGGCAAAGGTAAAGGCGTTCGTCCTATGAGCGACGATTGGGTTAGGTCGCTTCGTGATCAGTGTAAAAAGTTCGGTGTGGATTTCTTCTACAAGCAAGCGATGGATGAGAAGAAAAACAAGATCTCACTCCCTGTTTTAGATGGTAGGCAATGGGCAGATTTCCCAAGTGTGGAGGGTAGGCAATGCCCTCTCGTGTAGATAGCAATCAAGCTCAAATAGTAGCAGAACTCAGACAGATGGGATGTGCCGTGCAAAGCTTGGCTAGCGTTCGTGATGGTTGTCCTGATTTATTAGTATCTTTTCGTGGCTGCAATTACCTGTTTGAGGTCAAAGATCCTAAGCAGCCACCTTCAAAAAGGCAATTAACAAAGCTAGAAAAGAAATGGCATGAGGAGTGGAGAGGGCAAGTCCACGTTATACACAACACAAAAGAAGCCTTAGCTGTGATCCTGAAACAAGATAAACAAAAAGAAATAATTAGCGAAGTTATTTAGATTAATTTAATTAGGAGTAATGCATTATGAAAAAGAAATCTGACATTTTAGAGAAAGTAACGAGCAAGGAAATTATAGAAGCTATTGAAGTAAGCGAAGGTGGACGAGCAATGTTTCTTAATGATGCTATGACCAATGCTCTCAATGTAGCTATAGAAGCAACTGATCGTTATGGAAAAGAAAGTACTGTAACTGTGACCTTTTCTGTTAAGAAGGAAGAACACCACAAGGTTGCACTTTCTGCCAAGGTAAATACCAAAGCTGCAAAAGGAGTTCCTACACCTATCAAGCTTTATACCAATCAAAAAGGCGAGCCATTTTTTGAGAATCCATTCCAATCAAATTTTAATTTTGAGAATGATGAGATTAGCAACTAAGGAGATTACGAACAATGAAAGTAGAAGTTATTGATAAGCTCACAACAGAATTGTCTAGGAGTCCACTGATAGACACAATCGACGGACAATACATTTATTCAGACCACAATAAACAATATCAAAAAGTTAAAGTGCCTTATTTTGAAAGACAAGTTTCTAATATAGAAAGTTTTGCTGCTTATGTCCTGGAAGAAGCTAACCGCAGAGGTTTAGATCAAGCTGGCGGCAAAGGAATGACAGTTATCTTTGCCGAGAATTCAGCTAAATGCTTACTAATAGACGCAGTAGATAAGTACGATAGTATTACCTATCATCGTAAGCTATCACCACAACTAGCTCGTGTTCTTGAGAAGTTAAGATCTAGATTATCTCACCTTGAGTTAATACGTGTTTTTCAAAGTCTACGTGATTCTTTTGTAGATAACTATGCTGAATTTATGAGGCAGTATAGAAAAGTCTCATTTGATGAAAAGACTACATTTAACAGTCAGCCTTTAGTAGAACAGGGCAAAGGTGGTTCTTCTATTATTGTTGAATTTGGTCGAAACGGTGGAACCAACAACACTGCATTACCTGCAACGTTAAAACTTAAACTACAATTTGCTAGAGATTCTAAAAGATTTTATGAGGCTGAACTAGAAATTGATTCGGCTTTAAGCACTACCAACGGCAAAGCTGGCATTGAATTTTCTTTGCTTTGGCCAGAAAAAGAAAATGTTATCGCTCAAGCTGTCACCGATGAAATAAACGATTTCAAAGAGTTGGTCAAAGAAAAGCTTCCTAACCTATTAATAGTCGTCAACTACTAGCAACCAGGAGGGGTAACAGCCTCCTATGAGGTACAAGGGATGCCACAAATTGCATATAAAAAGAATCGTGAGAGATCTAAAGCACTGGGCAAACACCTTAAAGAATTAAGAAAATCTCGTAACCTAACCCAAATAGAAGCAAGTAAGCTGAGTGGTTTAGATCAAGCTTATTGGGCTAAGGTTGAAGCCGCTTACATCCCTTATAGTCCTAGTCTTAATTGGCTTAGAAGAGCAAGTAAAGGATTAGGCTTGTCACAACTAGAAGAAGCTAAGCTAATAAGCGTTGCTGGTCGAATTGATGAGGAGCTGGAAAAATCTGTCCTAATAGCTCAAGAAAGGCCAGAGTTGCAAACCTTATTAAAACTGGCTGTGGGTTTGAGTTTAGGGCAGGTTAACCAGTTAATAAGTACCATTTTGCATTATGAGTAAGGTTGCTAGGAGGTTATTGTGAAGAAAAAGATCATGTCTCAAGAGATGAAAGAGCGATTAGGTTTAGCCCACTGGCAGAAGAATGAACAAGTGCTACTCCATACTTACAGAGAGAATCAAGTGTTTAAGGGTATTGTGAACTTGCTGCTAACTTTTAATGACCAAGAGCTAGATAGATTTCAATCATTTTTAATAGCCGAGCAACTTTCAACCGATCAAGAGATTAGTTTACTGCAAGGTCTGATTCGTAAAAGAATGGAAACAAGTGATGAGTTCAAGCTGTTGATAAGTGATATCTCTAAGCTGGATGATTCACAGGTTGAAAATCTTTTAGATTCTCTGGTAGCAGAACAGTAAGGATAGCTTATCTTGATAATCGCCCATTTATCAAAATATGGGGTGATTGTTCGCGGGTTTATTTTGAAATGTAAAGATAAGGGAGAGGGTTATGCAGAGCAATTTAATAATCGATCAGGTAAAACTTGACGGCTGGGGTACGGGATGGATTCCCAAGGACTCTATTTTCTATACTAAGCGAACTCGCGAAGTAGAGGAATTCGTGTCTCTAGAAGGTTTTGAAGATACCGACATTATTAATACTAATCTTTCTAGGCTACAACTCGAACTGCTTCATTTAATCGACACAGAGGAAATACTAGAGAAAAATTTTAATAAAAAAATTGATTACAAGAAATTAAACCCAGAATTCAAAGACCGACTAAAGCAAGTTTTAATAAAAAGGGTTTGGAAAAATTCTAATAAATCAATTAAAGAGTTTTGTCAGTGGCTTGAATATTACTATTGCCATGACGTTTTAGGAATGGATTGCAAATAAGGAAGGAGAAGGAGATGAGCGAGGTAATAACTTATAGTGAGAGTGAAGCAGCTAAAAAGATTGGTGTATCAGCTTACACCCTATATAGATTAAGGCGACAAGGGAAAATCCCCTTTCGTCGCCTTGGTACTTGTATTAGATACACTGATCAGGATATTCAAAAAATACTAGAAGTTTGTACTGTCCAACCTACCTACACGCCTAAAAAGCTAAATTCCAAAATAGCCTAATTTTTCTAAATGTGTTAACAGATGTGTTGATACTAAAAACCAACGATCTCAAAACCACTTCTAACTTACTGATTCTAAATATACACCCTGGGCGATTCGAACGCCCGGCCTTTGGCTCCGGAGTCTACGATCTCATCCATAGTAGGGACGGCTATATCTGGCTATACCCTGCGAAAACCTTTGATTATCAATTAGTTATATAGCTATAGATTGCTTGATCTGGCTATAAGTAGCTATAACCTGCAACTAAATGTGTTAACAAATGTGTTAATGTGCTAACCTCCTGATCCATTCTAGGAGGATAAAAACTTGGCTGGTAAGATTACTACAGGGTATACAGGCAAAGATAAACAAGGTCGATGGTTCGCTAGATTAACATTTACTGATTCGTCAGGCAAAAGAAAAAATATCCAACGAAGGGCAGAGAATGCAACAGCAGCTAAACAGCTACTAAGAGAATTACTAAGAAGCTTAGAAGATCATGGAGAAAAAACTTTCAAAGCCGATCAAATGACCTTTAACGATCTGGCTGAATATTTTACAGCTAACTACCTAAAACCTGCTGAATACTCCTCCACTCGTAAAATCTCTGGTATGAGATCCCATAAAGAAGCCACCAGCCATTTTAAACCCGTCAAGGAATGGTTTGGAGATAAGAAAATCAAATCC